>WNGR01004146.1_pt1 | contig 15666 bp, 13 predicted proteins | sample 5407581 | NCBI WGS metagenome assembly WNGR01 (sample SAMN13153383, study PRJNA577476) | soil metagenome | isolation source: 80 cm soil or saprolite under Garry oak tree replicate 2 | place: USA:California | collected 2016-06-15
CGACGATACCGTTGCCGCCCAGCACCTCGCGGCCCCAGGAGACCGTCTCGCGCGATTTCGAGGTGCAGAACGCCTTCGCCAGTGCCGCGTGATGGTCGCCGAGCTTGCCTTCGTCATCGAGCTGCGCCAGGCGGAGCATTAGGCACTGACACGCGGTCAGATTGCCAAGCATCTTGGCGAGCAGATCCTGAATCAGCTGGAACGACGCGATCGGCTTGCCGAATTGCAGACGCTCCTGGGCGTATTTGAGGGTTGCTTCGTATGCGCCCATCTGGATGCCGGTCGACGCCCAGCCCACCATGTACCGCGTCATCCGCAGCACGCGTGCGGTATCGCGGAACGAATTGCCGCCCTGGAGGCGGTTCGCTTCAGGCACCCGCACATCCTTCAGCGTGATCTGGCCGTTCTGGACCACCTTGAGCGCAATCTTGTGCTCGATCTTCTCGACGCTGAAGCCCGGTGTCGACTTGTTCTCGACGATGAAGCCCTTGACCTGATTGTCGGCAAGATCGCGCGCCCAGATGATGGAGACGTCGCACCACGGCGCATTGCCGATCCACCGCTTCTGCCCGTTGAGAATCCAGGTATCGCCTTCACGCTTGGCCGTCGTGGTCAGACCGCCGCTCGTTCCTGAACCGACCAGCGGCTCGGTGAGGCCGAAGCAGCCGATCTTTTCCCAGCGCGCCATCGCCGGCAGCCATTTCTGCTTCTGCTCCTCGGAGCCATCGAGATAGATCGAGCCCATCGCCAGACCACTGTGCACGCCGAAGAACGTGCAGAATGACGCGTCGGTGCGCGCCAGCTCCATCGCGACGAAACCGAACAGCTTCTGGCTGCCGCCCGCGCAGCCATAGCCCTCGAAGCCGAGCCCACCGAGGCCGAGCTCCTTGAACGATGGCAGCAGTTCGAACGGGAACGCGTCGTCCGACCAATACTTGTTGATGACCGGCTGGACCTTGGTCTCCATGTAGGTCCGCACCTTCTTGACGAGCGCTTTCTCCTCGGGAGTGAGAAGGTCGACCAGCTGATAGAAGTCGCCATCGGGTACGGGCGCCGGCTTCGGCGCCGCGGTCTTGCTTGCTGGGGTTGCGGTGGGCATTTGCGATCTCTCCTCGCTGCGGCTCGAAAGCCTGAAAAGTGAAGGACGGGTTGAACGTGTGATGGATCTCGTCGGCGCCGCCGATCTCGCTAGCTCGGCTTGGCAGCTTTCTTGCGCAGCTCGATCAGGCCGAGCAGAACTTCGTCACGTTCCGCCTCCAACTCCGCGATGGTGCGCGATCCGGCCTCGGCATGGACGCTGTCGATGAGTTTCTTTTGCACCTCCGGCGTCAGCACCGGCGAGCCAAGGGTCTTCCACCAGGCCGTCATCGGGCCGGTGAACTGCTGGAAGAAGTGCTCGATGCCGCCCGGACCGCCGCCGAGATGGTTGAGCATCAAGCTGCCCATGACGCCCCAGCGCAGGCCCGGGCCCCAGCTCAGGGCGGTGTCGACGTCCGCGGCGCTCACCACGCCTTCGGCGACAAGGTAATAGACCTCGCGGCTCAGCGCGGCCTGTAGACGGTTGGCGACATGGCCCGGCATTTCCTTGTTGAGGCGCACCGTCCGTTGCCCGATCGACGTGTAGAATTCCGTCGCGCGCCGGATCGTGGCTTCCGAGGTCTTTGCTCCGCCGACGATCTCGGTCAGCGGGATCAAATGGGGCGGATTGAACGGATGGGCGATGACGCAGCGCTCGGGATGGGACGCGGCCCCCTTCTGGATTTCGCTCATGGTGAGCCCCGACGAGCTCGACGCGATGATCACGTCGGGCGGCAACAGCTCGTCGAGCTGACCATAGAGCTTCTGCTTGAATTCAATCCGCTCGGGCCCGTTCTCCTGGACGAGGTCGGCGCCGGCGAGTGCCTGCGCGATGTCGGGCGTGAACTTGAGATTCGACTGCGACGCTCCAGGCGACAGGCCCAGTCGCTCGAGCGCCGGCCAGGCCGTCTCGACGAACTTCCTCAGCGCCGCTTCTGCATTCGGCGCGATATCGGTCGCGACGACCTGAAGTCCCTTGGCGAGAAACAGCGAGCTCCAGCTCGCACCGATCACGCCGGTGCCGATGATGGCGATGCGGCGAATGGGCTTGGTGTCGGTCATGTCATTCTCTCCAATGCGTTGGTCAGACTTCGGCATAGGCAATGCCGGTGAGGTTGCCCTGGGCGAAGAGGAAGTTGCGCTCGCCTGATCCATCGAGCCGTGCGGAGTAGATCGAGCCGGCAAAATCGGTCACGAACATGCGATCGTTCGGGACGTCGAGCGCGATACCGATCCCCTCCATGAGATGGGTCACTACGATCTCGGACTCGGCAGGCTTGTTGTCGATCGAAGCCCGGTTGACCGTGTTGCCGCGCGGAGGGTCGCCGCGGTCGGTCCAGTAGAGAATCCGATTCTTGTGGTCGATCTCCAGATCAATCGGCTCGGGCAGAGCGTCATAGAAGATCTCGATGTCGGATCTTGTGGCTGCGGTCTGGCCCGCGGGTATTTCGACATTGGCGCGGAAGATGCGGCCGAGCCCGGCATTGTCGGGGCCCTTTTGCGTCCAGTAGATGCGTCCGAATTTCGGGTCGATCGCGAGCCCGACGCACCATCGCGTCTGCTCCTTGCGGTCGGCTTCGCTGTGCCCGGCTTCGATCAGCGTCTCCAGCCGCGATCCGTCGAGGTTGCAGCGCATAAGGCGCATACCCTCGCGATCGCACCAATAGAGCTTGCTCCCCTTCTTATCGAGGATGATCTGCTTCGGCGTGTGGGTATGCCCCTGCGGAACGATTGTCTTGCGGTTCCTGCCATCGACGTCGGCACGCTCGATGGACCCGTCGTCCAGGCTCGGGATGCCCATGTTGGTCCAGTAGATGTGGCCTGCTTCGACATCCACGACGATGCCGTCCGGAAGATGGCAGCCGGTCACGATGGTCGTGCGTTCGGAGCCATCCGTGTTCATGGCGTGAATGCAGCCTGCATTCAGTTCAAGAACGAACAGGCGAGGGACTGTGGAGCTTGCGGAAGATTTCGTGACGGCGTTTGGCATGTCGCACCTGCATCCTGGCCCGACCGCGAACCGGGTCAGGTGACGCGACTATGACGCGATCGCCGCCGTTCATCTTGGACAGGAATGTCACCGCTGGAATGGGTCTGCTGCTTGATTCCTTGCGCCCCCTCCGTGGGCATCGGGACAACGACCGATGCGAGAGCAGCAGCTTTCAACAAGTAAGGCATCAAACGTTCAAGCGCGGGCGATGGACAGGCCACATCGTCGGTGTTGCGGCTCGACAAATCAGCACATCGCGATTGGACAGGGCCTGGCAACCAAATATAGTCAATGACTATCCGGCCATGAGAAAGGGAGTCAGGCATGGACGTGCCGAGCTCTGACAAGGACATTCAAAGCACGCCCGACGCGCCGGGTGACGGACAGGCGAAAGCCGTGCGCAACCCGACACGGACGCCCTCCATTATCGTCGGTGTCGTTGCGGCTGTCGTCGTCGGGCTTTCCGTCTTCTATCTGTTGCGGCCGGAGCCGCTGCTCGTCCAGGGCGAGGTCGATGCAACGCGGCTCGATATCGCGGCACGTGTCGACGGACGCGTCGGCAAGATTCCTGTCGAACGTGGCCAGAACGTTGCTGCGGGCGCGGTGCTCGTTCAGATCGACAATCCGGAGACGCTGGCCAAGCACGAGCAGATGAAGGCGGCCAAGTCTGTTGCGGACGCCCAGCTTGCTAACGTGCTGGTCGGAACGCGGGTGGAAGTGATCGCGGCACGGAAGGCGGAAATGGAGCGGGCGCAGGCGGCGCTGGTGCTGGCGCAGAAGACGTTCGACCGCACGCACACCCTGACCGATCAGGGCAACGCGCCGCAGGCCCGCCTCGACCAGGCCACCGATGCGCTGCATGAAAGCGAACGCGCGGTCGACCAAGCCAAATCGGCCTATGAGCAGGCGGTCAACGGCTACACCAAGGAGGAGCGGGCCATCGCTGGGACCAATGTCGAAAAGGCCAGCGCCGATATCCAGAGCGTCCAATCGATCATCGATCAGCTCGTGGTCTATGCGCCCGTCGCCTCGCAGGTCTACCAGCGCAATGTGGAGCCTGGCGAATACGTATCGCCGGGCGTGCCGCTCGTCACCTTGATCAATCTGGCCGACCTCTGGGTGCATTTCGATCTTCGCGAGGATCTCGTCAAAGGCCTCAAGGTCGGCGATCGCTTTGATGTCCGCATTCCGGCGCTCGGCGACCGCGCCGTCACCGTCGAGGTCAAGCTCATCGCGACCAAGGGCGAATATGCGAGCTGGCGGGCCACGCGCGCCACCGGCGATTTCGATCTGCGGACATTTTCGATCCGCGCCTATCCGGTGCAGCCAGTGCCCGAGCTGCGACCGGGAATGAGCGCCTATCTCGACTGGCGGTGGCGGCCATGAGGCCGGCGCCAAAGCCCGGATTCCTGCTGGTCGCACGGCGCGAGTGCCACTGGCTGTTTCACGATCGCGTGGCGCTGCTCCTGATTTTCGGCGTGCCCCTGTTTGCGTTCGTGGTGCTCACCACGGTCTTCAGCCACCCGGTCATCCGCGGGCTCGGCGTGACGATCGTCGACGAGGACAAGTCGGACGCCTCGCGTGCGCTGGTGGAATACGTCGCGGCGTCGCCGAGCCTGAACATCGTCGACCGCTCCGGGACATTGTCCACGGCGGTACAGGACATACGCTCGGGCAAGGCGATCTCGGCCATTCACATTCCGCCGGATTTCGAGCGCGACCTGGAAGCCCAACGCCGCCCGCAGGTGGTCGGGTTCTATAACCAGCAGTTCCTGACGGCGGCCGGCATCGCCTCCTCGGGTCTGAGCGATGCGCTGTCCGCCGCGGCGACTGTGGCCGCCCCCGCCAGGCGTGCCGCACCCGCAGCGGCTTCGGTCGGGACGCTCTCGGCCGAGACCATCGCGCTGGTCAATCCGCAGAAAAACTATGCGCAGTTCCTGCTGCGCGCGCTGCTGCCGACGATCATCCACGTGGTGATGACGCTCGCCGCAGGCTATTCGGTCGGCTCCGAATTTCGCCGCCGCGATGCGCGGGCCTGGCTCGCAAGCGCCGGAGGCGATCCGGTCATAGCACTTGTTGGCAAGCTCGCGCCGCTGTTCGGCATCTTCCTCCTGGTCATGCTGGCCGAGCCGCTTGTGCTCGAGGGCGTGCTGGAAGTCCCCTTCAAGGGCGACCTGCCGCTGATGATCGCCGCCGGCTCGCTCCTGATCGTTGCCTATCTGTCGCTGGGCGCCCTGCTCCAGCTCCTGGTCCGCGACTTGGCGACCGGGCTCGGACTTGCGGGCCTGTTTGCCTCTCCCGCATTCGGCTATGCCGGAGTCGGCTTTCCCACCGTTGGCATGAATGCGTTTGCGCATGTCTGGAGCGCGATCCTGCCGCTGCGCTGGTATATGGCCGTCCTGCTGGGACAGGCGGCGCGCGGATTGCCGGTGACGGAATCCGCCATTCCCTTCGCGGCACTCGCGGGGCTGGCGGTGCTGTTTGCCGGCCTGGCGTGGCTGCGCATGGCGAGCCTGACGCGCAAGGGCTGGTTCGAGACGACGCAACCTGAAGCACCACCCGCGATCGAGCCCACCCCGCGCGGCATCGGCGGCGCCTTCACGGCGGAGTGGCGGCGCGTGCTGGGAACGCGCAGCGCCTTCAGCGTGCTGTTCCTGGCACCACTGGTTTACGGCGTCTATTATCCGCAGCCCTATCTGAACCAGATCCTGCGCAAGCTTCCGATCGCGGTCGTCGACAATGATCTCAGCGATCTCAGCCGCCGGATGGTCGAGACGCTGGATGCGAGCGGCGCATTGAGCGTTGCGGTTCGCGCCCGCACGCTTGCCGAGGCGCACACCGCGATCAATCGCGGCGAGGCCTTTGCCGCCGTCGACATTCCGGCAGGCACCGAGCGCGACGTGCTCAAGGGCATCACGGCTCACATCCCGGTCTATGCGGACGCCACCTACCTCTTCATATTCAGATCGACCGCAAGCGGCGTGGCCACCGCCGTCGGAGCCCTGACGTCGGAGCTGGTGTCGCGCGGCGGACGCTCGGACGGGAGCCTGGTCAAGGCGAAGCTCGCAAGCTCGAGCCCGGCCGACGTTCTGCTGCAACCGATCTTCAACCCGGTCGGCGGCTATGCGAGCTATGTCGTTCCGGCGGCGTTCGTGCTGATCCTCCAGCAAACCCTGTTGATCGGCGCGGCGATGCTGACCGGTTCCGCGCTGGCGGGCGCCGGCGGCGCGTTCAGCGGCGTGCTCGGCCGCGGCGTTGCACATCTGACCATCTACCTGCCGGCGGTCGCGCTCTATCTCATCGTGCTGCCGCGGATCTACGGCTTCTCAACGCTCGGCCATCTGCCGCAGATCTTCGCGCTCGCGACCATCTTCCTGCTGGCGACGAGTTTTATGGGACAGGCGATCGGGGCTTGCTTCACGCGGCCGGAAAACGCGACCCTGCTCCTGCTGGCAACCAGCCTGCCCCAGTTCTTCACTGCCGGCTTCGCATGGCCGCGCGAAGCAATCCCCGACGTGGCCCTTGCGTTCGGTCGGATTTTCCCCGCCGATTCCGCGATCGACGGCCTCGTCCGCGTCAATCAGCTCGGTGCCGGCATCTGGGAGGTCGCGCATGACTGGCTCGGCCTCTGGTGCCTGGCGCTGGTCTATTTCGCACTCGCGGTGATCTCGGCATTTGTCGTCAAGAGAGGACAGCGACATGCACAAGGCTAGCCGTGCCGCCATGGTTGCGATCCCGCTCGTGCTCGTCGCGGGCGCCCTCATCTATTCCGTGCGTCGTCCCGGATCGCCGCCTGCAATCGTCGGCGTCGTGCGCACGACCGAAGTCAGAGTGGAGCCGGAGGTGACCGGCCAACTCCAGTCGATTGCGGTCGTGAAGGGTGCCCAGGTGCGCGCGGGCGATATTTTGGCGCGGCTCTCCGCGGTGGAGTTGACGGCACAGGCCGACCAGGCGCGTGCCGCGCTGGCGTCGGCGACGGCGAACCGCAACAACGTCTATGCTGGCGTCCGTCGCGAGCAGGTCGACTCGCTGAAAGCCGCCATCGCCAAGGCCAGCGCCCGCCTCGACTTTGTGCAGGCCCAGCTCACCAGGACCAGCACGCTGGCGCGCCAGAGCTTTGAATCGCAGCAGTCGCTCGACCAGGCCGAAAACGACGTTGCCAGCGCGCGTGCCGACGTCGCGGAGGCTCAGGCCAATTACGATGCGGCCGTGGCGGGCCCGACCCGGGAGGAGCGCGCGATCGCCGACGCGCAGGTGCAGGCCACGGCCGCCGCGGTCACCGTGCTCGAGCGCCGCCTCGACAAGATGGTGTTGCGCGCGCCGGCCGACGGCGTGGTCAGCGTCATCGCCGCCGAGATCGGCGAAAACGTTCGCGCGGGTCAGCCGATCCTGATGGTCGAGGCGGTGGGCAGGCAATGGCTCTCGTTCAATGTGCGCGAGGACCATCTCAGGGGTCTCGGGATCGGAGAAACGGCGAACGTGATGCGGAACGGCAGCGACAGCGCGAACAAGGCCGTTATCACCGAGTTGCGGCCACTGGGAGTCTTTGCCACCTGGCAGGCCGAGCGGGTCATCGGCGATCATGACCGCAACACGCTTCGTCTGCGCCTCGACCCTAAGGAAGAGCTGGCAGGCGTCGAACCTGGCATGACCGTTTGGATCGAGAACTAACGAGAACGCGAGGGTCGAACAATCGCTTCGGCCGCCGAAGCGTCAATCGACTTGCAAGCTTGATCCGTCATCGAACAGCGCCGCAAAGATTCCGATGTGCGGCTTGCCCGCCTTGCTCGGTCGCCAGACGGATGTCTGTAACCTACACGCCCGGTCAAATTGCACTCGCAAATCGACCGGGCGGAGAGATGACGGGAAAGGTAAGCCCGGTGTGGCGATTCCCCTGCTATCGATTGCGCGTCAGAGGTTTCATCATCTGTGCTGTTCGAGTCGATCGCAGCAGTTTACGAGCCGCGATCCATGATAATCACGGCCAATCAACCGCTCGCAACCCTTTCAGCGGCAGGCGCCTATCGCCTAGCCTTGAGCGAGCGCCGGGCGCCGGGCGCTCAGCCCCGTTGCGGATTCGAAGGCGGCGCCGATGCGAAGCACCATGCTTTCATCGAAGGCGCGGCCGACGATCTGCATCGACAGCGGCAGGCCCGACGCCGAGAAGCCGGTCGGGATCGACATGGCCGGGTTGCCGGTGACGTTGAACGGCATGGTCTGGATCGGCCAGTTGGGCGGGGTGTTCGGATCGATATCGGCGAAGGCCGGCGCCGGTATCAGGGCGCTGGCCGTGATCAGCGCGTCATAGTTCTTGAGCTGCAGATTGACCGCGCGCGATAGCTCGCGACGCAACCGCATCGCCTGCTGGATATCGGCCCCGGTTACGAAAGCGCCGAGCGTCATCCGCAAATAGGTCAGCTGACCGAAATCGAGCGGCCGCCTCTGGTAGTCCTGCTCATGAATGGCGAACGCCTCGGTGTACATGATGATGCGGCCGCAGGCATTGAACAGGTCGTAGTCCGGCAGCGTGATCTCCTCGACCACGGCGCCGAGCTTCGCAAGCCGCTCCGCGGCGCGGTCGATCGCCGCAACCACCTCGGCCGACGCATCTTCCGTCTCGGCGAAGAAATGCCTGGGCAGGCCGATCCGCAGCCCGTCCACACCCCGATCGAGCCTATCCAGATAGTTCGGTATGGGAATATCGACGCTGGCCGGATCGAGCGCGTCATAACCGGCGATAGTCTGCAGCGCGATCGCGCTATCCTCGACCGTCCACGACAACGGGCCGCAATGGTCGAGCGTGGTCGATAGCGGAAACACACCGCGTCGGGAGACCAGCCCGTAGGTCGGCTTCAACCCGACCGTGCCGCAATAGGCGGCGGGGCCACGGATCGAGCCGCCGGTGTCCGAACCCATCGCCATGCGCACTAGCCCGGCGGCGACCGCAGCCCCCGAGCCGGAGGACGAGCCGCCAGGAATGTGCTCACGATTCCAGGGATTGCGCGCCGGCGGGAACGGCAGATCGAAGCTCGGACCGCCGAGCGCGAATTCATGGGTGGCAAGCTTGCCGAGCAGCACCGCGCCTTGCGCCTTGAACTTGCTCTCGACCACGGAATCGGCGGCCGGCACGTGATCCAGCCGCAGCTTGGAATGGCAGGTCGAGCGGATGCCGGCGGTGTCGTAGATGTCCTTCAGCGCGTAAGGCACGCCCTGCATCGGCCCGTTGTCGATCCCTTTGACGAAGGCGACGTCCGCGGCCACAGCATCGGCGCGAGCGCGATCGGCGGTCACGGTGATGAAGCTGTCGAGCGCGGGATCGATCGCGGCAATGCGCGACAGCGCGTCCTCGGTGAGCGCCGTCGAGGTGATCGATCCGTCGCGCAGCTTGCGGCCGGCGTCGGCGATGCTGAGCTCGAACAATTTCGTATCGCTCATGATCAAAGGCCCCGCGTCACGCTCTGGATCGAGAATGTGCCGGCCGGCTCATCTGCCGCGGTACGCGGCTGGCGCATCGTGGCCAGCATGCGGCGCAGATCCTTGAAGCCCGCGAACAGCGCAGCTTTGCGGTCTTCGGGAATGGCAAGGCCAGCGCGTTTGGCGAGAACGTCGAATTCAAGGGCAAGCGCGGCCTCGTCGGGCGTTTCCGGCATGATGATCATCCTTCTTGTCGTTGTAGCGTTTGATTGTTCAGACTGCTGCGATCGCCGGCCGGCGCGCATGCCAGTCGGTGTCACGTTGATAGGCGTCGGCCGCCTGCAGCACGGCGGCTTCCGCGAACGGACGCCCGCTGATCTGCAGCCCGATCGGCAGGCCGTTCGGATCGAAGCCGCAGGGAATGCTCATCGACGGCAGGCCGAGATAGTTGAACGGCCGGGTGTTGGTGGAGATGCCGAGCGCCGCCTGCTCCGTTCCCGGCGGACCGTTGTCGATATCGGTGGCCGCGAGCGTCGGCAGGCAGGTACGAATGGTGGGCGTGACCAAGAGATCGACCCGGCTGAACACCTCCTTGGCGAACGCCTTCAGGATCGGGCCGCGCCGGCTCAAGGCCTCGACGTAATAGGTGGCGGGGATCGCATAGCCCGGAAACATCCGCCCATTGATATGGGTGGCGAAGTCCTGCGGCCGTTGGCGCATCCACTCGGCGTGGATCGTGGCGCCCTCGACGCGCGACACCACTGCGGCATAGGTGGCGACCGCGTCCATCAGCGGCAATGTCAGAGGCACGATCGTTGCGCCGCGCCCGGCCAGCACCGAAGCTGCAGCCTCGATCGCTGCCCGCACCGGCGCATCCACCTCGTCGAAGAAGTAGGTCGAGGGCATGCCGATACGGATACCGCGAAGGTCGCCGGTCAGCCCCGCCTCGTAATCAGGCACCGGCATCTCGGAGCTGGTCGGGTCGCGCGGATCATGCCCGGCGATGACGGTCATGATCCGGGCGCAATCGCGCGCGGTGCGGGTGAGCGGGCCGACGTTGTCGGCCGAGAACGACAAAGGCATCACGCCGTAGCGGCTGACGCGGGTCTGCGTCGGCTTGATGCCGCTGACGCCATTGGCCGCGGCGGGAAGACGGATCGAGCCGCCGGTGTCGGAGCCCAGTGCGGCAAAGGTGAAGCGGGCCGCGACCGCCGCGCCCGATCCGCTAGAGGAGCCGCCGGTGATATAGGATAGATTCCAGGGATTGCGGCAGTCGCCATGGTGACGGTTGTGGCCAGTGCCGTTCTGTGCGAACTCCGCCATGTTGAGGCCGGCGAACGCATAAGCGCCGGCAGCGCTGAGCCGCTCGATCACGGTCGCGCTGTAGTCCGGCACGAAATCGCGGCGAATGGCCGAGCCGCAACTGGAGAGACGGCCGGCCTGGTAGTACATGTCCTTGTGCGCCAGCGGCAGCCCGTGCAACGGCCCGAGCGGTCCGCCCGCGGCGCGCTTGGCATCGGCGGCACGGGCAGCAGTGAATGCAGCCTCTTTGTCCACCCAGATCGTGGCGTTGACCGCCTCCTCATGGGAGTCGAGATTGGCGAGGCACGCCTCCAACAGCGATACCGCACTCACCTCGCCCTTGCGCACCGCATCCGCCGCCTCGACCAGCGACAGGTCGGCAACATCAAGCCTTGCCGCCATCATGCGCGCACCCCGATCGATGCCGCTTCAACCAGCGCCGCCTCGAAGCTCGCGGGCTCATCCTCGAAGCGCATGGTGCCGCGCAGCGCCTCGAAGTCGCGGATCAGCTTCTCCAAATCGCCGAGCATCCGCAGGGCCACCTCGTTCGGCGGCTGCACGCCATGCCAGGTCGCGATCGAGGCGACCATATCGTTCACGAACTTCGTTTTCTCACTCATGCGCTGTTGTCTTTCATGCGGGCTCTCTCAGCAGACCCGGTAACACATCCGCGACGCGCAGGCAGCGAGCCATCCGGCCCGGCGCCGGGTAGACCGGGTCGGGGAAGGCTTGGCGGCACGCCTCGGTGGCGAGACCGCAGCGCGGCGCGAAGCTGCAACCGCCCGGCAGCCGCCGCAAATCAGGCGGGCTCCCCGGGATCGCGGCGATATCCTGGTCCGGCGCCTGGTCGTGCACGGTGGAGGCTAACAGACCCGCGGTGTAAGGATGCGCCGGCGCGCGCAAGACGTCCGCGACCGGACCCTCCTCGATCACCCGCCCGGCATACATCACCGCCACGCGATCCGCGATCTCCGCCGCCACACCCAGATCGTGGGTGACGAAGATGGTGCCCATCCCCAGTTCCTGCTGCAGGCGGCGCAGCAGGATCAGCACCTGGATCTGCACCGTCGCGTCCAACGCCGTGGTCGGCTCGTCTGCCAGCAAGAGCCGCGGCCCGCAGGACAGCGCGATCGCGATCATCGCGCGCTGCCGCAGCCCTCCCGACAACTCATGCGGATAGGCATCGAGCCGGCGCGCGGCGGATGGGATCTTGACCAGATCCAGCAGCTCGATCGCGCGGGCGCGGGCCTCGGCCTTGGTGCCGCCCTTGTGTCGACGGATCATCTCCACCAGGTGCTGGCCGATGGTATAGACTGGGTCCAGCGCGGTCATCGGCTCCTGGAACACCATCGCGACCTCGCCGCCGCGAAAGGCCCGTAACGCCTTTCCCTGCAACGCAAGAACATCCTGTCCGCCGAGCTCGACCCGACCGGCCACCTGCGCTTGCTTCGGCAATAGCCGCATCAGCGCGCGCAGCGTGACTGACTTGCCCGAGCCGGACTCGCCCAAAAGACACAGCACTTCGCCGCCGCGCAGGCTGAACGTGGCTCCGTTGACGGCGGTCACCGTCGCCTCGCGGCTCACGAACTTCACGGTCAGATCCCGCACGTCCAGGAGCGGCGCGGCCGCCTCGGTGTGGCCGTCCATCAGGCGGACCCCGCCAGGCTGTGACCGGAATCTGGCGTCGTCATATGACACGCCGCGACATGGGAGGAGCGGTCCTCCCAGTGTCCCAGTGTCGGCATCCGCGCTTCGCACACGGACTCCGCATGCGGGCATCGGGTGCGGAAACGGCAGCCCGAGGGCGGGTCGATCGGACTCGGCGGGTCGCCCACCAGAGGCGGCGCCTCGATCCGCCGTCCGGCGTCCATCGACAAGCGAGACCCCAGCAGCGCCCTTGTGTAAGGGTGGCGCGCTCGGGCAAATACCTCGGCCGCCGGGCCAAGCTCAACCACCTGCCCCAGATACATCACCAGCACGCGGTCGCTGATATAGCGCACCACGTTGAGGTCGTGGCTGATGAACAAATAGGTCAGGTTCAGAGTGCGCTTGAGCTGTCGCAGCAAATTGAGCACCTGGGCCTCGACCGACTTGTCCAGCGCGGAGACGGCTTCGTCGAGGATCACCATGCGCGGGCCGACCGCGAGCGCGCGGGCGATGTTGACGCGCTGCTTCTGGCCGCCGGACAGCTCGTGCGGGTAGCGCGGGCCGAACAGATCCGGCCGAAGACCCACCTTGACCAGGATCTCGTGGGCGATCCGGCGCGCCTCGGTCTTGCTGCGGCCGTTCACCATCGGGCCGAAGGCGATGGAATCCTGCACCGGCATGCGCGGGTTGAGCGAGGAGTAGCTGTCCTGGAACACCATCTGCACCTGACGGCGCAGGTCAGCCACGTTGACACCGCCGCGTTCGCCCACAGCGTCGCCGTCGAACACCAGTTCGCCGGAGTCTGGCACCACCAGATGCAGCAACAGCCGCGCCAGCGTTGACTTGCCGCAACCGGACTCGCCGACCACGCCAAGGGTTTCACCCTTGAACAGCGTGAACGAGACGCCATCCACGGCGCGCACCACCGCGCCCTTGCCGGCACCCTTCACCCGGAAATGGCGCTGCAGCTCGCGCGCGATCAGCATCGGCTGCGCGGCGCCGCCGCGGTCGCGCGGATCCACATAGGGCAGCATCTCGACGGCGGCGCTCATCCGCGCACGTCCATCGCGCCGCGCACGCCGTCGCTGACGAGATTGAAGCAGATCGAGGTGATGAAGATCGCGATGCCCGGCAGTGCGCAGCCCAGCGGGTCGACATAGAGCGACTGGCGCAAGGTCGAGAGCATCAGGCCCCAGTCCGGCTCGGGCGGCTGCACGCCCAGGCCCAGGAAGGACAGGCCCGAAGCGAGCAGGATGCTGACACTGACGAGGCTGGAGGCATAGATGAACACGGGTCCCAGCACGTTGCCCAGCACGTGGTGGCGGATGATTGTGAGCGTGCTCGCACCGCTGGCGCGGGCCGCCTCGATGTAGTCCAGGTTCTTCACCTGCGCGGTCGCCGTCTCCGCGACGCGGCACATCGCGGGCGTGAACACCAGGCTCAAGGAGATGATGCCATTGATCATGCCGCCGCCCATGGCGCCGGAGATCGCGACCGCCAGCAGGATGGACGGAAAGGCGTAGAACACGTCCATGGTGCGCATGATGGCGGTATTGGCCACGCGCCCGGCGAAGCCGCCGATCACGCCCAGCATGCCGCCCACCACGGTTGCGATCAAAACCGGCGCCAGGCCCATCACCAGCGAGATACGGCCGCCATAGATCAGCCGGCTCATCATGTCGCGGCCCAACTCGTCGGTGCCCCAGGGATGGCCACGCCAACCGAACGGCTTGAGACGGCCGACGATACTCTGCTGGTACGGATCGAACGGCGCGATCAGCGGAGCCGCGATCGCCACGATCACGATCGCCAGCACCACGAGTCCGAAGGCGATCGTCATCCAGTCATAGCGCAGACGGTGCAGCACCGACTGCCAATAGCCGCGCACCTGGATCGCGGGCGCCCCGTCGATCTCCGAATCCGCCGGGATCGCGCCCGGCGCCACCACCGCTCGCTCATTCATGCTCGGCGGATCCTCGGGTCCAGCACCGCTTGCAACAGGTCCACGATCAAATTGGTGGCGACGAAGATCAGCGAGAGCGCGAGGATCGTGCCCTGCAGCACAGGGATGTCGCGGTTGATGATTGCCTTGAACAGCAGGAAGCCGCTGCCTGGCCAGGTGAACACCGTCTCCACCAAGATGGAGCCGCCCATCAGATAGCCGAATTGCAGCCCCATCACCGCCAGCACCTGTGGCGCAGCATTCTTGAGCACATGCCGGATCACCGCGCCCTCGCTCAGCCCCATGGCGCGCAGCGTTGTGACGAAATCCTGGCTGCGGACCTCCGCCACGGCCGCGCGCGTGGTGCGTGCGATGATGCCGATCGGGATCATCGCCAGCGTGGTCACCGGCAGCACCAGGAATTGCGCGTCGCTCCAGTGCCATAGTGTGAAGGCAGCCGAGCCGGACTGCCCCATCCCGCTGGCGGGCAGCACCATCAATTCGACTGCGAAGATGATCACGAGTACCAGTCCCAGCCAGTAGTTCGGCAGGCTGACGCCGATCACCGCCGCGCCCGTCACGATGCGGTCCGTGGCCCGCCCGGGAAAGCAGCCGGCCAGCGCTCCCATGCCATAGCCCACGATGAACGCGAGCGGCGCGGCGAACAGCGCCAGCATCGCCGTATTGCCGAGCGCGCCAAACACCTCCAGCGTGACCGCGCGCTGGCTGGCGATCGAGCGGCCGAAGTCACCATGCAGAACGTGCCACAGCCAGATCGCGTATTGCACCGGGATCGGCCGGTCGAAGCCATAGGCGTGCTTGACGATCGCAATGGTCTCGGCCGTCGCGTCCGGCGGCAGCACCGTCTGCAACGGGTCGCCCGGCGCCAGATACACCAAGGAAAAGCATACGACGCTGACGCCGAGCGCGATCGGGATCGCGAATAGCATGCGGCGGATGATGTAGCCGAGCATGCCCGCTCCTACTAGGGATCGACCGTGATCGGCGTCAGGTCCTGGAACCAGTTCTGCGCCTGCACGAAGCCATGCACTTTCGGCGACAGTGCGCGCGGATTGAGGTCGTGCACGACGAAGATCATCAAGGCCTGTTCGGACTCGTATTCGTGCAGCCTGGTCAGCAGCGCCAGCCGCTTCTCGGGCTCGAACTCCTCGAAGATCTGCTTGACCAGCCCGTCAGCCTCGGGCGTGCCGAAATGGCCCCAATTACTACCGGCGGGCGACCAATAGGCCGTGGCAACCGGCTTGATAATGGCGCTCACCGGATCCAGCAGGCC
>WNGR01004149.1_pt1 | contig 15661 bp, 15 predicted proteins | sample 5407581 | NCBI WGS metagenome assembly WNGR01 (sample SAMN13153383, study PRJNA577476) | soil metagenome | isolation source: 80 cm soil or saprolite under Garry oak tree replicate 2 | place: USA:California | collected 2016-06-15
GGAACACCACGATTTACACCGCGGTCGCGCCGACGGCTGCGGTTACCGCGCAGTGGGACCTGGAAGTCTGGTTTACCTGCCAGCAGTCCGGTGACCTGGCAGGGCTGACGCTCCAGATGAACGGCAAGTGGACGCAGAGTTCGGTGGCTTCGGGGGGTGCCCTGACCGCTACGACAGTCAGCGGTTTCGACGGTGCCGTATTCGCGTCGAACCTGACCGGCCTGACCCCGGCGACGACCTACTTCATCGAGCTGCTGGGCACCTGGTCGGCATCGGCGGCGGGTAACACGACGACGCTGCAGCAGATGTTCCTGTGGGGCCTGAATTAGCCGCGTGTCAGGAGGACCCGGAATCCGGGTGGAATAGCCCTGGAAGTCAGGCGGTAGCCGGTGGCCATCCAGTTCCGGGCGGCGCTAGCCGGGGATTCCGCTGCCACCGCATCCCTCACCCAGGTCGTCACCCTCCCCACCGGATGGCAGGCCGGGGACTTCTGCGTCATAGCCGGCCGGGCCGGCAACAGCTCGGAGACGTTCACCACCCCGGCCGGGTGGACGGTCATCAACGCGGCGAACTACGTGACCGGCGGGTACGCCTACTGCTTCTACTACCGGGTGCTCCAGGCCGGGGACGCCAATCCGACCCTGACTGTCGCCGGCACGTCTACGACCTGGTGCTGGGCTTCCATCGGGGTCTTCTCTGACGCCGGCGGCGCGCTGTCGCTTGACGCGCAGGGCGCGGCCGTGGCGCAGAACGGGACAGCCGGGACCACGTACGTCCCGCCTGCCGCCGCTGCCGCCGGGGCCGGGGAAGCCAGCCTGATTGTCGCGGTCGGCCGGAACAACGCCACCGCGACCGCCACCGGGTTCACGGACACGCCTGCTGCCGGGTGGGCCACCGGGGCGGATGACTGCGCTCAGCTCAACACCGGCAACAACTTCCGGATGGCGGGGGCCTACTACCAGCTCGGCGTGTCGGGGACCGTCACCCCGGGGACATTCACGTTCACCACCGCCGGCGTGACGGCCACCATCCTTTTCACCGCCCAGCAGGTGCTGGTCGCCGAGACCGCAGCCGGCGGCGCGCAGGTCCTGCCGTACCGCGGCGGGCAGGCGTACCAGCGGCGCCAGCGCATGCGGCGGCAGGCCGTGCCGCCGCCCCTGCCGGGCGCGGCCGTCATCGACTCGACGGGCTCATCCCCCGCCGGGGCGGGCGCCGTCTCCGCCGTCGTAACCCAGGCTGCCATCGCGTCCGCCGCGGGAGCGGGCACGGTCACCGCCGCGGGGACCGTGATCGCAGGGGCCGCGTCCGCCGGGGCGGGATCGGTTACCGCGGTAGCCACCCAGGTCGCGGGGTCCGCCGCGGCGGGTGCGGGTGCTGTAGCCGCCGCCCCGGCCACGCAGGCTGTCACCGGGGCCGCTGCGGGTGCTGGCGCGGTCTCCGATGTCGTCACCCAGGCTGTCGCCGCCGCCCCGGCCGGGGCGGGCGCGGTCACCGCGAAAGCCGTCCAGGCCGCTGTCGCATCTGCTGCGGGAGCGGGTGCCGTCAGCGATGTTGTCACCCAGATCGCCCCGGCGGCCGCGGCGGGCGCGGGGTCGGTCGCCGCCGCCGGGGCGGCGGGAGGCGCGTCGACCGCCGCGGCGGCTGGTGCGGGCGCCGTCACAGCCGTCGCCACGCAGATCGCCCCCGCTGCGGCGTCTGGCGCGGGCGCTGTCACGACAGCCGCCACCCAGGCGGCCGCAGCTGCCGCGGCTGGTGCGGGCGCTGTCACTGACGTCGCCACGCAGATCGCGAAGGCGACCGCTGCGGGTGCCGGGTCGGTCGCCGCGGCCGGGCAGATCACCGGCACCGCGGGCGTGGCCGGAGCGGGCGCGGCCACGGCGAAAGCCGCCCAGTCCGCTCCTGCGGCGGCAGCGGGCGCGGGGGTCCTGTCCGCACTGGCCGCCCAGCAGGCCACCGCCGCGATCACGGGTGCCGGGTCGGCTTCGGCCGCCGGGGGCATCCAGGTCGCGTTCACCATCGGCAGCCTGAGCGCCTCCAGCGCCCCGGGCAGCGTCCTGGCCGCGGCGGGAGCCGCCAGCGCCCTGACGGCCAGCACGGCGCCGCAGGCGGCGCTCACAGCCGCAGCGGCGAAGACGGGAGGACCATCGTGACCAGGACCGCCACCTGCCGGTGCGGCCACGTGAAAGACGCCCACGAGCATTACGCCAAGCCGGGCGACCTGCGCTGCGGCCTGTGCCCCTGCCGCCGCTGGCGCCGCCGCCTGAGCATCCTGCCCCGCTACCCGCGGGCCGCCTTAGTCCGTTTATACAGATCCTTGCTGTAGCAGGAGCGGCAGAGGCCACGGGCCAGCATTAGCTTGTCGGGATGGCAAGTCGCTTGCTTCCGGGTCCGCCGATTGCGCCGGTTGTTCGCCTGCTCCTTCGGCGTTGCCCAGCGGCAGTTCTCCGGCGAGTACGGGCCGTCGTTGTCGATGCGGTCCAGGGTCTTGCCTGCTGGCCGTGGCCCCATGTCGGCGAGGAAGACTGCGAAGTCGTCCCACTGGGGGCAGATCGTGATTTCCCTGTCGTCGTAATACTTGCGCCCGGGCCGGTTCTCGCCGCCGATTCTTTGGCGCATCGCGCACCAGGAGATGTATGTCGGGCGGTGTTCGGGATCGTGTGACATCCCGTGGGTGCTGGCCATCGCCCGGATCCGTTCGGCGGTCACTTCGCGGTTGCGGCAGCCGCAACTAGTGGTCCGCCCGCTGATGAGGTTCTGCGTACGGACCTCTCTCTCGGTGCCGCATTCGCACCGGCAGAGCCAGTAGGTGACATAGCTATTGCGGGGCCGCTGGCGATTAGGCGCGCGCGTCAGAACCGTCCAGCGACCGAAGGTCTCACCAGCGAGTTCTCGCACGTTCGGGGCGTATCGCGGCATGTGTTAAGTCTACCCGTGACCAAACGGGTAACGGGCCATTTAGGGAGGTGCCAGATTTCCAGGTATCCCCAAGGCGCTCCGGTCCGCTTGTCGACCACCGTCCGGGACGTCACCGGCACCCTCGTCAACGCCGGGACTGTCACTCTCGTCGTGAAGCTGGCGCAGGCTGACGGCACGCTAGCGACCACGGGCACCTACGCCAGCCCCGTCAATGACGGTACCGGCCTCTACCATGTCGACGTCCCCGCCACGGACCTGACCGCGCTGGGCCACTACTCCTACGTGTGGACCTCAACCGGGACCGGCGCCGGGGTGTCGCCGCCCGCCGACTTCGACGTCATCGACCCCTTCGAGGTCAGCGTCCTGCCGCTGCAGGACGCCAAGGACCAGCTCAACATCCCCCAGTCGAACACCGGCAGCGATACAGAGATACAAAGCTACATTGCGACGATCGAGTCCAGCCTCGAGCGGGCGACCGGCGGGCCGATAGTCAACCGGGTCGTGACCGAGCGGTCCGAGATGATGTCCGGCCAGACCGTGATCGCGGTCCGGCAGCGGCCCCTGGTCAGCGTCGTATCGGTAGCCTCAGCGTCTGGCGGGGCGATCGACATCAGCGGCGGCCTGGACCTCGACGTCAACGCGGGCCTGATCAGGCGCAAGCTGGGCCTGCCGTTCTACGGCCCGTTCTTCACCTGGCTGCCCGTCTGCTATCCCACCTACGTGGCCGGGTGGGGCACGTCCGTCCCGGCCGCGTTCGGCAGCTTCGCCCGGATCGTCCTGGCCCATCTGTGGACGAGTCAGCGCGGTCCATCTGCCCTCCCGATGGGAGGCGGGGAGATGGTGTCCGTGCCGGGATTCGGGTTCGCGATACCGAACATGGCCGCCGAGCTCCTCAACGGCTCCCAGAACGGCGTGCCCTTCCTCAGCCAGGCGTACGTGTGATGGAGGCGTTTACATGACTGAGCCCGCGCGCCCGCAGCGGCTCCACGGCCGCAGCCAGAAGGTGCTCGACGCGCTGAAGGAAGCGGGCATCGTCCGCGACGGGGATTACGTCCGCCGAGTCGTCATCGACATCAACGCCGGCTGCGCCGTGGTCGTGCACGTCGAGCGGTACGGCGACGAGCGGCTGCTGGACCTTGTGCGCACGCTGGACGGCACCGAGATCCGCCGCGAGCAGGAACGCCAGCCTGCCCGGTGAGCACCACCCGCCTCACCGACGCCATCGCGGGGCTGCTCGCCGCCTACCAGGCCGCCGCAGGACTGTCCGGGGTGCCCGTCTACGACGGGGCCGCGCCGTCCGGGGCCGCAGACGCCGACTTCGTGATCGTCGGCCACGACGGCACCATGGCCGCCGACGGCACCCTGGAGGCCACCGCCCTCGCCGGGACCTACCTGCAGAACTGGGCCGACACGACCGACGGGCGGGAAGAAACCGGGTCCGTCAACTGCCTGGCCGTCTCCCAGACCGGTGACGCCGGCGACGTGGCCGGGCGGCGGGCCCGGGTCAAGGTGCTGCTCGCCGCCGCCGAGGACGCCGCAGCAGCGGCCGTCGTGTCGCACCTGACGTTCGACGGGACCACCGACGGCCGGTTCATCTACCGGCAGGGGCAGGCCGGCGTCGCGGTCATGTGCGCCTACCGCGTCTCCTACTCCGCGCCGTGGGGCTGACGCGGGTCGCACTCGTTCGGGCATTCCCACCGGCCCGCAATGTAGTGGCGCAGTAGCTGCCCGAACATGGTCACGTCAACGCGATCAACGCTAATCGTCGCCTCGCATCTCGGGCACGGCGGCCACTGGATGCCGTTCCATTCCCCGGCGGTTACCGGCCGGCTGAACGGCATCACGAGATTCAGGCCGTCCAGGTAGGCAACGCCCGATTTAGCCATGACCAGGAGTGTAGTTGCGCTGGCTGCTCATCCATCCAGGACCTTCGTGGTCGGTGGCGGATGTTTTCAACGGCTGGTCCGAGGCCCTGACCGGGCTCGGCGAGACCGTCGAGGAATACCCGCTCGACGCGGCCCTGCGGTTCTTCAACAACGCGCTCGCCGAAACCGGGCGGACCCTGCCGTGCGGCTGCCGCGAGGTGCGGAAATACCTGGACCGCGGCCAGGCCAGCCGGCTCGCCCTCGACCCGATCCTGGCCGCCGCCAGCCGGTTCTGGCCGGACGTGATCCTGTGCACCTCCGCGTTCTTCATGCAGCCGTGGCTGCTGGAGATCCTCCGCCACCACCGGCACAAGATCGTCATGCTGATGACCGAATCGCCCTACCAGGACGACTACCAGCTCAAGGCGGCCGCCTACGCGGACCTGACCCTGCTCAACGACCCGGTGAATCTTGACGCGTACCGGCGGGTCGGCCCGGCCGAGTACATGCCGCAGGCGTACCGGCCGGAAGTGCATTACCCGGCCGCGCCTGGCACTGAACCGGAATACGACCTGGCGTTCGTGGGCACGGGCTTTCCGTCGAGAGTGGCATTTTTCGAGGCCATGGCCCTAGCATTGGAGCGGCGCCCCGGCAGGGCTCCATTGCGGCAAGTCGGCCTTGACCTCGCACCCCATGAAGATGAGCGTTGCGCTTCCCGCCGAGAGGCGGGCTCCATTGCGGCCATTGCAGCGTCGGAACCGGATTCCCCAGCCGCGTCACGTTCTTCACCTTCCCTGCCGGGGCGTTTCGCGTCCGCCGGGCTGAACGTCCGCCTGGCCGGCCTGTGGATGGACCTCCCCGAAGACTCCCCGCTGCGGGAGTGGACTGCCACCGAAGCCGACGACTGCGTCGACAACCACGAGGTCGCGGCGATCTACCGGCGCAGCAGGTGCGGGATCAACTTCTACAGGGTTGAGAGCGAGGCCGCCCACGAGGGCGAGGGAGTCGCCTGCGGCCCCCGCGAAATCGAGCAAGCGGCGTGCGGCCTGTGGTTCGCGCGGGACCCGCGCCCGGAATCGGACGAGCTGTTCCCGATGCTCCCGTCGTTCACCAGCCCGGAAGAAGCCGGGGACCTCATCCGCTGGGCGCTCGCCCACCCGGCCGAGCGCGAGCGGGCAGCAGGCGAAGCCCGGGCCGCAGTCCAGGGCCGCACTTTCACCGAGCACGCCAGGCAGCTGCTCCGGTTGCTCGACCGGCAGCCCGTCACGATGTAGGGAGACACGCCAATGCCCAGCACCCGCAGGCACGGCCGGAACGCTCAGGTGTACCTCGGCGCCACCACCGGCGCGGTCGCGGTGCCGCTGCCGTTCCAGGCGGCCTGGTCAATCAACAAGGCCAGCGACAGAGACGAGGTCACGGCCTTCGGCGACCCCAACAAGGTCTACGTCGGAGGCCTCCCCGACGCGAGCGGGGATTTTTCGGGCTTTCTCGACGCGGGCACCTCCCAGACCTACGTGGCCGCCAGCGATGGATTGCCAAGGAATTTTTATTTGTACTGGGATGCGGTCAATGATCCTTCGTCGTACTTTTACGGCACCGTGCTATGTGATTTTTCCGCCGATGGCGCGGTTTCAGGTCCCGTTAATTTCAAAGCCACCTGGGCCGCAGCCGGACCCGTCGTGCGCTACACACAGTGGGGCGGCATCAACACATAGTCACAAAACCCAGGTCAGATGGCTTGCCGTTTTTTCAGGTATTCAATCGCGGCCTGCAGTACGGCGATATTGTCGCGGGCGTAACCGAGCATGGGGTTGCACCGGCCGCATAGCAGCCCGCGGACTTGGCCTGTCACATGGTCGTGGTCGACGGCGAGTTGTCGTGGGCCGTCGTTACCGTTGCCGCAGATCGCGCAGACGCCAGCCTGTTCCTCAAGTAGTGCCGTGTACTCGTCGTGAGTCACGCCGAGTCGCTGTTCACGTTGCCGCCGCACTTGCATGATGCTGGAGTGCTCCCGGTAGGCCGGGCTGCCCTTGACGGCATCGGCGTTGTGCGGGGTGCAGTATTTGTGTCCGCGTCCGGCGAGCTTGGGTTCCGCGCATTCCGGCATCTGGCAGATGCCATTGGTCAGAAGGTGCCGCTCTCGCAATCTCTGTAGCTTGCGCTCGTTTGCGTCGTCGCGGTGCTGCTGGCAGGCCTTGGAGCCCCGGCCGGGAAGCTTGGGATTGGCGCAGCCTGGCACGAGGCACGGCTTGCGGGGCTGGCGGCAGTCGTCGCACTGGCGGTAGCGGCCGGTGAACGTCTCGGCGCAGGTGGAGCATTGCCGCTCGACAGCCTGGCAGGGGGCGCACTTCCTGGTTTGCCCGCGGAAGCTGCGCCCGCATTGGACGCACGCGCGGTCTGTATTCTGGCCCATGTCGGCCTGCTTTCATCAGGTCGGCCACGCCCCGGGACGTTAGCGCGTCGCCGGGGCCCTTGCATCCCGATCATATCCGCAGGTAGCGACATTCCAGGGAGGCGCGATGGCGGGGCTGGCTGACGCGGCGGCGGAGCTGGAGGCGCTCGCGTTCCGGCTGCGCCGCGCCGGGGACACGGAGCTGCTCCGGGAGGTCACCAGGGCGATGCGCGACGCGGTGGACCCGGTGGAGGATCAGATCCGCGCCGGGCTGCGGCCGCACCTGCCGGACCGGTACGCCGACGAGCTGAACGCGGACCTGCGGCTCGGGACCAACGTGCGCACGAACGAGCGGGACCCGGGCGTGGCCATCACCGGGCAGGCCGGGTCTTTCGGCGGTGCCGGTCATGCGGGCGGCCGCGGCCGGAAGCTGCGGGACCTCGACGCGGGGCTGATCCGCCATCCCCTGTTCGGCGACCGGGAGCACTGGTACCCCCGGGACGGCAGGCAGAAGGGCGTGGAACCCGGATGGTTCAGCGGCCCCGCGGAGGCGGCCGGGCCGCGGGTCCGCGCGGCGATCGAGAAGGCGCTGGAAGACGTCGCCGCGAAAGCGGTCAGGTAAGGGAGCCCGGGTGAAGGTAACGATCGACGGCCAGGTCTACGAGTACGACGGCAGGAAGGCGCCGACGGACGAGGCCCTGTGGATCGAGGACGTCTACAAGAAGAACTACGGCCAGTGGCAGATCGACATGGCCGAGGGATCGGCCAGGGCGTTCATCATGCTCGCGTGCCTCATCTGGCGGCGCGAGGGACGGAACGTGGACACGGCGTACCAGGACGTCATCGACGGGAAGATCGATTTCGACATCAACGAGATGAGCCGGTCGATGGCCGAGTCGGCCGAGGCGGAGGAGAAGGCGCGGGCTGAGGCGGACCCTACGATCCCCGGCGACTCGTCGGACCCGGCTGGTTCACCTACGACAGGCACCGGTACCTTGCCGTCTTCGCCCGCGAGTTCCACGTCCGCCCGTGGGAGATCGGGCTCCTCGAAGTCGGGGACTTCGAAGCGCTCATAGACGCCGCCGAGGAGATGATCGCCGACCGTTAGCGGATAGCGGCGCGGTGCTCGGCGATTGCCTTGCAGACCTGGACGACCAGCCATGCCAGCACGACGGCGGCGTACCAGGCGGCCATGAAGGGCAGCACGAACACCAGGAACAGCAGCCAGCCGAGGGGTCCCATGGAGACCCACGACCGCCCGGACGATGACACGCCGATCCTCATGGCCTTCGCCGCCATGCGCCGATGCGCCGCGAGACGAGGAACGCGACGACCAGGGCGGCGAGCAGCCCGAAGAAGTCAATGACCAGCAGCGTGTGCATTTTCGTTCTCCTCGTTTAGTGCCTGCTGTGCCTGCTCGTACCAGCCGATCGGCACGATGACGCCGATGGGCCGGGTGTACCGCTGGACGATGACGTGCTCACTCCTGTGCTCAACGGCGTCGAGGAGTTCCCGCCATCTGCGCCGCACCTCGTCGCTGCTTGCGTAGCTGCTTACCGGATCTGCTCCCATACCTGAAGACTATCACGAACCTTACGACTCTGACGGTGCCGGAAGGCGGGGTGACCGATGGCTGGCCAGTCGATCACCTTCGACTTCCTGACGACCGGGGCTGACCGCACCGCGTCCGGATTCAGAAAGGTCGGCGACAACACCGTCCTGGCCGCCAGGGGCGCCAAGGTCCTCGCGGACGCGATCGAGAAGCTGGGGCAGAAGGAAGACCGGACCGCCGCCGAGTCGAAGATCCTGGCCAGCGCCCTGCGGCAGACAGGCGAGGCAGAGGACCGGGTCGCGGCCAAAGCGGTCGTCGCCGACGCCGCGATCCGCCGTCTCGACGACGCGATGCAGGACTCGTCCAAGCACTCCGGGGAGCTGTCCAAGACCCTCAGCGGCCTGAAGCTGAACCCGGGGCTGGTAGGTCCCCTGCTGGCGCTCGCCCCCGCCATCGCGACCCTGGGCGGGGTAGGCGCCGGGGCCGCCGCCGGGCTGGGCGGCGCGTTCATCGCCGGGGGGCTGGCCCTGTCCGCGTTCGGGGCCGTCGCCAAGCCCATCCTGACCGACGCGAAGAAAGCCGCCGGGGCGGTCGAGAAGGCGCAGAACGCCTACAACGTGGCCATCGCGAACGGCGTCCCGCAGGCCAGGGCGTTCAAGGCCGAGCAGCTCGCCATCGCCAAGGCCTACGCCGGCATGTCACCCGCCCAGATCGCCCTGTCCAAGCAGCTCGGCGACATGGCGTCCGCGTGGGACAAGGTGAAAACCGCCGAGACCCCCGTCGTCGCGGGGGCGCTCCAGCCGTGGCTCAAGTCCGTCACCGGCCTGACCGCCAGCCTCGCGCCCGTCATCGCGAAGATCGCCCCCGTCATCGCCTCCCTCGGCGGCCAGTTCGGCAGCCTGGTCGGCTCGTCCGCGTTCAAGGGGTTCCGCGACTTCATCGGGTCCACCGGGTCGGCGGCGGTCTCCGCGGGGGGCAGCACGATCATCGACCTGGTCAAGTCGTTCATGATCCTGCTGCCGAAATTCGACCCGCTGATCCGCGAGGCGGTCGGCTGGATCTCCCGCCTCGGCCCCGCCGTGCTGACGTGGGCCAGCAGCAAGAAGGCCTCCGACGACATCACCAGGTTCATGCAGTGGTTCTCGCAGAACGGCCCCGTCGTCGGGGGGCTGCTGAAGAACATCGGCGGCGCGCTGAAGGCGATGGCGCCGGGCCTGACCGCCGGCGGGACAGCCGAGCTGCAGGTCATGTCCCAGTTCTTCGCGTTCATTGCGAAGCTTCCCCCGGGCGTGGCCAAGCCGCTGTTCGAGGTGGCCGGCGCGATGCTGATCCTGCAGAAAACCGGCGTGGTCTCCGTCGGGATCAAGCTGGTAGGGCTGGGCGCCGGCGCGGCCGGGGCGGGGGCGGCCGCCGGCCCGCTCGCCGCCGCGGGCGCGGCCATCGCGGGCGGCATCATCCTGGAAATCCGCCGGGACCTGGCCAAGGGCTGGCACACGGCGGTCGCCGACCTGCCGAAACTCCTCGAGGGCGTCGGCGGCATCCTGAGCTTCTCCGCGTCCGGGTGGGCCAACACGATCCTGGACCACTTCGCCAAGCCCATCCGGCAGATGTGGGACAGCCTCGGCCACTTCCTCGCCGCGAGTTTCGACGTCACCCGGCACCAGGTGGCCCGCGCCTGGGCCGTCATGACGGGTGACATCGTCACCGTGTTCGACATCGCGAAGGAAGGCATCCGCGTCGTCTGGGACAAGATCGAGATCCTGTTCCTGCGCGGCGAGGATTTCATCGTCCGGACGATGGGGAAACTGCCCGGCCCGCTGGGTGCCCCGTTCCGCGCGGCGCACGCGTCGATCCAGCAGTCGCTGGCCCAGATCCAGGGCGACGTGCGGACCGCGACGGGGAATATCCAGGCGGACTGGGACCGGCTGCACGGCAAGACGGTCCGGGTCAATTTCGTCGGGTCCGGCAGCGGCAGCATCGCGTTCAAGGAGAGCATTCCCGGCGTCACGACCGGGCCGTCCAGCGGCGGCCTGCTCGGGTTCCACGCGGCCGGCGGGTTCATCTCCGGCGGCACCCCCGGCAGGGACAGCGTCGCCGCCATGCTGATGCCCGGCGAGGTGGTCGTGCCGGCGAGCATGGTGCGGGCCGGCGCGGTGGACCACCTGCGCGGCCGGCTGCCGGGGTTCGCGTCCGGCGGGTCCGTCACCGGGATGGGCGCCCCGGGCAGGATCGACGGGTCCGGCGAGCCGTTCATGGCGGGCACCGAGGCCGCCTTCGGCCGGGCCGTCGAGGGCGCGTTCGCCTCGAAGGTGATCGCCAAGTTCAGGAACGACATGAAGAAGGCCGCCGCAGGCAGCATCGGGAACTACAAGCCCGGCGCCGGGGTACAGCAGTGGCGCGGCGTGACCGGCAGGGCGCTGTCCCTGGCCGGGTCATCCCAGGGACTCACCGACGCCGTGCTCTACCAGATGCAGACCGAGTCCGGCGGCAATCCGCGGGCGGTGAACAGGACCGACAGCAACTGGATCGCCGGCCATCCCAGCGTCGGCCTCATGCAGGTCATCCGGGGCACGTTCGCCGCGTACGCCGGGCAGTTCCGGAACACCGGGCCATTCGAGTACGGAGTCAGCGAGAACCCCCTGGCCAACATCTACTCCGCGATCAGGTACGCGCAGGCGGCGTACGGCCCGGGCCTGCGGAACGTCCGCGGCGGCATCGGCTCCGGCCACGGCTACGCGCAGGGCGGCCTGGTCCCCGGGTATGCCGCCGGCGGGACGGTCGGCAAGCAGGGTTCCGCGTGGCTGAAGGCGTGGCAGTCCCGGCACGGCGGCGGGTTCGGCGCCGCGCACGGGCCCGCCGTGCTGAACCAGCAGATCGCCGCGATGACCGCCGCGCTGGGCCGGGCCAGGGCGCTCGCCGGGGCCAGGGGCCTGACCGGCGGCCAGCACCGGTTCTGGGCCGCCGCCGCGGCGGATGAGGCGAAGCGGCTGGCCGTGCTGCACCGCGAGCTGACGGTCGAGCGGGCATGGCGCGGCCAGCTGGGCCTCGGCGAGCTCGCGCTGGACAAGGAGATCAGGGCGGCCGGGAACCTGCCTGCCCTGCGCGGCCCGGTCAGGGGCTGGAAGGCGGCGCTCGGCCGGGACAGGGCCACCGTCACGGCGATCTCGGCGATGCTCGGCTACAGCGACGCGCACCAGGCGGCGGTAGCGAAAGCGCACCCGAAGGCGAAGCCGCCCGCCCAGACCGGCGTCCTCGCGACCCACACCTACGGCGGCGACGTCGCCGACACCATCGGCGCGTTCCTGTCATCGGTCGCGGCACCGTTCGGCGCGGCCCGCGGCGGCCTGGTGATGGACTCCGGCGGCTGGCTGAAGCCGGGATGGAACCCGCCCATGCTCAATAACACCGGGAGGCCGGAGCACCTCGTCCCCGCCCGCGGCGGAGGGGGCGGGACCGTCCGCCTCGAGATCCGCACGGGCGGCAGCTCAGCCGACGAGTTCCTCGCCACGATGATCAAGAAGTACGTCAAGGTCCGGGGCGGCGGCGACGTACAAAGAGCCTATGGTTCTCGGTTAGCCGAATAGCGTTATCCGGCTAGTGGCAGTGCGACGTTGGTCAACTCCCCGCTGGGCGGCCTCTAGTGCGTCGGCCATGCGCCTGAGCCGGGCTGGATCTTCATATACCATGCCGATCGCTAGATTGCAGCTTGAGCAGGCGAGCCCGCGTCGGCAGACCATGCAGGACTTGCTGGCGGGGCAGCATTTATGGTCATGATCAACTGCAATCGCCTTGCTTCTTGCCATATCGAGTCCGCCGCCGCAGAGGTAGCAAAGGCCGGCTTGCGCTTCATGCAGCGCGGCCCAGTCCTGGGGTCGCATCCCGTGCTTTAGTCGCAGGTCCTGGACGCGATAATATTCTGGATTTTTCACGCGATCTTCGCTCCTCCGTGCACTGATCTCGGCGGCATTGGCGGTTTGCCACGCGCGTACACGTCCTTTTATCTGTTCACGGTGAGCTGCGTAGTGCCGGGCTTTCTCGCGACGTATCGCTTCAGGGCTGGTCTTGCGGCGGCGGCGCTGCCGTTCACGCTCGACCTCGGGTTTGGCCTGCCGGTAACGACGTCGGTGTTCAGTCCTGCATTCAGCAGTTCGCTGACAGACGCCGGTCTCGGCGCGGGTCGGCTGGCCGCATACGGCGCACGGCCTGGTGGCAGGATCGCCCATAGCCGAGGTTTCCTCTCGGTCAGGACCCGGATCACGGTGCTGACTACACCGCCGGGTCCGCTTGTGCTTCTACCTGCGATTATACCGTGAATAGGGGAGGATTCACGGCCCGGCCGGATCAGTCATGCCAGCAGCCTAGAGGAGGCTTGCCCGTGCGCCTGCCTATCGCGTTCGGGGCGCGCTGACCGGTGGCCATCACCCGGGGACAGAAAAGCAGCCTGGCCGCAGTCGGCTCCGGCACCAGCCTGGCCGTCACCTGGAGCGTTAACCCGTCCGCCGGGAACACGATCCTGGTGTTCGTCCAGTGCGCGAACGTGCCCACGGCCGTCGCGGACAACGGCACCGCGCCCGCGACGTTCACGCTGGACAAGTCCACCGCGGGCGGCCAGGGCGCGTACATCTACCGGGCTAACAACGTCACCCTGCCGTCCGCCGGGTCCTACACCGTGACGGTCACGACGAGCGTCAGCACCACCATCGGCGCCGCCGGGATCGAGTACGCCGGGGTAGCGGCCGGGGCGCCGACCGCCGCCAGCTCCAGCTCCGGGACCGGCACGTCGGCCGCCACCGGCAGCGCGGCCCCGGCCGGCTCCGGCGGCCTGGTATTCGGCGGGTTCTCCGACGTCTCCGGCCTGAACCCGGAGACCATCACCTTCACCGGGCCGTCCCCGCAGGCCGAGCAGTTCCGGGAGACGAACGGGGCGAGCTTCTGGCCGTGGGCGGTCGCCGACGCGCTCACCGGGTCGTCCCAGAACTTCACCTGGACGCTGGGTGACAGCGTGGCGGCCGGCGGCGTGGCAGCCGCCTATGACGCCGCCGGGACCGGCGGCGGCGGCGGCACGAACCCGTCGTGGGATCCGTCGGGGTCGTACACGATGGTGTTCGACGACGAGTTCGCCGGCACCACGCTGGACACCAGCAAGTGGCAGCCCGGATGGTTCGGCGCGTCCGGGATCACCCCCGGCGTCAACACCGGCTCCCCGCAGAACAACTCCGCGAACGTCTCCGTCTCCGGCGGCACCCTGAACCTGCTGCTGACCTCCGGCTACGGCGCGCTGGTCACGACGAACCCGCACAACTCCGGCACCGCGGCCGGGTTCGAGCAGGCGTACCCGGCGGCGTTCGAGGCGCGGATCAACATCCCCGGCAACGCCGGCGGCTCCTTCAACTGGCCCGCCTGGTGGACCGACGGGCAGAACTGGCCCGCGGCCGGCGAGATCGACATCGTCGAGGGCCTGTCCGGCGGCACGACCTCCTACCACGTCCACGACGCCGCGTTCCCGGGCGGCCTCGGCGGTGACGCGTCGCCGCCGTACACCGGGTGGCACACGTTCGGCGCTTACTGGACTGCCACGCAGGTCAAGTTCTACTACGACGGCATCCTGGTGGGCACCGAGCCGACTGACGGGTTCACCGGCCCGCATTACCTGATCCTGGTCAACACGGCGCCGACCGCGACTCCCAGCCCGGTGCCGACCACGATGCAGGTTGACTGGGTCCGGGTGTGGACTCCCGGGGGCGGCGGCGGGATCGCCGCGGCCGCGGGGGCTGGCGCGGTCACCGCGAAGGCCGTCCAGCGGGTCACCGGCGCGGCCGCGGGCGCCGGCGTCACCTCGGCGTCGGCGAGGCAGGCGATCGCCGCGGCCGCGGGGGCTGGCGCGGTCACCGCGAAGGCCGTCCAGCGGGTCACCGGCGCGGCCGCGGGCGCCGGCGTCACCTCGGCGTCGGCGACGGCTGCCGTGTTCCCCGGGCAGGGGGTCAACCCCCTCGGCGTCAAGGCCGAACTCCTCCTGAACGGCGTCTGGACCGACCTCACCGCGGCCGGGAAGGTGCGGCTGCGGAACCCCGTGCAGATCTCGGGGATGGGCCGGGCCGACTGGACGTCGGCGCTGCAGGCCGCCACCCTGACGCTGACCCTGGACAACCGGGACGGCCGGTTCACCCCGAAGAACACCGCCGGGGCCTACTACCCGTACATCACCAGGAACGCTCAGATCCGCGTGTCGGTGAGCGCGACGTCGGCGACGGGCGTGGCGTACTCCGGGTTCCGCTTCTGGGGCGAGGTGTCGGAGTGGCCGCCGCGCTGGTCCGTGTCCGGCCGCGACGTGTGGTGCGACATCACCGCGAACGGGATCTGGCGGCGCATGTCGCAGCTGGCCACCACCCTCGGGTCCGCGTACACGCGGTATAACTCGCTGACCCTGACCGGGCCGGCGCAGCCCCGCTGCTACTGGCCGATGGAAGACGGCACCGGCTCCGGGCAGCTCGTCTCGTTCGGCTCCGTAGCCGGCACCGGCAACGCCGTCCAGTCGTTCGTCACCGGGCAGGCCGGGCTGTCGCTGGCCGCGTGCACCGACTTCAAGGGCTCCGACGCGATCCCGCAGCTGAACGGCGCGGCGGTCACCGCGACCGTCCCCGCCGGCGGCACCGCGACCAGCAACTGCACCAGGTTCCTGATCTCGGTGCCCGCCGCGGGCGACTCCGCGTCGGGCACGACCAACTGGAACCTCGCCGAGATCGGCAGCAGCGGGACCATCGCGAAGTTCGAGGTGTACCTGAACGCGGCGGGGACGCTGCTGATGCAGCTCCGGAACTCCGGCGGGACCGTCGTCGCATCCGGGACCACCACGACCAGCGTCAGGGGACAGCCGTACCTGGTGTCCTGCGAGCTGACCCCGTCCGGGTCCAGCGTGGCGTTCGCGCTGCGGATCAT
>WNGR01004150.1_pt1 | contig 15660 bp, 15 predicted proteins | sample 5407581 | NCBI WGS metagenome assembly WNGR01 (sample SAMN13153383, study PRJNA577476) | soil metagenome | isolation source: 80 cm soil or saprolite under Garry oak tree replicate 2 | place: USA:California | collected 2016-06-15
TACCCCATTGAGAAGATCTTCCGCGATACCCGCGCCTCGCTGATCGAGGACGGCTGCAACGAGATTCTGGCCATCAAGGGTGGCAACTATCTGATCAACCCCGAGTTTCTATAAGAAAAGGAGACGCACTATGCAATCATCCGCTATGATTCAGTATCGTACCCTCAGTGATGGAACGCAGGTTGCGCTGCCAATCCGTTACATCGATAATCGTTGTCTCGCAGCCACCTTCCTGACCGATCTCGAGCGGGCAGCCCATGTGCTTGAGGGTACTGGTCTGCAAGTCGTGCCGCAGGAGGACGGAAAGGCAGTGGTGCTGTACTTGTGCTGGGAGTACCGCCAAACCGACCTTGGCCCCTATAACGAAGTAGCGGTAACGGTTCTGGCGGTGGCGCCGCAGGATCCTGCTCCGGCTATCTATGTGGCGGATCTTCCGGTGACGACCGAGGCGGCTAACCGTGCGGGGCAGGAGATGTGGGGCTACAACAAGTTTGTGACCAACATCGAGATCAAAGGCGAGGGCAAGCAGTTCTCTGCCATAGTTCACGATCCGCAAAATGGGCTGATCTCTTCGCTAGAGGGGACCCGTGGCGTTTCGGTTCCGGTCGCGCCGACCGATCTTTACTCCTTCAGCCTGCTTGAGAAGAAGATCATCAAGACCTTCGTGCAGGTGCCGACGCCATGGCATGCCAGCGGCGGTGAAGGCTTCAGGCTTCGAGTGGGAGACTCGACCCATCGGATGGCGGGACATCTCCGCACGCTCGGGTTGGATGGGGCGCGTCCCGTGTTGGTGCAATACGCTGACCCGTTCCAATCACTGCTGTTTCCAGGGACAGCGCTTTAAACGCTTTTGCCAACGCTCGTTGGCTATACTTGCTCTGGCGAAAATGACTATCTCTGCATTTCGTACACACGACCGGTGAAAGGAGAACGGATCAATGAGTGACAAGAACACAAATGAAAGCCTAATGAAGACCTGGGCGGAGTCGCAGCAGAAGCTGCTGACGGACTGGCTCGACACCTTGCGGAGGCTCGGTGGGACACCGACGCTGGAGCTCTGGACGAAAACGGTAGACGCCTGGCAGTCCTCGGTGAAAGAGACAGTGGATGCGCGAGCCGAATTTACCCGTCAGTTGACCGAGACCCTGGCCAACGCTAAGGGAACCCCCGAGGAACTCCGCGAGCTGGCTCACAAGGAGCGGGAGCAGTTGCAGCACTGGACAGAAGCTGAACGAGAGCTCTGGCAGGGCTGGTTCAACATTGTGAGACACATCAATTTCAGGCCGGAGCCTGGAGCCGGAGCACAGTCAGGCAGGGACCTGGTGCAACTCTGGCAAGACAGCGCGCACAAGATGATCGATGCCCAGGCGGCGCTAGTCCAGCGTTGGACCGGAGGCATCTCCGGGACGAGGAAGCAGGAGTAGTCAGGCCTGGTCCTTGAACTGTTCGCAGCAGGGTCAGGCTCATCGCTCGTGGGTAGCTGATTGTGCCGACTCTGCATGGACTCCAGGGGATTGGAGTCAAATGAAGGAGGACAACGTTGGAGACCGATTCACAGCATTTGATTCATACAGAAACAGAACAGAAGAGCACTCCCAAAGGGACGAAGCATACGGCGCTCGAGGAGGAACGGAGCAAAGCCGCCCAAGCGCAAGCTGCGCTGGAAGACATGCAGCGTCGGCTGGCTGCCGTTGAAGCGGCGCTTGCCGAAGAACGGCGCAAAGCCGACGAGGCGCAGCAGGCACTTGTGCAACAGCGACAGGCTGCTGAAACACGCGTTGAGACCCACGAGCAAACAGCAGAGCAGATGCCGGGTGGGGAGGCTGCCTTTGGCCTCATGCCCCTCGTCGGCTTTCGTGGCGTGGATCTTTTCAACGTCGGTCAGCAGATCGCCGAGCAAGCGATAAAGCAACCTCCGTTAGTTTTGAAGCACTACACGAATTTTCTCCTCGAGATGGGCCGGGTAATGACCGGTCAATCTACCGTTGAGCCGGATGCCAAGGACAAACGCTTCACTGACGAGGCCTGGAAAACGAATCCGTTTTACCACCTGTACCTGCAAACCTATTTGACCTGGCAGCAGAGCCTCAATGCCTTTATCAACGATGCCGATCTGGACAAAAAGGAGGCCGACAGGGCGCGCTTCGTCCTCTCACTCTTCACCGATACCGTCGCCCCAACCAACACGCTGCTGGGTAATCCGGTGGCCATGAAGAAGATGTACGAGACGGGTGGGGCCAGCCTGGTGAAAGGCCTCACCCACATGCTCGAAGACCTCGCTAACAATGGCGGTCTTCCCTCCCAGGTCAATATGAAGGCCTTCCAGGTTGGCAAGGACCTGGGCCTCTCGCCGGGAGCCGTCGTGTTCAAGAACGAGGTGCTTGAGCTGATCCACTATCAACCGACGACACCAGAGGTGTATCGTCGCCCGCTGCTCATCGTCCCGCCCCAGGTGAACAAGTTCTACGTCATGGACCTGTCGCCAAGCAAGAGTATCATGCGGTACCTGGTCGCCAATGGACAGCAGGTGTTCGCCATCAGTTGGCGCAATCCCACGCCTGAGCATCGCGAATGGGGGTTCGAAACCTACGATCGAGCCATCCTGGAAGCGATGGAGGCTGTTCGTGCGATCACCGAAAGCCCGGACGTCAATATCGTCGGGTCGTGTCTGGGGGGCATGACGCTGGCCACGCTCCTGGGTCACCTGGCAGCGCGGGGGGACCAGCGCGTGAACGCGGTGACCTTCCTGGTCACGGTGCTCGATACCAATGTCGAGTCGACGATGGGGCTGTTTGCCACGAAGGAAACGATCGCGGCTGCCAGGGAGGCCTCGCGCTTGAGAGGGGTACTCGAGGGCCAGGAAATGGCACGCGTGTTCGCTTGGCTGCGCCCCAACGATCTGATCTGGAACTACTGGGTCAACAATTACCTGATCGGCAAGGATCCGGCAGCCTTTGACGTGCTCTACTGGAATAACGACACGACCCGTCTGCCCGCCAATCTGCATGGCGACTTGCTCGACCTGTACGAAACCAATGCGTTTACCCATCCCGGCACCCTCGAGGTGTTGGGGACACCTATTGATCTCTCCAAAGTGACCAACGATGCCTATATCGTCGCAGGCATCACCGATCACATCACACCGTGGCAGGGCTGTTATGCGACCACGCAACTGCTGGGAGGCAAGGTCACCTTTATCCTGAGTAACAGCGGCCACATTCAGGCCCTGCTCAACCCCCCGGGGAACCCGAAGGCGTCGTACTTTGTCAATGATCGCTACCCGGCCGACCCCGGACAATGGCAGGCTGGATCCAAGAAACGCGCAGGCTCCTGGTGGGAGGATTGGCGAGACTGGCTGGGCATGCGTGCGGATGAAAAGAAGCCGGCACCACAGGAACTGGGCAACGAGCAGTATCAGCCGGGAACACCAGCACCCGGCTCCTACGTGTTCGAGCCCTAACGCGTTCAGCTCTCTTTGCGTCATGTATGTAGGAAGGATGATTCATGGCATCAGAAACCACCAGGCCACAGGCCGAGACACGTACCATCATCGTCGACGGGCAGCGCCTGCGGGTCGCCATCCGTAAAGGCGATGGCACCCGCACGCCGCTGGTCTTGATGAATGGGATCGGGGTCAACTTCGAAGTCCTCCAGCCGTTCGTCGACGCCCTTGACCCGGCCATTGAAGTCATGCGCTTTGATGTGCCAGGGACCGGCGGCTCACCGGCCCCGCTCATCCCGTACCGTTTTTCGGCCCACGCCGGGTTAGTGACGAAGATGCTCGAGCAGTTGGGCTCCCAGCAGGTCGATGTGCTGGGGGTCTCCTGGGGTGGTGCACTTGCCCAGCAGTTTGCTTTTCAATATCCCGAGCGCTGCCGACGGTTAATCCTGGTCAGCACGGGCACCGGGGCGCTCATGGTTCCCGGTCGTCCCTCAGTCCTGGCGAAAATAGCCACGCCACGACGCTATGAGGACCCGGCTCACATGGCGCAGATCGCCGGAGAAATCTATGGGGGAAAGGTGCGCACACAGCCCGAGTTCGCGCATGAGTTCGCACGAACCGCACGCCTAGGCAGCCGACTCGGCTACTTTTATCAAATGCTGGGCGCCGTGGGTTGGACGAGCATTCTCTGGCTCCACAAACTCCAGCAGCCGACACTGATTCTGCATGGGGATGACGACCCGCTTGTCCCACTGGTCAACGCCAAGATCATCCATCGCCTGATCCCGCACTCGGAGCTCTACATCTTCCACGATGGACACCTGGGCATAGGGACGAGTGCGCAGGAACTCGCCCAGGTCGTCGACCAGTTTCTCACAACTCCCATCCCTTTTTCAGCAGGTGGTGCATAAGCCAGGGTTGGAAGAACACGCGCACAGTCAATCGGTTCTTCGGTTCAAGAGAAAGTGGCCAAAACATTTGTACATGTTGTACAATCAGATCATGAGTCAGGAGCGAGCGTACTGATTACTCGCTCCTTATAGCTGAGCGAAAGGAGAACAACATGGCAGAAAGTGTGTACAAGGTAATCGAACTAGTAGGAACCAGTGACGAGTCGTGGGAGAAGGCGGCTGGCGCCGCTATCAAGCGAGCGTCAGAGACGTTGCGAGACCTGCGGGTCGCCCGCGTTATTCAGCAAGACGTGCATATCGAGGCTGGGAAAGCGCTGACTTACCGGGTGAAGCTGGAACTCTCGTTCAAGTATGAGGGTGGTGCATAAGCGGTCGTCAGAGGAAAGACGAGGGAAGGCTGACGCTCTGACAACTGCTATTTTAAGGAGTCCAGCGTGTCCTCTCGGAGAGAACGACGGGGTCACTGGTGTCAGCACGACAGGCAAGTAGAGTCGTGCTGACACTAGTAAGGGGATGCCCCTTGCGGGCATCCCTACTATATTACGGTTTTAGCTGGGGGTTGCTCTTAGGGTGTAACGCTCAATGGCTTGGGCGACTCCATCTTCTCTACTGGTTGAGGTGATGGCGTCGGCGGCGGCTTTGACGTGTGCGTTGGCCTGTCCCATGGCGACGCCCCAGCCGACGGATTGGAGCATGGGGATGTCGTTGTTGTTGTCACCAATGGCCATGACCTCGGGAAGAGGGATTGAGAGGGCAGAGGCCAGAGCAGCTACGCCACTGGCTTTGGAGCAGCCTGGATCCATGACCACCAGTTCGGCACAGCCATAGCTCCCGCGTGGTATCATATTCCATGAGCAAGGCAGGGTGGCGATATCGGGTATGGCATGCTGGATGCTCTCTTCTGATGTGAAAGCTACTACACGTATTGGATCGGGGTGTCCCGCGCAGAGTTGGGTAAAGGGCATACGCCGTATCTTGTTGCGGTACACTTCAAAGTAGGCGTCCAGCCATACATTATCAAATTCAACGAGGCCGGTCCATACCTCTTCCACTAGCCCATCGTTGGGATGAACTACTGGTTGAACGCCATGTTTTACCAGTATATCTACAGCTTCCTGGGCAAGGTGTGCGGCTAGCGGTCGGCTATACAGAACGTTTCCCTGTGGATGCTGTACAATTTCTGCTCCATCATAGAGGACAAGCGGCCCTTGCAGACCTAGTTCATGAGCAATTTTTTTTGTGTTAGCATAGCGTCGCGCTGTTGCCAGTGTCACTACAATCCCTGCCGCCTGTGCTGCTTGCACGCTTTTCATGGTTGCAGGAGTGATTTGTCCTTCGGGATTGAGGAGTGTGCCGTCGATATCGATTACCAGCATGCGGATACGTGATGATAAGCTGCGTGTAGGATTTTTATCTTCTAGCATTTTATCGGGAAACCTCATCAGACCTCCGCCTACGGATACCCCTGGGTTCACCCATGGGGAGGAAGTAGGCGTTCCGCGGTGCAAGGGCTGGGGTGGGATGGCTCCCCTTGCCTTTTATTGAACGTTTCTTTTCAGCTACCAACCAGGAGCGGAATGCCACCCAGGTGAGGGCTCGACATGCCTCAACCTTGGCCCCTTGCGTCAGTCGCTTGTTGGTGCGGTAGTTGTGCAGGCTGATGGTCTGCTTCTTGCGGTCAAAGCCACCGACCGTACACAATCCATATTTTGTGTGTCTCACCACGGTTCCACGCTTGAGCCCAAGTGAACGGGTACCACCGTACGGCTTGCGTACGCCGCCTTGAGAGGCTTGCAAACGGTGCAACTGACGACGGTGCAAGATGGCTGGGACGATGTACCAGAGGCGTTGACAGGTTGGCTTCTCCGCTCCACTGCGTGATGCGGCCATGGCCCAGGCATCGACCGCGTGACTCTCGAATGATTGCTTGGACTTGCTTTTCGTCTTCTTGAGTCCGTAGTGCTCTCTCAACTCTTTGGTCTGCCAGCCTTGGCGTGTGTGAACCTCAAGTCCCATCTCTCGCAACAGGCGGTAGAGGTGCTCCTTGCCCACTTGTACTGGGCTGAAGGCCGTATTCCATTTCCCGCCTTTGCCCTGGCGTGTGACGGCTTGGACATCTTCAATCACGACATCGGTGAGTGGGATGATCTTTTTGAGTTGAGCAATCACACGCATTTTGGCTTCCCATCGGCTTCGTGTCGATGGCGGGATGCGCTTTTTGCCATTGAGGCGATTGTCAAACCGTTTGGGTCGGCGCCACTTGCGAAACCGCCTGGCACGGCGCATTGTCCGACGTGTCTCTATGGCATCCTTCACATGATCAGGTGCCTCCACCATCAGGTTGATGACGGTCTCTTGAGAGCCGACCACACTGAAGCCCTCAAATTTGCTTCCCGGATCGACCCCAGCCACGAGGGGCTGATTATCCGGTTCCTGCTCGTAGCACAGTTGCACGTAGAACAAACCGAGTTTGTTTCTCTTTGGTCTGGCTTTGCCACTCTTGAAGAGGTGGCGTGCTTTGGCGGGTGTACAGGGCATGAGTGCCACCCCGCGTGTATCGACAACGGGTATTCTCAAGGGATTGCCCTTTCTCCAGGTCTGAGCCTGGGTGATAAGACCCTTCCCGATGGCCCGAGCGGCTTAGAGAGGATTGTTCCCTCTCGTCAGCTTCGGCGTGGCTAGAAGAGGTACGGGTTAGGGTGACGCCCGAACATTCTTGTAGCCGCTCGCGCTGCTGCTAGGGGAAGCCCCTAGCCCGGTAGTCAGAAAGTTCCCTCGCGCCAGCCGTTTCGCAAGCCCCCGGCGCAGAGCCGTGGGGTTCCTGACATGTGTTTGTGTATTCGTTAAACACGTTGTAATGATGATGCGACGGACAAGGGTCCGTCGCATGTTCTCTGGAGTAGAGATGATCATATTATATGCAATGCGTTTAGGGAGATGCAAGCTTTATCTTCTTTTCGTAGATATTTGGAGAGAATGCCTGTCATCCTGAGCGCGAGCTTTGGATCTCTGCCGACGTCGGCAGAGATCCAAAGCTCGCGCTCAGGATGACAGAGAGGACCTCTCTCCCGTCCGCTCACGGGAAGTCTTCTCTCCAAATGTCTGTTCTTTCCATAGACAATCATCCTGTCCTTCTGCTACAATCCACTGTATGAGTATTCGTGAAGATCGTCCGAAAAATGGCCGTACCAAACGAACTGCTAATGGGCGCGGGGAAGCAAAGCCCCTTAGTGTGAAGGGTGATGTTGTGCAGCCCGGCATACCGTGGATAGAAAGTATGCATGGCTATCCTCTGCTGCCAGATGAACTGCCTATCAGTACAGTGCGTGATAGCCTGTATGATCTGATTCCGCTTGGCCCCCGCGAAGAAAAATTAATCAGTACGCCTGCTTTTTTGCGCCTTCAGAAGATTAAGCAGTTGGGTTTTGTCTATCGGGTCTGGCCGGGAGCGACCCATACGCGCTATGAACATAGCCTGGGATGTTACCATCTGATGCTGAAGGCCCTGCGGGCCTTGTTGCAACGTGGCGAAGATGGTGGGTTGGTGGGCGTCTCGTTGAGTAGTATCCAGACGCTGGTAGTAGCTGCCCTGCTACACGATATTGGACACTACCCTTTTTCGCATACGATTGAAGAGCTGGGTCACCCAATCATACTCCACGAAAAGGTGGGACGCTCCATCATTGAGAACGACGAGGTAGCTAGGATTATAGAGCAGGATTACCATCTCTCGCCGGAGCGGGTTGCGGATTTTATTGATCCGCCTAAGACCAGGGCTATGCATGCAGACGATGAGTTGCTGCATCATTTGCTGAGCGGTGCGCTCGATGTCGATAAGCTTGATTACTTGCCACGTGATGCTCGTGCCTGCAATGTGCCGTATGGCGGAGTCGATGTGGCCCGTTTGTTGGCGGCCTTGCGTGTGCATCCAAATGTGCATGGGCAACGTCATATCGTTGTAACGCATAAGGGAATAAGTCCCCTACATTCGCTGCTGCACGCCCGCCAGGAGATGTTTGATAACATCTACTGGCATCATGCGAGCCGAGCCTTTCAAGTGATGCTGATGCGTGCGGTGCAGGAGGCCTTGCTGGCTGGGACGCTGCAAGCCTCGCAACTGGTGGGGCTGGACGATGCCTCGCTGTTGGTGTTGCTAGCAGATATATGTATGCCCGCTAGCACTCGTGCCTTAACACAGGATTTGGAACTGAGGAAACCATATAAGGAAGTCGTGCAGATTAGCCGTATGGCGGGTCGCTTGTACAATCGTCTGGATGCCCTTTACTGGGATGCTCACCGGCGGCGACACGTTGAGCAGGTGCTGGCTGGCGAATTGGGGCATGCCCTGGATATGGAAGTTGCCGATTATGAGGTACTCTTTGATATTCCACGACCTGAGAAGTGGGAGATGGACGTGTGGGTCACCTTTGGCGCACACCCACCTGTAGGTATGTCGGAGCTGATGACGTGGGTGCAGGCCACCGGGCTGCAGTCAGATGATTTAGCCCGCTATGAGCAGCACCAGCGTCGTATTCGGGTAGTGGTGGCTGAACGCCTGCGCCCGCTGTTGCGAGCGCGGCTTCAGGATTTGCTGCTGCCCATGCTGGAAACGCTGGTGGTGGTGGAGTAGTTCTCTGCTCATGTGTGGTTTGGGCGTTTCCCTTTGCGCTGGTACATCAAGCGTATGGCTTTCTCATGAATGCGCCGTGCAGGTGGATACTGCTGGTTCAAGCGCAAGGCGTAGTCGGCGACCTGAGCCGCTTCACGATAGCGTTCCTGTCTGTAAAGGTTATCCGCTTTGATCGTCCACATACGTACATCGCCAGGAGCCAGGACCAGCACTTGCTCAATAGCTTGATCTGCGTCGGCGAATCTGCCTAGAGCGCGAAGGGTACGCATATGACTCTCCCAAGCATACAAAGCATCAGGTTGCAGTTGCGTCAGGCGTTCGGTGAGGGGTGGCAATTCATCGTATTCTTCCAGGGCACGGCATCCCTGGATCATCAAAACGAGTGAGCGCACATCGCTGGGGGCCAGTTCCAATACGTGGCGCATTGTCTGTATAAGTTCGTGCATGCGCCCATATCTGTAGAGAATCTCACCTTTGATTTGTAGGGCAAATAGATAGCCGGGGTCGCAGGTCAGGCTCTGATTTATCGCTTCCAGGGCACCGGACGAATTGTTGAGATTGAACAGGGCTACACCCTTATTCGCCCAGGCACGTGCATCATCAGGAGCGAGTTCAATGGCATGGATGGCACTGCGTAATCCATCGGGAAAGCGTTGTTGCAGGAGCTGCAAGCCACTGCGATTAATCCATGCCAGTGGCAGATTAGTATCCAGCAGAAGGGCCTGATCATTGGCTGCCGTGGCCTCGGAGATGCGCTCCAGTTTCTGTAAAGCGCGTGCCTTGCAGGCGAAGGCTAAGCCCGAATCTGGCTGAAGTTCAATAGCCTGTTGAGCCGTTATCAGCATTTCGGCGTAAGCTCCTATTTGATCTTGTGCCAGAGCCTGGGCCAGCAAGGCTTCTACGTTGCTATTATTGTGATCAGGTGCTTCATTCATAATGATCTGTGTATTACCCCGTGGTGCAATTGAAATGATCGGTGCTTTTTCACCGGCTGTTATTGATATATCTTCTTTATCCAACAGAAGTCACTCCTCTTAACGTTATCCAGCGTCCCTACGTTGCTTACGAGTAGCCACAAGACTCTCTCCTACCCGTTCTTCAAATATCGTCTCCGTTGCTCCACACTACCCTTCTTCAGGAGACTATTATCTCATTATTGTTCTGTATGAGCAAGCCCTACCGCAATAATCAGTCTTACAAACTTTTTACAAATTTATGCCAAATTTCTGAAAGTTGCATAGTACAGTATGCATAGACAGAAAAACTGGCGTATAGAATCTAGAAGAGTATGTTGACACAATAGTTATGGAGGCAGATAGAGATGTTACATCCTTATGATGAACCAGCAATACCGTATCGGCCTGAGCAAGACTCGTCTCAGGTAGTTCCACAAAATGATCCTGCTCCGCCCATGCCGAAAGAGGCACAAACGAGCTATACAGACAATGCATATAACGTGGCGTCGAACGTTTCCCGTTCTCCTGCACCGAGACGTCGAGCGGGTGGTTTGCGTACAGGTGCGATTATAGCTCTCACACTGCTGCTGGCCGTGGTATTTGGTACTGGCCTGTTTGCGGGTTGGGAGTATGGTAGAGGCACAGCGGTGGTCGATAAGCCCAGTGGTGGCTTGCAGACCAGCAACAATCCCCAGGTGGTGGTACCCACGCTGACCGGAACCAATATCGAGAAGGTTCGTGAGGCTGTGATTGCCAAAGTGCGTCCTGCCGTGGTTGAGGTTAACGTCACAGCTGCCAATGGTAGTGGCTTAGGCTCGGGAGTGATTATCGACAAGCGTGGCTATATTGTGACCAACAACCACGTTGTGGCTAATGCACAAAAGATAGAGGTTGTACTCTATGATGGCACCAAGCTGTCTGCTCAATTGGTGGGTACTGATCCTGCCGATGATCTGGCGGTATTGAAAATCAATCCACCTGCCTCTAACCTCACGGTGGCCACGTTGGGCGATTCCTCGAAGTTGCAGGTAGGCCAGGATGTGCTGGCAATCGGCAATCCTCTGGGTATTACCCAGACGGTTACGAATGGTATCATCAGTGCGCTAGGGCGCAATGTGAACGAGCAGAATGGGGCCGTTATTCCCAATGCAATCCAGACGGATGCACCGATTAACCCAGGTAACAGCGGTGGGGCGCTGGTTGATATGCAGGGTAACCTGATCGGTATTCCGACACTGACGGCTATCGACCCGGAATTTAATACACCGGCAAGCGGAGTTGGTTTCGCCATTCCATCCAATCGTGTCCAGTTCATCGCAACGCAGATTATCGATACTGGTAAGGTGACACATACCGGTCGTGCCGTTTTAGGTGTCAGGGTAACGGATGTTGATGCAAATCTGGCTGCTCAAGATAATCTGGCTATCGATCATGGGGTACTCATTACCAGTCTCGTGTCGAATGGCCCGGCGGCTCAAGCAGGTTTGCAGCCTGGGGATGTGATCGTGGAGGTTGATAATAAAGCGGTCAATGATACGTCATCACTGAGTGATGTGTTGATTAGCAAAAGTCCTGGTGATGTCGTTTCAGTCCAGGTGTATCGAGGCAGTCAAGTAGTGACTGTAAACGTCAAGCTTGGTGAACTGCAGGCACAGTAGTCACTGATGCACATGATGGCGGTGCCACCGCCATCATGGCCGCAAGGACGGATGATGCCCCCCCCATGATGGCCGCAAGGGCCAATCCATTTCAAAGAAGACGTTTTGCGAGTCAAACGAAGCCGATTGAAGAGTGTCATCCTTCGCTACGCTCAGGATGACAAAGCGAGATGGTCTCGTCTTCTCCTGGAATGGCTCATTTCATGGTTCTGGGTGCTTCCCAGGAGCATGGGCTATTTGAAATGGATTGGCCCTTGCGGCCATCACTACTATACACGAATACTTCGGCGCACGGAGCCGTCGTATATAGTAGTGATGACCCTTGCGGTCATCATGCGCCCTTGCGGCCATCATGGTGGGGCGGTCATCATGCGGCGCGGGGGCGGTCATCATGCTTGCGAGCAACCGTTATGTTGTGGATGGGTTATCACACTGGGCGAGGTGTGTGTATGGCCTTCTGAGGCTGTTGTTGCCCTTCTGGTTTGGCTGGGACGCGTGGGCGGGGACGGCTGGCGAGGAGAACGCCGATGAAAAAGACGGTCCAGCCAACGGTCATGATCAGCCAGAAGATGTTTTTGATGCCCAGGCGGGCAGTGGTACCGGCGAGTGCATTGATCAGATCACCGGTGAGAATGAGTACATTGGCCCACAAGAGACTGCTTGTGCCCTGGCGACGCACCAGTTGCCAGCCGGAATAGATGGCTACACCAACAACGGCGAGTACACCAAGCGTATTGAGTACAATGATGGTAATTAACCATACTCCAATCTCAGGCTGTAAAATGCCGATGCCCGGCGTACCTGCAATTTGGCTGAGCTGCTGCTTATCAATAGAGGTAAGGGAGAGCAGTACAATTGCCAGTACACTGAGCAGGCAAAGAATGATCAGGCTGATGTTGGTGAAACGTTTGCGTGCGAGTAAGGCAATGCTGCCCAGACCGAGCCAGGAGGGCATGAGAGCAGCCCCCAGAATGTAGTAGAGACGGAAAAACAGGATGCCGGTCTCACTGGCTGGTTGTGCTACAATCATGAAGACATAAGCGAGTGTGGCGACGAAAGCCATAGTGAGGGCGATGGTCCAGTAAAGTTGATAGGTGCGATGACGTTGAAGGTACTGGCGCAGCACGACACCGGCAAAAAGCCCTGTTACTACGACGTTGACGATGGGATAGAGAAGTGAAATAAGCGTGTTCATATTCGTAAGACCTATCTATGCTTGCGGTAATCTACGTAAAGCTCTATATGCCGAGCGAAAATACTGGGAAAAGCTCTATCGTTATTATCATAGTCTTCTATGGACAAAACGTCAATTAGGGCCCTACATTTTTCGCTTCGGCTACCTTATAGTATGATGTAGAGGGTAATCATATTTTTCTTAAAGGGTCTGATGTATGACGCAAGATGTGAGTAACGAGAAACAGGAACAGCAAGAGGCGCGTATTCAGCAACAGGAGTATAAGGCTGAGTTGGTGGCAAACTTTAACCATAGGCCGCGCAATCGACGGCGCGTAGTTACGTTTGTGGTGCTGGGGTGTATTGCTTTGCTGGCAGGTATTTTTGTGTGGTTGCTCTTGCTACCATCGCCTTCACAGGTAGCTGGCGGGACGTTGCCGGTGGGTGCGGTTGCCCCGAACTTTACTTTGCCTGTGTATGGTGGTGTTGGTGTCGGCAGTGCAGTTGAATTGCATGCTTTACGTGGGCATCCTGTGGTGATCAATTTCTGGTCTGAGTCGTGTCCACCCTGTCTGACGGAGGTACCTTATTTGCAGCAGGTCTATGTCCAACACGGCGGGCCGGGGAAATTCACCTTGTTGGGGGTTGATCAGGCTGATCCCAAAGAGGATATTGCGCCTTTCGGGGCGAGATATAGACTGACCTATGCATTGCTCTTTGATAAAGGAGGTGCGGTGAACGCTACCTATGGAGTTGTACCTATTCCCACGACCTACTTTATTGATAGCCAGGGGATTGTACGAGCCGTTTTCGTTGCGCAACTGACACCCGAGACGATGCGGCAAGGATTGGCTGCCGTGGGAATTACGATCTGATACTCTGCCGTATAGCCGCTTAGCATCATAAAGATAAAGCGTTGAAGGAGGGAAACCGATGAAAATACTGGTCTTAAATGGAGGCTCAAGTACTCTAAAGAGCCGTTTTTATGAAATCAGCGATACTGTACCTGATACTGCCCCAGCACCGCTGTGGGAGGCCGATGCCGATTGGGGCGAACATGAGGGGATGACGAAGATCAAAGTAACAGCGCACGAGCATACGATAACTGGGGAGCTACACACAGACGCACGCCAAGAGATCATTAGTCATCTACTCAAAATGTTATGGAGCGGTAAGGCACAGGTGATTGACCAACCCTCAGATATTGATGTGGTTGGGCATCGGGTTGTTCATGGCGGGCAGGAATATCAAGCAAGTATAAAAGTTACACCTCATGTCAAAGATACTATCAAACGTCTCGCGGTCTACGCGCCTCTGCATAATCCTATCAATCTGGAAGGTATCGAAGCTATTGAACAAATTTTGCCGGCTGTGCCGCAGGTGGCGGTGTTTGATACAGCGTTTCATGCGCACATGCCACAGGAGGCTGTCGTGTATCCTGGGCCTTACGAGTGGTATGAGGAGGGGCTTCGTCGCTATGGTTTTCATGGTATCAGTCATCACTACTGTGCTGAACGAGCGGCACAACTTCTGGGTAAGCCGTTGGAGGATCTGCGCTTAATCACCTGTCATATCGGCAATGGTTGTTCTTTGGCGGCTATTCAGCATGGGCATAGTATCGACACGACGATGGGTTTTACGCCTCTGGAAGGCTTGATGATGGGGAGCCGCTCCGGTTCGGTTGATCCAGGCATACTCATCTACTTGATGCGCCAAAAGGGGTATACAGCCGATCAGCTTGACGAGATATTGAATAAAAAGTCAGGACTGAAAGGGGTTTCCGGCCTTACCAGCGATATGCGTGAACTCTTGTCTGCTATGCAAAAAAGCAATGAGCGGGCCAGACTGGCCTTTGATATCTATATACATCGGCTACGTTCTGGTGTGGGAGCGATGCTGGCATCGCTGGGAGGCGTAGATGCACTTGTCTTTACGGCAGGAGTTGGCGAAAACGCACCGAGTGTGCGGTGGGCGACCTGTAAAGCTTTGCGCTTTCTAGGGCTGAAGCTCGATCCAGCGAAAAATGCTCAATCTCCCGCTGATCAAGATATTGCTACCGCTGATTCGACGGTGCGCGTGCTGATTGTGCAAACGCAGGAAGATTGGTCAATTGCCAAGGAATGTTGGAGACTACTCTCGGCATAAGATAAGAGCGTTGGCACAGAGCCAACGCTCTTATCTCATATACCTTCTTCTTCTTGTTAACAAGACACCTACCATGCTCAGGATAATTAAGAGCCATCCTATCTCTTGGCGTCCCAGGTCTGTAGTCAGTGTGAATAGAGGTGGAGCCGGGGCTACCTGCTGATGTGTAGCAGGAGTGGTAATCACCTGTGTGCGTGCTGTGATGGTAGGTGTTGTATCCCTTGTCAGAGCAGCGGGAGTATGGACACCCGCGTTACTACTGGTACCTTTTGGTGATGTTGTAGTACTTGGGTGTGGTAAGGCCTCACCGCCGCTACTCGTTGTTGCTGTACTACCACCGTTGGTGCTAGTATGCAGAGTTGGTAGTAGGCCTGATAGTAGGAAAAGCAGCCCGATAACGGCAGCAATAATGCTGGCGGCGCGAAACGTGCGTTGCAGGTAGAAGAGCCCCGTACGTCGGTTGGCTGGAGGTGTAGGCATGGCCGGTGTTTGCTGCGGTGTGGGTTGTTCTTGCAGATAGACGGCTCCAGCTGGCAAGACGAAGGAGCGTGGTAAGGTTGGCTCTGGCAAGGCTTTGAGGAAGGCAACGGTTTGTTGTAAGGTTGCCAGGTTGCTCTGGCATTGTTCACAGGTTTGTAAATGCAGCTTGCATATGGCTTGTTCCTGTTCGGAAAGCTGTTTGTCTATGTAGGCAGAGAGCTGTTCTGTTGTCAGATGCTGATTCTCGTGTTTAGCCAAGCCGGTA
>WNGR01008191.1_pt1 | contig 15660 bp, 14 predicted proteins | sample 5407581 | NCBI WGS metagenome assembly WNGR01 (sample SAMN13153383, study PRJNA577476) | soil metagenome | isolation source: 80 cm soil or saprolite under Garry oak tree replicate 2 | place: USA:California | collected 2016-06-15
TATCAGGCGCTGTTCAACAAATTCGGTCTGACCGCACTGCCGGCTGATCAGCCGCTCGCGATCGCCGGCCCCGGTCCGACCTGACATCTGGAGACGAGCCGATGAGCCATTTCAGTCCGGCGGCCTGCGTCGATTACTTCTTCAATTATTTTCTGATGAAGGGGGTGCTGGTTACCATCGGCTTGACTGTTGCGGGTGTCGTGGGTGGGCTCATTCTCGGAATGGGCATTGCGCTGATGCGCATGTCTGCCAATCCCGCGCTCAGCGGCGTCGCCCGGTTCTACATCTGGTTCTTCCGTGGCACGCCGCTCCTGATTCAACTCGTGGTGATCTATAGCGGCCTGCCGCAGCTTGGAATCAAGTTCGGCGTGATCACCTGTGCCCTGATCGGATTGATCCTCAATGAAGCCGCATATCTCGCGGAAATCGTTCGAAGCGGTTTCATGGCGGTGTCGGCCGGGCAGCGAGAGGCGGCGTGGGCCTTAAGCTTGTCGAGATGGGTGACCTTCAAGCGCATCACGCTTCCGCAGGCCTTTCGCCTGATGATCCCGCCACTCGGCAATTCCATCAATTCGTTGCTGAAGGCGACATCGCTCGCTTCCGTGATCTCGGTTGAGGAAATCATGCGCCGCAGCGACATGCTGATGCAGGAGCATTTCCAGATACTGGAAGTCTATGCGGCGGCCACCGCATACTATCTGATCCTCACCTCGGTCTGGGATGCGGTTCAGCGCCGTCTGGAAAAGCACTTCGGCCGCTCAAGCACGGCTAAATCACCAAGAGCTATCGCAAAGGCGCCGTCGCCGGCTGGCCTCGAGGCCAGGGCATGAAACTGCCGAGCAGCGATGTTGGCGCGAGGGATCGCGCCGCGACCGCGAGGAGCAGCTCTGGTCCGCATATCACCAGGGAGCGTGTCGATGGCAACTGATCTTGACGGTGGAGGCAAGCAGACGCGCCCACGCGAGGTGCCTGCCGTGCGTATGGAAGCGGTCTATAAGCATTACGGTGAATTTACCGCACTGAACGAGATCGATCTCAAGGTGAGCACGGGAGAGAAGATCGTCATCTGCGGTCCATCCGGTTCGGGGAAGTCGACGCTGATCCGATGCATCAACCACATCGAAAAGCACGACCAGGGGCTGATCTACGTCAACGGCACCGAGTTGGATAATCAGCAGAAGAACATCGATGCTATCCGGCGAGACACGGGAATGGTATTCCAGAGCTTCAACCTGTTCCCGCACATGACGACCCTGGAGAACTGCATCCTGGCGCCAATGACGGTGAACGGCATGGCGAAGGAGGAGGCGAAGGATCTCGCCATGCACTTCCTGACCAAGGTCCGGATCCCCGAGCAGGCCGGAAAGTTTCCGGGGCAGTTATCGGGCGGACAGCAGCAGCGCGTCGCCATTGCGCGCGCGCTTTGTATGCGGCCGAAGATCATGCTGTTCGATGAGCCGACATCGGCGCTCGATCCAGAGATGGTCAAGGAGGTGCTGGAGACGATGAAGAAGCTTGCGGAAGAGGGCATGACCATGCTCTGCGTCACCCACGAGATGGGCTTTGCCCGCGAGGTCGCAGACCGGATCGTGTTCATGAACGAAGGCAAGATCGTCGAACAAGCTGCGCCAGAAGACTTCTTCAATCATCCGGCATCCGAGCGCGCAAGAACGTTCCTCGATCAGATCATTCACTAGCTTGTGGTTTTCGTCCGTGAAGAGCCCCACGAGGCCATGATGACACGATCATTCAACGATCGCCTGCGTGGTATCCATGCCGCGACGATCGTGCCGATGAAGCCTGATTTCTCGATCGATGAGCGGACGTTGGCAGCGCATATCTCGTCGGTCTCATCCGTGCCTGGGATCAATGGTCTGCTTGTCAACGGCCACGCGGGCGAGAACTTTGTGCTGTCGCTTGCCGAGAAGCTACGCGTCATGGAGATCGCACGCGAGCATTCACCGAAGGGTTGCCTGATCGTCTCCGGCATCAATCACGAGGCGAGCGTCGAAGCGGCGCGTGAAGCAGCCGCGCTGGAGAAGGCCGGGGCAGACGGGCTATTGGTGTTTCCGCCAAACAGCTGGGCGCTGATGCACGCCGATGCCTGCGTGAAGGAGCATCACCAGCGCATACGGGACGCCTCGACGGTGCCGTTGATGCTCTATGGCGCCCCCGTCAGCGCAGGCGCGATGGCCTATTCGCAGTCTGTTCTGGAACAGCTGTTGGATGATCGTCGATTTGTGGCGATCAAGGAAGGCAGCTGGGAGGTCTCTGCCTATGAGCAAAACCTGCGGCTGATCCGCAGGCTACGGCCGGATTTCAGTGTGCTGAGTTCGGGAGATGAACACCTTCTCACGAGCTACATTATCGGGAGTGCCGGCAGTCAGGTGAGCCTGGCTGCTGTTGTCCCCGAACTCGTCGTCAGCCTCTGGGAGGCAGCTCAGGCCGGAGATTGGGTTCAGGCTCGTGCCGCGCATGAGAGACTTTATCCGTTGGCCGTTGCGATCTATCGCGACGCGCCATCGGGGCGTGCGACAGCACGACTTAAAGCTTGTCTGAACATTCTCGGACTGATCCCCAGCGCGGCGCTGCGTCCGCCGCAGCCGCCCGCAACGTCGACGGAGCTACGCGCGCTTGAACGGGCGCTGCGCGGGTGAGTTGAAGGCCATTGCTCTCTAGTCTAGTCGGCCGCGGTTGGCTTGAAGCCCCGGCCGAGCGCGAATTGACCGACCGGGCCTTCGACGTGGAAATCGATCCCCGTCATCTTCGAGAACAGGTCGATATTGCTGGTGCCGATCGCGCAGCCGCCGAGGTCCATATCGGCCGCCATCAGGTAGAGCGTCTGGATCAAGACGCCGACATCCTTCAGGATCAGCGAATAGGCGATCGAGCTATATTTCCACGAAATCCGGCTAAATCGCGCGGCGATCGTGATCAGGATCTGGGTTGAGTTGGACGCGTCCATTGCGAATTCGGCTGCCCCCAATTGGGCTTCGCGCGCTTGCTCGTGCGTATCGATCGCCACCAGCGCGTGGCGGTCGGCGTCATAGTGATAGAAGCCGCGCTGCAGCCCGTCGCAGTTGGCAACGTTCAGATAGAGTTCGAGTTCGTAAGCGCTGCCGGCGGCAGGATACGGTCGTGCGGTGTATTCAATGTCAGGACTGTCGCGGTCAAAATCGAGCTTGCTGGTCCATTTCGACTGCACCCGCGCGGCGCCTTCGAGAAATTTCGCTAGCTCGGCGAGCGTGATCGGTTGCTCGTCGTCGAAGTCGCGCGTCGAATGGCGTTCGCTCAACAGCTTGATGCATGGCGAGTTTGAGTCAGAGGTCGCGGCCGAAAACGGATTGAGATCGATTTTCGGGCCCGGCCAGGGGGCCCGTACCGCCGGTGGCGGCGCGATGGCATCGGCATATGGATAAAGCCCTCCCAGCGGATTGGCCTGGCGGCCTTCGGTGCTGTGGGTGTGGAACAGAAGATCGTGAAAATCCCACAGCACGAGGTTTTCGTCGCCCTCATTGGACCTGCGACCATCGCTGGCCTTGGCATCGACCTTGAAGAGGATGTTGCTATCCAGCAGCAAACCAAGCAGTTCAATCCCGGGAAATCCTGGCTGCCGACGCATCCGCCCGATCTTCTGCGGCGCGGATAGCGCGGCAATGGCGGCCGCGACCTTCGGATCGCAAATCTTGAACAATGCGATGGCGCGCGGCGATTCCAGCACCATGTCATTGCCGCGCCGTCGCATATACGCGAACCGCGACAGCGCGATCGTCGCGGAGTCTGGGAGCTTCGGCGATTGCGGCCAATAGCCGGGAGCTTGTGGTTCGATGACGACGAGATCGTCCTTGCCGCGCGCGCGTCCGAGGCGGTACTCCAACAGGCCGCGGTCGGCGAGACGGCGGACCAGCAGGTCGATCTCCCGGTCGATGGCCTTGCGAGGGGGCGAAAACGAAGCGAGCGGCAGACCCGTGCGCAAGCCTCGGACGCGATTGAGCGCCTCAGCGCTGAATTTTCCGAGACCCGCCGCGTAGGCATCGAAGCGGGCGGCGACGTTTCCGTCGGCCTGGGCTTCCAGCGTGACGCGCGGGTTCAGCCGCGCCGCGATGGCCGACGCGATTTTCTGGCCTCGCTTTTTCGCAGGCGCGCGCAAGCCGGATGCCTCTTCAGGTGTGCGGAAGGAACGGTGTCAGTTCGCTTTCCGGCAACGGGCGGTCGAGCAAGCCGAGCTTGACCGGCACGTCGTATAGTCGACCCGGCCCGAGGCGGCGATAGAAATGCCGCAGGCCGGGAACGATCACCCGCGCCACCGAGACTTCGACGTCGGGTCGCGTCTGATCGAGGACGAGGAAATCGTGCCCGGCGCGCCGGGCGATCTCGACGCAGGCTTCCACCTGCTCGCGCGCACTGTCGAGTGGAACGCTGATGCCGAGTTCCGGTGCTACGCTCGGACGGTTCGACGGGATCAAGAACGGATAATTCTCCAGCCGCAAGGGTGTGACGCCGTCGAGGCTCGACTTGTCGCCACTGCCGCCGCCCATCAGTCCGATCGACAGGAACTGGCTCAGCTCGGTCAGCGAACGCAGCAAGGCGATGCGGCGATCGAAGTGCGNNNNCGCGCCGGAGCCGAACTCGATATGCTCCTGGCCGTCTTTCACCCAGTGCATGATCGCGACATAGGTGGGAACGCCGAGATCGTTGGTGACATCGAGCACCCACAGTTTGCGCCCGGCATTGGTGAACTGGGTCTTGATATCGCGAATGTAGGAATCGTCGAACTCGCTGAGATCGACCTCGGATCGCTGCGAGCGATTGTACCACCAGATCGCGTAGGCATCGCGCTCTACCAGTTCGAGGAAGCCCTGGACGATGGCCTCCTGCAGCGTATTGCCGGCGGCGCAGCCGTTGGAATCGGTGTGGAAATCCCGATAGAAGAAGTACATCAGGCCTGTCGGAAAATACCTGAAGCGCTGGTCGCGCAACGACCAGGCTGGCGACCATTCGATCTTGGCGTTGGGGTCGATCGGGTCCGGAATTGGATGGGAATCGTCGCCTACCGGTTCGTGTCGGGCCGCGAACTGTACGTCGCTGAACAGCTGGACTTCGTTGGACAGGATGGCTTCGCCCGGCGCGAAATCGGTGAAGCGCCGCTTCATCCTGATTTCGTCGCCCTGAAAAATTCCGGAGTAGCGCTCGATCGCTTCCATCAGTGCGCTGGCTTCTGCCTGCTCGGAGGTCGAGCCTTTGCCAAAGCTGCCTCCGGCCAGTCCCGACCTCAGCTGATCGACGCTCATAGCAGGCGCGGAAAAATTATGCTGCGCGAAAAAATTGGTGTTCATCGGCAAGTCGACTTCGATCGGCTCGAGCCGCTTGACGACGCCGGTGAGCGGGCTGACGTGCTTGCGGTAGCGCGCGACCGTGGCCCTCGACGACATCGTGCGATAGCCGCCACTGGTCATGACCAGCTTGGCGCCGGGGCCGTTTTCGACTGGCTGCGGCGCACGACGCGGGTTCTGCAGCTTCTTGTTGCCACAGGTCGGGCACTGCGGGCGGTGCGCCACGTAGTGCTTTGCGATCGTCGCGCCCATCAAGTCGAAGCTCGCGATATGATCGCGCAGATCAGTGCGAAAGCCTGAGGCGACTGCCTTGGCGATTTCGACGGCCGCGAACTGGACCGCGCTCTGTCCGAGAGTGTTGCGGGCAAGCGGCGAAATGGCGACGGCCTGCGCGCCCCCGCGGTCGAGGAAACCCTTGATCTCGCGATTGCGGATCATGCGGTCGAACAGGCAGGTCCAGCAGGCGCTTTCGCCGGGTTTGAACACCGGTCCTACCAGCGGAAAAACTCCGGAGGGCTGCACCAGCAGCCATGGCGTCTTGTCCGATACCCGCTTTTGATTCAATTCGGCCAGTTGCCGTTCGAGATAATCGTTGACCAGCGTGACTGTTAGGTTGGGAGAACTCTTGACGACGCGAACACCGAGCTTGCCGAGCGCTGTGCCGAGCTCAGTCGCGCCCTTGACGTCGATCGCTTCAATACGCACGCGGCAATTTTTTAGATTGTTCTCGGCGACCTCCGCCGGCAGGCCGAGGCTTGCCCAATAGCCGGGGACCGGACCGTCCGCGGCGGGCGAGGCCGGCACGATGTAGCGACGATCGTTCAACCGCTTGAGGGCTTCATTGATCTGGTCGGTGGGATACCTCCGCTCCAGTTCAGCGACGAGCCGGCTGAAGCTTTTTCCGGTTTTCCCGATCGCCTCTGCAAGCGCGACATAGAGCTCGCCGTGCAGGAAGAACTTCCGATCCTCCGAGTAAAGGCTCACGACGTCGGGGGGGAGCACGTAGACGGTGAAATTCGGCGCGAACTGCACGACGTCTTTGCCAGTATGACGTGTGGAACGGGTCTTGCGATGGCCTGTCATGATTCTCGTACGCATACCTTGCTTATTGCTGCTAACCGCCATTGCAAATCGTCTTGCGGCACAGAAGACACGAAACGGCCGGGTCGACCTTGTCGAACCCGGCCCTGACGCCTTGTGTTTGTCAATGTGTCTGGAAACTGCTTCGGGTTAGCAGAGGCGGCAAACGCCCCAGGACGCGCAGCAGGATCCGCAGCCACGGCAACCGCCGCAACGGCAGCCTCTGCAGCCTCGGCAGCCTCTACAGCCACCGCATCGGCAACCCCAGGCCATCTGCACGGCGCCGCTCGCGGCTCCCGTGTTTTCCTTGTCGAATAGATGGAACGTGGCGAGACTGACGTCGGCGATTTCTTCTTCGCCAAGCGTGAGCGCCTGAGTCGGCGCATAGTTCGGGGTCTGCTTCACGTCCGCGGTCGGCACTGCCGCTGCGGATGCGCCGCTTACCAGCGAGAAAGTCAATCCGGCGGCACCCAATGCGGGAACGGCGGCTTTGGACACACGCTTCGACTTCGAAGCTTGCTTCACTCGTGGCATCGTCACATCCTCCATTACCTGGTAATATTTGTTTCGAGTCCAGCCCCGTAATTGTACGCTCGGCGAAAGCGCCCCGCAAGGCTGGTTGCGGCCCTAAGTGATTGGTCGATCGCGCAGCTATTCGGTTCATCTTGATGAACAAAATAGGCCTCGTCCATTTAATCACGACATCCATGAACCGGGTCTGAACAGTGTCCGTGACCTTGGCACGAGCGGAGCCCATTACGTGAGCTTCATCACAACGCGGATGACCTAATCGGCGTTCGCATGCCGCTGAAATAATTCGTAGACTATGTCAGAGACCGCAATGCTGCAGCGCGGCGGCTTGCGACCTTAACGGGAGAATTTGGGTTGACCGACCATCACGGACGTTTCGTCTGGTACGAACTCTTGACGACGGACATTGCCGCCGCGAAGGCCTTTTACGGCAGCGTGGTCGGCTGGGGCGAACAGGACGCGTCCACGCCTGAGTTCGTCTACCGCTTGTTCACGGCCGGCGACGCCCCGGTGGGAGCGTTCATGGATCTGCCGCTGGAGGCGCGGCGAATGGGCGCCACGCCGCGCTGGGTGGGGTATGTCGCCGTCGACGACGTGGACCATACCGCCGGCCGGATCAGGGAGCTGGGCGGCACGCTTTACGTTCCGCCCACCGACACCAACATCGGCCGCATTTCGGTGGTGGCCGATCCGCAAACGGCAACGCTGGCGTTGATCAATGGGTTGAAGCCCGGTCGATCCGTGCCTGCCGGGGTGGGCGCCCCCGGACATGTGGGCTGGCATGAGTTGCTAGCAGCCGATGGCAAGGCGGCGTTCGCATTTTATCGAGAACTTTTTGATTGGCAGGCGGCGGCACCTGAAAGCAGCCTGATGGATTCCTATCAGTTGTTTTCAGCCGGCGGGCAAACGGTCGGCGGCATGTTCACCAAACTGCCGCGGGCTCCGGTCCCGTTCTGGCTTTATTATTTCAATATTGGGGATATCGACGTGGCGGCGGAGCGCGTGAGGGACGGTGGAGGCCGGATCGCGCAAGGTCCGGTTGAGTTGCCTGACGGCAGTTGGATTATCCGGTGTATCGACCCTCAGGGCGCCATGTTCGCGTTGCAGGGAAAGCGCGATAAGGACGCCGCCTCGCAGGATCCGGCGCCAGAACTCACCTGGGCCGCCGAATGGGGAGGGATCTCATCAAGAGGCAAGGTCGTCAGCAAGCCAAAGCGCTAGCTAAGCTTGCGACCTCGCCAATCGTCGATCTTCGTCAAACCGCCGTCATCGAGTTGCGGTCATCAAGCCGTCTTGGCGGGCGCGGGCGCCTTCGGCAGCGGCTTGTCCTGCCGTTTAGACCAGGAGATGTAGTAGGCCACGATCGTCATGATCGCGATGCCGGCCACGCTGACGAAGATTTGTGCGAACAGCGAACCTGAACTCATCGACAGTTCGAAATGACCGACAAAGGACAGGAACACGCCGACGCAGAACACCGCGAGCGACTGCTGGCCGCAGACCACTATCGGATCGAACACTTTCCACTCCAGGCCCTTCCAGTCCTTTGGCACGAAACGGATGACCAGGATCACGATCACCACGAAATGCAGGAAACGATAGGGTGCGAGGTTGGTCTTGTCGTTGGGGTTGAAAGTCGAATAGAGCCAGTGCGGGAACAGCGCGCCGAAATCGGGGAATTTGCCGGCCATCGTCATGACCAGGCCCAGGATCAGGTAGAAGATGCAGAAATAAAGCGTGATTGGAGAGTTGATGATACCCATGTTCTTTCTGGCGCCGCCGAGCGCGCACCAGGAGCCGAACACGAACAGCACCTGCCAGCAGTAGGGATTGAAGTACCAGGTGCCGCCGGGATACGCGGGCAGGTTCCAACCCATATGGCGCGCCACCAGCCACAGCACGATCGAGGCCAGCATGGTCCAGTTGGGCTGGCGCAGCGTGATCCACAATACCGGCGGAAATAGCCCCATCAGCACGATGTAAAGCGGCAGCACGTCGAGATTGACCGGCTTGAACTTCAGGAACAATCCCTGCCGCAGCGTCTCGGTTGCGTTGTCGACCAGGCCAGCGACGTTGAACTCGTTGATCATCTCGGAGTCGCCGAAGCGCAGCGCCAAATAGCTGATTGAGGCGATGTAAATGACGAACAGGATGATGTGGGCGACATAAAGCTGCCAGACCCGCTTGGTCAGCCGCGTAGCGCCTACGATGAAGCCGCGCTCCATCATCATCCGTGCATAGACGAAGGAGGCGGTATAGCCGGATATGAAAACGAACAGGTCGGCGGCGTCGCTGAAGCCGTAATTCCGCGTCGTGATCCAGTTCACGACGTTGTCGGGAATATGGTCCAGGTAGATCGCCCAATTCGCGACCCCGCGAAACAGATCGAGCCGGAGGTCGCGTCCTTTTTCGGGCAGGGTGGCGTTGATTTTCATGGCTGCCTGTTCGAACTGATGCTTTCGAGAAGACCGCGTCGCTGGACCGGGCCGAGGCCTCCCGGCCCAAGATTGTCACAGCGCTGCATAATGACTATACCGGTTCGGAAAAGGTAACATCCGGGGTTTAAGGAATCACCGATCAAATCCCTGAAAGGTGTCTCTATACTATCCCGGCGGTTTCCTCCAACCGCCTCCATTTTGCATATCTCACAGGGTCCCACCATCCATGACCGCACGCATTTTTAAGCCCGCCAAAAACGCGATGCAATCGGGGCGTGCCAAGACCCGGGATTGGCAGCTCGATTACGAACCCGAGCAGCCACGGGCGATCGAGCCCCTGATGGGCTGGACCTCTTCCGGCGATATGAAGCAGCAGCTCACGCTGCGTTTCGAGACCAAGGAAGACGCGATCGCCTATTGCGAGCGCAAAGGCATTCCCTACCAGGTCATCGAGCCGAAGGCCTCTGCCCATCGGCAGGTCGCTTATGCCGACAATTTCGCCTTCCGGCGCGGCGAGCCCTGGACGCATTAGGGCCGGTCGCCGCGCGTAACCCGCGCATGGCCGTGGCTAAGCCGCCGGGCCGGACGTAACCGGGTAATGGGGTATCGGTAGTGGCGCGTCCTTTGCGACGCCGAGCACCGGGAAGGTCCTGATATTGCGGACCTCAGGCATTGCTGCAAATTGCAGGAGCTGCTGGCGCATGCCCTCAACGCTTCGGGCGACGCATTTGAGCAGATAGTCGGCATCGCCCGAGATCCGCCAGGACTGCAGCACGAGCGGAAATGCGGCAATCGACTTCTCGAACGCCTGCAGCGTGGCCTGGGCCTGGCTCTGCAACTGGATCAAGACGAAGGAAATCACCTCGTAGCCGAGCAGCTTTTCGTCGAGGGTGGCTCTGATGGCGCTGACATAGCCGCGCTCGCGCAAGGTGCGAACCCGCCGCCGGCATGGCGGCTCCGAAAGGCCGACCCTGCCAGCCAGTTCGTTGTTGCGGATGCGGCCGTCTTTCTGCAGTTCGGACAGGATCTTCAGGTCGATCTCGTCGAGGGGCTGACGTTCCGTCATGGACACCTCATCGGGGAGCTGACCTGCCACGCGTCGCGATGCCCGGGGAAGGGGCACGTTTGGTACGAGCCCGGTCAAGCGCAGGGCCAGCGGCGACGCTCGATAGCACCAGCTTCTCATGGGCGGCGACGATGGCTTCCTTAGTGAGCCGCCCGCCGGGCCGATACCAGGTGCATATGCCGGTCAGGAGGGCCAGGATGGCAAACGTCGCCACCTGGATGTCCACAATCTCGAACTCGCCTTCCGATACGCCCTCGGCGAGAATGGTGGCGAGCCGCTGCTCGTAGGCGCCACGCAACGCCACGATCGCCTCGCAATTCTTCGGCTCGAGGCTTCGCAGCTCGGAATTAGCAATGAAGACCTCGCGCTTCTTCGTCATGTGGTAGGTGACGTGAAATGCCGTGAAGGCGCGGAGCTTTTCGGCCGGCTGCGGTTTCCCCAAGAGCGCGCGGTCGAGCTGGCGAAGCAGTTCGTTCATGTGGTCCCGCACCAGATCGAACAGCAATTCCTGCTTGGTGCTGATGTGATTGTAGAGCGATCCCGACTGAAGCCCGACCTCGGCTGCGAGTTGACGCAGGCTCATGGCCGCGTAACCGTGCTCGAAGATAAGACGCAGTCCGGCTTTTCGGATCGCTTCCAGCGTCTTCGGGCCGTGTGAGCCGATCGTTCGCGCCATCTGGTCCTCTGGAGTAGAAGTTCGCTCGCCTCGAAGCCGTAAAACGAGCGAGCGATCGTATATATATCGCATGAAATAATAGTGATCTCAATGCCCTACGGCATAATTAGTCTGTCGTCATCGTTTCCCTTGCGTCTATATTAAAAAAACGTATGATCGTTTAATTCGCCGAAGGCTGCCGACCATGATTCCCAACGCGCATCGAATGTTCAATTTCGACCTGGGTGAAACCGCGGATGCGATTCGCGAGACGGTGCATGCCTTCTCGCAAAACGAGATCGCGCCGCGCGCCGCCGAGATCGACCGCAGCAACCAGTTCCCGCGCGACCTCTGGCCCAAAATTGGAGCGCTCGGCCTGCATGGCATCACGGTGGAAGAGGAATATGGCGGAGCCGGCCTTGGCTACCTCGAGCATTGCATCGCGGTCGAGGAGATTTCGCGGGCGTCGGCCGCGGTCGGCCTGTCCTACGGCGCGCATTCCAACCTCTGCGTCAACCAGATCCGCCGCAACGGCAACGAGCTGCAGAAGCGGAAATATCTGCCGAAGCTGATCTCCGGCGAGCATGTCGGGTCATTGGCGATGTCGGAACCCGGCGCCGGCTCCGACGTGGTGTCGATGAAGACGCGCGCCGACAAGAAGGGCGACCGCTATGTGCTGAACGGCAACAAGATGTGGATCACCAACGGCCCGGTCGCCGACACGCTGGTGGTCTACGCCAAGACCGACCTCAACGCCGGTCCGCGCGGCATGACCGCCTTCATCATCGAAAAGGGCATGAAGGGATTTTCCACCGCGCAGAAGCTCGACAAGCTCGGCATGCGCGGCTCCGACACCTGCGAACTGGTGTTCGAGAATTGCGAGGTCCCGGAAGAGAACGTGCTGAGCGAGGTCGGTCGCGGCGTCAACGTCTTGATGAGTGGCCTCGACTACGAGCGCGCGGTGCTGGCGGCCGGTCCGCTCGGCATCATGCAGGCCTGCATGGACGTGGTGCTGCCTTACGTGCACGAGCGCAAACAATTTGGCGAGCCGATCGGCACCTTCCAATTGGTGCAGGGCAAGCTCGCCGACATGTACACCACGATGAATGCGTCGCGGGCCTACGTCTACGCGGTGGCGAAAGCCTGCGACCGCGGCGAGACCACGCGCGAGGACGCCGCCGGGGCCATTCTCTACGCGGCGGAAAAAGCCACGCAGTGTGCACTCGACGCCATCCAGTTGCTCGGCGGCAACGGCTATATCAACGACTATCCGACCGGGCGGCTGTTGCGTGACGCCAAACTCTACGAGATCGGCGCCGGCACCAGCGAAATCCGCCGCATGCTGATCGGCCGGGAGCTGTTCGACAAGACGGCGTAGAAGGTCGCGACAATTCGCCGTTCATTATTTCGTCAGTCTACTCGACCTGCGGCTGTGCGTCTGTGTGCGACAGTCGCGCCATCATCCGGTGTGGCCGGGATCGTCAGGCCGGCAAATCCACAGCCGTGTTGGCGCCAAGCGTCCCGTGCTGCTGCTCCTTCAGTGAATCCGCCATCGCCTTGAAATCCGATGATGCCGAGACAGCCCAGCGCGCCAGAGGTAGCAGGGCGGCGCCCGCTTCGGTGAGCGTAAAGCCGCTGGACGTGCGGTTGAACAGCAACAGGCCGGTGCTTTCTTCCAGCCCCTTGAGCTGCAGGCTGACCGCCGGCTGGGTCAGGTTCAGCGAGGAAGCGGCCCGCGAGACGGTACCCTCGCGGGCGACCGTGATGAAGCAACGCAGGGCCTGGGTACGCGGAAGATCATTCATTTGGATGGCTAGTAGCACACTTCCAACCCCGGGGGATGGGAACCGCCTCTGCAAGTGATAATTATTTTACACAAAACCTTGCGTTGTGGCATGCCAACAGTCCGAGAACGGCTTATTCCGCGAGATTGTTGACCTTCCTGACCCAGGTGCGCACGTCCGCCAGCACCTCGGGCAGCACCGCCTTGACCTCCTGCACGGTCATGCCGGCCTTGATCCGGGGGTCGTAGAGCAGGTTCAGAATGTATTGGTCGTAGACGTCGAAATAGCCCATCGAGACGCTGTCGTTGAACATGGTCCAGGGCACGCTGGCGGTATCGTTGATCGGCCCGAGCGACTGCAACAACTCCTCATAGGCGCAATCGAAGAAAACGAAATCGCCATTGTCGACGGTGAGGATCACGTCGGAATGCTCGATTTCGAACTGCTCGTTCTTGCGAAAGCCTGACAGGCATTGCGGATCGAGTGAGGAGCGGATCTCCCGCGCGCGTTCGCTGCCGTAGAACGTGATGATGGTGCGGTAGAGATCGCGGTCGCGCACCAGCTTGACCGTTATGTTGGCGTCGTTGCTGTTCTCGGTGGTCGCGATGTCGAGGTGCTGGACCTTGGTGCCGATGTCGGCCACCACCTTCGCAAGCTGCGCCTTGCGATCGGCGCGGGTGCCGTCGGCGAAAACACGCACCGGAGCGTCGTATTTCCGGATGCGGTCGACGCGTCCGGCGAGATGATATTCGGCGCCGAAGGCGGTTTTCAGAAAGCCGTCGGTGATCTCGGTGTCGGTGAAGACCTTCTTCTCGTTGCGCTGACGCGATGCGATGGCGGGAATTTCGCCCGCGCCGGCTGGCGTCAGGCAGTCGAGCGTCAAGGCCGCCACGGCGACCGCCAGCAAGTGCAAAACCAGGGATCGGCGATACCAGCGCATTGCAACGACGCTGCCGCAACGCTCGCGTGTGCGCAAGGCCAGATCACGCGGTGTTGCGCCCGCTAGCGCCGAGTTCCTCTAGTTCTTGACGATCACCGTGGTGCCGACGGGGACGCGGCTATAGAGATCGGTGACATCGTCATTGGTCATGCGGAAGCAACCCGACGATACCGCCTGTCCGATCGTCTCCGGTTCGTTCGAACCGTGGATGCGATACAGCGTCGAGCCGAGATACATCGCCCGCGCCCCGAGCGGGTTTTCGATGCCGCCGGCCATGTGGCGCGGCAGGTCCGGCCGTCGCGCAAGCATTTGCGAGGGCGGGGTCCAGCTCGGCCATTCCTTCTTGGCGGTGATGCGGTGGGTTCCGCTCCAGCGGAAGCCATCGCGACCGACTCCGATGCCGTAACGCAGCGCCTGGCCGTTGCCGAGCACGAGATAGAGCCGTCGCTCACCGGTATCGACGACGATCGTGCCGGGTGAATAGTTTGTGGGATACATCACGGTGGTTCGCCGGATCGGGCTGGCGCCGCTGCTGAAGAAGTTTGGACCGCCGCCCAGGATGTCGCGCGAGTCCATCTCCTGCGCCGGCGCCAGGCCGGCGCTCGCCAGCACCGTGAATGCCGCAAATAGCAAAGCCAAAACCCGGGTCATTTTTCTTCCTCGCGAAAATAATAAAATTCATGATGAGACAGGCCACAATTGCAGGGATTGCGCAAGCAATGTGCCTGTGAGTGCGGCATTTTCGAACGCCGCGGTTAAAAAAGGCAACACGCCGGAATCGATGGCAGCATTGTTCGGCTAAACCTTTGACGAAACGGATGAACAATGGTTGATCTGGAGTAGGCTTGATAAAACCTGGGCGGGAGCGAGACGATGAACGGTGCGGAAAGTCTGGTGCGGACATTGGTCGCGGGCGGCGTGGATGTCTGCTTCGCCAACCCCGGCACCTCGGAGATGCATTTCGTCGCCGCCCTGGACCGTGTCGAGGGCATGCGCTGCGTGCTTGGCCTGTTCGAGGGCGTGGTAACGGGCGCCGCCGACGGCTATTTCCGCATGAAGGGCACCCCGGCTTCGACGCTGCTGCATCTCGGGCCGGGGTTGGCCAACGGATTGGCCAATCTGCATAACGCCAAGAAGGCGAATTCCGGCATCGTCAACATCGTCGGCCAGCACGCGGTCTATCACATCGCATACAACGCGCCGCTAACCTCCGACATCGAGGGGTTGGCGCGGCCAATGTCGGCCTGGGTGCGGACCTCGCCGGATGCCAAATCGGTCGCCGCCGACGGCGCCGCCGCAATCGCCGCGGCCAAGTGCGCACCACCACAGGTCGCAACTCTTATTCTGCCCGCCGACACCGCCTGGAACGAAGCGGACGGCATTGCGCAGGTGCCGCAGGAAAGCCAGCGAGCGAGCTATTCACCACAGGCGGTCGACCATGCCGCCAAAGTGCTGCGCAACGGCGGCGGAGAGACGCTGCTGCTCATGACCGGCGGCGCGCTGACCGAGAAGGGGCTGGCGCTGGCGGCGCAGATCGCGGGCAAGACGGGCTGCAAGGTGATGGGCCAGACCTATAATCCCAGGATGGCGCGCGGCAGGGGCCGGTTCGCGATCGACCGTATCCCATACGTGATCGAGCAGGCGCTGCCGATCCTGAAGAACTTCAAGAACATCGTGCTGGTCGAGGCCAACGACCCCGTGGCGTTCTTCGCCTATCCAAACAAGCCGAGCATGCTGAAGCCTGAGGGCTGCGAAGTGCATCGCATGACCTCGGGCGCGGAAAATTCGGTCGCCGCGCTGGAAGCTCTGGCCGGCGCGCTGGGTGCCAAACCG
>WNGR01004151.1_pt1 | contig 15658 bp, 15 predicted proteins | sample 5407581 | NCBI WGS metagenome assembly WNGR01 (sample SAMN13153383, study PRJNA577476) | soil metagenome | isolation source: 80 cm soil or saprolite under Garry oak tree replicate 2 | place: USA:California | collected 2016-06-15
CAGGCTTGCCGGCCAGAGCAGGCAGCGAGCGACCACCTGGCTCTTGCACCTGCCAGGCGTGAGCCAGGTCGCCATGACCATCTCGGACGGAAACAGCACCCTTCCAGCAGATGCCAGCACCATTCATGTGCTGGTACTCTCTCAACCCGTATCGTAGCCGATGCATAGACCAGGACAACCCCCACCAGGGGCGTGGCAGGGAAGCACAAGCAAGGCTATGCCAGAAAGGAACCATACAACAATGATCGAGTGCGACAGATGCGGAAACGGGGTCTTCTCCGTCGCGGAGATACACCTCATCTTTCCCCAAGAGCATCCAGACCAGGGGCTCATCGTGGAGTGCCAGAACTGCTTCTACGACAGGATCATCGAGCAGATCGCACAGGGGAAGGTCGATCACCAGCAGGTGAGCTTTCACTATTCCCCGTCTCAGCACCAAGGAGAGGAAAAGAACAATGCACCTGGTTGAGCAGCATGTCATCAACCGCAGCGACCCCCGCTACGGCGTGATTGATGCCGCGGCCTTTGCCTCGAAGAACCTCTACAATGCGGCTTTGTACGAGATACGCCAGGCGTTTATCCATGAAGGCAAGTATCTTCACTATGACGAGATGGATAAGCGCATGCAGTCGCATGAGGCCTACAAAGCGCTGCCGGCGAAGGTCAGTCAGCACGTGTTGATCCTGCTGCATAAGAACTGGATATCGTTCTTCGAGGCGAGAAAAGCCTATGAAGAAGACCCTTCCACCTTCACTGGACGGCCGCGCTTGCCCAAGTACGAGCACAAAACGGAGGGCCGCAACATCCTGGTGTACACCGTCCAGGCAATTAGTAAAAGAGGGTTGAAGAAAGGACTCATTCAACCCTCGTGGCTTTCGATCAGCATCAAGACGAAACACACGGACATCGATCAGGTTCGCATTGTCGCCCGGAAAGGTCATTATGTGGTTGAGGTCATTTACACCAAAGAGCCAGTTCAAGCCAATGTTGATCCATCCTTCTGCGTTGCCATTGATCTTGGAGTCACAAACTTAGCGGCGATAGCATCAAACCGAGAGGGTTTTGTGCCCCGACTGGTTAACGGTCGTGCGCTCAAGGCGTGGAACCAATGGTACAACAAGCGCATAAAGGAACTCAAGAAGAAGCTTCCCAAAGAGGAGCGAGCGCGCGTGACCAAGCAAATGGAACAGATCACCAACACGCGCAACCGGCGCATTCACCACTACCTGCACACGGCTAGTAAGCGCATTATTGACTTTCTGGTCAAAGAAGGAGTAGGAGCAGTCATTATCGGGAAGAACCCTCTCTGGAAGCAAGAGGCGGGCATGGGCAAGCGCACCAACCAGAACTTTGTAAGCATTCCTCATGCGCGGTTCATCGAGATGCTCACCTACAAAGCGGCATTAGTGGGCATCACGGTAGAGGTCCGGGAAGAGAGCTACACCAGCAAGGCCAGCTTTCTTGATCTAGACCCGATCCCTGACTACAAACCCAATGATGAGGAAGAGCATGTCTTTAGCGGAAAGCGAATTGGGCGGAGAAATCGCCTCTACCGCACCAAAGATGGACGCAAGATCTGTGCTGATGTGAACGGCGCCTACAACATCTTGCGCAAAAGTAGACCTGATGCCTTCTCGAAGGCAAAGGGCGTAGCGGGCTACGTAGTTCACCCCGTACGGTTTGCCGTATAAATTCAACAAGAGAGATGCCTGTGCGATAAGACGCTCTCTTTCTTGGAACTATAGGACAAAAGTCGCTCATGCAGGTCTTGCCAGTACCAATATAACTGTGAACGCTGCTGGAAGAATGAGCCACTCGCTATCCTGAAATAGAAGTCGCTTGCTTTGTTCTCAAGGCACCTCGTAGCTTCGGGCCATAATCAGTGGCTGATGCTACCAGATCAGCAAGTGGCTCACTCTTCGACTAGCGTTTACACCTTCCTGCGCGTTTGCACAACTGCAACAAGTTCTCAATGTGCTACAAAACTAGCTTCGCAATTCACAGCTTTCTGGTAGGTCACGGGTTGAGAAGGAGTAACAAGCAAGCAGTAAAAAATCAACGAATAACCACAACCACTCCATCTGGCATCCAGGAAACTGCGGTGAGGCATCGGGGGAAGCGGAAGAAATACGACCTTGACCGTGTGGTACACTCACAGAGCGAAACGAGCTGGTAGCTGATTTCCATCAGTCTATCCGCTCAGCTCGTTTCGGCGCGCAGCGCTGTACCACGCGTAGTCAAGGTGGAGATTTCTGGAGCGAGGGTGGAGGAGGTTTCAATCCGGCGTCAGCCGTGCCGAATTGGGAGAACCAGATAAAGGGAAAAAGCAATAGTATAGGCAGAAAGAACATTTTTAAGCTCTTTGAGAATTTTTAAGTATTCAACATGTTCCAGGTTATCCCATATCGTCCACGAACTATTTTCCAGGCTCAACCATCAATTGTATGAAGCGTTCTTACCTCTTCCTTCTTATATCATCTGACCTGGTCTACTCTTATTGCTATTAAGCCTAATTTGGAGTATACTTTTCACTGCAACAATTTATACATAAGTCTAGCCATATATAAGAAAGCTTTTACATTACATACTCTCTATTTCACTTTAATCACAGAATACATACCTAAGTGACCTGTTAAGAGAGATCAGGATAGGTGCTAATGGCATCCAACATAGAAATATTCCTTTGTTACGCACGCCGAGATGAACTGCTGCTGAAGGAACTAGAGATATACCTTGGGGCTTTACAGCGACAAGATTTCTTTAACGTGTGGCATGATCGTGAGATCATACCGGGTAAGGAACGGATGCGTGAGATAGATACACACCTGAGCACTGCCCAAATCATCTTGTTACTGGTCAGTCATCATTTTATGAACTCTGATTATTGTTACCTTGACCACATGAAGCAAGCAATGGAACGGCACGAACGGGGAGAGGCTCGGGTCATCCCTATCATTCTGCGCCCAGTCTATTGGGAGAAGACACCATTCGCAAAGCTTCAGCCTCTGCCAACAAATGCTGAACCTGTCACGAGTTCCAATTGGCATAGTCTAGACGAAGCGTTTTTTGACGTGGCAGAAGGTATCCGTAAAGCCGCTGAGGGACTCGATATTAAACTTTCGGTTAGCCAGCCAGGAACATTAGTCCAGTCAAATCCAATTCGGATGGCTCATCCATCGCAGGCTGCGCTACCATCTTCGGCCGTAAGCAAACCGAAATTAGTTGAATCAAAGAGTCAGCAATACTGGCCTGGTGATAAGGTTAGGCATAATGCGTTTGGCGAGGGAATGGTTCTGAAAAGTGAGGTGGTGCAAGGTATAGAGTTTGTTGAAGTCCAATTTTTAGGCAATATTGGCAAAAAACGGTTGAGCCTTGCTTTTGCGAAGATAGAAAAATTATGACCGTGGGTTAGGTAGGAACTATAATGGGACAATCAACATTTGAGAAAGGAGGATAGGTGCACATGGCAACAAAAATCTTCTTTAGTTACGCTCATGAAGATGAATTACTCCTGAAGAAACTCAAGACCCATTTGAGACCATTACAGAGGCAGGGGCTTATTGACGTATGGCACGATCGTGATATTAGCGCAGGGAGTGAATGGGAACAAGAGATTGATAAGCAGATCAACACCGCCAACATTATTTTGTTGTTGGTGAGTCCAGACTTCATGAACTCGGATTACTGCTACAGTGTTGAAATGAAACGTGCCATGGAACGGCACGCACGTGGAGAGGCTCGGGTTATCCCTGTTATTCTCCGTCCAGTGTATTGGCATAATGCTCCCTTTGGTAGGCTCCAAGCATTGCCAACGGATGCGAAACCTATTGTAGGTTCTAGTTGGCACAACTGGGACGAAGCGTTTTTTGACGTGGCAGAAGGTATTCGTACGGCAGTTATACAACTGAATGGGCCAAATTCCCGTGATATTCAAGCCCGCTTTAACCTTCGAGATATAGGCGATGAAGAAAAGCTAAGTCCGACTGCTATATTAACAAATCTTCGCAAACTGTATGTTCTATCACATGATAATATTAGTCCAGGAATACTGGCAGGAACAGAGCCGCTACCGAAAGAATGGGTTGAGGAACAGCTTGAAAAAATGGGAGAGACATGGAGGCAAGATACTTACTATTAAGTTTTAGAACGCAGAAAGTTATATATCCCCTTCCCACGACAGAAACCAAATACTGTGCGGCACAAAGGCACAAAACTTCTTCAAGCAAGTTTCGCCTTCTACAAATTTATGCTCATAGCCTGACCAGAAGATGGGTATTGGGCTAGTCAAATTGGCTTGTCCTCTTTTTCTATCTTTGCTCTATTGAGCAGTCTTTTTTTTGAAGGTCTTTGAATATTCATTTGTACCTTCATTTCTATCTCTTTTTCCTTGAGCTTGAAGCTTTTCTCATCTATCGGAAAAAGCCGTTTTACGATCCAATATAAAAGATAAGCTGGCGGAGCGAGAATGGAAAAGAGAGATAAGCTAAGAAGGCTCTTTGTAAGGTAGATAACTATTATAGTAGTTATCATTGCTGCAAGAAGCCAAATAAGAATAGCAATCAGCAAAAACCACTGCATGTGTCGTTCGGTTGGGTCATGGGGGGGTTGGGGCTGTAATAATTCAGTTCCCATAATAACCTTCTTTCATACGTAAGGCTTTTCTTAGTCCTTACTGCACTAATCGATGTGTAAAAAATGTACTCTCGCCTATGAGCAAGCCATGTGCCTAGTCAAACTGGCCAAAAAAAAACCTCATCCCCGAAATGAAAGGGATGAGGAAGAAATGCTCTTCGATAAGACCTTACTGAGTCCAGTAATGGAATAATCGACACATTCGTGGTGCCATTAATTCCCTTCTATGTACCCAATATCTACCGCTCATAAGAATACCAAGCCTTTTCCACAGAGTGGACCGATCGGAAACTGATTTCAAATTGCTAGAAGTATACTTAGTGATTTACCAAAAGTCAAGGAAAAAGTAAAACCGGTAGCGTATCCCCTACTAAGGGTTGAGATTGCGAAAGTCAAAATAGAGAGCAAGAGAAGTATCCCACCACGCCTGCTTCGACCAGCGAGCATTGAGACGCTTGACCTGCACATAAATAGCGACCTCAGCTCCCTTCTGACTCCCAAAGCTGCCAACTTGCCGAAACTTGCGTCGCAACTGGCGATTGGTTCGCTCTAACAAGGAGGTCGTACGCACCCATTCGCGTGCGATCTGAGGCAGGCGATAGTAGGCAATGGTCTGCTCAAAATCCCGCTCTAAGGTCGCCACGCCTTTGGGAGCCCGCTTGCGCCAGGTGTCGGCCCATGCCGCCAAGCGACGTTTGGCTTCTTCGGCACTCTCGGCTTGGTAGACCGCACGGGCTTGCTCCAAGAATTGCTTCTTCTCCTCCCGCTTGTGCTCCCCTGTGAACTCGCTGCGACAGTTGTCAGTCACATTGCGCAACTTGTGGAACAGACAGCGCTGCTCGATCACCTGGGAACCGTAGACCAAGGCAAGGGCCTCTCCTAGTCCTCCACTTCCCTCACGCACCACCATCTGCAGTCCCTTCTCCGGCGGTAGGCCCCGTTGCCACAAGCGGTACAGCAGGGTTTCCCACTCGGTGTGCTCTTCGCTAGGGGCAATCTGCCAATCGAGGACCTCTCGTCGACCACTGCCATCATTCCAGAAGCCTAAAGCGACTAAGACCACTACTTGCTTGCCGCTGCGCTGGTGGCGGCGGCGCTGCCGCTTATCCAGCTTGATCGTCTCGCTCTGCCTCTGGATCGTCACCCAGATGCCATCGAATTGCACCACCGTGGGTACATCCGTGATCGGTTCTTGATGGGCCTGCTCCAGGAGCGGCTCGATCTGATTGATGCGGTCGTTGATCGTCCGCAAGCCCACACTGCTGCCCAGTATGGCGCTCCACCGCTCGCTCAGATCGCGCAGACTTTGGCACAACCCACTGCCAAAGAGCACGTCTTGATCCAAATCCAGCCAAAAGCGCTTGAATTTCTCGACAATCGTCCAGTAGGCTACCACGTCGTGCCAGCACTGTTGGCACTCCAGCATCGGAACCTGCAGATCCTCCAGCTCACCCCACCCCGTTTCCAAGTTCCGACGGTAATACCCATCACGGGTGAATTGGTTGGCATCACGACAGCCACACGACCCGCACTGCCAATCGATCAAACGCGCTTGCCCACTCACGCGTCGAGGTTCGCGTTTTCCTCGGCCCAGCTTGGCTGTCAGCTCTTCTTCCAGAAAGGCGCTCAAGACGGGTTTGATGGCCCTGAGAGCCGCAGCTTTGGCCTGGGTTTGGACTTCCTGGAGGATGCTTTTCCGTTCCTCTCCCGGTAGTTTGCCTTGCGAAAAGTGTATACTCATGGTGCTGATTGCTCCTTATGGTTGAGTTGAGATGATAGATGTTCACCTACTCTACCACATCGGAGCTCTTCAGCTTGATTTTCCTCCTCTTTCCCAACCCTTAGCAGGGGATACGCTACCGTAAAACCCGTATTGCTTCTTTTACATATCATAAAGACTCGCGACCTATGGACCCATGAGGATCATATCCTTGCTGGCATAGCGGTTCAGAAGTTCAGGCGTCACGATAAATCTATCTTTTACGACATCCTGATATTCCTCAAGTGAGGCAAAGCGTTCTTTCTGTATGCGAGTCCAATACCACAGGTTGCAGTCCGCGGGAATATCTTCTTCGCTAGTTATCTCAATGATTCTTATACCTCGTGCGCTCCAATAGAGGAAATCAGTGCGTGAGAATCGAAGCTGCGGAGGGGACAACAGGTAAACAATGTTGTTAGCAAAGAGGGAAAGTCCTCGAAGAAGAGAATGAATGGTTCGACTATTGAGGGGATCACCGGCAAACAGGCATGTCAAGTTATTCAACCTGCCAAATTTTTCATAGAGCGTGTAAAGATCGAGTAGCGTTTGGGTGGGATGTTCATTGTTACCATCTTCCGGGTTAATCACAGGGATAGATGTTGCAGTCTTTGCAGCCTGTTTTGCTGAACCAACTATTCTTTGGCGGCGAACGGTTGGAGGTGTATAATTGTCCTGTAAAGAATAAACCTTGCTTCTCCAAACATCCCCGCGTCGTACTCATGGAATTCTAAAAGTTGAGTTTATACCCGCACTAACTGTAGCTTCGCTTCTCACTCCCAATCACAGAGGCAAAACTAACCTGTTGCGCGAACCTCATTGACTCTGACTCTCAGGTTTTTCTCTGCTAATCCTGCACCAGGAGAATACAAGTGTTTGGGAGAAGAACAGGTTTTAAATCTTCCGTAGATCGCACAATGAGGATTACCTCATGGCAGAAAATAAGCGCTACTGCTAATTTCTTGCAGCCAATGTCTAGAGGAAAAATGTTTCAAAAATGGCGAACTATCCCATAACACGCAAAATTGCACACTCTCGGTCTACAATTGTAAGAGCTGCTAGCCTCAGCGGCTGGTTTGCCGCGTCGTGATTTGGTCATTCTACGACGTGAGGCTGAGTTTATAGGTTATTCTTGCGGTGGTGTTGGTTCTGTAGATCGTAGAGAAGGGGATGCAGATTGTTCTTGTTGCAATTGCTGTCTTTTCTGTTCTAGGAAATGGTTTGCCGTAGGTACATTGCTTATAAAAAGGATCAGTATCTAACTCACCCTTGGCAATTATACTAAATTGAAATGCTACTAATCTTAATCCCAAGCGCTCATCCAACTTGGGCGTTTTAAATACTCTAAAGGTGTTAAAATGGAAGGGGTGATTTTACCAGCAGCAAGTAAAGCATTATAAACCTCTTTAATCTGTTTATTATAGGTAGCATGATTGTAGAGATTATAAATGCTCATCTTTGGAGCCAGTACAAGGAAGTTATCCTTCAAGTTTCTGGTACGTATTTCAGCTCCTTTTAACTTAACAACCTTTCCTTCTATTAAGGCGTATCCATCATCGTACTCACCTCTGGTTACATATATTCCTCTAAAGTAAGCTGCTTCTTCTACATTGTAATCTGCTACTTCAGTAGACGTATCTGTGTTACCCAAGTTATAGTCATATATCCCAAACATAGGTCTAGGAGCTAGATGGACGATAACATACTGGCGTTCTTCTGTGGGATGTCGGTATATCCATAAGTCAACAATATCACACTCATGAGTGTCAATTAACCATATATCTTCAGATAGGTTTTTTATTGGATCAGCACTATTAGCTGCTGTGTTATCTTCAAACCACCACAGATTACAAGCTTTTAGATGTTTAGCGAGAGAAGAAAGAACTCTATTGATCTCTTCCTTATTTTTAGCTTGAACATATCCAAGAGATGTACCGGGTATAGAACTGCGTAAGGCTAGATCAAAAGCATGCTGCTGGGCCACGAATTCATTCATTTGTGCTGTGGATGTATCAGCTTTTTGCTCTTTTAAGAAATTAGGAGCATTTGCTTTCCGTACTTCTTCATATGTAGTGAAGGTGGGTTCCTGGGAAACAGGTAGTTGGCTGACCATTTCTTCGGGTACTATACTTGCTGAAGGGTGAGAAAGTGGAGGTGAAGTAGTTGATAATGTCACACCCTTCGTATCCTGATCTGATTGAGTGCCTTTGCTTCGTGAAGAGTGGTGAAGCTTTTGAGGGGGAGATTGCCTAGAAATCTCTTCAACGACTTTGCGAATACCTTCTGCTACATTAAACAATGCTATATCCAAGTTGTGCCAAGTAGGGTCTGTTACTGGTTTCGCATCCGTTGGCAGAGCTTGAAGCTTGCCAAACGGTGCTCCCTTCCAATGAGTTGGGCGCAGTGAAATAGGAACGACTCGTGCCTCTCCTTGGTCGTGCCGCTCCATCGCTCGTAGCATTTCTTTGCTATAGCAATACTCTGAAACCATAAAATCGGGACTGACGAGCAAGAGTATAATCTTCGCTGTATTCAAATGCTTGTTGATTTCCTTTTCCCATTCCACCCCTGGACTAATATCTACATCATGCCAAGTGCTGATAAGATTTTCTCGCAGTAAAGGTGTCAGATGTTTCTTCAGCTTATTTAGGTAATTCCTATCTTCGTGGGCATAACAAAAGAAGAGTTTTACTGGCATGAAAACCTAACCTGCTTTTTTCAGTCAATATACGAATTGTCGTCGTGCTTAATTATATGCTTATTCAGCTTGGATAACAACGAGAGCAAGTAGTGTTTGGCAAAACTTCGGACAAGGTTTTATTATCGAAATAAAGATCACGATGAGAACTTCTTTTCTTTATACATATCTTCAAGGTCATGTTGGACACGAAAGTGAGCAACAACTTTCCACTCATTTGCATTGGTGTAATCGTATATTGTGGCATGTTTGATGCCGAACACATCAATATAGGTCAACGTAAGGCGGGCTGCATATCTGAGTACGTCAATCGTACCAACTTTCGTCAACTCTGAAGAAGGCCGCAAATCAAGCTCTCCAATCTTGTCCTTCTCTGTAAAAAAGTAGGACTGACTCTTACGGAAAATAACTTTATCTTCCTTACTCTGTAAAAGGTGAGCTTGGTTACTAAAAGAATATGGTGTTTGTGGAATGTTCTGCGGCGGTACTAACACTCCCCAGATGTTAAGCGCGACTCCTGTTCCTACAATCATTAGCACGAGAGGCAGTTCCGAATGAGTATAGTCCAATTGACCTACTACCGCCGTAAGTGGTAAAGCAGAGAGTGGTATCAGAATTGGTTGTTTACCCTGCCCTATTTGCTCATGCGCAAGAGCAAGTGCTTCTTGTGATTGCCTTCGGCCTTCTGCTAGTGCCTCTTGTGCTTGTCTTTCACTCGCTTCTATCTGTTTATTTACAGCATCAATAGTTGCCTGTGATTGTTTCTCACTTAACATTGCTGCCTCTTTGGATTGTTGTTTATTTATCTCTAATTGTTCCCCGGCGAGCGCAAGAGAGTCCTGTGTGGCTTTAACAGACTCGGCTGTTTTATTGGCAATGCGTAATGTAAGAAAGACATACACACCTGTGAGAAGAACACTGAGCCCTCCTAGAATGAGAGTAAGTACCTCGAATGTGGTCATGTATATTTCCTACTTATGGATGTTTGTTAGCGTAGTGAAAAAATGTTTAGCCAAAGCCTAACTCTTCTTGAGTTGCTGGCTCAGCTTGCTGGACTCCTTGCCTTGTTTGATGCACCAGACTGCGGTGGCATCGTCTAAGTTGTTCTGGCTGAACAATCTTGTACTCATCTTCCTCCTTGTTGGAGGTACTGAGCCATTCCAAGAAATGGCTCACCTTTGAGTGATAACGCATCATTTTTGGCAAGCAGAAATTCTCGAAGGTCTGCTTGCGGATGAGTTAAAAGATAGTACAAGTCTTGCCCATTCATTAACATGATGCATTTATCTCGATTTTGTTTCAGAGTTATAATCACGCCTTCTGACCATCCATTGATCGATAGAAAGAGTCCCATCATCTGCTGAGTAGTGCGAGTTACTTTTCCTCTAAATGCCTCAACTTGATTGCTATCAACCTGCTTTGCTTGCCACTTGCATTCAACAAAATAATACCAACCTTCCAGTTTGAATGCGCCATCAATTTGTTCACTTCCGCGATTTCTTCTGAAAGGCTCATGCATAGGAATATTATACAGGTCAAACGTGCGTTTGAGCAGGATTTCTAGCTGATAGCCACGATAATGGGCATCTTTTGCTTCCCACAGGTCTTCAAGTATCTTGCGGAGTCGCTCTTTCTCTTGCTCGCGTTCAATTCGTGCAAGTTCTAAATTCCTTTGTTCTTGTAGCTTGGTTTCCTGTTCTTCGATGCGTTGGACATTACCTAAGAGAGAACACGCTTTCTGAACTGCTGCACGAGCTTTAAATTCTTCCTTGTCAGCAAGATGAAATCTCTGTTCTGGCCAGTCCGCTGCTATTTTTATAATTGCAAGCACAGCCTTTGAACCATCTGGACGCGCTTCCATAGCATCAAGAATAAGTGGAGCCATTTCTCGCTTAGATAGCTTTAAGCCAGTTAAGGGATCACGTTTGTTCAGGATAGGACGATAAATATCAGCAGGAATGCCAGCCGGTTCGAGAATGAGTTCTACCATCCGGCTTTTATGATATACTAGCGTAGCAATAACCTCAATGGCAGCTAGCCGTTCTTCCGTTCCCAAGTCCATTATGTAGCTCCTCAAGTCGCTGAGATGATATTCGTAGCTGGTCTTGAAATTCCGCAGATCGAGATTGTCACCATTGATATAAGGTATTTTCGATGAGAGGATAACCAATAAAGCTTCCTGATACCCGTTATGTTATCTAGATAGTATAACATAGACCATACAAACATTCGCAACTTAGTTCGACTATGACGTACAATTGATGATTTCTGACAGGGAAGATGCTAGGCGGTTGGTGGATACAATTTCAGATCAGGGATGCGTTCAAAATGTCGCTTGTTGTAGGTAAGAACCGTCAGTTCATGATGTAAAGCAGTTGCGCCGAGCAGCATATCAAAGTCTGAAATGAGTTCACCTCTCCGATGAAGATAGGAACGAATTTCCGCAAACTTTTCCATAATCGGAAGATTAAGGTTCAGCAGGTGGAAGTGACTCAAAAATTGGCGGAAGGTGTGGATATGGGCTGGTGGATTGGCATAGATATAAGCACCCTCATAGATTTCTCCAACCGTTGCCAGGCTGATACCAATATCGTTAGGGTCAAGATGTTCTATCTTTTCTTCGGCGTCTTCGTTCCCTGCTAACAGGTGGATAATCCAGTCAGTATCAAGCAGATATGTCATTATGGTCGTGTTGCTGGTCGCGATCCTTCCTGTCTCCAGCGATGAATAGTGGCAATCAATTCGTCTGCATCAAGGTCACTCCAACTGCCAAAGGTCGCTCCAATGGCTTTCCATTTCTCTGTGTTTTTTGAAATGGCAGGCGAAAGGACAGCCAGAGTTGTATTACCCCGCTTCAGTTCACGAGGTTGTTGTGTTGCTGCGACTTCTTCCACAAGGCGGGCAAGGTCAGGCATATTGCTAATATCAATAGGGGTAAGATGGCTGCTCATAACAGAACCATTATAGCAAACTGCTGCTTGCTTGCAACCGGCGTTTTTTCTGCATGAACCTCTGATAGATAAGCCTGCGTCGTTTCCGGACTCCTTGGAGCACTCTGCTCCGTTTTTCTTTGGCTTCCTGTAGGGCAAGAGATGGTAAAGGAGCTGGTGTGGTAAGGTTGTATGCTGTCATAAAGACGAAGGGATGAAAGCAGAAAGAGGACAGGCTTGGGAGCGTCCTTGCGTCTACTCTATCGCTTCACCAAGACGGGCATGGTGATATTCAAGGGTTTCCCCTAACTCGTCGAGCTCTGTCTCAATTTTTGCCAGTGCAGCATAGGCCTCTTCAAGGGTCTGCTCAACCGTGGTTTGCTGGGCTGGGGACAACATGTCAGAGACCTTCCTGTGACGTAAGGTCTCCAAACGAGCGTAGAGGGTGTGCACTGCCTGGATGGTTGCCTCTTGCTTACTCATGGTGGTCTTCCTTGTGATGTCCATCACGACACTTCTCCCTGAGAGAAAACGGTGTTGAGAGGAACGTTAGAGCATTTTTTCTACTTTGTCAAGAGGTTGATTCTGCATTCCTGGTATGATTTGTTCTGGAACAAGATGTGTTACCTGTATTTCCTGGGGCGTGTGCTGTGGAGGTCGTTCGTTCTGCATAGACGCTTCCCTTGGGAAGCTAGCCCTTTTTCTGGTACCTGTCAAGAACAAAAAACAGGGTAGCGTTACTACTACACTGTTTCTCGTTGTTATTCTATTACTACCTGCTGTTCTGAGCTATCTCCAACAGGCTTGATGCTGTATGATTTGGTAAAAAGGACGATATTGTATCATCGACTATAAGTATTTTACGTCCATAGAGTGCGCCAGTTGCAAATGCAGGCGAACAGCGAAAAGCCCCGGCAACGTTTTGCAAGCGTTCACTTGCCGTCAAACCCACCTGGGCAGGCGTAGCCCGGTAGCGTACCACCATATCTTCATAGAGCGATACATTGACTTGCGCAGCACAAACCTCTGCCAGGAGATAGGCATGGTTATAGCCCCTCTGCTTTTGTCGCTCGCTATGTAGGGGTATGGGGATAATAGCATCAGCTTGCAAGCCATAATAGTTCCAAAAAATATGGCATTTTATTCCAATGGAAAACTATGTAGTAGGCACGTCTAACGAAGATTTGATTATCCTACATATCCAGGGAGTGAGCCTTTCTTTTAAGCGACGCATATAAAGTGAGACTCACCCCGTTGGCGCCAGCGGCCCGTCACGTGGGCAACCAAGCCGCTTTCCAACCGCCATCACTAACCGTCTGCCATCTGGTAAGGTCGCGCCACTGGTGTTCACGTTGTGACACACCTCCTCTAGATCACGCACCAGGGCCCGGTTGTTAAACGCACACACTTCGAGCTTGACCTCGCTTGCTGTCGCGGTCATCCACCCACCGAGCTTGAAAAAGGGCAGAAGGCGCTGCCAGCCACAGCGCTGGTAATCCTCGCCAAAATACTGATCCCTCACCCACATGCCCAGATTGGCCAGTCCCACCTTCAAGAGCGTCATGAGCTGATCCTTCGCGTGATCAAGTTCATACCTGTCCCGTGCTTGCGCCTCCATGTCTTCTTGTTGTCTGAGCACTTGCCGCAGTTTCCGGCAAGAGCCCTCACATTTGGTCAAGATGCCTTGGCGGTGCATGGCATTCTTTTCCAACTTGGCTTGCAGCTTTCGCACCTCCCAGTCTGTTGCGAGTTGGCGTGCCTTTAAAGGAAAGTAGTCCCGCTCCTCGGTTTGGCCTGTGGCCTCCAATGGTATGACTTGCAATGAGAGGTGCATCCATTGCTGTTCATAGACGTGGATTTGCTCTTGGAGGTGCTGACTCTGATCTCGCAGGTCGCTCAAGCGGGCTCGACTGACCTGCGCCAGATGTTCCAGACGCCGTCCTCGCCCCTCTATCACCCCCTGACGTTTCGCCAGTTCTGAGTTCACGACTTGCTCTTTGGCGTATCCATGATTGGTGTCCAGATTGAGCGGAATTAACCAGTCGCGAATGGCATTTTCCTGGCAGTTCCAGCGTCTAAAGTAGATGTGGGCCAGTTCTCCTGCCTCCATGCCTTGTCCGGTCGTAATCACCGGGATCAGTTTCGGAGTCGTTGGAGCAGGCGGAGCGGGCAGCGCCTGCCATCCTTCCTCCCAGAAATGCGCGTGGTGATCGGTGAGGTCAGCCTTCCAGTTGTCATCGGCTGCTTCATCAGCCAGTTCTGCCGGGAACAACTTGCGCCAATCGCGAATCAGGGCCACTTCCACCTGTACAGGTGGATCAGAGGGATGCGGTCGCCTTAAAGTGAAGCGGGCCGCTGCCACTTCACAGATCACCTGGCCCTGCCGATTGTAGCGCCATGGGTGCCATTCCCCTACCTGCTCAAACGACTGTTCGGCCTCGTATTGGTCGCTGCGCAACAGCGTGATCACCTGTCGCCCTTCGAGCTTGAGTTGCGCCAGGAATTCAGCCGCCATTCCCTCGCGGTCAACCACGACCCGCTGGATCAACGTCTGGCCTGTCGCTTGCTCGTAGCAGTGAAGCATCTGCGGCAAGCCAAGCGTCAAGTGGTGCTCGCCTCGATGCGTGGTGGCCAGGAGTGGATGCCCCCGGGCATCGTGTAACACGACCAATTCGCGGCAGCCTAAGATCTTTCCGCCAAGCTTGCCCACTGGTCCTCGCGGGATGAGCACGTCACTGTAGACCGCGAGGCTCAGGCCGTCCACGTAGAAGACGGCAGGAGGAGTGGACTGATCAGAAGAGGGTTGCTCCTTCTGCCACAACTGCCAGGTCCACTTGGCTACCACTACCGTCAAGCGTTCGGCGGCTCCAGCATGGGCCAGGCGGGCGAGAAACCGTTCCGTGTAGCGCTGGCTGTAGGCCCGCTCCCGTCCAGTTAGCACGCCAACGTCGTCCCGGTATAGCTCCGCAAATCCCAGGTGCGGGCCAAGCCTGCTACAGGCAGAAACAGCAAGGTGAGAAGCAGGCGCTCTATCATAGCTCGATGAGGTGGGCTCAGTCCTGGGATTGTCGGCTCAGCCAGTCCCATAATCGCCGTGACCAGTGCATCCAGCAGTCCGGACTGCTGGGCGGCTGCCAGCAGCAGCAAGCTGCCCATCCCTTCTTGCCAGACCGGCTGCGGCTCATTCAGTTTTTTTCCCCGCGCGCCTGAGTCCGAGCGCGCCCTTGCTTGGTCACTCCCAACTTCGCTCGCACTCGATTGATCTGACTCACACTGACCGCCACGCCAAAGCGGCTTTTCAACTCACTCTGCACTCGACTCGCAGGAATCTGAGGGGTGGTGGTGCACACCTCGCTGATCCATCTCTGCACAGGCTCGGTCAATTTGTAGGGATGCCCATGGCGATCATCCAAGAAAACCAAGGGAGCTTTGTCTTCGTCACGTGCCAGTTTGACCAAGCGGTAGGCGGTGGAGCGAGAAAGGTTCGCTTGGCTCTGGGCCACCGCTGTCTGCCACGATTGGCCTGCGAACATGCGCCCGATGAGCTGCAAGCGCGCCGCGCGATCAGGGCGGTCTTTCATTCCCTTTGTCCTTCCCTTTCGTGGAGGTCTCGTCAACTTCTGGGCCGCATTGTACCACCTG
>WNGR01004153.1_pt1 | contig 15658 bp, 23 predicted proteins | sample 5407581 | NCBI WGS metagenome assembly WNGR01 (sample SAMN13153383, study PRJNA577476) | soil metagenome | isolation source: 80 cm soil or saprolite under Garry oak tree replicate 2 | place: USA:California | collected 2016-06-15
ATTTCTGGGCCACGAGTTGCGCAACCTGTATCAAGGAAATGCCGCAGATGATTCAGACCTACAACCGGTTCAGGGGCGAACACTTTGACTTCGTCGCAGTGGCGATGAGCTATGACCCGCCGTTGTATGTCAGGAACTACGCAGAGACCCATCATCTGCCGTTCAGGATAGTGATGGACGTGGACGGCAGCCTTGCACAGCAGTTTCATAACGTGCAACTCACTCCAACAACGTACCTGGTCGACGGGAAAGGCAGAGTCCTCAAGCGCATTCTTGGCGAGGCCGATTTTCCCGAACTGAACCGGATGATTGGCGAAGCGCTCTCGGAGTCGACGTAAGGAGCGCGCGGTAAAGACGCGAGGTTGGGCCGCCTGCTGGGACCTGGGCTCGAGGTTGGACGGATCTGTGTACAAGAAGCCGACGAAAGGAGCGAGAACATGATACGGCCACACGCTACGATCACCGCTGCGCTGTTTGCACTTGCGCCAGCGGTTCTGGCAGACGCAGCGGCGATTCGGCACGCCATTGCGCGGCTACGCATACATCACGGTCAACGCCTGACCCCGTATATCAACTGGATCTGTCCGGCGATTTGGCAACCCCGCCGACGCGCGATCCTGGCCGCCTTGGCCACGCTTGCCTTTGGTGCGCCAGCGCATGGTGAAGGCGACCTTGTGCGCGGTGCGCAAGCCGCCCGCGCCTGCATGGAATGTCATTCGTTTGCGCCGGGGCGGCACATGACGGGGCCGAGTCTGGCGGGTGTTTGGGGTCGCAAATCGGGCACCGCCGCCGGTTTCGCGCGCTACTCGGATGCGCTGAAACGATCGGGGCTGGTCTGGGACGAACGGCACCTGAATGAGTGGCTCACGAACCCTGCAGCGGCGGTACCGGGCAATGCGATGGACTTTCCCGGCATTGCCGATGCACGCACTCGAGCCGATCTGCTCGCGTACCTCAAGGCGGTGTCCAGCGGTCGCGTGTCCGCACCCGACCGGGGCCTGCCGAGCCTGAAGGAGGCCGACGCGGCTTCGCAGGTCACCGCGATCCGCTACTGCGGCGATACCTACCGCCTCACTACGGCCGACGGGAAAACCCACGCCTTCTGGGAGTTCAACCTGCGATTCAAAACCGATGGCAGCGCTGAGGGGCCCCCCGCTGGCAAGCCCGTGCTCCTCGGCACCGGCATGCGTGGCGACCGTGCCGCAGTGGTCTTCTCGCGCCCCGAGGAAATCTCCGGCTTGATTCGGAGGCAGTGCGCATGAACAACGAGACCCCCGGCCACACCGATGCGCCAATGCCTCCAGGCGACGCCACCGCGAAACCTGGAGCCGGGCGCAACCGGCGCACGACGAGAAGAGCTTTGCTTGCAGGGCTCGGAGCCGCGGGCTTGGCCGTCGGCGCGACAGCGTACTGGTGCCTCTTGTCTGATGACATCGTAGGTGGCGTCGTGGTCCATGCGCGTGCGCGCGAATTGCCGTCGCTGCGATTCACGGATGGGAACCGCAGCGACGAGCCTCGCCGCATTTCGCGACCGGGTCGTGCTGCTCAACGTGTGGGCTACCTGGTGTGGTCCGTGCCGTGAGGAGATGCCAACGCTGGACCGCCTTCAGGCAGCGCTGGGAGGACCGCACTTCGAAGTCGTCGCGGTGTCCGTCGACGCGGGCGGCTTGCCGGTGGTTCAGGCATTCTTTCGCGAGACTGGCGTTAAGCACCTGCACCCGTATCTTGACACCTTCCACGACGCGGCGGCCGTGATCACGACCGGCATTCCGATCACCCTGCTGGTCGACCGTAACGGCCGCGAGGCGGGCCGCAAGCTGGGGCCCGCAACGTGGGACGACCCGCGAACGCTACAGCTGATACAACGCTACTTGCCGGCGTAGACCGTAGGAGGGGAGACGGAAGCCCATGAGTAAGTTGTCGACAGACCGACGCCTGTATATCGCCCCGGGCGTCCTTTCCGTCGTACTGGCGTTGGCACTGGTCGCCTGTGACGACCACGCCGGCTCTCCATCGACACCGCCACGATTCGTGTCCTCCGACATCACCGGCGTCCGCTGGGGGCGAGATTTTCATTTGATCGATCACACTGCGGGGGTTCGCAGCAAGCTGGGGGAAAACGGCCGCCGGGTGCAGGGCCTCTTCGTCACCGTCGATCCCATGCGTGACACCCCGCAGGTGCTCGCGCAATAAGTTTCCGCGTTCGACTCGAGCTTCCTCGGCCTCTACGGCGACGAGAACACCACCTCGGCACTGGCCAGCGAGTTCAAGTTGGTCTACCGCGCGCAGAAGGCCGACGAACATGGCAATTACAGCGTCGATCATAGTAGCGTGATCTATGTATTCGATCCGGCAGGCCACTTGCGTCTGTTGATGAGCCCCGGGACGAGCATCGATGCGATGGCAGCCGATGTTGGGCGTCTGCTGAAGGAGTGAACAATGGTGGCGATGCAAGTCATTCACATGCCTGCGGCCGCCCCTGGTGCAGCCAAAGCGCGGCTGGGTGCGATGACCGAATCTCGTTCGCGAATCGGCATCTCGCCCCTGAGGGGAACGTCACGATCATTCGTGTTTCTCAATCCGGCGTGTGCAACGCCACTCGTCGCCGGAATGCTCCGACTCACGCATACGGTGAAGAGTAAACATGTCGATTTGCACCCACGACGAAGCACCAGCTTTCACGGTAGAACGCAGCTGGAACAATGTGCTGATCGTTACGTTTGCCACATGATCGACCTCGCGAAGAGACGTTCTGGCGGCTACCCATCTCTCGCGAGGCCGGACGCGCCTTTATTGTCCTGAAGCGTTCAGCTGTCCCCTCGCTCGCCACCAATTTTCCGCCTGCTGGAATTGCATCCGGTTACGCGCCATCAAGTCTGGGCCGGCCGGGTAGTGAGCGTTCCCAGCCGGTATCGAGCCCGCTTCTTGCGCTTGCAGCAATTCCGCGCGGACCTGTTCCCGCGTCTTGCCATGAGCGGCAGTCCCGGCGGCGACGCCGCCGGCGACGTCGCCTTGCACGGGGACGACGGGCGGTGTCCATGCGGAGGCGTTTCTGACATCAACCTCCGCTAGCAACGGGGTAGGGGCGGGCGCCGTGTTCGCAAACGGATGCCAGTCCGGTTGTGGGAGACGGGGAGGAGTGGCAATGGCGGATACGGACGCTGACAGGAGGAGCGTCGCGAAGACTGTACGATTCAGGAAAGTAGTCAGTTTCATTTGTTGGTTCCATGAGTTCAAAAAAGGCGTCGCGCATCAATGCGCAGCGCGGCGATGCGTGGTCCTCGCCCGAAGGCGCGTGCTGGCGTGTCGAAGCGGCCTTACGCCCGGACCTGTTGTGGCGACCCGGCGAGTTCCGGGTCGCCAACAGACGTCGACCCTGGGCGTTGCCGACTCCCTCGACCTTGCGAACGGCCGCGTTCACCGGATCAACTCCCAGGGTCATGACAGCGCGCCCGTTACTGGTCCGAAGCGGTGAGCTGTCCGCCCGCCTTCCACGCCTGCTCGATCTGCTGGAATCGCACGCGGTTGCGAGCGACCGTCTCGGCGCTGGGCGGGTAGTCGTTCCTGCGAACGGGCACAAGGCCGGCTTCTTCGGCCTGCAGTAACTCCGCACGGACCTGCGCCCGGGTCTTGCCGTGGGTGACTTGGCCATCGGCGACGGGTGCGGTATCTGCCGCGAGCGGGACGGCCCGCTCGGTGTTTGCCGAAGCGTGCTCGACGCGCGAAGCAGTTGACGGATAGGGGGTGCGGTCGGAGCCGCGGGCGCCACCGCCACCACCGCCACCACCGGCAAAGACCGTAACGGAGGCAGAAAGGAGCAACGTCGCGAGGACCGTGCGGTTCAGCGGGGTAGTAACTTTCATGATCAATTCCATCAGAAGTAAGGAAAACAGCGTTATGCGCGGATGCGCAATGACGGCAATCAACGGCGGGAAATGTCTGGAAACGGGCGCGCACAGCCGCGCCTGCAGACTTTTCCGCGAGGGCTAAACGAACACTGGGATCACCAAGTTTCAGGAGGGGCCGGAGCGTCGACCCGGATCGCGCGAAGGGCGCGATTTCGCACCGACGCGATCGCCAAAGCGATGTCTGGTTCGCCAGATGGCGGCAACGTGTCGGACGTCAGCACGTCCACGCAGGACGGCAGCCGTGCCAGCAATACATGCTGTCGCGCATGGCGAATGGCCACGAGGTGGGAAGGGCATGAAGGCCTCCGAGCGGGTGAGCGGGATCGCGTGCCAGCTTGCGCATGACACGACCAACGTTCAGCCGTCAGGGGCTACGTGCGAAAAACCTGGAACAGGATGCGAGGAGGGGGCGGCGCCGATATCAGGATTGGCTCTGGCTGCGTGGGCAGGTGCTGAAGGATGGCCAGTTCGGGTATCGCGGAGCCGCCCCAGATGAGCGGCAGCCAGGCGAGCGGTGATGGCGCCGGTTGTTCGGCATGATCCGGCTGCGCAGAATTGTCACAATGAGCATGGCAAACCGCGGCAGTGTGGTGATCGCGGAGATCGCCGTGTCCATCGGGGGCGACGGCTGTTACCGTCTGGTGTGTCGACGTGGAATGCAGGGTGGTTGTGCAGGCGTACGCCGCGACCCATAGCTGACTGAAAAACAGCGCGATGAGCAGCATTACAACGGCAAACGTACGCTTGGTGCGGCGGCGCATGACTCGGGTCAGGCCGCGCGTTGAACGTCGGTTAAGGCACACGGCACGTAGTTGAACCGTCGAGTCGGATATGCAAATCCATTTGCGGCAGGTACGGCAAATGCGATCATCTGGTTCCCGGATTGCACAATCGTTGCCTTCATTGCTGTCGCACTCTGCATTTCTTGTACCTCCTGCCGGCTTTCATGACCTGCATGAGTCTTGTCATCCGGAGCGCCCTCGGGAGGGTAACGCCGGCCTTTCACGTTCCATGTGTCCACGGTTTTGCCGTGGCCGTGCTCTGAGGATTCGAACGATGAAGCGGAGTCTAGACACTCCCACCGCTGGAGTGTCAAGTGGCCGGCTCGTGAATTTTCGGCGTCGAATGTTCTCCAAAAAAGACCTTGACATTCCAGTAACTGGAAGGTCTAGAGTGAAGTCAGGCTGGAGGCAATAGATGGAACGGTGACTGCGGGTTTCCCCCGGGCCCGCTCATTCCAGTGCGAGCCTCGTAGCGTTGGGACGCTGCCCGGGCATGGCCGTTGGCAAGTCACTGTAATGCAATGGGTGAGGTGTGGAATGAATATCGGACAGGCAGCCAGCGCATCGGGTGTTTCGGCAAAGATGATCCGCTACTACGAAAGTATCGACCTGGTACAGGTCGCCGCGCGATCCGACAGTGGTTACCGGACGTACGGCGACAGCGACGTTCACCTGCTTCGCTTCATCCGGCAAGCCCGTACCTTGGGATTCCCGATCGAGCAGATCAGGCAACTGCTCTCGTTATGGCAGGATCAGGATCGTGCGAGCGCGGAAGTCAAGGCAATTACGAGACGACATATCGGCGAGCTGGACGCCCGCATTGCCGAACTCGTTGTGATGCGCGACACGCTCTCCTACCTCGCGAAGCATTGCGCGGGTGACAGCCGGCCTCGCTGCCCGATCCTGGAGGGAATTGACCGCGCTGATACCCGGCACGTGCAGGATCGCACAACCGCGGACCGCCGCGTGGCGCTCGCATCATGACGCGAGTCCCCGCACGAGCGTTGCCTGATTGAACTCGTTATTCCGAATCTGAACCGACACGTGAAACACACCGTCAAATTGATACTGTATCTGCTGATCGCATGGCTGCCCCTGACGGGGTTTGCCGCGCCGGTATCAATTTGTCCGCACATGCCAACCACAATGAGTGCATCGTCACAGACGATGCACTCACCGGCGGCACAGGATACGACTGCGACGCATGCGGCCACTGCCGTATCGATCATGCACCAGTCCGATTGCCACGGCAGTATCGGCAGCGCTGGCTGCAATCTTGCGGCGATACCGTCAACCGCAGTAGTTATGGTTGCCGCTCCGACTATGCCCGTCTACACGTCATTCGACGCCACGCTTCTTCCGCAGTTCATCCCCGACCTTCCGCAGCGCCCCCCTCAGTTTCTGTAATTCCCTTCGCTGGCATTGGGCGTCAAGACTGTACGCAGGCGTCAACGCGCGCGTACAGCCTCGAGCCGGCACGGCGATATCCCGGCTTGATTGATTAAGCCAGTGATATTCATGCGACGCCCAGGAAGGCGATCAGACGATCTTCAATTCTCGATTTCCGGATTAACGAAGGAGGTTGTTATGCGTACCAGACACCTGGCTGCCGTATCGCTTGCAGTTGCACTGTTAGGAGTGGGTGGTTTGAGCGCGGCGGCTGGAACACCGCAATCGGCCATGCACGATCGTGGAAGCTCGATGATGGGTGGGGAGATGATGCGCAACTGCCCGATGATGGGGCAACTCCCGCCAGGAAACGAAAAGCTGGCCATGCAGATGCACGGGGAAATGATGAAGGCGATGGGCGACATCATGCTCAAGTACGCCGACAAGATTCAGGCCCCGGCCGCGAAATGACACGTAGCGCCTGTTGATTCAGGCAATCACCGAACTTTGCTCAAGGAGCAATACCATGAAATGCACGAAAACAATGGTTGTCACGGGCGTCGCCTTGCTGGCTGCCCTGGCGCTCGCCTATATGGCGCTTCCCCAGTTCCGGACGCTTGTAGTCAGCGCCGGACCCTACCTGCTGTTCCTGCTGTGTCCGCTGTCCATGCTCTTCATGATGAAAGGCATGCACTCCAGCAAGGACGATCATGGTCCGTCGACGGTCGAGGCATCACGTGATCAGCAGCCTCCGTCGCAGATCAGCAAATAGTGATCCCGATGGTTGTCATCTAAGGTAGTCAGGCCGGGCGAATGCGCAATCGCCCGGCAAAGCGACTGCGGGAAATGCTTTTCTTTTGATTGCATGCTTGAGAAGGGTGCTTGCGCGGTCCGCGTCGCAGTGGCGGCCAGCAGCATCAGTGTGGGGCAACGCGCTCCTGCTTACGCTGGCCGCCGTCGATTGAAATGCGCACTCATGTTTAATCGCTGCAGGCAGTCCAACGAGGAAGTCACAAGATGAACATCGGGCAAGTCGCCAGTTCCACCGGGATGTCGGTCAAGATGATCCGGTACTACGAAAGCGTTGACCTGATCCAGCCACGCGGACGTGCTGCGAGTGGCTATCGGATCTATAGTGATAGCGACGTTCAGGTTCTGCGCTTCATCCGGCAGGCGCGCACGTTGGGATTTTCGATCGAACGAATCCGGGAGCTGCTGGCCCTGTGGCGTGGTGAAGATCGCGCGAGTTCCGACGTCAAGGCGGTCGCCCTGAAGCACATCGCCGAGCTGAACACGCAGATAGCCGAATTGTCGGCCATGCGCGATTCACTCGATAAGCTGGTGCAGCAGTGCGCGGGCGACAGTCGATCTGGCTGCGCGATATTGGAGGGCTTGCACCGTCACGATGGGGAGAAATCTGGTCGTCGGGAAGCGGAAGCGTAGACACCAGTGAACTCGCACGCGCCACGTGCTTCATCGTGAGCGTCCTTCGCTCCGAGCGCTGGGCGCTTCGGTCTGTGACAGGGCAATCGTTGAGGCTGGCTATATCCCGGTCATGCGGCCCGGGTAAGGACGATCCAGCGTCTGCGAATTTGCCGCGCGCGGGTGGGATGACATCCGGGTTTCCCGGAAGTGTGGACACGACGCGCCGTTTTGCCGTCCGGCGTGCTGCGCGGTTTCGCTGCGGCTCATCCTTCGGTGCGCCGGCGGCAGAAGAAGCGGTTGCACGGTTTTTCTGCCGGGATGGTGCTTTTTACGGAACGCAGATCGAGCAGAACCTTGACCTTCCCCGCATGGGAGGGTCTATGGTTCCCTCTGTCATCTCTCGATTGAGGCAGGCAGCATGAAAAAATCGGCCGACTTGCAGACACTGGAAATGCACCGCGCGAACCACGCGCATGATTCGGATACGGCACCGGAGCATCATCACCACGATGCGCATCACCACAATGCCGGATCACATGTTGAGTCGCGGACGTCGGCGCAAGGGCAGCAAGCTGATGCGGCCAGTGTGGAGTACACCTGCCCCATGCACCCACAGGTGCGTCAATTGGGACCTGGAAACTGCCCGATTTGCGGCATGTCCCTGGAGCCGGTAGCCGTCACGGCGGACGTCCAGGAAAGCCACGAACTCCGCGACTTCACGAGACGCTTCTGGATTGGCGTTGCCTTGACCGTGCCCGTGGTGATTCTGGACATGGGCGCTGATCTGCTCAGGCTCGACCGTTTTATTGCGCCACAGCTGTCGAACTGGCTGCAACTGGTGCTGGCAACTCCTGTGGTTCTCTGGTCCGGCTGGCCTTTCTTTCTGAGAGCGGTGACGTCGGTTGTGAACCGTAGCCTGAACATGTTCACGCTGATTGCGCTTGGTACCGGCGTGGCCTGGTCATACAGTGTTGTGGCGACAGTGGCGCCCCAGCTGTTTCCAATGACCTTCCGTACGATGGGAGCGGTGGCCGTGTACTTTGAGGCCGCGGCGGTCATTACCGTGCTTGTGTTGTTGGGCCAACTGCTCGAATTGCGCGCGCGGGAGCGGACATCCGGTGCGATCAAGGCGCTGCTGAATCTCGCTCCCAAGACAGGCGTCAGGGTCGGTCCCGACGGGACAGACGAAACGATTGCCCTGGAATCGGTGCAGGTTGGCGATCTGCTTCGCGTCCGGCCGGGTGAGAAAGTTCCGGTGGATGGCGTTGTCGTGGAAGGACGATGCACCGTCGACGAATCGATGGTGACAGGCGAACCGATTCCCGTAGCCAAGGCGCCTGGATCGAAGGTCACTGCCGGCACCTTGAACCAGACTGGCAGTTTCGTTATGCGGGCGGAAAGAGTCGGTGCCGATACGCTGCTTGCACAGATTGTCCAGATGGTCGCGTCGGCACAGCGAAGCAGGGCGCCCATCCAGCGTCTGGCGGATCAGGTTGCGGGCTGGTTCGTGCCTGGCGTGATTCTCATTGCGCTCGCTGCGTTTGTCGCGTGGGCGGTGTGGGGACCCAGCCCCGCGTTGTCGTACGCGATCATTTCGGCCGTTGCTGTATTGATCATCGCGTGTCCTTGCGCTTTGGGCCTTGCGACCCCCATGTCCATCATGGTCGGCGTCGGCCGCGCGGCCCAGTTCGGCGTGCTGATCCGGAATGCCGAAGCGCTTGAGCAGATGCAGAAGGTGGACACGCTTGTCGTCGACAAAACCGGGACACTGACTGAGGGCCGCCCCAAGGTTGTGGCGGTTGAGCCAGGCGGGAAGCGCGATGAGGGCGAGCTTTTGCAACTACTGGCGAGTGTGGAGCGGGCCAGTGAACACCCCCTGGCCGCGGCAATTGTAGTGGCGGCACAGGAAAGAGGCCTGGCGCTCCTGCCGGCAACGGATTTCGATGCCCCCATTGGCAAGGGTGTCCTAGGGGACGTCGAAGGCCGGAAAATTGTCTGCGGTAGCGCGAAATTCCTCCTCGAACAGAACATCGCGATGCCATCCGGTGACCCAGGCGAGACGCTTCGGTCTGAGGGCGCGACCGTGATTTATGTCGGTGTCGACGGGCAATATGCTGGCCTTGTGGGAATCGAGGATCCGGTGAAGGAATCGACACCGGAGGCAATCCGGTCACTACATCGTGAAGGCGTCCGGATCATCATGCTGACCGGTGATAACAAGGTGACCGCGCAGGCCGTTGCACGAACACTCGGCATCGACGAAGTCATTGCGGAAGTGTTGCCGCACGACAAAGGGGCTGTTGTTGAGCGCCTTCAGGCACAGGGCCGTGTCGTGGCAATGGCGGGAGACGGTGTCAACGATGCACCTGCGCTCGCTGCGGCCAACGTTGGCGTTGCGATGGGGACGGGTACGGACGTTGCGATGGAAAGCGCCGGCATTACCTTGCTGAAGGGGGATCTGATGGGCATCGTACGCGCGAGACGAGCTTCGCAGGCAACGATGCACAATATCAGGCAAAACCTGTTTTTTGCCTTCGTCTACAACGCGGTTGGTGTGCCGATTGCGGCTGGCGTGCTCTACCCGATCTTCGGTATCCTGCTGTCGCCCGTCATTGCAGCTGCTGCAATGGCGCTGTCCTCAGTGAGTGTGGTTGCGAATGCTCTTCGGCTTCGAGCAGTCCAGATTGATCGTTAGCGCCTTTGGGAGGTCCTCACTCAGGCTAAGTGACGTCGCTATCCATGTCTTTAGCTTCTCAATTCGAGGGGAACTTCTTCGGACATGTTAGCCAATATCTTTTACGGTAGTCCGTTATTCGGGGGACCGCCGCGACCGTTGGTCGCGGCGGATAGCTAGGCGGCTTCGCCGTCCGAGTCATCATCCCGACGTCCGTTTCCGACGAGGATGCCAGGAAAAAATATCAGCAGGGCTTCAAGACGATCAAGCCGTATTTGCGGGTTGTATCGCAGCCGAAGTAACGGAAACATGGCGCACGATGAGGTGTGGGCACCGATGATATCGATGCCGTTCGGGACACATGCCCAACGCGGGCAACGCGCCGCAAGTAGCGTCAAAGCATCGGTTCGACGATCGGGAGGCGAGCGCATGTCGGGCACGCGTCGCTGCATCGGATAAGGAGACAACACATGGGTTTCTACCGCAATCTCATCCTGCCGCGGCTCTGCGATCTCGCGATGCGCAACGCGTTCCTTCGGCCCTACCGGGAGCGAATCATTGGTAGCGCCGAAGGAACGGTGCTCGAGATCGGCGCGGGGTCGGGCTTGAACTTGCCTCTGTACGAAGCGGGCGTGAGAGAGGTTCTCGCACTCGAGCCCGATCCCAGGCTCATGGCCATGGCGCGGCGAAACGCGAAGCAAGCGAGGCGACCGATGACGTTTCTGGACGCCTCGGCAGAAGCCATCCCACTGGAAGACAGAAGCGTTGATACGGTCGTCACCACCTGGACGCTGTGCACGATTCCGGAGGCCATGCGTGCCCTGGAGGAGATGCGTCGCGTGCTAAAACCGAACGGGTACCTGCTCTTCGTCGAGCACGGTCTCGCGCCGGACGAACGTGTGTGTAAATGGCAGAACCGCTTGACGCCCGCCTGGAAGTGCATCAGCGGCGGCTGCCATCTGAATCGGCCCATAGCGCTCATGATTGAGGGCGGCGGCTTCATCATCGACCACCTCGACACGGGCTACGCGCCCGGCCCGAAGGCGATGAGCTTTCTGTACGAGGGTCGCGCTCGACCAACCCGATAGCCTGTGTCCGGCAGCGGGCGTGCGGCGATAACGGAGAAGCGCGGGCATGACGCCTGCGGGCATGAGCAACGACGTCCTTTGGCGTGGAACCTCAGGCGGATGAATGTGTTGCACATGGCATGAAGGGACCGCCTTCCGAGGCATTTCATGCGAACAAACGCCGCATCCTCGCGTCTTTTGCGCCATCTCAGCCATTTCGGATTTGAATTGGGTCATGCGCAGCCGGTGACCTTCAATCGTTCACTCTCCCAGCTCGCGTTTTTGTTTGTGGTCGGATGCAGTTTGTATGCCTTCAGAATCATCGCGTAGAGCGACCAGATCTGGTCACGCACCCGGGCGATGTCCTCTCGGTGTTGGTCATTGAGCGGCAGCATCTTATTCACAAGACGCTCCGCAGATGTCGCGCGGCTCGATCCGCTCGGCTTCGACCACATCAGGCTGACAAACTCGGCACGGCACATGCCGCTGGTCGGATTGAACGACACCATCGTCGCGTAGCCGACGATCATCACGAAACGCACCCATGGCCGCGTTTCGCGATTCGGTCACAAAGAAACCTCGGCGGTCAACGCGTCCCACGGCGCGCTCAGACGTCCTTCTTCACGCACGACAAGGCCAGCATTCTCCAGAATCACCACGTCTTCGTAGACCCGTTTGTAGTCCCGATCCAGCGCAGTTGCCAACGCCTTCACGTTCTCTGCACCTTCGCGATGTAGATGACGAAGCATCTCGAGGCGCTTCGGCGACAGCGCAGCCAGCATCTCCTCGAGCGACAAAAACGTCACGTGCCGTTCTTCGAAATTCTCGCCTGCTTGCGCACGGTTGAACGCCGCCGCGAATCGACGACCCATATCCCGCGCACCACCAACATGCACATTAAGTTTGCTCATGATTCACCTCGCTCACGTTCTACATCATCCAGAAAATCAGCCACCATCTGCTCAGGTGTCGAAAATGCGTACGGCTCTTCCCGATCGCGATAGTGCCGGTGGTCGCCTTTGCCACGCTCATTGTCGTAGCCGATGATTCGCTGACCTGCACGACCGTAAAACAGGCTGTACTTGAGACCGTGCGGTCGTTCGGCGTCGCTTTCCGGTAGTCGCCAGATGCGCATTTCGAGAATGGCCCCGTCCGGGTAGACGGTTCGGTCCTCGAATAGGAGTGCGGCTTTCTTCTTCATATGGCGTAGGATGCCATACCGATATTATGGCGTCAAGCGCCATAATAGAGAGCAGAGCAGGGAGTCCGGCAACGCGAGTGGAGTAGCGTGGTCCTCCGTGCGCGATCTATAACGTTCGTTTTCAAAGTCGCCGACCGCAACCCAACCAACTGGTTGCTGATATGACTCCGCGTGTCAATCGGGAGCGGATGGGGGTGCTGGCGGTTCAGCAGAACCAGATGGCTTGTCCGAGATGCCCAGAAACCTGCCGACTTTGGGCGAGCAGGGCGCTCCTGTCGAACGGTTTGACCACAAAGTCCGACGCACCGGCCTTGAGGCTTGCAACGACCACCGACCTCAGACAGCTGGCCGATACCTCAAGGCATGGGGCATGAGCGCCCAGAAGCCGGTGCGGCGAGCGTATGAGAGAAACGATGTTGCGATCGAGCGCTGGCTGAAGGAAGACTATCCGCAGATTGCGAAAGAAGGAAGCAGGAAAATGCAACGATTTACTGGGGCGACGAGATGGGTTTGCGCAGCGACCATGTAAGCGGCACGAGCTTTGCCCTGAAAGGCGAAACGCCGGTGACACGTGCGACCGGAAAACGGTTCAGCTGCAACATGATTTCGGCGATCACCAATCGCGGCGAGTTGAACTTCATGGTCTTCGAGGGAACGTTCAGGAATGCGACCTTCATCGAATTCGCGAAGCGACTGCTCAAGCAGGCCACGCGCAAGATCTATCTGATCGTCGACGGCCATCCGGTACACCGGTCTGTCGCCGTTAAGCAGTTCGTTGCCGAGAACGCTGAATGGTTGCGGCTGATCCGACTGCCGGGGTATTGCCCCGAACTGAATCCGGATGAACTGCTGAATCAGGACGTCAAGACCAATGCGCTGGGTAAAAGTCGGCCAACCAACAAGGCGCAGATGATCCAGAATGTCCGCCGTCATTTGCATCGTCGACAGAAGGAGCTGTTATCTACGCATAGATACACTGGAACAGGCAATCAAGGCGTGCAAACGCAGCCAAGCGGATATCGAGGCTGCCGGCTATTTGGCCGCATATGCGGTTGCCGGCGATAACTTACGGCTTGGGTCGACTGTTGTCGCGGACTCGGTCAATTCTTTGCACATTACGCGTAGCGCCTGGAGAAATGTGGCATTCGAGGCAGGTGTGCAGATTTTCGAGATCGAGTTGGTTTGTTCGGATGCTGCAATGCACCGGCATAGGGTCGAGGAGCGAAAGGCCGATATCCCCGATTTTCAGTTGCCGACATGGCAGAGCGTGCTTGAACGTCAATACGACGACCCATGGGAATCCACGCACCTCGTCGTCGACACCGCAAAGTTTTCGGTTGAGCAGGCCGTCGAAGGAGTCATGCAACGACTGCCGTTGGCCCCCTCCTGGGAATCGAATCGTTTAGCGCAAAGCACGCCGAAGATGCTGATATGAGGCGACGTTCGGCCATTTGCAGCCAGTCGGCTTCACGCTCAAAAGCGGTCGTTGGCCAAGGTTAAATTGCAAGTCGTATCCTCCCACGAAACGTTGTTAAATGTTAGTTGCCTTGCTAACCATATTGAGATTTAATGAAGCCATGTTTGATCATTGCCTCTACTTCAATTCTTCGGCACTCGCGCGCCTCGCCGAGCGAGAGTGGGCAACTGTGTACGCGCAATTCGGGCTGACACCGGCGCAGGGATTTGTACTGCGCGTAGTGCTTGCATCGCCCGGATGCCTGGGCAGTCAGGTTGCGGACACACTGGGCATTGCTCGTCCCACTGCCACCCGACTTATTGACAATCTCTCTCAAAAGCGATTGGTCGAACGCCGTCAGGCCGAATCGGATGGTAGGGAGTGGCGCGTTTATCCAACGCGTGCAGGAAAGGCGCTCGACCGGCCCATCAACGATGCTAGCGCTGAGATCGCAAGGGCCCTGCGTGCGAGAGTCGGGCCTGAACTGTTCGAATCGGCTGTCTCCAGCATGCACGGCGTCAGGAAGGCGCTTTCTTGATGCTTGGTTATTTATCTCTGATGATTGTCTTGCTAACTAACCGGGAAGGCCAGTGAGAAACGTATCGACACAAAGTAAGGCGGCTCCTCGAAGTTTGCAGCGACGATTGGGGAGGTTGGGTGATGGAATTCAATGGGCCGTAGGTATCGCCGTCGCGGTAGCAGCGATCGGGGCGTTTCTCATGGCCACTACCTGTGCGCCAGCGAGCATTCGCGCAAATAATAACCTTTGTCTTCAGCAGGTCGCGAACGATGAGCACACGACTCTTGAAGCCTTTTTTCAGAATCCTGCGGAACAAGACGCCCTCGTGCAAGCCATCACCATTTGCTCGCGCTGAGCAAACCGGGCCTTGCCGCAAGCGCCATTGATGAGCGTCCGCTTCTTCGCTGCTCCGAGGGCTGTTGTGGGTCGCGTGTTGTCGATCAAGACCGAGCGAGGTCGAGCCGCCAATGCGGTTCGCATGGGGCAGTGCGCGGCCATTACCAGTCGGTCACTGTCAGTGCTACACAGTCATTTGAGCGGCCGCTTCGCATCGAACAGCAAACCGTGGCCCGGGAAGAAATCCGATCGCTGAAGTCCGCCCACGAGTGGAGCATGCGATCGGCAGTCCGGCGGCGATGTCTGGGGCATGGAATGGTAACTAATTCCCGGTGCTTTCTTATTTTAGCGCGTCGGCGCTTGCAGACCACAGGGGATCGGCGAGTACACGAATCGGCCCTCGACGATAGCGTCCGACTAGCGGTTCAACCCAATCCCAAGCATTCGGCAGCCGAACATCGCACGTCGCCCGGTCTAAGGAAGGTCTGCATAAATGGTGCAGGATTGAGTTGCCAAATAGACCGACGACTGCGACGATTGTGGAATGAAACAAGCTAATCTGGGATTGGATTTGACGACCAAACGAACGCGTAAGCGGGAGTTCCTCGACGAGATGGACCGTGTGGTTCCGTGGGGCAAACTGGTGGCGCTGATAACGCCGCATGCCCCCGAAGGCAAGCGAGGGCGCCCGCCGTTTCCAGTGGAGACGATGTTGCGGATCCATTTCATGCAGCAGTGGTTCTCCTTGAGCGATCCTGCAATGGAAGAAGCGTTGCACGACGTGCCGCTGTTTCGGGTTGTGTCGCGATAAGGTCGGCAAGGCGAGAAAGCTGTGACGTGGTGAGGATTCCTTATATGAACAACGAGTAGAACTGCTCGGCGGCAGTTCGCGCGACGCCA
>WNGR01004157.1_pt1 | contig 15650 bp, 12 predicted proteins | sample 5407581 | NCBI WGS metagenome assembly WNGR01 (sample SAMN13153383, study PRJNA577476) | soil metagenome | isolation source: 80 cm soil or saprolite under Garry oak tree replicate 2 | place: USA:California | collected 2016-06-15
GTCGCTGCAATAGCAGTGGATGAATGCGCTGCACTCTTGATGGACGTTGATGACCCCAACACACCAAGTTGGCATGAAGCCATGGCCTCAGCCAACCGCGAAAAATGGTTGGAGGGTGCGCAAGAGGAACTCACAAGTCTTCATGAGATGAGCATCTTTCAACTTGTCCCACGTTCCGAGGTTCCAACGGACTGCAAAGTCTTGCGCAGAAGATTCGTGTGCCGCCTTAAACGCAATGAGAATGGCAACCCTGTGCAACACAAAGTGCAATGGGTTGCGAAGGGGTTCCAGCAGATATGGGGGAAGGATTTCAGTAAAACCACTTCTCCTACAGCCCGACTGGAGTCCATGCGTTCCGTCCTTCACATCACCGTGTGCAATGACTGGCAAATACTTCAATATGATGTAAAGACTGCTTTCCTTAATAGCGTACTCCCGGACAACGAAATCCAGTACATGCAGCAGCCACCGGACTTTGCCGAGCCCGGGAAAGAGTCTCACGTCTGGAAGCTATTCCGCGGTTTGTATGGAATGCGCCAGTCTTCATGAATCTGGAACCGCGCATTGCATGCATCTTTCCTGGAATGGAACTTCATATGCCTTGAATGCGAATGGTGTGTGTACGTGTGACAACTGAGCAGCGGTGCCATCACAATCGTTGTCATACATGTGGACAACATGCTGGCAGTCTCTTCCAGTGAAGACGAAGCAACACGGTTCCACACTGAGCTCAAATCTGCTTGGAAGATCAGTGTCCTTGGGGAAGCCAAACTGGTTGTCGGGATCGCTTTACATTGAAACAGAGCTGCTAGGTCAATAGACCTCAATCAGACTGCACTTATCGACAAAGTCATTGCGATGTTCAGGCAAAGCGACGCCAGACCAGCAAGCACACTCATGGTGCATGGAGCTCAATTGTTGCCACCCAACCCTGAAGTTCCGCTTGATGAAGGCGAGCGCGATCGACTTGCTGACCTCCCATACTGTTCACTAGTAGGGTCATTGATGTACATTGCCGCTGGCACTCAACCAGACATTATGTTTGCAGTCAGCAAACTCGCGCGCCTCCTCAATTGCTACCGTGAAGTACATTGGCAAGCAGCTATCTGCATAGTCCGATATCTCAAAGGCACACGGAAGATGACACTGCGACTGGGAGCCTCAACCACCACACTCGCGCTGGTCGGATACAGTGACTCCGACTACACAAATGATCCCGGACCAGATGGATGCAAATCCATTGGAGGGTATTGTTTCTCACTGGGTAGCAGCATGGTGTCCTGGACCTCCAAGAAACAATGCACTGTAGCCGATTCCACCTGTGCTGCGGTATACATAGCTGCCTCAGAAGCTGGACACGAACTCATCTGGTTGAGAGGCTTGATGTCAGGGCTGGGCTACCAACCAGATCAGGCCACACCACTTCTTTGCGACAATACTGCCGCTACTTTGCTGTGCGCTGACCAGGCGTTTCACAGTCGGGTGAAACACCTGGACATTCGGTATCACTGGATTCGAGGTTGTGTCGAAAGTGGTGATATTATTGTCACACAAATCCCGTCTTCAGACAATATAGCCGACATTCTTACTAAGGCACTACCTGGGCCGCAATTTGTCAAGATGCGTAGCTGTCTTGGACTGCAGGAGGTTGATGAAACAATTGCATCACTGAACTAGCGTCTGCGCTGAGGGGGAGTGTTGGCGTGTCGGTATTGGAATCCATAAAGTACAGTACTATATCATGCATACATTTGCTCGTAGCACCCCTTTCCTCAGTTCCTTGTCAATCAAACTGAGGAGAGATCATTCATGCTTTAGACACTTAAAGGTTCCCCACTAGGGCCATGGTGTCAGCCACAGACAACTGAATAATCATCTCCCCAGTCCCACTACGAGGCCTTTTTTCGTTTTGATTTGGGCTCCAGCTTAGTCTCTGACTTGGACCCTGCGGCATTGTCTTTCTTGCGTTTCTGCTTCTTCTCCTCTCGCTTCCTCACCTCCCTCTCTGCTTTGTTCTGCCCTCCCTCCACGTTCCGCACGGCGTCGTTGTCCGACTCACCTGGCCAAGCAAGCACATCCAATTCCTCGTCATCGCTCTCTCCCGACTGGATAGGATCGGGGATTGGGTGTGTATATGAAGGCTGATGGCCTCGCATTCGTCCTGGTTTGGCTTGGGGAGCGTGCTCTGGAGAGAAGGGGTCGAGCTGTATGGAACCAACTAAAGAGAGCATTTGATTTGCGACTGTAAACCTGTCCAGGTTATTGAGAACGCACGCTTCGTCGAAAATAAAAGATAAAATGCGTACCCGACTACCGTGAATTGAAGCCGCCGATCTCTGCCGCCGAGACGATCGCCAGTGACCTTGTGCACCCAGCGGCCGCGCTGATCGGCAGCTTGTACGTCGTCTCCGTGTACGTCTGCGGTGATATCAACGTCCATTCTATCGTCCGCGTCTCCGAATTCAGGATCGTTCTCTGCGGGACCATATTCGAATTCCCACTGATCAGCGGGGATATGATGCCGCGGGATGGACACGTTAAATGTGCGGTGTACGAGTAATGATACATGATCCGGGGAGGAGAGTGTGACACGCCCGTCTAATGCCACCGCCATTTTGCCAGTCCAAGATGGGAGCAGGCCACTTCAGCGAAGAATTAGATAAAGAAAATAGACAATACGCACAGAGTGACATGCCGCACTGGGGGCTCCAGACGAGCGCCTCGAACCCTACATGGCAAATTGCGAATGCGCTATCTCCCTGGAGTCGCGCAACGTGGTCGAGGAACTGTACGTCTGAGTGCGCAAGCACAACACCATTCAGCGAAGGTTCATGCCTACAGGACACAGGTCAGATTAAGGGTGGCTATAGCATAGTGCAGACCTCATGGTCATAGTGTCGAGCATCTCCTCGACGCCGTCCCGCAGCCGGTTTGCAAAGATAGGAGGCACGGCGAGCACGACGGACGCTCTGACTGAGCGAAACTCGCTGTCTGCGACCTTTCCTTTGTGCTTAGGCGCTCTCTCCGGATTCATTGGGGGCACCGCCAGTTTTTTGTGGTTTCGTTTCGGTTTCTCTCGCACCTCGGCTGACCGGACCGGGGAAGTTTTGACATTGCGGCGTATGCCGTGGCTAGCTACGAAACTGCCTCTTGCTGGACTGGCTACCCCGTCATCGACTCTCCGTGTCGTTTCGTTCGAGGTACATCATGGTGCGTGTCACGTCTTTCACATGGCATGACTGAAACAAACCCTTTTATTCTATCAGTCGGCCCCCAAAATTATCATCCAAATCCTTGTCACGGGCACACAAATATTTGGAAAAGCCTTGCTGGAGGCCTCACGGCAGGCCGCAAAAAGTACGTCCGCGCGTGGAGCTCAACGATTGGGTTAACGGCGTTTCTATTTCACGCAGATGCAAAACATCGCCCGCAAGGCGCCATTGGCTCGGATGTTGCGGGAGTCGGGAACGCTACTACAGGTTCTATAACGGACAAGCTGACTCGCGAGCATCGGATGACGCTGGATGAAGCACACCTCATTCTGAACGCGAAGCGTGGAGACAACCTGGAACATATCCTGCGGGTATGTCCGTTATTGCGGGGGAGCTCTAGAATCGAATGGGCGATTTCTGACGACATTTTAATTCCCTCATTTTCCATTAGAATTATGAGCACCTATTCAAGGCAAACGCGTCACCAGAAGCAGCGCCGCCGAAAACCGGATCAGGTTCTCGGGGTATAGCAACACCTCGGCATTCACACTACTTGCAGTCAAAGGTAGTGCGCGCGCGCGAACGAATTGAGGCGGAAATGAAGATTGAAGCCGAGGAGCCACCAAGTACTCCACCTCCGACGTCTGAGCCGACCGCGGGGGGGAGTTAGCCTACAAAGTTACACACATATTTGCATTAGAGCATTATTATTAATTACATCACATGATTTTTGATAACTGTTGGGGGGCACGTGTATGAGATTTGTCAGCACCAGGGTTTGTCCGTTTGTTTTTGTTTTTTTTGTTTTTTTTTTCCGATTTTCCCAAGAGAGACGGAGGACAGGGAGAGGGAACATTCTGGTCGAGTCACCGCCTCGAACTCAAGCTCCAGCTGTCAATCCGGGGACGACGCATTGTCGCGTACGTCCCCTTCTACCACGACGTCGGCAATTGATCAATACGATCAGAAACGAGGCCGGCACCCCTTACTCAAATTCTTTCTGTCCTTTGCTTTTGGTAGTTCAGGCGTCATGCTAGCGACTACACCCCTTTCTTCTCAATGGTCATTCACTCTTCTCGACACCCGCATAGAGTTTAGGTCCATGTTCGTCGTCACTCTCTTTCTTTTCATCTTTCTCTGCCTCGGTCAGTATTCTCCTTCGCTACCTTTCTGATGACTCTTGCCCCCCTTTTTCCTTTTCCGTTTCGCTATTTCCCTCACTCCATGCATCGGCCACAAGGCTAAGCGGCTTGATGAGCGTCCCCTTTGTTGTTCTTTTCACTTCATGTCTGCTCTCTACGTCCTCACTCATCGCGTACATCTCTTTCTAGCCTACCTCTCAAATCCCTCCGAAACCTCCTTCCGCTCTTATCTCACAGAGCAATCTTTTCGCCATCATCTCTCCCGCCTTGATGATCCCGCAGACTTTGACTCCTCCGACCGCGATGGTTCAAATCCCTCATCCTCATCATCCCAATCGTCCTCAACATTCGGTTCACTCGAATCAGGGTCATCCGCTTTTCATTTCTCCAATCGCGCTGCTGTGGCCCTCCGTACTCCGCGACATGCATTTCACAGCTTCGGCCTCTTCACTATCGCCGCAGTCATTCCTCACAAAGCTCTCCCTTTGTCTCGTGACACGCCCTCTGTCGTCTCGTCTGCGCGGAACACTACAGGCACCTCGGATCCTGATCTTTTTCCACTCAAAGAGACCTGGTTCATTGGTGCATTCGGTAGATGGTGGAGAGGCGGCATGATCGACCCCGTCTGGCCGCCTCGCCATTCTCCTCAATTAAAGTGCTCCGAGGGAGGATGGAGTTCGGGTATATTGAACATAAAAGCCCTCGACAGACTCGAGGACTACAACGGTAAGCTACATGATGGCGATAAGATAAAAGATCTTCTCACTCATCCCTTTTTCGACTGTGTCCGTGCACTAGGCCTTCCCTTCCCCACCACGACCCACAGTCCTCGCTCGACACAACGTTCGGCTCCTCCGAAGTTACGTTCTCGTGATCGATCAGCATCGTGTCTTCGCCGTAGCCCTACGCCACCTCCGCTTCCGCAATCCGCTGTCTTACCCCTCCACGCACCTAAGCACAGCCAGTCTCTGACCGCACCCCAGCCATCCTCTCATCAACGATCCTCCCTCGCACACGATCCTCCGTCCTCTGCAAACGGCGTCACTGGCAATGGGTCTTCTCCGAATTTTGATTCTACCCCTGCTGTGGCGGAGCTTACACAGAAAATAAATCAAACCCGTGCACTCAACCTCGAATTGCGCAATCAATTGTCCGAACACACTAACGCAGCCACTGCAGCGGATACTGCCCTCAGCGATGAGTTGAGTAGCATCCGTGAAGCGAAGCGTATCGAGGACGTTTCCCGTGGTGAACTCAAAGCGCGCACAAAAACTCTCGAGGATAGCAAGCGAGCAGCTGAAGCGGGCAAGCGCGATGCCGAACGTCGTCTACGTGCCACTCAGAAAGCCAAGGTAGAAGCGGGCACACGAATTGAGAAACTTGCCGAAGAAATTCGTGCGCTGGAGGCGCAGGTACAAGAAGACCAGACGGCGGTCGAGATGGCTGGTGAGGCGGCAGCTCAGGAGGGGTTGGAAATCCGTGCCCAAGTTAAGCGGCACAAGCGGGAGGTTAGGGTGGCAGAAGAGGTGGTGACGGCACTCAATGTGCGTGTGCGTGAGCTCGAGGAGTCCGTCGAACGCGAGCGCATAGGGTTGGCTGCTGCCCGGGAGAACGCCGAAGTGCTGCGGCGCGAACAGCAAAATCATAAACACAACCTCGTCCTCAAGAAGTCTCAAGACACCTGGGAGGCAATACTTACCTCCAGGCCCAGCCCGGCGACCTCCGTACCAGATTCTGGAATCGCTTTTGAGTCCCTAGATCCATTCCCGACCGCCCTAGAAAAGGGATCAGACCGCGATCGCGACCGTGGAAGTTCTGGGACCATGTCCTCTCACAGCTCACCGCATCTCCACTCTCCCGGTGCCATTCTACCCGTCAGCGTTGGTTTTGGCGCGCCTTCGCAGTTACCCGTCGGAACCCCCGAGGCGCTGGCACGGCGCGCGAAGGGGTACTCTATCTTTGACGAAGACCTTGCTACGCTGCCCAACCCGACTCTCAGTTCCAAGTTCCTGCCTTTTAGAGACTCTGATGCTGACACAAATGTGAACCACGCGCTCACACTGCTCCCGAACGGCCTTAGTCAGACCGCCGATGGCGTGCCTGCATCTACTACCGTTAGGGAGACTGGGACGACGGACGAATTGCTTTCCAAAAGCTTCCAGTCAGACAATGATGCCTTCCTTGAGCGCGACTGGTCCCGTCGACTTTCCATCCCAGAGTCCACCTCCGCCGTTGGCTCCAGCGCTCTCGGTCATGTCTTCCCCCATGTCTGTGATGAGCCGGCAGAAGCATTCGACCTATATGGGATGCGCCCGCCGCCTCGCCATCGACTAACATCAGATCCGATGGATGCGCAACGCGTGTGGCCCTCACGCACCAACTCGGAACTACTCACATCGCCAATCAACGTTGTACCCCCACCCGAAGTGCGAACCCGATGGTGGTGGCCAGGCGCCGACAAGGAACGACGCTCGACAACTGATGGCATCGAGCTGCGCAAGGGCCTCAACCCTGATGCCAAAGTCTTTAACTTCTCACGCAAGCCATTGTTGGGTGTTCCTCCTGTCGCGCCTCTTGACAGTCTCAACCCCTCAGCGTCTAGCCTTCAAGTATCGGCGGCAGCGAATAGCGATGGTGATGGTGCCGGCGCCACCGCTACGGCAGCCGGTGGTAGTTCGTCGGGCTTCCTCTCGGGACTTGCGATGCGCGCGTTCGTACCGTCGCCGGAGGAGCGGGAAGCGCTACAGCGTGCGTTGGGTGGATCGAGCAACACTAGCCTCGAGCGGCTACCAAGCCTGAGCGAGGTCGGCAATGTGCCGACTTCTCCCGTTCCCACCCACGAGCAGACCCACGCAGCCGTACCAGGAAACCCGCTTGGTTTACCCTGGCTCGATGTCAACCCTGGTGCTAGTACAAGACGCAGTTGGCTGCGGGACCTGGGTGTTTCCGTACCTCGCCCGGGTAAGATCAGGTTTAGCCCGTGGGGCGACGGGGACGGGGAGGGGATAGAGGCAGACAAGTGAATCCCGTCCACATGTAGGAGTCTGTATTCCATATCTTGTGTTCTGCTGCGGAGGGGGGTGCAAAGTTATCGTCCCAAGGTGTGGAGCGGGAAAGGATAAGAAGAGAGGGATGATATATACTAATATCGATCTTGCACTTATATACTTGTCAAAAAAAAACAACGGCGCTGGAATGAAGAACCGAGGAGAATAGGTTTTCATTATTTTGAATTTTGTCAAAGTACGTTCCAAGTACGTTCATTGATCCGATGCTGTCCCCCAAAGGTGTCCAGCTGGGTCCCATGTTCCCTTGCCGGCGCCCTGTGGCGGTGTGCCGTGCTGGGGCATGTGGGGCCAGGTGCGTCTCGTCTTACAAACGAGGGAATGGATGACGGTATGGGTCCGGAAAGACAATGCGTATGATTACGCCAAAGTGGTCCCGTGTGTGTAATAACTCAACTGTATCTACTATACTATAATTACCGAATGCCTCACAAGAGCGGAGTGAGACAAGAGCGGACGTAAGAGCGGACGTTAAATGTCATCGCGCATATCTGTCATTGCACAGTGACTCGCATGAACTGATATTCACCTGCCTGCCTATGCGTGCTCTTGCGGATTCTGTGAGAAACGATGATTGCTCTCCTACCATTGTTTGACCGATGGATGGTAAGGGCGGAGATGGATTGCTGCTTAGACATAAATGCGGACCGGTCGCACACGATAGCGGACTTTCATTCTCATCGCGAATATCTGTCTGTGCAAATCGTCATGATGTGTCTTCTAATCACATCTTTCCGACCTGTGCCTACCTCATCTGTCGACCATGTTTGCAAAGCTCACGTGTGTTTCCAGGACATACAGACGTAATCTGTCTGTGCAAATCGTCGTGATGTGTCTTCTAATCACATCTTTCCGGCCTGTGCCTACCTCATCTGTCGACCATGTTTGCAAAGTCCAATCACGATACGTGTTTTCCTTGAGCACAGTTCCCCCCCCCCTCCTGATGCCTTGATGCAACCTTCGAAGAATTCGTAGGCGACAAAGTTCGCATCGTTATCCGTGCCATATCTTTTCTCTCACCTCTCTCAGGCGTTCGTACATCGTAACACTTTTGCATTCGTTCGCCAAAATAACGTTTTTTCTTTTTATAGTCACTTGCGTCGTTTCGTACGTGTTTCCCTTCACGAACGCGGTGCTCAGTGTTCTACGTCACACTTTGTTTCGTCGCTTCCCTGTCTTCGTACGCTTTTCCCTGTACACGTTCGTCCACGTTCTTGCGTGAATGTGAAATGTGCATTGAACCTCCTCCGCCGCTGTCATCGCCTCTCACGACGTCTACCACCTGTAGTTCATGCTGCTCTCCAATGTTTTCAACACGCACTCGGGTGGGACCGAATAGGAGTTGTCGCAGTTTCTCACCCCTTTTCCACTCTCTCCCCCACCCTCTTCTTTCACAAACGTGTGAAGAAGCGAACATGTGTCCTTCTATCGAAGAAGTCAATAATGCCCCTCTCATTCTGCCTCTTACCCGTCGTCAGATAGCACAGCGCACACGTCGTCAACGAGAGAGAATGACGTCGACATCCGAGGCCATACCTGACCTCCCTCTCCCTCCTCACAATCCTCCCTTACAACCTGGACAGATTGCACATCATTCACAAGAGAGCGCAAATGTGGTACGCGTATTTCTTTCTTTTCTCACGTCTTTCACTGTCTTTCTTCCTTCTCTCCAACAGTCCTATATTCTTCCTCACGCATCCGCAACCGACACCGTACCCCTGCCTACAACTCCTTCTATCGAACATATTGATAACGTGCCCCTCATTATGCCTCTAACCCGCCGTCAAGTAGCGCAGCGTGCACGACGTGAACGAGAGAAAATGACGTCTACAACTGAGGCCATACCTGACTTGCCACTTCTTCCTGACAATCCTTCGGTACGAGTGTTTATTTCTTCACTCACGTCTTCCACCGTCCTTTTTTTGTTCTTCTATCTACCTGTCTTATATTGTTCCTCAGACGATGACGTCTACTACCGACGCCGTACGTAACCTCCCCCTTCTGCCTTCCGATCCTCCGTCACACCATGGACGGATTGCACACCTTCCACGTCGCACCCGACACAAAGCCACTATGGTACGAGTGTTTCGAGATTATGGAAACCTACCCTCATCTTCCTTAATTCCAATAGGCTCCGATTCAATTGTCTCATAGCGTTGCATCTTCAAGTCAACGTCAATTAACACCTCCATCGTCAATATCTCAACAGAGAGTACACCAATCTGCGAGTGGGCGTCATCCTTCCACAGAATTACCATCCACATTGAGGCCTCGACAAATCGCGCAACGTGCTCGCCGTTTAAATGAACGTGCAACAGTACGTTCATTTACCATCCTTTTTCTAACCCCCCTCTATTTACCGCATAATTTCTTTCAGAAACACTATCTCGGTACATTTACCGTGCGGTGTCCACATTGTCATGCGTTACATTGGTTAGACGAAAAACGGACCCCATCTCCGCGTCCTCACCCACAATTCAAAGAGTGCTGCCAAAACGGCCAGATCTCACTTCCTCCGTTATCCGCTCTCCCTCGCATTATGAACCGTTTGTTTGTTGATGACGACGATGATGCCAAAGAGTTTCGAGAAAATATCAGGTTTTACAACAAAGCAGTTGCTTTCACTTCCACCGGTGGAAGTGGCCGAATAATGGGTGAACTATTCGACGGTAGAGGACCTCCTTCTTACAAAATTCAGGGCGACCTTTATCACCGACTTGGTCCTCTCTTGCCGGACGCCAACGACGCACCAACTTATAGTCAATTGTATATATATGATCCTACCGAAGCATTGTCTTATCGCATGCACAAAAATCCGGACCGTCGACAGGCTACCATGTTCGTTTTACAATCGATTCTCAATGAACATCATCCCGCCGTTCCTGTATTCAAACAAGCGTTCGAGCTAACGCAGTCGACGACTGTACCTGAATACAACATACGATTAGAACTTGACAGCTCAACCGACCGTCGTCGTTATAATCTTCCGACAACACAAGAAGAACTCGCTGCCATCATTCCGAGCGACGTTCACCCATGTGCAAATTCTAGAGAAATTATTATCCGACCGAGAGAAGGCGGATTGATGCGAATGAGCGAGTGCCATCCTGCTTTCTTTTCCATGCACTTTCCTTTGCTTTCCCCTTCAGGGCAATGGTCTTGGCAACCAAATACACCATACAATCGGATCGGTCAAGATGATGACTCATCCAACAACGACCCACCTCGCTGCCCTTGCCGAAAACGACAAACAATCTCCATGTGTAAATACCTTCAATTCCGGTTGCATCCCAGACCAGAGTATATCGAATCTGACCACGTCTTTCGAGGAAGATTATTATTTCAAGAACTGATTGTTCTTGCGTGGGCCGCTGCCGAACACTCACGCTTGACTTGGGTTCGCGATCATCAACGAACAATTCGTGCTGATTTATATAGCGGAGTCATGGACGCCGTCCACGAAGGACTCGATCCTGCTTCTGTTGGACGAAGAATCGTGCTTCCCGCTAGCATTACATCCAGTCCACGATTCATGCAAAGAAATTTACAGGACGCACTTGCTCTCCTACGAATTTTCGGTGGTTCCGACATTTTCCTCACGTTCACTGCAAACCCGCATTGGCAAGAAATTGAAGAAGCGCTTTTACCAGGTCAAAATTCACAAGATCGTCCTGATTTACTTGCACGCGTTTTCCATCTGAAAGTAAAAAGCCTTCTTACTGATATCATGGAGCACCATGTCTTCGGTCACGCTCTCGGTCATGTTTACACCGTTGAATATCAAAAAAGAGGACTACCTCACATTCATCTCATATTATTCTTGCATCCTTCCGCACGTCTCTCCACACCACAAGCCGTTGATTCTTTCATATCTACTGAGTTTCCCGATGAAAATGTCGATCGTCCCCTCCTTGACTTGGTAAAAAAACATATGGTTCACGGACCATGCGGTTCTTCACACACTTCCCCCTGTATGACAGCAGACGGACTATGTTCCAAGGGCTTTCCAAAACCGTTTCAAACTGAGACGACGCTAACTGGGGAGAATTATGTCAAAACAAGACGAAGAGATACCGGGAAGAAACATAACATTCGAGGCACTCTTCTCGACAACCGCTCCGTTGTATCATATTCGCCATATTTACTCACGAAATATGAAGCTCACATCAACGTGGAGTGTACAACCGGATTTGACGCAATCAAATATATTTATAAGGTACGACGTGACACTTTTTGGAAACCCTGTTACTAACGACGCAAAGTATATATACAAAGGACCTGACCGTGCCTCGGTAGCAGTACAATCGTCACGAGACATCAATGACGATCACGGAGACGAAGTTAAACTGTACATGGATACACGATATATATGCCCGTCTGAAGCTTATGCACGTATCATGGGGTGGGCGACTCATAAAGTTCGCACTGTCATATTTACTTCCTTCTGCCATGCGTGTCTCTTAATATTTTTGTAGGAATTTCCTGCTGTAATGCAATTACAAGTTCACCTTCAAAACGAACAATGTATCACCTTCGACGCTGATAATCCAAACGCTCTACAGCAAATCACCACTAATCCGAACGACACCCACCTCACAGGCTTCTTCAAAGCCAATCGACGATTCGAAGCTGCGCGACAGTTTCTGTATGTCGACTTTCCGACATATTTCACCTGGGACCGATCCAAACATGAATGGCTCCCACGTAAGAAAGGTGACACTTTCGGAAGAATGGTCTTTGTCCCTCCTAATGCCGGAGAACGATTTTATGCTCGATTAATATTATCAGTTGTCAAAAATCTACAAAGTTTCGAAGACATACGAACACATGAAGGTGTTCTTTATAACACCATTCGAGAAGCTTGCCTTGCTCGAGGTCTCCTTCAGGATGATGGAGAGTGGCGCCGAAGTATGGACGAAGCAAAAGATTTTCAAACAGGTACAATTCTCCGCTCTCTTTTTATCACCATCCTCCGTGACTGCCTCCCTTCTGCACCGCTTGAGTTATGGAATCACTATAAAAAAAACATATGTGACGACTTACACAGACAAATGACCCGTCTCCGCATACAGAACGTGACCCCTGACCTCATCTACGATTACGGCTTATACCTCATTCAGTCTGAGCTTTTGCTCGATGGGAACAGGACCATGAAAGACATCGGATTGAAGGCTCCACAAACTGACTGGGATGCCCTCTTAGGAAACACTTACCTGCAACGCCACCTTCGGTATGACTGTACTGAAGAGAACGAACTGTTTCTGCATGCTACTCTGCTATTAAATAACGAACAGTTGTACGCTGTTCGGACTATTATGGACTGTGTTCTTCAAAAACAAAGCAAACTCTTCTTTGTGGAAGGAGCCGCAGGTGCAGGTAAAACCTTTGTATACAACACAGTCTGTCATGGTCTCCGTGCGCAAACTATAATTGTACTATGTGTCGCTTCTTCCGGAATCGCTGCCTTACTTCTACCTGGAGGCCGAACTGCCCATTCTGCACTCCGGATTCCAATCGAAATCGAAGACAACTCGACATGTTCCATTAGGAAGAATAGTCAACTAGCTCATTTTCTTACCAAAGTCGACCTCCTCATATGGGACGAGTGCTCGATGCAACATCGCTCAGCTTTTGAAGCTGTCGATCGGACACTTCAAGACATTAGAGAATGTCCCCTTCCCTTTGGCGGCGTCACTACAGTTTTTGGAGGCGACTTCTTACAAACACTACCAGTCGTCAAACACGGCTCAAAAACTGACATCCTACAGGCCTGTCTCATCCGCTCTCCTTTATGGTCTTTTATCGAGCCAAACATCCTTAAACTGGAGAAAAACATGCGAGTGTCTGCTGATTTTGAAGACCAACAATTTGCTACTTGGTTACGAGACGTTGCCAAAGGGTCTTTGAATGATGAAAATGACAACATCTACCTGCCAGAGGATCTACGCTGTCTTCCAAATACAATCAAACGCTTGGTGCAGCATGTATATGAAGGCGTGGATTGTCCACAACCAGAAGAATACTTTCGTGATCGTTGCATACTTTGTCCACGAAACAGAGAAGTTCGTGAACTAAATGACATCGTTCTTGACAAGTTCCCCGGAGATTACAAAGAACTATGGTCAATTGACACGCCGTATGACACGGACACTCAAGCCGAGTCAAACATCTCCTATCCTCTAGAAGTTCTTCACTCCTCTACTCCCTCAGGGTTTCCCACCGCCCAATTAAACCTGAAAATCGGCTGTCCTGTCATTGTGCTACGCAACTTACAACCAAATGACGGTGTATGTAATGGATCACGAGGAATTGTCACAAGGATCAACAGACGCATTGTGGAAATTCGACTTTTCACAGGACGTATAGTATTGGTACCACGTATCAAACTACTCTCAAAAGATCCGGAATTACCATGTGCCTTTCAACGACAACAATTCCCTCTCTCACTCGCATTCGCTATGACAATCAATAAATCCCAAGGCCAAAGCTTTCAAACAGTTGGCATTGATTTACGCCTTCCTGTATTTGGTCATGGACAATTGTATGTTGCTCTGTCCAGAGTGAAAAGCCGGCATGGCATCAAATGTTTATTAAACGAAAATGATGAAGACGGGAAAACAAGAAATGTCGTATATCGTGGACTACTCCTTTAATGTGAGACATATCTTTCATCACCATCATTAAATCCTTCATCTAAACCCCCAATGCCAGGGGCCGACATGACTTCGTATGATCTCATCACAAAGAAAGATGAAGACAGCAAAAAAATGTACTTAGGTAGTCCTAACATACATTACTTACTTCCTCTTAAACGGCCATCTGTACCCCACATCTCTTCTTTACTTCTGTGTTCATGTCATCCACCTACACATCGGCAAGTTGACCACAGCATTTGTCCAAAGAAAATGTCGACGTTGTATGGTTACGGAGAACAGCGCGAATGTGAATATCCGGGAGTTATCGAATTAAACTCCCATGTAGCACGCCTCACATAAACATTTCCCTGACATCGTGCGATGACTACCTACACGGCAGATCCTTCATCGGCACGAAATCTACAATACTTTTTTCCTTCCTCCTTCCTCTTCTGTCCCATGAATACACATCTTTCTTTTCCTAAACCAAAAAATTAAAAACTAAATAATACAATGAGTGACATTTTGAAGACAGCTGTAAAACAATTGTAAAAGTCCGCAACTCCTATTGAACGACTTCACTCTCTAACTACACATCCATCTGTCTACCCATGTCGGACCAACTTTTTTTAACTGGCAAAGTCACATTACAAAACAGACGACCAGTATCGAACATATTAAACACCTACATATATGATGGTGTAATACAGTACAGAGACCGCGGAAATTCCACACATGAAACCATAGCCTCCTTCCGACATGTCTTACAACCAAACGCCAATCCGAAACCAAATGGCATCTATAACACCAGTGCAAAAGTGATTTAACAATTTATTTGTCAGAAAACCAACCTAACTGCTTCAAAAGATCATAGGCTTTCACGGAACTGACAATCCACCCAGCCCGCAATACGAAGCTGGTCAATTCAACCTTTCTGGTGAAATAATTGACGTCAGCATCCATCATGTCATTTGACCTTTATTGACCCTTCATATACAGCTCGCTCCATTTCCCCAACATGCAGAAAATGATGAAAACGAAACAACACCACAAATTTCGGGGACAGGACATGTACTATTCACTGACCCTTCCTTGACCTCTTTCACCCTTTACATAACTCAACCTATTGCCGGTGGACTCTCAACAGATGACATCGGAATACAATGTGAAGCAGGTAATGAAACTGACCGTGAGGAGCTGTCGGGATCTCTCCCTCCGCGATCTTCTCGCATCAATTTCTCCGGAAGACTAACAAATCAAAAAAATATCATAGTCAAGAACATGACTAAAACGACCTGTCTCTCCATCAGCGTGCACCGATTCTCTTTCAGAAATTAACAAATCGCCCCCACCTTGTGCGCCTCCCGTTTGCGCACACACCGTCCTGTTTCCCACCACCCTCCGTTTGGAGCGCGTGCCATTCGCGCCACCCATCTTTACGCGCAAAGTGGACATGCAAATGGGGCGCGAACAGGGTGGTACGCGGCCCCGCCTTGTGTGCGCCTTTGGTGCGCCCCCTCCCTCGCCTCCTTGCTTGCGCCCCCCCCATTTACCTGCGGACCTTTCTGCGTGTACCCCAGTCATCACGTGCACACA
>WNGR01010762.1_pt1 | contig 15645 bp, 15 predicted proteins | sample 5407581 | NCBI WGS metagenome assembly WNGR01 (sample SAMN13153383, study PRJNA577476) | soil metagenome | isolation source: 80 cm soil or saprolite under Garry oak tree replicate 2 | place: USA:California | collected 2016-06-15
ACGTTTGGCAGATGCGATCGAACGTGCGCGATAACGTCCTCTTCAGCAGCCCAAAGGATGAGGTTGAGCGCGCCTACGTTGCCGGCGCCTGCGTGCGCAAGCTGGGTATCAAGTTTCCCGCGCTCGTGGATGGCTTCGACAATCGAGTCGAATCTGCTTATACCGGCTGGCCCGACCGGCTCTACCTGATCGGCAAAGGCGGTCGCGTTCTTTACAAGAGCAAGCCGGGTCCATTCGGCTTTCATCCAAACGATCTGGCACAGGCCATCAAGACATCGCTCCCGGCTAACTGAACAAAGCCGTGTACTCAGCTCCGAGAATTCGACTGTTTCAGATACACGCCAACGGATCAGAAACGGGAAGTCCTAGTGCTGTATCTGGAGCGCCCGTCAGGGCCAGTTAGTCGGGCGAGTGAGTGGTGAATTGGCGGTTCAGATACCGCCCTAAGATTTGCTGGCATTGGATGTCCTGGTTTAGGGCGGGTTGTTGGGCCCCGATTTTTTCGGCATCAGATTTCCTACCGGACAGTATTCTGCGAAAAAGATCAATCAGACCGACTACGCCTAGTGCCGCAAAACTCCGATATGTCTTCGCTCGCTCCGTCTCGTTGCGTTTCACGCAACAATGTTGACGAAAAAAGCCTTGGACACATAAGGGAAACACGGCGATTATCGCGTCATCGGAGGTCACGATGACGTTCCCTTTTTCATCACGCTCTTCTCAAATTCCGGCGCAAAGCCGTTTCCCGGTCGTCGAATTCGAGCCGCTGCTCGATGCGATCGAGGCGGCGGCTCTCCTTCGCATGCATCCGAACACCCTCAAGAAGAAGGCTCGCCTTGGCGAGATCCCAGGCCGCCACGTCGGCAAATACTGGCGCTTTCGCGTCTCGGATCTGAACGATTGGCTGTGGCGTCAAGAGCGGGGAGGGTACGGCGCGCGAGGCCTTTGACAGCCAGAGCTGCGCACGCTTGCGCCGCTTTCTGCGGAGGTGATCCAAAGAGTTCGAGTCGTCAGATTGGCGCACTTCGAATGCCGAGACTCAGACGGGCGACGTTGGTCCAGAGGGCGTCTGCCGTTTTGTATCCCGCCTTCTGCTCGGTCACTGCTTCGGGGCATAACCGGCGCCCTGCGGCAGCTCGCTCTTCTGCATCGATTGCATCGCCCTGCGGGTTACGGTTTCCGGTCGAAATCCTGTTCGCATAGTGCAGCAAAAAGATTTCTCCGGACGCTCCGTAAATGCAGAGCTTCGGCCTTGGGAGCCGGGCCCCTCGCTGGCTTCGCCGGGTGTGACCCGAGCAAGATGCGGGAATTTCAACAAAACGGAGACTAAACCATGTACCTCAATCGCCTAACAGCTATCGGATTTCTCGGCGCTGACCCGGAAGTGCGCAACGCCAACAACCGCAGCTTCACAACTCTCTCACTCGCAACCAAGTCCTCGTACAAAGACAAGAAGAGCGGACAGTACGTCGCGCATACCGAATGGCATCGCTGCGTCGTCTTCGGCAAGCTCGCCGAGTTCGCCGCAACGCTGACTAAAGGCGCGCACGTTCAGATCGAAGGCGAACTGCGCAGCCGCGAAATCGCAGTCAAGAATTCCGACTTCAAGCGCCGCATCTGGGAAATCCGCGTCGATTCGATCCTGAAGCTCGACCGGGCTGAGAAAGCCGGCGCGGAAGATCAGGATGCGGGAGAGGAACCGGCCGCTTAGGCCGGTCCTCCTCCGCCGGGAGAATTCGCTATGAGTTTTGATTTGATCCTTCCATTCCTTCGCCCGATCGAGCCGCTCCTGCTGGACGAGAGCATCAGCGAGATCATGGGCAATCCCGATGCTTCGTGGTGGTACGAGCGTGACGGGATTGTTTCGCCGGAAGCGAGCGTTCGATTCGACGCAAGCAAACTTCGCACAGGACTCGAAGTCATCGCGAACCACCTTGGCAAAAAGCTGGATGAAGACAATCCTCTCCTGCACGCACAGCTTCCAGATGGCAGCCGTATCGCGGCAGTGATTCCCCCGGTTGTCCGGCCTGCTCCGGCGCTCACGATCCGGAAGTTTACGAGCCGCAGATTCACCATTGATGACCTCATCGCTCGCGGCACCTTGAGTGCCTCGCTTGCGGACTACCTAAGCACGCAGATCCGCAACGGCAAGACCATCCTTATTAGCGGCGGAACCGGGACCGGCAAGACGACCCTGCTGAACATTCTTGCCCAGGCAATTCCGGCAGGAGAGCGGATCGTAGTCATCGAGGATACGGCTGAGTTGCGCATCGAGAAGCCGAACGTCCTGGCTGCCGAATGCCAGACCGATACCTTTAAGTCCCGCATCTCCTTCGACGATCTTTTGAAGTCGTCTCTGCGCTGGCGTCCAGACCGGATCATTCTCGGAGAAGTCCGCGGAACCGAGGCACGAACGCTGCTCGATTCCTTCAATACAGGTCACGCCGGATCGCTTGCAACAATCCACGCAAACTCTGCAGAAAAGGCCCTCCATCGCTTCGCCAATCTCGTGATGCGCAGCCACGCCCAGAGCACATTCTCCGATACCGAAGCTGAGATCGGAGAGGCCGTCGATTTCGTGATCCACATCGAGCGCAAGCCGGGTTGCAGAGTTGTCCGCGAAGTTCTGGCCATTCGCGGCTATGACCGTGACGCGAAGCGATTCCTGATCGAGCCCGTCATGGAGGCAAACCATGCCGCATAGAGAACCGATTGACATCGGAATTGCCCGCGAATTCCTCAACCGATCCTTCGCTCCCAGCAAGACGATTGCGATCGTCCTTCGCTGCACTTCGCCGGCCACAATCGCCCAGCGAATCGTCGCGCTCGAGTATGCGCTTCAGCCCCGGTATCTGGGCTGGTTGGCGCACGAAAATGCGACCGGAGCGAACGTCTATTTCGCGGCGAATCCCCTTGTCTGCGGGAGCCGGAAGCGAACCAAGGAAAGCGTCGCCGAAGTCCGGCATCTATACCTTGATCTGGACACGGATGGAGAGGCGAAACTCGCCGCTCTGAGGACTTCGAATTTGGTCCCAATTCCGACCGCAATCGTGTCCACATCGCCGGGCAAATACCAGGTGCTTTGGCGGGTCGAAAGCATCCCCCTTGAGCAGCAGGAAAGCCTGCTTAAGCTGCTCGCCATAACCTTCGGTGGCGATCCGGCTTGCACCGACTGCAACCGGGTCCTTCGCCTTCCCGGATTCCTGAACCAGAAGTACGCTCCGGCGCACGCCGTCACGGTCGACTTCCTGACCCTATCGGTGTCGCATTCGGAGGACTTTAAGCTCGCTCATCCAGTCCCTAATCGGGGGCGCTTCCGGGGGCCAATCGGACCCCTAAAGCCGACCGGAAAGCACTCCCATTCCGAGTCCGATTGGGCATGGGTTCTGGGGGAATTAGCCAGCGGAAAGGACCCGCTCAAGCTGACCCGAATGCTGGCTGAACGGCGCTCGGATAAGCCGAATCCGGCGTACTACGCTGAGCGAACTGTAGACGTCGCATCGGCTTGGCTCTGGCTGAAAGACGGCCTTCCCATCGCGGATGTCATCACCATGCTTCAGGTTCGCCGCCGCTTCCAAATTCTCGACAAGCTTTGCTCCGCCCGCGCGCATGAGATTGCGTTCACGGCGCAGCGCATAATCGCCCGCAAGAAGATCGCCTGATTTCAGGCCACCAAGGAGGTTCGTGTATGCCGTTGATTGAAGTCACCCAAAGCCGATACGTGAGCGCCACGATTCGTCTCGACTCGGCCACCGCAAACCTGGTCGATCAGTACGCCGCATTTGTTCACGGATCGGCCGACGATGTCGTGGACAAAGCGCTCAATTACGTTTTCGCCAAGCACCGCGAGTTCCAGGAGTATCTGAAGTCCCCGCGGCCGGCGAAAGTGGTGCCGTCTCTGCGCGTGCGCAAACTCGGGACCGGAGATGGCGCGGAGCCTGCGGCCAAAGGATTCGAGATCGAACGCATGAAGGAGACGCACTTCGATGGATCGCGCTCTGGCAAGAACTTCTCGCTCGACCGGCAGACCGAACCGCTCGTGCTCGATTCAGAAATCAGCGGTTTGGAAAACCTTCATGCCTTTCTGAAGCACGGCAACTATGTCACACGGTTCTCGTTCCCGGTGCAGGAATTGCCGGCTACGCAGCCGAAGTTCATCGAGCGGTTGAAGGATGACTTCATTGTGCGGAAGCCGAAGGACACGCCAGAAACCGCGGCTAGCGGACCACCAATACCGTCCGAGCCGTCCGCGGCGAATCCTGTGTCGGAAGATGGCCAGCGTCCATTCATTGTGCACCAACGAAACGCAGCACTGGCGCCGTCAGAGCAGGAACAGGCGGCCCTTCCATTCAATACGGAGCTTTGAACCATGCTAACCATTTCCAAACCACTCTCGGCTGGCCAGGCGCAGAACTATCACGGTAAGGAATTCACGTCGAAAGAGCAGAATTACTGGTCACAGAAGGGGGAAATCCAGGGCGAATGGCAGGGCCAGCTCGCTGGACGCTTTGGCCTTGCGGGAGCAGTCTCCGCCGCTGATTTTTCGCGGCTCAGCCGGGGCCAGAACCCGGAAACGGGAGAGCAACTGGTCCGACAACGTGCTTCCTATGAATATCAGGGTGCAGACGGAAAAGCAGTCAAAACGATGGAGCACCGCGCCGGGTGGGATGCGACTTTCTCCGCGCCGAAGTCAGTCTCTTTGACTGCACTGGTGGGAGGGGATCATCAAGTGCGCGACGCTCATCGCGCGAGTGTTCGCGTCGCACTGGAACAGCTTGAGCATTACACACAGGCGCGGATCGGAGGCAATCACGCACCGGAGACGACAGCGAAGTTCATTGCCGCGAAGTTCGAACACGACACCGCCCGGCCCGTGGATGGCTACGTCGCGCACAGCTCCACACGCACGCCGTCATCTTCAACATGACTGAACGGGAAAACGGTCAATATCGCGCCTTGCAGCCGCAAAGCCTCTTCGCCTCTCAGCAATTCGCGACAGCGGTCTACCAGTCAGAGCTCACCTACCGGCTTCGGCAGCTTGGCTACGAGATCATCGCTGGCCGAAGGGGAGCGCCGGAGATCAAGGGCTACAGCCAGGAGTACCTCGACGCGTCGAGTCCGCGCAGCCAGCAGATCCGTGGATACCTCGAAAGAACAGGCCGGAGCGGATCAGAAGCCGCAGAGATAGCGGCGCACTCGACGCGTGATCGCAAGGAAATCCGTTCGGAAGCCGAGGTGATGGCTGCACACCGCAAACTTGCAGCCGAGTTCGGCCATCAGGCCGAGGCCGTCGTCCGTGCCGCTCGTGAGCACCTTCAGCATGAGGAGAAACCGGTCCAGACCAATGAGCGCGCCCGCGAATCGTTGACGTTTGCACGGGACAAGAACTTTGAGCGTGAGGCGGTTGTTGATGAGCGGGCGTTGATCCGGGATGGACTTCGCCGCGGCATGGGCGAGGTGACATACCCCCAGGTGCGCGCCAATCTCAATGGAAGGCTCTCTGCAGGCGAATTCCAACTGGTCGAGCGGCCCAACAACTCGCCGGCGCGGCAGTTCACAACGGCAAGGACCATCGAAGCGGAACACGAAATCCTCCGCAGCGTCGGAGATGGGCGCAACCAGGTGCAGCCTGTCGTTTCGCGTTCTCAAGCGATTGCTGTTGCCGATCAGCATTCCCATCTCAATCGAGCGCAGAAGAGTGTGGTGGAAGATGTTCTCAGTTCACGCGACCGTGTTCAGGGAATTCAGGGATACGCCGGCACAGGAAAGACAACAACCCTGTCTGTCGTCCGTGTCGCTGTTGAGGGTCAGGGTTACACGGTCGAGGGGCTTGCGCCGACCTCACGCGCCGCCCGGCAGCTCGGCGAAGCCGGTGTCGAAACCGGGACGCTACAGGCATTCCTCACTCGGGGAACCAATCGCGAGGCATCTGACAAGAAGCATTTCTACTTTGTCGACGAATCGAGCCTGGCAAGCACAAACCAAATGCGGGACTTTCTGAACCGGATACGGTCGCAGGACCGAGTACTTCTGATAGGTGACACACGGCAGCACCAGGGCGTCGAAGCTGGCAGGCCTTTCGAGCAACTACAGCAGGCAGGTATGCGGACCGCGCACCTTGATAGAAAGATCCTGCACTCAAATCCGCTGTGGAGTCTCTCGCGAAAGGCGATGTGCCGCGCGCGCTTGAATCACTTCACAGGCAGGGCCGGATTCGGGAAATCTCCGACGCCGTCGAGCGCATTCGCGCAATCGCCCGCAGCTATGTCGAATCGCCCGATAGGACCCTGATTGTCTCGCCCGATAATGCTTCGCGGCGTGAGTTGAATATCGCTGTGCGGGAGGAGCTGAAGTCGAAAGGAACGCTGGCCCCAGAGGATCACCAGTTCAAGGTTCTAATACAGCGACAGGAGATGACGGGCGCTGAGCGCCGGTGGGCGAGTGGATATGAAATCGGCGACATAGTCAGGTACGCGCGCGGAAGCAATGCAGCAGGCATAGAGTCCGGATCATACGGAAATATTATCGGTACGAACCCTCCCATGAACCTGCTTTCCGTTGAACAGCCTTCCGGAAATGTCATTACCTATGATCCCCGCCGCCTGACAGGCGTCAATGTTTACCGGGAAGTCGCGCACGAATTCTCCGTCGGCGACAGGATTCAATTTACGGCACCGGACAAATCGCTCGGTGTCGCCAACCGCGACCTTGCGATTATCGAGTCAATCAGGCCGGATGGACAGATTTCCGCGCGCCTCGACAATGGCCGCCAAATTGAGTTCGACGCCACAGTTCACCGGCACTTCGACCACGGTTACGCTGTCACCAGTCATAGCTCACAGGGGCTCACGGCCGAGCGGGTACTCGTCAACGCCGATACAGGAGTGCATCCCGATCTGCTCAGTTCACGATTCGGATATGTCGCTGTCTCCCGTGCCAGTCACGAGGCGACAATCTTCACCGACGATGCAAACCGGCTCGGCCACCGACTGGGAACTGAGGTCAGCAAAACTGCCGCTCTCGAATCGACCCTCTCGGTATCCGTGGGCCCAGGCATCGGGATGGGCTGATCCGGTACCGCCAATTTTGCAGACACCGTCTGCAAAATCTGCAAGTTAGCAAATTCGCCAGACAGTGTCTGACGAATTCTATCAAGACAGTTGAGAGAATTCAGAGGTAATGAACAACTATGTTTATTATGAATGAGTTGAGCGTTGTATGCGCGAAGTTTAACTATGTCAATATAGTTCTATTATGGAACTATATTGACATAGGATATGAACCCGGTCATACTCACACTATGCCTCGCTCTCGGATGGACGAACTCGTTGCAATTGCCGAAGAGAACGACGGCCTGCTGACCTCGAAACAGGCTCGCAATGCCGGCATTCTCGATTCTGTCCTCGTGCGACTGGCGCAACGGGGGCGACTGGAACGAACGGCGCGGGGCGTCTACCGAATCACTCATTATCCCCACGCCAAGCTCTCTCAATACCGGGAGGCCATCCTCTGGGCGGAGGCGAGTCACGGACCGGAAAATGTCGCGCTCTCTCACGAAACCGCGCTTGCCATATATGGAATCTCCGATGCCAACCCCGCGGTCGTGCACATTATCGTCCCGAAGACCGCCCGGCTTCGGAGGGAACGGCCCAAATGGATCGCGATTCACCGCGAAAAGTTGGAGCCGCTCGATATGACGATGTATGAAGGTCTGCCGATCACGACAATTGCAAAAACAGTTACCGATGTTCTGCACACAACAGGCCGCATTGACCTTGCCCGGCGGGCAGTAGCCGATGCACGGCGCGCGGGCCATATTGGCAACTCCGAAGCAGCCCGTTTGAAACGGCAAGTGAATCAATTTGCTCACCGGCTCTCCCAGAATGCTTCCCAACGCAAAGAGGTCTGATCGTGAATCCTATCTCTAGGGAACGACTCGAAAAGACACTTGCGCGTGTTGCACGGGAACACGGATTGGATCAGGAGCGACTGCGCCGCTGGGTTTCCTTCCTGGCGCTATGCGGAGTGCTTGAACGCGCGATCCACGATGGCATCCTGAACCGCTATTACCTGAAGGGTGGCGTCGCAATGGAGCTTCGCTTTGCAGAAGCTGCCCGTGCCACCAAAGACCTCGACTTGGGATTGGATGGCGACCGGGCTTATCGACTGTCGAGCTTTGCCGCCGCCCTGCGACTTGGTTTCGATGAATTCACCTTTCGCTTGCGTCCTCAGACTCTGCACATGGAACTTGCCGACACCGTACGCGTCGAAGTTGCGATCCTATACAGAACCCGCGGCTGGCAAACCGTCGATGTTGACTTGGGTCCGCCGGGTGCTGAAAATGCCGACCTCGTGAACCCTGCCATCACGGGTCTGGCAGAGATGGGGCTTCAAGTGACGTCGCCTATTCGCTGCCTTAACCTGAGCGAACAGGTTGCTCAAAAACTGCACGCCTGCACGGGACCGGCGTCCGCCGGACGCGCACGCGACATACTGGACATTCTGCTGATCGACTCGTTGGGAAAACTCGACTACGCGCAAACCCGCATCGCCGTCAAAAGGGTCTTCACGGAACGGGCCACGCATCAACTGCCACACATATTCGAGGTTCCCGCCACGTGGCGACTTGAATTGGAATCCTTGGCATCCATGCTCCATTCGCCAGTTCGGAGTGCCGACCAGATTACCCGACAATTTCAGGATGTTCTTGACCAACTCACGATTAGCAGTTCGTAAAAGCGCCAGCGTTGCTTGGCTAACATGTGAAAGAACCAAAGCATCACCTGAAACAATGTTCTTGCGTGTAATTCTTAGCGGGAAAAGCCCGACAGGCTCTTCTCGTCGAGGGAAATGGCGACGCGCACATTGCTACTCCAGTTGGAGTTGCTGAAGAGCACAAAAGATGAGAGCCTGTCGGGCTTTTCCGGCTGGGGATGGCCGGGATTCACCGCTCAAGTACACTTCGGTGCACCGCATGCAGGCTGTCTATGTCGCTGGGGATGGCCGGGATTCACCGCTCAAGTACACTGACGAAATCGGCTGGGATTCTTCAGCAGATGCTGGGGATGGCCGGGATTCACCGCTCAAGTACACTAGGTCGCGCCGAACTCGCTGAAAAGCAGCAAGTTGGCGCGGCTTTTCTTACCAGAAAAGGAGAATCTGCTCTGGGATATCTTCCGGCTCACGCGGTTTTCTACCATAAAAGACCTCCATCTTGCCGAACTGCTGATCTGTAACTGTCATCAGTCGCACTTGTCCCAAAGGCGGAATCACCGCCCGGATGGTGTTTCGATGCGCATCGGCGGCCTCTCGCTCGGCAGATAGCGCGCATAGACAGAGAATTGAAGCATCATGAACCCATCTTTGAGCAGAGCTTTCCGAAAGCGCGTGTAATCGCGCCTATTCGCCGGCGTCTCTACCGGCAGGTCGAACATGGCGATGAGCCACAAGGACCGGTACGCTGAAAGAAGCAATCCTTTCATTGACGATCAACTCAGAATCCCTAGAATTCAACTTCAAATCCCTCTCACTAGCCAACTGCTTCAATCTCTTGATGCAATCCTTCACTCTGTGGACCCTTTCGGCGCGATTCGGGATCACGGCACTCTTCCAACAGTGACGGAAGCACGAATTCACTGGACTCCCCAGTCACGCACTTTGCCAAAGAATTCGCCGTGCGCAAGAGAATATCGAAGAGTGAACGCTCCTCGCGTTCAAACAGATAGCGCGAGGTCGTTGCCCCGATCAGCCATGATTTCGTAGCCGTGGTCAGCGGGTCCGCCGGATCGTGCTCGACAATCCACCGTGCAACGCGTCGGTCAATGAGAGGCCGGAAAGGCTCCATCACATCCGCAGCTAGGCAAAAGGCGTCGTAACGATTCTTGTGACGCAGGCCAATCGATGGGTGCAGGCCAGCCGCACAAAGCGCACGAGCTACTGCGGCCCTGAGAACTGTGTATCCATAGTCAAGATGTCGATTTTGATTTGGTTCCTCGGAACCGCGCCGAAACTTCGGATCATCAAAAATCTGCGCCCAATACCGCCTCGCGGCCTGGGCTTCCAGATTCCCAGCATCGTCCGAGCGCACCCGCGCCGCCATGGCAACTAGCCCGCCATCTGTCCCCCGCAGTTCTTGCAGCAATTCCCCCTGTGCCCGTATCTTCGCTCGAACTATCTGCTGCCATAAGCGCTTCTGTGTCGGGAGAGAAAGCCGCATCTGTTTGGCGAATCGTTCGGTCTGAAGAAAGTGCGCCTGCACCGGCAATTGAATTGATGCAGGGAGAAATTTCCCGTCAATGGTGACAACCGATCCACCGGCCTCAGCGATCTTGGAAAGGACCGCCTGCGACAGGACAATCTGAGGATGTGCCAGAAGCAGCACCGCAATCTCGCTGATTGGTGTAGTGAAGGGAAGCGAAAGCTGCTCTGTCTGCGTTCGTTCGATGACGAGCTGCGCATCGCGGACACTCAATCGGGCTGGATTAGCGATTTCAATGATGCGATCAATCATTGGCCGGATGCACCTTTCCAAGCAGATCGATGACAACCTTACGAGGAGACATGGGTTTCAGTGTCGCGGGCATCCTCGACCAAGCCGCTCCGGTAGTGTATTGCATCTTGTCGAGCATGGCGTTGTTCACTGGAACGAAGGTAATCTTGCCCGTGGCCTCAAACTTCTTGACCCGATAAATACCGCGCTTTCCATCCTTCTCTAGCTCCACCGTATCGTCCTTCATCAGAGAGAATAGAAAAGCGGCTTCGTCAGCGTTATGCGTTCGACATACAACGGGCTTATGTTCGCGATGCCTCCCATAGGCGTCGGTAATCTGCACGACTTCGCTCTCCCATACCTCGCGCCGACGGGCATCTCGAACCACGAACAGGCCGATATGGTGAATTCCTCCAGAGGCAACATAGCGTTCCCGCACGCCCGCTCCGACAAGGATTGGTTTCTTTGCTTCTCTAATCCTGACTTTGCGAATAGGGATGAGACGGCCATCGCTGGCCGCAAGACAGGGCACATTTTCGGGACGCTCGAATAGCTTTGGATTCCCCCCTAGATCTCCCAACTTCCTGCGGACGGCATCCCGTACAGCCGGATCAACGATTACGTCGTCATCTGCAATATCGGCGGCAGACAGCGCGGACAATGCACATCTCGTATGAACCGTGAGTTTCCCCTTGTAATTATGAGGCGCCGAATAATTCGTCCCCTTATGCAATTCTCCACTCATCTTGTGTTCCGGCCGATGCGACGCAAGCATCTGCTCAATGTAAGGGCGAATAGCAGGGACGAAGTTTCTCCAAGGCGACTCAATCTTACGCCAAGCCCGCGCGTCCTTTTGCCATGGCTCCATCGAAGCCGCGCGCGCCATTGACTGGATAACTCTCCCACGGGTGAGAGAGATTGTGATTGCGTCGATCGCATGATGGCGATGATCGGTGCGCGGCTTCCCGCGGGACTCTCCCTGCTCTGCCGGCACCAACTCGTGCAAGATCGCCTCCAGACCCCAGGAACTGCGCAGCGTCGCCGTCACTGCGCCACTCGATGCGAAGATCACCTGCCGCACTTTGTCTCCATCCAAAACATCGCGGCCACCGTAGAGCGTTCCGAGAAAACGTGCCGCCAGAACGCTCGCATAGCGCGTATCGTTCATTTGGCGTGCGCTGAACTCGCCGAGGTCCTCCTCAGTCTGAATTGAGAATCGCGCCATTTTTCCCCGGTTCTTCCAACTGCCGACGCGAGTCATGATCTCTGCCCAACGCTGCTCATCTTTCCCATACGCCTCCCACGGGGTTTGACCCTTCTTTACGTCGCGGTTTTCGGGAAGGTAGCACAGCGTTTTGTTCTGGAACGAATCGTCGGGGTAGCGGCTGCGAGGAATGATGTGCTCTACATCGAATTCCGAGTTGTGAAAGAGATTCGAAAACGGAATGTGTCTTCCTGTGTAGGGGCAATATCCGCCACATTCCTCGTGGAGGCGAGCTTTCTCAATATCCTTTCTCGATGGGTTCGATAGGCCGCATTCGCGGAGAATCTTGACGGCGACGTCTTCCTTCTCTCTCTGCCGAGTCCGGTTCTTTTTGGTTGCTTCTATCCGCTCTTGCCGAGGCTTCTTCAGTTCCCGCGCAAGCTCAATGCGTATTTCATAGGGTTTCCCGTACTCGCGCACAATTGCGTTCACCACTTTACGCAGCTCCGTGAGAGCACGCTCGACCGCGGGGTTGCGCAACGACTCAAGGTTTCTACGGACCTCTGGTAGCGTGTCAAAAACCACTCCACCAGAAAAGCGAGTGCCGTAAACCTCGGTTTCCGCCTCCTTGAAAGACTTTCCGCACTGCATTAAAGGGAGCAGTTTAGAGATTGCAGTTAGCGATATTGCGCAGTAGCCAGGCTCCGGAATCTGTTCTGACAGCAAAGCAGCGGCCGCATCGTCCACTGACCACTGCTCTACTGCCTCGCGGATCAACACCTCATCGGACTCACTGTTTCTCCAATTCTCAATAATCTGGTGCTGCTTCCCAGCGGAGAGGGTGTCCCAGCGGTCACCAAAGACCTTTCGCATTGCCGCTTGTGTGCGATTTCCCCGAAGACGTTTCTCGTCGCCCTTTTCAAGATTGAACTGTGCCTCGGCAGGGAAGGAAAGGCACTTCTTAATCGCTTTGAATGTTTGATCCCCATCCCGATCCAGGAGGTCGTACAGCCGTTGGCGCTCCTCCTTTGTGAGGGGATCGGAAATCAAACTTCCCGGATTGACTATTCTCAGGTCGTTCACTTTTTGCAGAATGCGAAATCTTTGGGCTTCCAAGGCTGCCCACGGTGCTCGCTGCTTTCCAGGTTCCAACTCACATTTTCCGATTAAATGCGTCTGAGCAGCGATCGGCCTCTGGAAGAAGAGAAGATGAGCGATCTTGTCGTGGAGTTCCGGCGTCAATAGATCAGGAGAATACGAACTCTGCGCCTTCCAGATCCTTTCGAACTCATCCTGGAACATCTTTCGCGCAGTCCAGCGACGACGGACCTTTTGGGCGTGCGGGTCCAACCCGGCAAAAAACTCACCGAGAGTTCGCGCGCCTGCATTCTGGATTTCTTGTTCCAGGGTATGGATCTCAGCCTTGACCTGCCCCAATTCCTTCTTTTGCTCCGGGTTCTGCTTGTTTTCCCGGCGATTTGAGAGAAAGCCTCGTCTCTGAATCAAATGAAATAGTACCCGTCCAATCTCGTGGGCTTCCAACGGCTCGTCAAGCGCCTGTTTGCGAAGAAAATACAGAGGCAGCTGGGAAAAACGGTTATCCGGAAATGCCTTTTGCCATTTATGAGTGCGCTGCAGGTCGAGCTGGTTAAGGATTGAATGCCTATGCTCTTCCGGCGATCCGTTTGATATCCCAGGTTCTGGGAGCAAAGAGTGTCTTTGCAGAAGGCGGAATAGATCCCTCTGCCTGGCGGCTCGTCGACGAAGCTGGCGTCGATGTAAGCGGGCCGTTCGTCTCTCTACCGCTTTTGACTGGTCTTTGCCTTGTTCGATCTCCATCGACGTGCCGTCAACCCCAGGTTCGAAGATTCGAACCCCGGCACGAATCAGCGAAACAGGGTCATCGGTATCATCCAGAGCGATCAGCGCCCATCCAAGCGAGGCTGATCCAAGATCGAGTCCAAGGACATACTTCAGCGGTGGTTCCAGGGCAAAAGACATCGAATACCGCCTTGACGCAATGATCCTAAAGAGGATAGAAATATTTTAGTGTACTTGAGCGGCGATTGCCCGGCTATTCTTAGTAAGCTTTCGTCGTAAGGCTCCGCTCACTGAGCGACCTTTGAACGCCCCGGAGACGGGGCGTTCTTATTTTCCGTTGCCATTCCGATACCAACTTCCACGTGGACTCGCTCAAATCTCTCTCTGGAGAAGTGCTATTTGCGGGGAAGGACCCCTTCCCTGGTTTCAGCCAGCGCTGCCGTCTTTCACTACCCATCCCAGCGGGGCCCGTTCCTGCCCTGCAACGCCCGACCCCACGAGCGAAGTGCAATTCGGATTGGGTCCTAAATTTCATCTTTTATCAAGTGCTCCCGCTTCAGGCGGCTTTTTGGCAGAGGCGGTCGGAACCTGTCAAGGCTCTCCGCTGCGCTTCGACCGCTGACGCGGCGCCTGCGGCGGCCTGGACAGAACCCTCCGCGCCCCTGCCGTGCCGCAAGAGCCATGAAGCGGGAGCACTCAACAAAAGAAATTTGGGTTTCAGGCAGTGCTCTCCCTCATGCACGCAAATCGCCCCACAGCGGGCAGCAAATGAGGAACAGAGTCATGCCAACCACCATGAATAACGCAGCCTTCACCGCCAACAATGGAACAGCCGTTATCAGCAACGCCGCGCCGCACAGGAAAAATGCGGCACGGCCGCCCCGCAGCGAGTCGCCCTACCAGCAGCGCACGACTCAGAAGGACAACCCGACACAGCAACTCATCAAGGAGGCCGTGGATTATCTCATTCAGCAGCTTGAGGCAGGGAAAAGCGAAACCTTGACCGCGTACCTCGGCGCAATGGCGCGTTTCCATTCCTACTCCTTTGGAAATATCTTGGCTATCGCCAGACAGCGCCCGACAGCTACGAGAGTAGCGGGCATTCGCGCATGGAACGAGCTTGGACGCTTTGTGAAAAAGGGTGAGAAGGGGATTCAGATTCTCGCTCCAATCATCGGCCATCGTCGGAAGAAGGATGTGGCAGAGCAGGAACAGGAAACGAAGCCAGCGTCTGTGTTGATCGGCTTCCGTGCCGTTTACGTCTTCGATCTCAGCCAGACCGAAGGCGTAGAACTTCCGGAATTTGAGCACAACATCACCGGCGAAGTGGGCGAACACCGCGACCGGATGATTACATTCCTCGCACAGCAAAATATCACACTGGAATTTAACGAGAAGATCGCCCCGGCGCTGGGCGTCTCCTACGGAGGAAAGATTGCTTTGTTTCCAGGCCAGTCGAAGGCCGAGGAGTTCACCACGCTGGTTCACGAAACGGCGCATGAGCTTTTGCACAAGGCCGAACGCCGCACCATGACCACCGCGACCGTGCGCGAAACCGAAGCCGAGGCCGTGGCCTTCATCGTGGGCCAGAGCGTCGGCTTGGATATGGGAACAGCGTCGAGCGATTACATCCAGATGTACGCGGGCGATGCGGCGCTTTTGGCCGAAAGTCTTGAAGTCATCCAGCGGACCTCGGCTGTCATTCTTTCCGCCATTCAAACGGAAGAACTCACCCAAGAGAACGAATCCGTCGCAGAACTGGCGCAAGCCAGCTAACCGCGACTTTGACGATGCGGACGGCCCCGCGCCGTCCGCTCAACTTCCCGCACGCCCAACCGCTCAAAGGAGAGCAATCCATGAACACGAACACCGCGACTGAATACCGCAACCTTCCCCTCGACGTGCTTGCTGAATCCACGACCAACCCGCGCCGCGCTTTTTCGGATGTGACCCTTAAGGAGCTTGCCGAGAGCATTCGCAGCCAGGGAGTGCTCACTCCCCTTACACAAAAGGTAATTTCGACCGTGAGTTCCGCAAGGCGGTAGATTGTCGCCTTGCGGTGGGGCCTGCTGCGGGACTGAAATGCTATGGCGAATCGTGATGGTATCGTCTCCGATGAGGACGTCTTTTA
>WNGR01009204.1_pt1 | contig 15641 bp, 19 predicted proteins | sample 5407581 | NCBI WGS metagenome assembly WNGR01 (sample SAMN13153383, study PRJNA577476) | soil metagenome | isolation source: 80 cm soil or saprolite under Garry oak tree replicate 2 | place: USA:California | collected 2016-06-15
ACGCGCCCGCAGTTGGCGCAGCGGCCGGTGGCGGCGGTGACGTCGACGCTGAAGACATCCTGGAGAGGGCCGGCGAGCGCGTTGCCGTCGGTCCACAGGTTGGACTGGGTCATGGCGTGCCTCCGTCAGGTGCCGGTTGGTCCGAACCGTTCGGTCTTGATCCGCTGCGGATCATGGCCCTGGTCGACGAGCAGGTCGGCGACGGCCTCGACGAAGCCCGTCGGGCCGCACACGAAGCAGGCCGGCCGGTCGGCGGGCGGCCAGCCCAGGGTGGCGAGCTTGCTGGCGTCCAGCCGCCCGACGGGGCCGCCCCATCCCTCGGGAGCGCTGCGGGTGTAGACGAGGTCCACGCGCAGCGCCGGGTCCTGGCCGCTCAGCCGGCGCAGCTCGTCGCGGTACAGCAGCGTGTCTGGGCTTCGGGTCGAGTAGATCAGCCGCATCGGCGTGGTGCTGCCGTGGGCGATGCGCGTGCGGATCATGGCCATCAGCGGCACGACGCCGCTCCCGCCGCCGGTGAGCAGGGTCGGGGCCTGCTCCTCCGGACGCCAGACGAACCATCCGCCGATCGGGCCCCGCAGCTCCAGCGGATCACCTGGTTGCAGCACGTCGGTCAGGTACGGGGAGACCTCGCCGTTCTCCAGCCGCTCGACGGTCAGCTCGACCCGCGTGCCGTCGAGAGCCGAGGCGATCGAGTAGCTGCGCTGCGTGGAGTAGCCGTCGTCGGCGGTCAGGCGCACGTCGACGTGCTGGCCGGGCAGATGGCCGGGCCAGCTCGGCACGTCCAGGGCCATGGTCCGCGCGGTCGCCGATTCGTGGCGGATCTCGCGGACCTGGGCAGCCCGCCAGATCAGTCGCCCCAGTACCGTTGTTCGCGCCATGGGTCACCGTAGTTGTGGTAGCCGAGGCTCTCCCAGAAGCCCGGCTCGTCGCTGTCCAGCAGCCGGATCCCGCGGACCCACTTGGCGCTCTTCCAGAAGTACAGGTGCGGCACCAGCAGCCGCGCCGGCCCGCCGTGCTCCGGCTCGAGGTCCTCGCCACCGAAGCGGAAGGCGATCCAGGCCTTGCCGTCGAGCAGGTCCTCGAGCGGAAGGTTGGTGGTGTAGCCGCCGTAGGACTCCGCCAGCGCGAAGCTGGCGCTGGTCTCGACGTCGGCCATCAATGTGTCCAGCGACACGCCCTCCCAGCCCGTGCCGAGCTTGGACCATTTGGTCACGCAATGGATGTCGACCGTGGGGGTCTCGCTGGGCAGGGCACGGAAGGCGTCCCAGTCCCAGCTCCGCCGCTCACCGGTCTCATTGGTGATAACGAACTCCCACTTGTCGAGGTCGATACGCGGCGTGGGCCCGGCCGACAGCACCGGAAAGTCCTCGACCAGGTACTGCCCCGGAGGCAGCTCCGGCCCGCCCGGACGCCCCCTCCTGCCTCTGAACCCGCGTGACACGATCCCCATGGCTCCCCCTTCCACGCACTCCAGGCAGGATCCTCGCGTGCGGGCCAAGCCGCAAGCACCCGACCCAATCAGATCTCGAGCCGGGAGTCCTCCAGGTCGAGGTCGCGCTCGATGCGGTGCATCACGTCGTTGCTGATCGCGCCCTGGTTACGGAGCCGGAGGATCGCCTGCCGCTGCGCCTCCAGCAGCTCGCGGACCAGCCGCTGGTAGGCCAGCGAGCGATCCTGGTAGCCGTCGTCCTGGACGTAGCCGGCGCGTGCCTTCAGCCGCCGGCGGCGGAACTGGTACAGGCCGCGCATGCGCTCGACCGTGTCGTCGCGGGTCCACTGCTCGGCCGCCAGCTCCTCCAGCCGCGCCAGCGCGGCGTCGGTCGCGCCCAGACGGCCGCGCAGCTCCTCCTGCTCCTCGGTGCCGTCGTCGGTGACGCCGAGGCGGCGGATCAGCGTGGGCAGGGTCAGCCCCTGGAGGACCAGGGTGGCCAGGATGACGGCGAAGGTCATGAAGACGATCAGGCTGCGCCCGGGAAACGCCTGGCCGGCTCTGGTCTCCAGCGGCAGGGCCAGAGCGGCCGCCAGCGAGACGGCGCCGCGCATCCCGCTCCAGCCGACCACCAGCCGCTGCCTGGCGCCAACCCGCCTGGCGCGCTGCGCGGGCCGCCGGTCGATCAGCCTGATCACGTACGGGACGGTGAACCCGAACGCGAGTCGCGCGCCGATCACCACGGCGCTGACCAGCGCCGCCTGGCCGAGCAGGACCGCCACCGAGCGCCCGCCGACGCTGGTCAGGATCGGGTGGAGCTGCAGGCCGACCAGCAAGAACAGGACCGCGTTGAGCAGGTAGACCAGCACCTCCCAGAAGGAGAACCCGAGCAGCCGGGTGGCCGGCGAGGCGATCGTGGGGGCGTACCAGCCCACGTAGAGGCCGGCGGTCACGGCGGCCAGGACCCCCGAGACGCCCAGCCGCTCGGCGGGCAGGTAGGCGGCGTAGCCGGTCACCACCGACAGGATGATCTCGGTCACGGGGTCGTCGAGCCGGCGGCGGGTCTCGGTGATCAGCCACCCGACCGCGAGCCCGATGGCCACGCCGCCGATCGCGCCGACCACGAACCGCACGCCGGCCTGCCACAGCGTGAAACTGCCCGTGACCACCGCGGCCAGGGCCAGGCGGTAGGCGACCAGCGCGGTCGCGTCGTTGACGAGGCTCTCGCCCTCGACCAGCGCGACCAGCCGCCGGGGCACGCCGAGCCGGCGGGCGATCTCGGTCGCGGCCAGCGGGTCGGTCGGCGAGACGATCGCCCCCAGCGTGAATGCGGCGGCCCAGGGCAGCCCGGGGACCAGCGCGTGCGCGATCGCCGCGACGGCGATCATGGTCACCAGGACCAGCAGCACCGCCGCCAGCGAGATCGCCCGCGCGTCGCTGCGCAGGTCACGCGCTGGCGAGAAGAAGGACGACCAGTACAGCAGCGGCGGCAGGAACAGCACCAGCACCAGGTCGGGTGGCAGCTCCACGGTCGGGATCCCTGGCACGAACCCGAGCAGGAGTCCGCCGAGGACGAGCAGGATCGGGTACGGCACCCCGACCATGCCGGCCAGGATGCTCAGTGCCCCCACTGCCACCATCAGGACCAGTAGCAGGAGCTCGGCATCTTGCACGCCATCACCTCGCCGGCCGTAGCTGCCGGCATGGTACCGGCTCCCGCCGGGCCTGCCGGGCGGGTCCTCGGAAGGCGCTGGAGGGCGGCTGTTACCCTGGCCGGTGATGGCTGCCTCCCTGTCGAGCGCTCGTACGGCGCAGGCTGTTCGCCCTCCGCGATCCGGCGGGGCGCTGGCGATGCCCGCATGAGCCCTCTCCGCCTGCTGCTGCTCGGCGGCGTGGGGCTGGTGACGGGAGTGATCAACACCGTCGCCGGAGGCGGGTCGCTGCTGTCGTTCCCCGCGCTGCTGGCGCTCGGCTACTCGCCCCTGGTCGCCAACGTCACCAACACCATCGGCGTGTTCCCGAGCTCGGCCGGCGGCTCGGTCGGCTACCGGCGCGAGCTCGTCGGGCAGGCGCGCAGCTGGGTGCTGCTGGCCGCGATCTGCACCGTCGGCAGCCTGATCGGCGCCTGGCTGCTGCTGGTCCTGCCGGCCTCCAGCTTCGAGGCGGCCGTGCCGGTGCTGATCGCCACCGCCGCCGTGCTCACCCTGGTGCAACCGTGGCTCGCCAGGCGCATGCCCGGCCCGAACCGCAACCGCCCCGTGGCGGTCGGAGCCGGCGGGCCCGCCGCGGGGACGCCGGCGGTCTCGGAGCCGCCGCTGGAGCCGGTCCCGCTCAACAGGCGCTGGGGCCTCCTGCTGATCGTCCTGCTGATCAGCGTGTACGGCGGGTACTTCGGCGCGGCCATGGGGGTGCTGTTCATCGCCGTGCTCGGGCTGTTCCTCCACGAGACGCTCCAGCGGGTCAACGCCCTCAAGACCTCGCTCACCGCGGTGGTCAACGGGGTGGCGGCGGTGGCGTTCGCGTTCCTCGGCCCGGTGGTCTGGAGCGCGGCCCTGGTGCTGGCGGGAACCACCATGGTCGGCGGCATGCTCGGCGCGGTGGTCGCCCGCCGACTGTCCGACCGGGCGCTGCGCTGGGCGGTGGTGGCGATCGGGCTGGCCGCGGCGGTGTACTCGGCGGTGCGCTAAATGCTTCCTGGGAGTTCATGCCGCATGGTTGAGTTCCTCCCTCAGAGCAGGCTGCTGGTCGGGTGCGAACGGGCTGCCGATCTGGGACAGCACCTTGGCCGCAGGGATCGTGTGGGCCCACCGGTCGGCGTCGGCCACCAGGTCTGCCAGGGTCTTTCGCTGGTGGGTGTGGGTGACCGTGCGGCGCAAGGCCCGCCACAGCCACTCGATGCGGTTGGCGTCCGGGTCATAGGTCGGGGTGTAGACCAGCACCAGCTCCTCGCCCAGCTCCTGGAGCAGCCCGCGCAGCAGCCGCGACCCCTTGGGCGTGTGGATGCCCAGGTTGTCCAAGATCACCATGGCGATGCGGCCGCGCTCCCGGGAGCGGGCCACCGCGCGGCGCAGCTGGGCGCACAGCGGCGCGGCGCGGCGGCCCTCGGCCAGCTCGAAGTCCAGATGCCCATCGCGCCAGTCCACCAGCCCAAAGCCGCAGCGCTTGAAGTTCTTGCCGGGCGCCTGCACCAGCCGCTGCCCCCTGCGGCCAGCCCGCGACCACACCCGGGTCAGGGTCGGGTGCAGGGCGACCTCGACCTCGTCCTGCAAATACAGGTCCGCACGCCCGAGCAGCCCCAGCAGGCAGGGCAGGTCCTCCGGGAACAGGTCATCGGCCAACGTGGCGTCGGGGATCAGGGTGTGTGCGGGTGGAGGCACAGCTGCTGCGGCGGCCCCAAGTAGTGCCTCCACCCTCAGGCGTTGTTTGCCCACCCCGGCTGCGCCTGCGCCTTGCGCGACAGCACCCAGCGGGGCCGCTTGCACACAAACCCCGCCCGGTGCAGCGCGATCCGCACCGTCTCGATCCCCGCCCGATGCCCGGTCTGCTCGGCCAGGTAGTCGGCCAGCAGCCGACAGCTCCACAGCGCACTGTCCACCCCGACCTCGTGAGGATCCAGGTCGGCCACCCGGACCAGCTCGGCCTGCCACCCGGGCGGGTAGTGGGGCGGCTGACCAAGATGGGGCCGGTGCGGCACCGCGTCGGGACCTTGGGCCAGGTAGCGCTTAAGCACCCGGCGGACCGTGTCGGGGCTGCAGCGGGTCAACTGGGCGACCTCGACCACGGGGTGGTCCTCGGCGCGCAGCAGGATCATCTGGTAGCGGGTGCGGGTGGTGGCGTCGCGGGTGGTCTGGTAGCGGCGTTCCAGCTCGTCGTGGGCGGCCCGGTCCAACGTCACGCGCAGCGGCGGTGCCATGATCGTCCCCCTTGCGATCAGGAGACTTGACCATGCCCCATCTCAACCAGCACACGCAACCACTCACAGGAAGCATTTAGCCCTCGGCTTAACCCAGCGCCAGCGTGAGATCGCCGAGCTTGAGCGCGCCGCCACCGCCATCTCCACGTTTCAGCCGACGATGGTTCCGGGTCTGCTTCAAATTGCCGACTATGCCCGCCGCGTCATGGCACAAGGCAACCCCTCGTCTCAAGCTGACCTGGCCGGGGCCGTAGCCCAGCGCATCGAGCGTCAGACCGTCCTGTACGACCAGAGCAAACGCTTTGAGTTCATCATCACCGAGGGGGCGCTGCGGTGGCGTCCGGGACCGCCTGAGCTGATGGTTGCCCAGCTCGACCGGCTCATCTCCGTCGCCAGCCTGCCCAACATCGCGCTCGGGGTCCTTCTGCTGGACCAGGAGGCGCCGGACGCCTATCTCCATCCCTTCGTCATCTTCGAGCTCGATGAGGATGCACTTATCACTGTCGAGACGCTCTCGGCCGAGCTGCAGATCAACGAGCCCCAGGAGATGGAGGTGTACCGGCGCACCCTGGAGCGGTACCGAGGGGCGGCGCTGTGGGACGATCGGGCAGTACAGATGATACGCACACTTGCCGCAGGGTTGGCAGACCGCTCGTAGTGGTCAGAGCCGGGGTGTTGGTGTGGGACTCCTCATCCAACCCGGTGCGGTTCCTGAATGTGCCGTAGCGAAGATCCGTGTCCGCTGGCCGAAGACCACGCCGATGCGGCGGGCCAGGCGACGCCGCTCGCGCGAGGGCACCAGCCCGTCGACCACCACCCTGCCCGAGGTCGGCACCAGCAGCCCGCTCATCATCTTGATGGTGGTGGACTTGCCGGCGCCGTTGGGCCCGGCGTAGCCGACGAAGGCGCCGGCGGCCGCCTGGAAGTTCACGCCGGCGACGGCCGTCACCGGACCGCGTCGGGTCCGGAACTCCTTCCGCAGCTCCGCGACCTCGATGATCGGACCGACGCTCACGACCCGGCTCCCACGTAGTGGCGGATCGCCCGCCGCCAGGCGCTACCGAGCGGCGCGACCCACAGCAGGCCCGTGCCGAGACCGCGAGGGCCGGTGCGGCCGAGCAGCGCGAGCGCCGGGACGTACACCGCGAGCGCGAACGGGAACACCCAGGTGAACAGCGCCCGCAGCGCGGACCCGTAGATCTCCATCGGGTAGCCGGTCAGGTAGGCGCCGCCGTCGAGGACGACGTTGACCGCCTCGCTGCCCTGCAGGGTGTAGAACGTGAGCGCCGCGCCGAGCACCAGGACGGCGAACACCACCACGGCGCAGCAGGCGATCGCCAGCGCGGCCACAGCGAGGTGCGAGGGAGTCCAGGCGATCCCCGCCGCGCGGCCGGCCCACGCCAGCAGGCCGGCGCCGGCCACGAACCGTCCCAGCAGGCGGATCTCGACGTAGCCGGTGAGCACGAACCCCAGCGGCGAGATCGGCCTGGTCAGCACCTGGTCGAAGGTGCCTCTGCGGATCATCAGCGACACGTCGTCGGGCCGTAGCCGGTTGCCGACCGCCTGCGCGAGGCCCTGCCCGGTGAAGACCAGCCCGGCGAGCACGATGATCTCCGGGGTTCGCCAGCCCGCGATGGAACCGAAGCGGTCGACCAGCAGCACCACGCCGACCGCCTCGCACAGCGCCACCAGCGCGCTGCCGATCCCGCGGACGACCAGCGTCGCCGGCCGCTGCACGCTCGACCGCAGCGACGCCATCGTCAGCGCCCCATACGCTCGCGCCGCGGCGGCCACAGGCGCCACCATCGCCCGGGCGCCCACCGGCTCAGCTTGCACGGCCCGGGCGTCCGTTGGCTCAGCGTCCATGGCGCGGGCGTCCGCCGGCTCAGCCTCCATGGACCACCAGCCGGCGGCTCGCGAGCGCCAGCAGCGCGCGGCTGCCGGCGCCGAGCACCGCGAGCCAGATGACCTGGCCCGCCAGCGCGGCGGCGACCGACTGGCCGACGGCCACCCGGACCGGCGCCATCATCAACGCGAACAGGGGGCTGGCCTCCACCACCGCTCGCAGCGCCGCCGGGAAGTAGTCGGTCGGGATGACGAAGCCCGAGGCCAGGTACAGCACGGGCACGATCAGGCTGTGCCCGGCCTTGTAGTCGGGCGTCCAGAAGGCCGCCATCCCGAACAGCAGCCGGAGCTGGAAGGCGATCACCGAAGCCATGACCAGGCTGCCGGCCAGCGCGACGATCCCGCCGGGGCTGGTCGGCAGCCGCAGCGGGAGCAGCACCGCGGCAACCGCCAGCACCGGTACCAGTCGAGTGAGCAGCACGTTCAGCGAGCGCCCGAGGTCGAACGCGGCCATGCGGAGGTACGGGTCGCCGGGGCGCAGCAGCTCCACCGCGAAATCGCCGGAGCGCACGCTCTCGGCGAACTCCCAGATCCATGACGCCCAGATGACCCCGAACATGCCTTCCAGCAGCCAGGTGTAGGTGAGGATGTCGGCCCGCGCGAGCCCGGCGACCTCGGGCCGGTTGCGGTACAGCGCGGAGAACACGCTTGTCCTGATGATGCCGAAGAACGCGTTGGTGACCAGCCCGCTCACCAGCGCCAGCCGGTAGACGGCCTGGCGCCGGAAGCCGGCCCCGAGCAAAACCCAGTAGATACACACAAACACGGCAGCATCCCATGCCGGCTCTCACCTGGCCAGCGAATTTCCAGCCGGTACCGTTGTTGGGCGCCGGCAGTCCGGCGTGGCGGCCCGATGGGAGGCTTGCCGGGCGGCGTGGCGGCAGCGCGGGCGCGGAGGTGGCCCGGGCGACGGCAGCGCGGGCGCGGAGGTGGCCCGGGCGGCGGGGTGGCGCGGGCGGCGGTGGCGGCGCGAGGGCGCGTCCCGGTTGGCGGCGGGGAGGAGGCGCGGGTGATCCGAGTGGTGGCGAGCGATCTCGACGGGACTCTGCTGCGTGGCGACCTCACGGTCTCCGAGCGAACCAGGGCGGCGATCCACGAAGCGCGCCGGGCGGGCGTGACCTTCGTCGCGGTCACCGGCCGGCCGCCGCGCAGCGTGCGCTCACTCAACGAGCGGCTCGGTCTGGAGGGGATCGCGATCTGCGCCAACGGTGCACTGGTCTACGACCTCGACAGCGATACCGTGCAGGACCAGACGCCGCTGGCGGCCGAGGTGGCGCTGCGGATCGTCCGCGGCCTCCGCGAGGCGGCCCCCGGGGTCGCCTTCGCCTGGGAGGACACCGACGGGTTCAGTTGCGAGCCCACCTGGGGCCGCGACCCGCTGACGCCGGAGCGAGCCGGGTTCGGCGACCCCCTGGCGCTCATCCACACGCCGCTGCTGAAGGTGCTCGCGCGCCACCCTGACCTCGACTTCGACGAGCTGGCAGAGGGCGCCCGGCAGGTCGCCGGCGACGAGGCGGTGGTGACCTGGTCGACGCGCCAGGTGGTGGAGGTGTCCGCCGCCGGGGTGACCAAGGCGTTCGCGCTCGAGCGCGTCTGCGCCCGGCTCGGCGTGGCGCCCGCCGAGGTGGTCGCCATCGGCGACATGCCCAACGACCTGACCATGCTGGCGTGGGCGGGCCGCAGCATCGCGGTCGCCAACGCCGACCGGGAGGTGCTGGCGGCTGTCGACGAGGTGACCGCCAGCAACGAGGACGACGGCGTCGCCATGGTCCTGGAGCGGCTGCTCGCATCCCGGGACGGGAGTCGCGCGGCCGGCGCCGCTCGGCACATTCAAGGAGGCTGATCCCGTGACGAGCCTCGATCGACAGCTCGCCCCCGCCATCGAGATCGCCGAGCGCTTCCAGCAGCGCTGGGGGCCGTTCGAGCGGCACCAGGCGCTGGAGGTCGACGCCGAGCGGCTGGCGGCCGCCTGGCACGAGTACGCCAAGCGCCTCGACGACAACTATCCCTTCTTCCATCCTCGCTACGCGGGGCAGATGCTCAAGCCGCCGCACCCGGTCGCGGTCGCCGCGTACCTGGCCGCCATGACCATCAATCCCAACAACCACGCGCTCGACGGCGGGCCGGCCACCGGCGCGATGGAGAAGGAGCTGGTCAGGGACCTGGCATCGATGTTCCGCCTGCCGCGCGACACACTCGGGCACCTGACCTCCAGCGGCACCATCGCCAACCTGGAGGCGCTGTGGGTCGCCCGCCAGCTCCACCCGGGCAAGGCGATCGCCTTCAGCGAGGAGGCGCACTACACCCACGAGCGCATGTGCGGAGTGCTGGGCGTGGAGACCGTCCCGATCCCGGCCGACGACGCCGGCCGCATCGACCTCGACGCGCTGGAGCGCGAGCTGCGCGGCGGGCGCGTCGGCACCGTGGTGCTGACCGCCGGCACCACCGGCCTCGGCGCGCTCGACCCGATCGACCGGGCGCTGGAGCTGCGCGAGCGCTACGGTTGCCGGCTGCACGTGGACGCCGCCTACGGCGGCTTCTTCGCGCTGCTCGCGTGGACGGACGACCCACTGGTCGCGCCGGAGCCGCTGCGCGCGATCGCCGCCTGCGACTCGGTGGTGGTCGACCCGCACAAGCACGGCCTCCAGCCATATGGCTGCGGCGCGGTGTTGTTCCGCGACCCGGCGGTCGGGCGGCTCTACCGGCACGACTCGCCCTACACGTATTTCACCTCCGACGAGTTGCACCTCGGCGAGATCAGCCTGGAGTGCTCGCGGGCCGGAGCGGCCGCCGGCGCGCTGTGGCTCACGCTGCGCGTGCTGCCGCTGGAGGCGGAGCGCGGGCTCGGGCCGGTCCTGGCCGCCGGGGTCCGCGCCGCGCGCGCCTGGGCCGACCTGCTGGACGGCGCCGGCGATCTCGGCCTGTACCTGCGGCCGGAGCTGGACATCGTCACCTACTTCCCGCGCCCGGCCGAGCGCTCGCTGGCCGCCGTGGACGCCGCCTCGGAGCGCCTGCTCCACGAGGCGATGGCCGACGCCGACCCGGTGTTCCTCAGCACCCTGCGGGTCGCCGGCGAGCGCCTGCGCCGCCGCGACCCGAGCCTGCGGGGCAAGCTCGACCAGGTCCGCATCCTGCGCAGCGTGCTGATGAAGCCCGAGCACGAGCACTACGTCCCAACCCTCCACCAGCAGGTGACCCGCTTGGCCGCCCACGCCATGGGCCGGTAGCGGAAGGCACGCGCCGGGCCCGCGGGGTGCCTGGGCCGAGCCGGCGAGGGAGGCGGTGGGCCCGGCCGGAAGGGCCTCGCCGGGGGCGGGCGCGGGTGACGGGCCGGGGTTAGCCGCCCTTCGGCAGGTGCCAGCGGGATTCGTAGTGGCGGGCGCTCGGCGGGCGGCCGGGGAGCGTGGTGGTGCCTGGCGCTCGCAGGCCGTCGAGCGCGATCGCCAGCAGGCGCTGGTGGATGCGATCGTCCTCGGCTCCGGGGCGAGCCGGGCCGCGCTGGCCGAACAGCTCGATCAGCCAGGCGACATCCAGCGCGGTGACGTCGGGGCGCAGCGCGCCCTCCCGCCGCGCGCTGGTCACGAGCTCGTCGAGCAGCCGGGGGCCGAGCTTGCTGATCTCCCACATCCGCGGCGTGGTTGGGATGGTCCCGGCCAGCGGGGCGAGCGCCCCAGACCCGAAGGACACGCAGTCGCGCACGTAGCCCTCCAGGCCGGTCCAGGCGTCGTCGCAGGCGAGCGCGGCCCGGGCGGCCCCGATCGTCTGCTCCATGGCGAGGATGCACAGGTACTGGAGCAGCTCGGTCTTGCTGCCGTAGCGTCGATAGAGGCTGCCCATGCCGACGCCGGCGCGCTCGGCCACCGCGGACAGCGGGGCGCTGCCGCCCTGGGTGGCGAACACCTCCCGGGCGGCCTCCAGCACCAGCCGATCGTTGCGCTCGGCTTCGGCCTGGCGGCCCCGGAGCCGGCGGTTGCCCTGCTCGGTCACCCGTCGATTCTATCGGCCTATCGGAGCGGAGCGCTCCGATATACTTTCTTTCGGAACGAGCCGCTCCGAAAGAAACCCGGAGGTGAACGCTGGTGCGAGCGGTCGTGCTGTGCGAGTTCGGCCCACCGGAGGCGCTGGTCGCGGCCGAGGTGCCCGATCCGGTGCCCGGCCATGGCCAGGCATTGATCGAGGTCGAGATCGCCAACATCACCTTCGTGGAGACCCAGTTGCGAGCCGGCCGGGCGCCGAACCCGACGATGGCGCCGCGGCTCCCGGCGATCCTCGGCAACGGCGTCGGCGGCGTGGTGGCCTCGGTTGGTCCCGGCGTCGACCCCGCGCTGGTCTCCAGCCGCGTGATCACCAGCACGGGCGGCTCCGGCGGCTATGCCGAGCGGGTCGCGGTCGATGTCGCCGGGCTGATCGCCGTGCCGGACGAGCTGGAGATGGCCGAGGCGGTGGCCCTGCTGGCGGACGGGCGGACCGCGCTGTCCCTGGTGCGGGCGGCGGCGCCGCGTCCCGGCGAGACCGTCCTGGTGGAGGCCGCGGCCGGGGGAGTGGGCAGCCTGCTGGTGCAGCTCGCCCGCGCGGCCGGGGCGAGCGTGGCGGCGGCCGCCGGCGGCGAGCGCAAGCTGCGGGTCGCCGCGGACCTCGGCGCCAGCGCCACTGTGGACTACACCGAGCCGGGCTGGGCGGAGCGCCTGCGCGAGCAGCTCGGCGGCGTGGACGTCGCATTCGACGGGGTCGGCGGCGAGGCCGGGCGAGCGGCCTTCGAGCTGGTGCGGGCCGGAGGGCGGTTCTGCCCGTTCGGGATGGCCAGCGGCGCGTTCGCTCGGATCCCCGAGGGCGAGGCGGAGCGCCGGAACGTCACCGTGGTCCGCGGCGGGCCGATGCCCCCGGAGGAGGCCCGGGCGCTCGCGCGGGCCTGCCTGGCCGAGGCGGTCGCCCGCCGGCTGCGCCCGGTGATCGGCCAGCGCTTTCCGCTGGACCGCGCGGCGGACGCGCACGCCGCCATCGAGGCGCGGGCCACGATCGGCAAGACCCTGCTCGTCGTGGACGGCCAGCGGTGAGCCGGAGGCAACCCGGGGAGCTGGCCGTCGAGCGTGGGCGCTCGACCCCGGGCATCGCCGTCGGCGGGAGCATCCCGCCCGAGCCGGCGCCGATCACCTCGTGCTCGGGATCATCGGGGACGACTGGCTACGCCCCTGCGAGCTGATCGCCGAAGCCAGGGCCCTGCTGGACTGACCGGTCAGCCGCCGGTGCGTCCCGGCGGCGGCGCCGAGTGCCGCTTCAACGATTCCCCGACCCTGGAGAGCACCGCGACGGCGCCACGCCGCACGGACATCGCCTGCGCGCTCGCGTGCTTGGCCGCCTCCAGCGTGGCCGAAGCCTGGGCGCACGCGGCCGCGAGCTGTTCCTCGAGGTCGATGGACGATCGTCGTCTGCGTTGATCGCGGGAGAGAGCCACGTTGCGGAGCCTGGGGTGGGGATGACCCTAACAAGCGCGCAGCGATTCTTCCCATTCCTGCCGACCTGAAACGCTGCTCCGGGGGACGCGATCGGGTCGGCGGCCTTACCGCCTCGGGCGCACATGTCAACAGGGGTTACGGTACGCTGTCCTTATGAGCGAGGCCGCCCCAACCGTGCATCTCACTGCGGTCGTCACCCGGGAGGGCGACTGGTACGTCGCCCGCTGCCTTGAGATCGAGGCTGTGAGCCAGGGTGAGACCGTGGAGCAGGCCCTCGCGAACCTCCGCGACGTGGTCGAGGCGTACCTCGAGGAGGAGGGCGCCCCGCCCAGCTCAGGGCAGGCGTCGTCGCTGGTCACCTCGTTCGACGTACCGATCCCCGCGTGACCGGCGCGCTCCCGCGCGGCGTCTCCGGCCGCCAAGCCGTCGCCGCGCTCCAACGAGCGGGCTGGCAGCCGACCAGCGCTGCTCCGGCGCTCCGGCCTCAAGATGTGCGAGCGGGGGGACTCGAACCCCCACGTCCTTGCGGACACCGGGACCTAAACCCGGCGCGTCTGCCGATTCCGCCACGCTCGCGGGCTGGGCGGCTTACGGTAACACTCGTGTTGACCCTCGACAGCGAGTTCCTCACCTCGGCAGGGGCGCGGTCAGGTAGCGCTGGACGGTGGAGCCGAAGCGGGCGATCAGGGTGTCGGCGTCGAGCTCGGTGATGGAGGGCAGGCGCAGGTCGATGTCGGCGGCGGCGGCGAAGAGCTGCTGCTTGCTGCCGAAGTAGCGCATGACCATGGACGGGTCGATGCGGGCGTCGGCGGCGATCGCTCGGATGGTCGCGCGCTCGTAGCCGTCCTGTGAGAAGCGGCGGCGGGCGGCGCCGAGGATGGCTGCCCGCGTCAGGTCGGAGCGGCGCCGCCGGGTCTGACCTCCCTCGACTGTCGATCCCGCCTCCGCGATGAGATTTCCGGTCATGACGCCTCTCCCGATCGTGTTCCGGCGATGCCAACAAGGGTAGGCCAACAAGCGTTGTCGAGCGGATGGTCGCCAGGGCGGTGGCGCAGGAGCGGTCCGGCAGCCCGCCCGAGGTGGTCGGGCAGGCAGTGCTCCGGGCGCTGACCGCGCGGCGACCGCGGACCAGGTACCTGGTCGGAGCGACCGCCCGGCCGCTGGCGACGATGGCGAGCCTGCTGCCCGACCGAGCGCTGGACGACCTGCGTCTGCGCATCTTCGGCCTCCCCCGGGCCCAGGCGACCCTGGCCCGCCCCTCGTGACCCTGGCCCGGCCCACCCGACCCCGGTCGGCCCACCCGACCTCGGCCCGACCCTCGTGACCCCGGCCCATCGCCTCCGGGCCGAGTTCCACTAATTCCCGAAAGGCCCGTACCGGTCGAGCCCCCCGAGCGCCCGTAGTAGCGAAGGGCGAACGACCAGTACCAGCCGCGAGTCACTCCGAGTGGTCGCGGTTCGCCATCGACGAGCACTGGGGGGCCAGAGCGTGGAGCAGACGCACCCGGGTTTGGCGCTGATGATGCGCCGCGGGCCAAGGCGTCTGCTCCTCCCGTTGCTCGGGGCCTCAGCCCTGGTGCTGCTCTCGCCGGAGCGTGCCCACGCTGCGGTACGGCCCGCACCCGACGCAGCGGCGGTGCCAAGGGGCACCGCCATGCCGGCGGACACCGCGGATACCCCGGCCGCGAGACTGCTCGCGGCGGTGCGCTCACTCCCACTGGCGAGAGCGCTGCTGATGGCGAAACCGCACCAGGACGAGGGCACGGCCGTGCACTCTACCTTGTCCCACCACGGCACCCGCACGGCCGTGCTCTCCTCCACCCGCCCCGGCGCCTCGGGCTGCGACCTCGGCCTGATCGTCGCCGGTCTCGTGCTGGTCGTCTCGACCCGATTCGGCAGGGCGCCCCCAGCGTGCTCCAGCTCCCGTACGAGGTCCTACGAGCCGCTGGCGTCGCCGGGATAGCCGGCGCCGAAAACGTCCCCGAACCGCAGTGCCGTCCAACGTCAAGACCCGAAGGAGAAGCAACAGCGTGAAGATCTGGAGCAAGCGCGCCGCCGGCGTGGGCGCGATCATCGGTGGCCTGCTGGTGGCCGGCAGCGTTGCCGCCAACGCAGCCGACCTCCCGCTGGCGAGCAGCCTGCCGCTGGTCGGCAACGGGCAGCAGCAGCAGGCTGCCCCCGCCGTCCCGGCGAAGATGGCCATCCCGCAGGTCGGGAACTCGAAGGCTGCCGGCCCCAAGCACGCGGTGACCAACCAGAAGGCCGAGGTGTCGAAGGCGCGTCCCGGCTACGGCGACGACCGGCACGGTGACGACTCGAGCGTCGTGGTGGGCAACGGCTCCGGCAACAAGACCATCGTCGGCACGGGCAACACCAGCGTCAACGCGCCGGTGAACGCTTGCGGCAACGCGATCAACTCGCCGCTCGGCATCGCCGCCGCCGCGCAGTGCGACAACGAGCAGAACAGCGTGAGCGCCGGCAGCGCCGACACTGGCGGCAGCGACGGCCCCAGCGTCGTGGTCGGCGACGGCTCGGGTCTGGACACCGAGACGCTGCTGGGCAACACCGACACCAACACGCCGGTGAACACCTGCGGGAATTCGGAGACCGGTGGCGGGCTCCTGGCCGGGGCCCAGTGCCAGAACCGCCAGAACCACCTGGCGGCCGGGCACGCCGGCTGAGACAGCAGGGTAATCGTCCCGCCGGCGGCAGCGGCAATGGCGCCGCGCCGCCGGCAGGCGCATGAGCAGGGCAGGGAGTTGGCGGTCGGGGTGCCCGCTCGGGAACCGAGCGGGCACCCCGAACCGAGGAGGGGGGCGATCCCATTGCCCGGTGCCGTCCATTGCGTGGATGGCGGCAGGACGAACCGCAGGACCATGGGGCCCGAGAGGGGCCTCGAATGAAGCAGGGCCGCCGGTTGCTGGTGGTCATGGATCCCAATG
>WNGR01006731.1_pt1 | contig 15637 bp, 10 predicted proteins | sample 5407581 | NCBI WGS metagenome assembly WNGR01 (sample SAMN13153383, study PRJNA577476) | soil metagenome | isolation source: 80 cm soil or saprolite under Garry oak tree replicate 2 | place: USA:California | collected 2016-06-15
GGCTACGAGCCAGGCGCTCACGCCGCGGCTCCGGCGAGCACTCGCGTGGCCACGCGCTCGTAAATCATCTTATACAGCCGCTCGCCCTTCTCCCGGGACGCGATGGAGGGGCGCCCGACGGACCCCGGTCCGGCGGGTGGCAGGGCGCCGCGGGCGCCGCGCCGGTAGCGCTGGCGCTGCCACGCGGGCAGGACGAAGTCCTGCGCCAGGTCCATGCGCACCGCGTGGGGCGCCAGGTAGAGCAGCAGCGACGTGTCGAGCTCGCTGCCGTGCATCGGGCCATCGGCGTCTTCGAGGTGGCCGGCGAAGTCGAGAGCGAAGATGTCGACCGTGAAGATCCGGGCCTGGCGGGTACGCAGCGTGGACAGCGCTTCCTGGTGCGGGTCGTGGCCGTGGGCCGTGAGGATGATGAACGACTCGATGCCAGCCTGCTCCCAGGAGCCGAGCAGATCGTTCATCCAACGGTGCAGCGTCTTGCGCCGCACGGTCGCGTTGCCGGGATAGGGGCGCTTGGTCGCGGTATTGACGCCGTACTCCACCGTCGGCGCGCGCAGGATGCGGAACTCGGCCGAGAGGTCGTCGGCGAGGCGCTCGACGAGGATGGTGTCGCACCCCAGCGGGAGATGGGGTCCGTGCTGCTCGCAGGTGCCGACGGGCACGAGGAGGCGGGGGTCGCGCTCCAGCGCGGCCCGCACCTCGTCCGGAACGAGGGTCTTCAAGTGCAGCGGATCGCGCATCTAGTGGTTGCGGGGTGCCTCGCCGCCGTGGCGGCCGCCGAATGGCTGCACGGCGGCGCTCCGGCGTGGGCCTGGGCCTCGGCTGCGGCTGGCCTCGCGGCAGCCGCGCTCGTGGCGCCGCGTCCGTCCCGGAGCGCGGCGGCCGGATGGCTGCGGGACCTGCGCGCCCGGCGGCTCGCCAGCTGGGCCCGCGTCCTGGCCGTGCTGGCGTGCCTCGCGCTCGGTGCCGTGCAGCTCGCGGGTCTCTTCCAGTCGCGCCGGATCGAATGCTGCTGGACGGACCTGTTGGGGCGCCGCATCGCGGCCGATTCGGCCGACCTGAAGGCGGCGCTCGGGCGGGCGGTGGCGGAGGCGCGACGCCTGGCGGAGCGGGGGCGAACGGCGGCGTTGCTGCCGGCGGAGGCGCAGTTCGCGCCGCTGGCGAGCGCGGTCGCGGCGGGGTGGCTGCCCGCCATTGAGAGGGGCGTCATGGTCCTCGGCGCGGACGGGGAGCCGCAGGCCTGGGCCGGCCGGCATCGCTTCGTCCCCGCGCGCGACACCGCCGAGCTGCGGTCAGTCATCACTCCATTCTACGTGTCTCTCGAGGCCCGGCGCCAGACGCGCGACGGCGGCACGGCCGTGGGGACCGTGCTGCTGCACGCCGCGCCCGCTGCGGCGGGCGGCGGGGGCGCGCTGAGCGAGGCGTTCGCCCGCGCGCACGACGTCACGCTGCGCTTCTACGCACCGAGCGCGGCGCCCGCGGATCCGAACGTGTTCGACTACGCCTCCCCCCACGGCCCGACGCTGTTCAGCGTCCGGCCCGTTCCGCCGTTGCAGGGGGACGCCAAGGTGGCCGCGTTGCGCCGCGCGGCCCAGCGCACCGGCCTCGCGCTGGGAGCCGTGCTGCTCTGCCTCGTGATCGCGGCGCCGCCGGGGCGGTGGCGCTGGGTTGTCGTGGTCGCCGCCGCGTGGGCGCTGGCGCGCGCCCCGCTCGGGCCGTACCTGCGACCCGCGACGCTGTTCTCGCCCGCCACGTTCTATCGCCCCCTGCTGGGCGTATTCAGCGCCTCGGCGGGATCGCTGGCCGTGCTCAGCCTCGTGCTGCTGCTGGCCGCCGGGCTGGTGTGGCGCCGGGGGATCGGACGCCGCTGGTGGACGGTGGCCCCGGCGCTGCTGCTCGTGTTGGAGGCGCCGTACCTGGTGCGCTACCTCGGGCGAGGGATCGCGCCACCCGCGCGCGGGGTGAGTCTCCCGGTGTGGCTCTCCTGGGAGGCGGCGCTCGCCCTGGCGAGCATGGCGCTCGTCCTCGTGGCCGCCGCGCTGGTCCGAGGACGGGAGGAGCCGCAGCGCGTGCGGTGGACGCTGCCCGCGGCGTGCGGCTGGGCGGCGCTCGCGGCGGTCGCTGGATTGTGGCTGTGGCAGCCCTATGGGGCGTGGCCCGAGTGGTACACGTTCGTGTGGCTGCCCGCGCTGCTCGGCGCGATCGTCCCCGCGCCCCGCCGCTGGGCCGTCGCCGGCATCGCCGTGGTGGCCGGGACGGCCGCCGCCCTGGTGACCTGGGGTGCCGCGGTCGAAGGACGCCTCGCTCTCGCGGCGCGGGACGCGCAGGCGCTCGGCCAGGAAGGCGACCCCGTCGCGCTCGCCGGGCTGGAGCGTCTGGCGGCCCAGCTCGCGGTGCCGCCGGCACCGCGCGCCGCGAGCGACCTGTACGCCCTCTGGCTCGCCGCGCCGCTCGCGGGACAGGACTATCCCGCGACCCTCGCCGTGTGGACGCCCGGCGGGCTGCCGCGCGCCGAGCTGCGGCTGGCGCCCCTCGACCTGCCGCCGCCGCTCGTCGCCGCGCTGGTGCGCTCCCCGGCGACCGCGCGCGGCGCCCGGGTGGAGCGGCTGGAGCGCATCCCGGGAACGCACTACGTGCTGGTCGCGCCGCTCCCGTCGGGGGACGTCCTCACGGTGGGTGTGGGCCCGCCGACGCGCCTCATTCCGGCCGATCGCGTCGCCCAGTTCCTCCAAGGCCAGGGGCGGGTCTCGCCCCCGTACGCAATCTCGCTGTCGCTGCCGGAGCAGGGCCCGGCGCGGAGTGCCCGCGTGGACTGGACCCGGGAGGGATGGGCCGTGCGGGGGGACCGCCGGGTCGAGCTGCCGGACGGCGTGCGTCACGTGCACGTCCGCGTGGACCTGCGCGGGCCGTGGGCGCTCCTGGTGCGGGGCGCGCTGGTCGTGCTGCTGGACATCGCGCTTGGCGCCGTGTGCTGGCTCGCCGGGCTCGCGCTCGGCGACGGCTGGACGCCCCGGGTGCCGCCGGTGATCTCGGCGCTGCGCACCAGCTACCGGGCGCGGCTCACGGCGGCGCTGATCGCCTTCTTCGTGCTCCCCCTGTTCGGGTTCGCCGCGTGGAGCTTCGCCCGCCTGGGGGACGAGGCGCGTCGGGCCGGGGACCTGTTGATCCGCCGGACGCTGGACGACATCGCGCCCTCGGCGGGTGCGTTGCCCTTCGACCGTCCAGATGCGGTTGCCCGCGCGATCGTGGACCTGGGCGACCAGCACGAGGCGGACCTCTGGCTCTACCGCAGCGGCGTGCTCGCGGGCACGAGCGCTCCCGTACTTGGCGACCTCGGGCTCGTGGACGCGTTTCTCGACCCGGCGGTGTTCGTGCCGCTGGCGTTCCAGGACGAGCTCGAGCTGACGACGGACGGCCGTACCGCGGGCCGGTCGATCCGGGTGGGATACCGGGTGGTGCGGGCCGGCCCGCCGGAGCAGCAGGCGGTTCTCGCCGCGCCGCAGCTGCTCGACGACGAGGGGGATCGCCGTGGGGCGCGGCGCCGCGCCGCCCGGCTTCCCGCCGGGCGCGCCTCGGGAGTTCGCGCCGGTGATGTCGGCCTTCGAGCGGATGGCGGCTGACGTGCGCCGCAGCCAGGCGGCGCTGGAGGAGGCGCGGCGCCGCACCGCGCAGGTGCTGGCCAACGTGGCGACCGGCGTGATCGCGGTGGACGACGGGTTACGCGTGACCATGGCCAACGCGCGCGCCGCCGAGCTGCTGGGCGCGCCGCTCGAGCCGGGCCACCTCTTGCCCGCCGCGGCCCCCCCCGACTGGCGCCCGGTGTGGGAAGCGGTGAGCCGGTTCCTCGCGGTGGGCGGCGACCGGATCGCGGAGCGCGAATTCGAGATCGGCGGCCGCCAGATCCGGGTTCAGCTCGCGCCGCTCGGCCCGAGTCCCGACGGCTGCGTCGTCGCGCTCGACGACGCGACCGCGTTCACGCGCGCGGCGCGCCTGCTCGCGTGAGGCGAGATGGCGCGCCAGGTGGCGCACGAGATCAAGAATCCCCTCACCCCCATCCGCCTCGGCATCCAGCACCTGCTGCGCACGCGGCATGCCGCCCGCGGGGCGAAGGATTTCGACCTGACGCTCGAGGAGACCGCGGAGCGCATCCTCGCCGAGATCGACCGGCTGGACGCCATCGCCCGCGCCTTCGCGCGGTTCGCGTCGCCCGTCGCGCCGGAGGAAGCCCCGCCCCTCGAGCCCGTTGACCTCCACACCGCCGCGCGCGAGGTCGTACAGCTGTACGCGCTCGGCGGCAAGGAAGCGGGCGCTCGAGTGGAGATGGTGGGCGACGCCGGCCCGCCGGTCCTCGCCCGCAAGGACGAAGTGAAGGAGGTGCTCGTGAATCTGCTCGAGAACGCCCGTCACGCCGGCGCGCGGCGCATCGTGGTCCGGGTGACCGACGGTGGTCGCCGGGTGGCGGTGGAGGACGACGGCGGGGGCATTCCGGAAGAGTCGCTCGCGCGGGTGTTCGAGCCGTCGTTCTCCACCACCTCGAGCGGCTCGGGTCTCGGCCTCGCCATCGCGAAGCGGCTGGTCGAGAGCTGGGGAGGCGCGATCGAGCTCACGAGCACCGTGGGACGGGGAACGACCGTCGCGATTCGGTTTCAGGCGGGCGCCGCCCGCTGATTGCGTGACCGGGCTCACGCCGGGCGTGGCGCGAATGGCGAACCTTATTAACCTTGTCACCGGCACCCTTCTCGGGGAGACCCGTGCGCACATCGGTCGTGGGGTTCGGGCTCGTCGCACTCGCCGTCGGCTGCACGGCGCCCGCCGCCGCGCAGGGCTTGTTCACAGACGCCCGCCGCATCGGGATGGGCGGCGTCTCGGTCGGGCGCTCGGGGAGCGTGAGCCGCTTCAACCCCGCGTACCGCGCCGTCCCCGCGCGCACGGGGCTGGAGGGCCAGCCCAAACTGACGATCCCTCTTCCGCTCGGCCTGATCCAGTTCTTCCACGATCATCCCATTTCCCACCTCGGTGACGACCCGACGTTCAACCCCGACTCGACCGGTTTCAACCCGGTCGAGATCCTCAACTTGGCGTTGAACCTGCCGCTGTTCTACGAGGTGAAGAAGGCGCCGACGCCCACGAACGATGTGACCCTTGGCATCGGACAGAACTTCTTCCAGGTGAACCTGGGCCAGTCGGCGACGCTCGTCCCGCTAGACGAATTCGGCCTCGGCTTCTCGAGCCGCCCCCTCGACCCCGGGATCGACATCAAAGGCGTCCGCGTGAGCGTGATGGGCTGGCTCCACACCGAAGCGGGATTCCAGTTGGGAGACACGCTGCTTGGGTTCCTGCACGACTCCATGCCTGCGCAGCACAACGCGCCCTACCAGGTGCAGACCGATGGAATCGTAGAGGGCGGGTTCGCGCCGACCATCGGCTATGCGGGCCGCGTTTGGGGCGACACGGCGAGGGGCATCTACCTCGGCGGCGCGGTGCACTATTATCTGGGCGTTGGGTACGCCGCAGTGAACGGCGTCGGCGGCTTCTTCACCACCTCCGCCCCGTTCTTCGGCGGTGCGACCCCGCTGACGCTCGATGGGCGCGGCTTCAGTCAGTACTCGAAGCCCGGTCACAAGCTGGGTCATGGCGTTGGCGGCGACGTCGGCGCGGTTTGGCTTTCGGGCCCGCTCGAGCTCGGGGTCGGCGTGAACGACATCGGCGCGACCATCACCTGGCCGGATACGCGTCAGGATAGCGTCTTCTATCACGACTCCCTGTACTCCCAGCCGTTCCAGCCCTCCGTCGAGACGAAAACGGAGCTCCCGGTTTCCTACGTCGTGAACCTCGCCTACACCATCGGTACGACCACGCTGGCCGCTGACCTGGTGAACAACGGGCGGGGGACGACGCTGCACCTGGGCGGTGAGAAGCGGCTCGGCCTCGTCGCCCTGCGCGGGGGCGTGTCACGCGACCAGCGCAAGCGGCTGGAGTTCGGATGGGGCGGCGGCGTGCGACTCGGCGGGGTGTCCCTCGACCTCGGCTTCTGGACGCACAGCAATTCGCTCTCGAATGAGCGCGCCATCACGATGGCGACGTCGCTGTCGATCTATTAGGGAGGAACGATGCACAGGAAGTGGCTCGGAGCAGCGCTGCTTGCGGTGCTGGCGGCGGGATGTGGCGAAGGGCACGCCATCTTCAGCATCGACGTCTACAGCTTCATGACGGGGACGGGCAGCGACACCCTGAGGGTGCCACCCGACCCGCTCCCGGGCCTGCCGCCCGCGAGCCCGCCGGTTCAAGACTCGATTATTCCCGTTGGGGTGGATCTGCCGAGCGCGATGAGCTCGTCGATCGTCGACACGGTGCTCTTGAATGGAAGCCTCGATGTGACGCATTCCACAGGCACGGGCACCTTCTCGTACGAGGTCTTCTTCTCGAACAGCTCCGACCCGGCCGTCCTGTACGCTGCCACGCCGGCCCTGACGGTCGGTCCCGCCCCGATTCCGGGAACGGGGCCCGTTCCCATTACTTCGCAGAACATCGCCGCGGTGGTGGGGGACGCGTTCAAGGGGTCTGCATTGTACGTCGGGATCCGGGTGACCATGTCCAACACCGGCGCCACGAACCTCCAGGCCACCTTCAAGCTCACCGCGCTGCAAGCGAGGATCGTCTTTCAAGACAAGATCTTCTAGCCAAGCAGCGCGGGTTATATTGGACCCGTGACCACCGATCACCGCAGGCAAACAGTCGTCGTCGATGTCGGCGGCGTGAAGGTGGGCGGCGCCCACCCGATCGTCGTCCAGTCGATGACCAATACCGATACGGCCGCCGTGGACGCGACCGCAGCGCAGGTGCGCGCCCTGCATGAAGCGGGGAGCGAGCTGGTACGCGTCACGGTCAACAACGACGCGGCCGCGCAGGCCGTCCCCGGCATCGTCGCGCAGGTGGACGCGCCCGTCATCGGCGACTTCCACTACAACGGCCACCTCCTGCTCACGAAGTACCCCCGCATGGCCGAGGCCCTCGCCAAGTACCGGATCAACCCGGGGAACGTGGGCGCGAAGCGGCGCGACGAGAACTTCCGCACCATCATCGAGGTGGCGCTCGCCCACGGGAAGCCCGTGCGCATCGGGGTGAACTGGGGGAGCCTCGACCAGCAGCTCCTCACCGAGCTGATGGACGAAAACGCCCGCCGCTCCGACCCGCTCGAGGCCCGCGAGGTGACGATCGAGGCGATGGTGCAGAGCGCGATGCGCTCGGCGGAACTGGCGGAGGAGTGCGGGCTCGCGCACGACCGGATCATCCTTTCCGCCAAAGTCTCCGGGGTGCAGGACCTCGTGGCGGTGTACCGGCGGCTCGCCGAGCGCTGCGACTACCCGCTCCATCTCGGGCTCACCGAAGCGGGGATGGGGAGCAAGGGAATCATCGCGAGCACCGCGGGGCTCGCCATCCTGCTCCAGGAGGGGATCGGCGACACCATTCGCGTGTCGCTCACGCCGCGGCCCGGCGGCGACCGCACCGAGGAAGTGCAGGTGGCGCAGCAGGTCCTCCAGTCGCTCGGCCTGCGCAGCTTCACGCCCCAGGTGTCGGCGTGCCCCGGCTGCGGCCGCACCACGTCGACCTTCTTCCAGGAGATGGCCGACGACATCCAGACCTACCTGCGCGAGCAGCTGCCGATCTGGCGCGAGCGCTATCCCGGGGTGGAGTCGCTCACGGTGGCCGTGATGGGGTGCGTGGTGAACGGCCCCGGCGAGTCGAAGCACGCCGACATCGGCATCTCGCTCCCCGGGACGTTCGAGGAGCCGAAGGCCCCGGTGTACGTGGACGGGCGGCTCAAGGTGACCCTGAAAGGCGACACGATCGTCGCCGACTTCCTGAAGATCCTCGAGGAGTACGTCGAGAGCCGCTTCGGCGCGGGCGCGCCGGTGCGCTGACCCCGCTTTCTCAAGGGGTGATCACCCGGTAAACAGGGTGGATCTCCCACAGTGCTCGCACCGACGAATTGCAGCGGCCGTGCCCTCCATCGGTCTCGTCGCTCCGTCTCCCCCCGCGGCGATGCTGCCCGTCGAAGAACGCGGCGCCAGCCACCCGCACCAGTGCGGGCTGTTCGAGAGCGCCCCCTTTGCGGATCTTCCGGCCGCCGAGCAGCGAGTCGAGCGCCGCTCGCGCGAGCGCATATCGCGAGCCGTACTTGGGTGCCGGGATTTCCACGACCACGCAGGAATCGACCGGGCTCGCGGCGCCCTCAGTCAGCTCGATGTGCCAGTCGCCGTCATCCTTCACCTTCTCCACGCGCCGCACCCAGCCAGTGAGGGCGAAGACCCGGAGCTCGCGGTCGGCACGGGGAGCGCAGCGGTCGCGTGATGCGATGTTCGGTGCCGCCCAGCCCGCCAGGATCGCCGTGACCGACGTAGGGTGGGGGCTGAGGGCGGCGAGTGAGGTGTCGGTCTTCTGCGTCCAACGGTAGTGCGGTTCCCGACACCCCTGTCTGCGGAGCGGCGGGGTGGGGGAGAACAGACCCACCAGCGCGATGACGGTGAGTGCGCGGGCCGCGTCAGGGCGTGGCACCGGCGAGCCCGAGGAAGCGCTCCTGGGAGCTGCGTCGGTCGGCGTCGGCCGCAGGCGCGCGGCGCCGGTAGCTCCCGTCCGACTGTAACTCCCAGGCGGTCGGGTCGGTCAGTTCGGCTTCGAGAATGGCATCGAGCCGGCCGCGGCAGGCGGGGTCGCTCACCGGCGCCACCACCTCGACGCGCCGCCGCAGGTTGCGGGGACGCCAGTCGGCCGAGCCGAGGTAGTACTCGGCGTCGCCGCCGTTCGTGAAATGATAGATGCGGCCGTGCTCGAGGAAGCGTCCCAGGATGCTGACGACGCGGATGCGGTCCGACAGGCCGGGGACGCCCGGCCGGAGCGTGCACACGCCGCGCACGATGAGGTCGATGTCGACGCCGGCGGCCGATGCGCGGTACAGCGCCGCGATGACCTCGGGATCGGCGAGGCCGTTGAGCTTGGCGCGAATCCGCGCGGTCCGCCCCGCTCGGGCGTGCTCCGCCTCGCGCCCGATGAGCTCGACGAGACGCTGCAACAGGTACGTGGGAGCGACGAGGATTCGCCGGAACGCCGTCTGGGGGGGCCGGGACGATCCCGACAGCTCGTTGAACAGGTCGCGAATGTCGGCGCTGAGCGCGGCATCGGCCGAGAGCAGCCCGAGGTCGGTGTAGATGCCCGCCGTCAGGGCGTTGTAGTTACCAGTCCCGATGTGCACGTAGCCCCGGATCCCCTGCTGCTCGCGGCGCAGGATCAGGGCGGTCTTGGCGTGGGTCTTCAGCTCGACCAGTCCGTACACGACGCGAATCCCCGCCCGCTCGAGCTTGCGGGCCCACTCGATGTTCCGCTCCTCGTCGAACCGGGCCTTGAGCTCGACGAAGACGAAGACCTCCTTGCCGCGCTCGGCGGCGCGGAGCAACGCGTCTACGATCCCCGAGCGTCCCCCCGCGCGATACAGCGTGAGCTTGATGGCCACGACCTCCGGGTCTTCCGCCGCTTCCACGAACAGCCGCTCCACGGTTGCCTCGAACGAGTCGTACGGCAGGTGGACCAGGAGGTCGCGCTCGGAGAGCTCGGCGAAGACGGACCGCCCGGGTGCGATCGGCGTCCGGCCGCGGTGCGGCGGGTAGTCGAGTTCGGGCAAGGGGAGGCGCGCGATCTCCCACAGCGCCCCGAGGTCGAGGAGTCGGTACGCCTCGTACAGGTCCCCCGCGCCCAGGGGGCCGGCCGGGGTGGTGTCTTCGAACAGGAGCTCCCGCAGCAGCAGGTCCCGCACCGACTCGGGCATCGCCTGCTCCACCTCGACGCGCACGACGGCCCCGTAGGGGCGTCGCTTCGCCTCTTCCTCGATCACCTGCAAGAGGCTCGCGGCGTGGTGCTCGTCGAGCTCCAGGTCCGACCCCCGCGTCACGCGGAATGCGTGGGCGGCCTCAACGCGCCGTCCGGGATACAGCAGACTGAGATTTTCGCGGATGATCTCCTCCAGCGGGACGAAGCCGGCGCCGCCCGCCACCGGCACGAAGCGAGGCAGGGAGTCCGGCACCTTCAGATAGGCGAAGTGCGGCGGCCCGCCGTGGGGGTCGCGCACCACCGCCGCGAGCGAGAGCCTCAAGTTGGGGATGAGGGGGAACGGGTGACCGGGCGCGCGTGTGAGGGCCTGCGGCGTGATGAGCGGAAACACCTGCTCGGTGAAGTAGCGGCGCAGCGTCTCCTGCTGCGGCTCCGCCAGTTCGCTCCACCGCAGCAGGCGGATGCCGTGCGCGGCGAGCGCCGGCAGGCACTCGTCACGCAGACAGCGGGCCTGGCGCTCGAACAGCGCGCGGACCCGCACGGCGATCGCGTCGAGCTGCTCCTCCGGCGACAGCCCATCCTCGCCGGGCTCGGTCACGCCGCCGGCCACCGCCCCCTTCAGCGCCGCGACGCGCACCATGAAAAACTCGTCCAGGTTCGCACTCAGGATGGCGAGGAACCGCACCCGAGCAAGCAGCGGCACGTCCGGGTCTTCCGCCAAGGCCAGCACGCGGCCGTGGAATTCGATCAGGCTCAGATCGCTGTTGAGGAAGTGGTCGGCCACCGGGGGACCGGCGGCGGCGAACGGCGAGCGCAGGGCGACGTCGGACAGGCGCACCCGCCGCTCGCCGGTGCGGGGCGCCGTCGACCCGCCCGGCTCGAGCGGCGCCTCCCGGGTCCACTCGGCGAGGGCGTCGGAGCGCGCGGTCACGGTGAGCGACGCCAGTGTGCGCGGGTCGCGCAGGCCCGGCGCGCCGGCGCCGGCCAGCAGCTCGTGGAAGGGGAGCCACTGGAGACGCCCACTCGCGTCCGCGTCCCGAGCGCCGGAAACGCGCCGGGCCAGCCACACTTCGAGCACCGGTCGGGTGCCTGACGACGCGGCAGTGCCCAGGAAGCGCACCTGCCCGTCCGCGCTCCCGAAATGCGTGCGTAACACGTCGCGGCACGCGTCCTCGCCGCTGCCGCCCCGCACCGGCACCGTCAGCTGGGACTCGTCCGCGAGCAGGGCGACGCGCCCCTCCTCGAGGACGACCACGGCGACCTCGCGGCTGCCTTGCGCCGCGCGCGCCAGCCCCTCGCCCTCCAGATCGCGCAGCAGCTTCTGCGCGCGGTCGGCCTTGCCCACGAGCAGCGGGCGGAGCCCGTACCGCTCCCGCAGCGCGCCGGAGACCTGCTCGAGTGTAGGCCGCCCCGCGGCAAGCTGCCGGATCGTCAGCTCCTGAAACGTCCGCGCCAGCTGGTGGCTGCGGACCGTCACCACGTCGTAGACGAGCTCGTACCGCGCCCGCCGCCACCACCGCGGTCGGGTGCGGCGCACCCGCCGCTCGGTCTCGAACTGGATCCGCGGGACGAGGCGTCCGGGCTCGATGAGCGCGCGGAGGCGCCGCGCCGGCTCTGAGGCACCCGCCAGGGCCTGCGCACCCTCGAGCTCGGGGACTTCGGCTTCGGCGGTCTCCGGGACGGTCAACGGAACGCGGGCCTCGGCACGGCCGATCGTGCGCAGGGTGAGGATGCGCCGGTCGTCCACGCGGACCCGGAACCGGCATGTGACGCCGCGGCGCCGCAGGGTCCAGTCGGCGGAATCGAAATACGCGTCGCGGTGGAAGGAGAGCTCCACCGGGCCGGGCCCGAGCCCCAGCGGCAACTCGTCGGCGACCATGCGATTCAGCGCGTCCAGGCTCGGGACGTCGCCCTTCCACTCGGCCAGCGGCGGCATCGCTAGAAGGGGAAGCCGGCCCGCACGTACACGCGCGTGCCCTCGACGCTGTGCGCCGCGGCCACGGACACCGTGTTCGCGCGATTCAGGAACGCGAGCCACAACCCGCCGCCGGCCCCCACGTGCCACCGGTCCGAGGTCTCGCCGGACAGGAACACCCGGCCTGCGTCGCCCAGACCAAACAGGCCGACCTCGGTCGGCACGAGGAAGAAGAACTTCGCCACGGAGAACCGCAGCTCCACGTTTCCGTAGACGGAGGCGTCGCCCGCGAAGCGATGCTCGACGAAGCCGCGCACCGTGGTGGCGCCGCCCACGTAGGCCGCCTCGTGCAGGGGGTAGGTGCCCCACACCTTCTTCCCCGCGACGCGCACGGCGAGCGTGGGCTGCAGCGGCATGCGCGCGGTGAGATAGGTGGCCGCCTCGGCGTGGCCCTCGCCGAACGCCGCGCCGACGTCCAGGGCCTTGGGGTACACGCTCCCGCCGAAGTGGAACACGATCCCGCGACTCGCCGCCCGCGGCACGTCGCGCGTGTCGGCACGGAAATCCGCCGTCCCGCCGATCTGGCCGTAGTCGGCGACTCCGTACGGCCGCGCGGCGTCGATGAGCGTGCCGGGCTCGAGCTTGGTGTGGGCGAACTTGTACACGGGGCCGACCGAAAAGTCCGCGGAGCGCGACAACGCGAACCGCAGGGCCGGGGCGACTAGATACTGTTGTTGCTTCACCTTGTAGAAGTCGGTTGCCCCCGTGGTCGGGGTCTCGTTGCCGAAGCCGTAGAAGCGCAGCACGTCGATCCCCGAGGCGCGCAGGTGCAGCGTCACGATCGCGGGCGGCACGATGCCACGGAACTCTCCCGTCAGCTCGGCGCGGTAGGTCGCGGCGGCGGTCGCGTACCCGGCCCGCACCACCACGTGCGAGCTGTAGGGGAGCCGGCGGAACCCGTAGACGGTGCCGGCCGCCCCGCCTCCAGCGAACAACCCGATGTCGGGTGTGTACCCGACCCAGGTGAGGGGCACCCAGCGCGAGCCCCAGTCCCGGGGCAACCCGAGCGTCGAGGTGTCGCGCGGCGGGTCGTCATAGGGTCGTCGATCCACCGAGGTCCCGGGTCCCGTCGTGAAGCGGTTGTTCCGTCGGTCGTAGAAGTGTGTCGACCCGGCACGTGCCGAGTCCGTCAGCTCGTCGTCCCCGCCGCCGCCGATCACCCGGAGCCGGGGCCCGGAGCCGTCCGAACCGCGCACGACAAGCCGGTCATCGCCGCCGTGCAGGTACACACGGACCTCTGCTGTCTCGCGCCGCTGGAACGTCCGCTGGTAGTATGGCTCCCGAGCACCCTGGGCCGAGAGTCGCACGACGAGCCGCCCGCCTGCGAGGCGCTCGACCTCCGCCACGTCGGCCTCGTCGGTTGCGTGAATCTCGACCACACCGACGAGCAAGGCGTAGTACCGATCCGTGATTTGGAGCAGATGATCCCGCCGCCGCCGCAGCGCACGGCTGAGCGCCGCCCCGTTCTTCGCATAGTACTCCGGGGGCAGCCGCCGCACGGCCGCCTCGATCACCGAGTCGGGGAGACGTGCCTGGAGCGCCTTCGCCACGGAGTCCCAAACGGGTCTCTCGAGATCGACGAGGAGACGCCGGTCGGGCACTTGGCCGGCGAACGTGAGGCGCCAGATGCTCGGGTAGTTGTCCCCGAATCCGACGACCTGCGGCTGGTAGAAGCCCGTGAGCCACACCAGCAGACCGTCGAGACGCGCGAACGCCTGGTCGCGGTCGCGCGGGATGGGGCGCCACCAGTGGACCCCGGCGGAATCGAACCGGGCCCAGCGCCACTGGTCCTGATGCCTGTCCCAGTCCCCGATGAACACGTCCATGAGCCGGGCGGCAAGGAACGCGCGCGAGTCGACCCGGTGGCGCGAACTACGCTCGAGGTGCTCGAATAGCTTCTTGGTGTTGGCAAGGTCGACGGCGCCGGCGACCGTGGGTTCGCCGTCCGGGCCTTCGGTCGGGCGTTCCTCGATCATCCCGAGCTCGCCGGGAAACGCGCAGACGATTCCCGTGAGACGGCGGTCGTCCGGCAGGACGAACAATCTCGGCTCCGCGTTCAGCACACCGGCCGCGTCGAGTAGTGGGGCGACCACTAGGGGGGCGCCCGGATGAGCGGAGCTGATCTGGTCCTGAATGATTTCGCGGACGAAGGTGGCGCGCAGCTCGGGAGGGAGCGCGAGTGTCGGGTCCTTGTCGACCGACCGGAATGCGTAGTCACGGCCGTCAGCGCTCGAGAACCGGAGCACCTTCGTCTGGCGCCGGCCGCCGCAGCGGCTCGGCGTGAGCCCGCCCGCGAATCGGGACAGGTCGAGCACCTCGACCTCGAGCGGCGTCGTCCAGAGGTCACGGTAGTGCGCGCCCAGCAGCAGCCGGTGGAGCCACCCCGCGCCGTAGTGTGCGCCCGCGACGACCGTTTGTCGGACCGCCGCGTCCGCCGGAACGGCCTGCCCGGCGGCGCCCGCTGGCGCCAGGGCCGCGGCGACGCCCAGGGCGAGCGCGGCCCCCCGCGCGCTGCTCACTCGAGCCATAGTGCGAACGCCTCCGTGCCGCCGCCGGAGCGGTCGACGACGATGACGCTCAGGCGGGCGCGGCCGTCCCGCAGGAACTCGACGCGCATGAACCCGCTCGCGCGCTTCGCGAAGCGCGTACTGTCGAGCGCGGTGACGCGATCGAGGTGGCCGAAAATGCCGGCACCGCTCACCAGCTCGTAGCGGGCGCTCGTGCCGCCGATCACCTGGAGCGCGTGGTCGTGCCCCGCCGCGTAGATGAGCGGCGGTGAGCCCGCGAACCCGCTGTCGAGCGTCGCGCGCATCCGCCGGTAAGCCCCGCTCGGCGCGTCCTGGCTGGAAATGCCGTTCTCCCGGGCCACTGGGTATGCCGAGCCGATCAGCGGCAGGGGAATCCACAGCCACGACTTGAGAGCACGCAGGGGAAACACGTGCGCCTGCCATCCGAAATGCCCGCCGTGCGGCCCGCCGGTCGCGAGTGGGTGGTGCGCGAGCACCACGACCGCGCGCCCGCCGGCGCTCGCTAGCACCGCGCGCAGCGAGTCGATCACCTCGCGATCGGAATCCGCGGGACACGCCGCCGCCGGGTCCTCGGGCTTCGGCCCGTCGTGCAGCCACCACTGCGTGTCGAGGGCCACGAGCCGCACGACCTTGCCGACGTCGACTACGGCGGGACCCGGGCACCCGCCTGCGGGCAGGAGGGCGGACCCCGTGCCACCCGCCGCGGCGATGAAGCGCTCCTGCCGCCGGACGGCGTTCCATCCTCCCGGCCCCTGACGATCCCAATCGTGGTTGCCGGGCACGAAGATGCCGCGTGCCCCAGTCGCGCTGAGCACGCGGAGCTGCGCGGTGAGGCGTCGCTCGGCCTCGGGCCTGTCCGCGGCGCTCGAGTCCGGCATGCCGCGGGGGTAGATGTTGTCGCCCAGAAAGGCGACGACCGGGTGTCGCGCGACGGACAGCGCAGCTCCCAGTGCCCTGAGGACGGGCTCGGAATCGGCGGGCGCCGCCGGGGCGCCGGCATCTCCGATCAAGAACAGCGTGACGTCGACGTCAGCCTGCGGCGCGGCCGGGACCGGGGCGGCGCCGGCGCTCGCCCGTCCTCCGGCGCCGCAGCCGTGCAACCCCATGCCGAGCGACGCCAGGAGCGCGAGCCGCCACCGCGCGGGGTGCCTCACTCCTCCTTGCCCGGCTTGAGGCCGCGGAGCGAGCGGAACTCGGCGGCCACGATGTCCGGCGCACCTTGCGCCTTGAGGTCGTCGACCAGGGCTGCCGCGACGGCGTCGTCCTTGACCCGGATCAGGTACTCGAGGGTCGCGGTGCCGCGGTCCGAGGGCAC
>WNGR01004165.1_pt1 | contig 15633 bp, 12 predicted proteins | sample 5407581 | NCBI WGS metagenome assembly WNGR01 (sample SAMN13153383, study PRJNA577476) | soil metagenome | isolation source: 80 cm soil or saprolite under Garry oak tree replicate 2 | place: USA:California | collected 2016-06-15
GAGCTCCGGCTTCTCTTTGATCAGCGTGCTGAGCGAGTAGAAGGCGGCGTCGTTCATCTCATCGACCTGGTCGTCGAGCAAGAGGACGGACTTGGCGAGCTCGGCATCGGCCTCGATGAAGGCCTGGAGGGATTTGCGCACCATCGCGGAGGCGAGTGAGGCTAGCTTGGGGATGTCGACGGGAAGGTCGATGTTGGCGAAGGCTCCCATCTCGCGCACGCGGACGGCGACGTTGACGGCTTGGTCTCCGACGCGCTCGAGGTCGGCGTTGATGCGGATGACGGAGATGATGAAGCGGAGGTCGATGGCCATGGGCTGCTCCATGGCGAGGAGGTCGAGGGCCATCTGGTCGATCTCGCGCTCGAGGCGGTTGATGGAGGGCTCGGAGCGGAAGACGAGGTCGCAGATCGAGAGGTCGCGGGTGCGGTAGGCCTCGATGGAGCGCTGGATGGCCTGCTCGGCCATGCCGGCCATGATGAGGAGGCGCTCCTTGAGGTCGTCGAGGCTCTGGTGAAACTTGACGCGCATCATCCGAACCTCCCAGTGATGTAGTCCTCGGTGCGCTTGTCCTTCGGGTTGGTGAAGATCTTGTGGGTGGAGTCGAACTCGACCATCTTGCCGTTGAGGAAAAAGCCGGTGTTCTCCGCGACGCGCGCGGCCTGCTGCATATTATGCGTCACGATGACGATGGTGTACTGGCTCTTGAGCTGGAAGATGAGGTCCTCGATCTTCGAGGTGGAGACGGGATCGAGGGCGGAGGCAGGCTCGTCCATCAACAGGACTTCGGGGTCGACGGCGAGGGCGCGGGCGATGCACATGCGCTGCTGCTGGCCGCCGGAGAGGCTGGCGCCGGACTTCTTCCTGAGGTCGTCCTTGACCTCTTCCCACAGAGCGGCACTCTTCAGTGAGCGCTCGACGGTCTCGTCGAGGATGCGACGGTTCCGGAAGCCGTTGAGCTTGAGGCCGCTGACGACGTTGTCGTAGATCGCCATGGTCGGGAAGGGGTTGGGGCGCTGGAAGACCATGCCGACGCGGCGGCGAATCTCGACCGGGGACGCGTCGCGGTAGATGTCGACCTCGCCCATCTTCACGACGCCGGTGGCGCGGGCGATGGGGTTGGTCTCGTGCATGCGATTGAGGCAGCGGACGAAGGTGGACTTACCGCAGCCGGAGGGGCCGATGAGCGCGGTGGCGTGGTTCGCAGGGATGTGCAGGTTGATGTCCTGCAGGGTGTGCGTCGAACCGTACCACGCGTTCAGATCCTCAACTAAGATGCCGACTCCCACTAGCTTCCTCCCTTGAGTACGCCGCGGTTGGCAAAGATGCGGACGAGCGTGACTGAGACCATGATCATAACAATGAGAACGAGAGCGCCGGCCCATGCGAGGCGGTGCCATTCGTCGTAGGGCGAGATGGCGTAGACGAAGATCTGCAGGGGCAGGGCGGCGATGGGCTCGTCGAGTTTGAAGCTCCAGAATTGATTGCCGAAGGCGGTGAAGAGCAGCGGCGCCGTCTCGCCGGCGACACGGGCGAAGGCGAGCATGCAGCCGGTGATGATTCCGGGGGATGCGGTGCGAAGGCTGATCGACATGACCGTCCGCCACTTGGGAACGCCGAGGCCGAGGGCGGCTTCGCGGATGGCGTGGGGGACGGTGGCAAGCATCTCCTCTGTCGTGCGGGTGATGGTGGGGACCATCATGATGGCGAGGGCGATGCCTCCGGCGAGTGCGGAGAAGTGCTTCTGCTGCATGACGACGAGCGAGTAGATGGAGATGCCCATGACGATGGAGGGCACGCCGTTGAGCACGTCGGCGGTGAAGCGTATGGCGTTGGCCAGGAAGGTTCCCTGCCCGAACTCGGCGAGGTAGACGCCGGCGGCGATGCCGATGGGGATTCCCATGAGGCTGGCGAGAGCGAGAATGATTCCGGAGCCGACGATGGAGTTGGCCATGCCTCCGCCAGCTTCGCCTACGGGTGCGGGGATGTGGGTGAAGAAGGCGAGGTTCAGCGAGCTGGCGCCCATGTAGATGAGGTAGAAGAGGATGGCGACCAGCGGCATGATGACGACGATAGTCGCGAGGACCGCGAGGCTGCTGACGAAGTAGTTGGTTGCGTTGCGGCGAAGTTTGTTCAGGCGCATCGACTTCGTCTGGAAGTCCATGGGACGCGTGGGGGGAATACCGATTGGCTGTGTGCTCATGGTTAGTTCACCCTTGCCGGCGCGCCGCGCGTCACGGCCCAGACCATGAGGCGGGCGATGGCGTTGACGACGATGGTGACGAGGAAGAGCGCGAGGCCGATCTCGATGAGTGCGCTGAGGTAGAGATCTCCGGTGGCCTCGGAGAACTCATTGGCAATGACGCTGGCCAGGGTGTATCCGGGGGCGAAGAGCGACTTGTTGATCTCGGGATGGTTGCCGATGACCATGGTTACGGCCATCGTCTCGCCCAGCGCGCGGCCGAGGCCGAGCATGACGGCTCCGACGATGCCGATGCGCGAGTTGCGGAGGACACCGATGCGGATCATCTCCCAGCGGGTTGCGCCGAGGGCAAGGACTGCTTCGCGCTGGCTGTTGGGGACCGCCAGCATGATGTCGCGTGTGAGCGACGAGATGATGGGGAGAATCATGATGGAGAGGATGATGCTGGCCGTCAGCAGGCCGACTCCGAAGTTCGCGCCTTCGAAGAGACCGGTCCAGCCGAGGGTCTTGACGAGGAAGGGGCCAATGACATCGCGCATCAGGGGGACGAGCACGAAGACGGCCCATAGACCATAGACGACGCTGGGAATCGCGGCGAGGAGTTCGGTGAGGAAGGAGATCGGCGCGCGCAGGGGGCGGGGGCAGAGTTCGGTGAGGAAGACCGCTACACCGAGGGCCAGCGGGACTGCGATCAACAGCGCCAGGAGCGAGGTGACCAGCGTGCCGTAGATGAAGGGCAGCGCGCCGAAGTCGCCGGCGACGGGGTCCCATGCCTGGCGGGTGAAGAACTTCCAGCCGAACTGAACCAGGCTGAGATGGGAACGAAGGATGAGGATGCTGAAGATGAAGAGGACGATCGCGAAGATGCTGCAGGCGCAGAGCAGCATGACCGCGGCAAAGCTGTTGTCGGCGATGCGGCCGCTTCCCCGCTGGCTGAGGTAGGCGCGAATGGCCGAAGGAGCGCCACTGCCCGAATCGGGACTGGTGTCCGCGGCATAGGCGGCGGGCGCGACCGGCATGGGGGACGGCGCAGGCATTGAAGAGCCGGGTTCTCGTTCGGTAGTCATGCGACTGGGAGGCACAATCCTATTCCTGTGAGGCAGATTCCAGGGCTGATTGTATCTGGCCCTACGGAATGAAGCGGAGCAGATTAAAGGCACCGCACGGAACTCAAAAGATTGCGAGTTCCGTGCGGCGGTAAGGCTATTTGACCTGAGCGATGCTCTTTCGGACCATGTCCTGGACCGGCTTCGGCAGAGGAGCGTAGTTCAATGCTGCGGCTTCAGCCTCGCCGTGATCGAGCATCCAGCGGAGGAAGTCGGCGAGAGCCTTGGCCTTTGCCGGGTCGGTTGAGTGGGTTGGGATCAGCAGCCAGGTGAAGCTGGAGATCGGATAGGAGGCGGCTCCGGGCGCGTTGGTGATGGAGACGCGGTAGTCGGCGGGCATCGTCTTGGCTGCGGCTGCTGCAGCGGCGGTGACGCCGTCGGTGGTCGCCTTCACGAACTTGCCGGAGGCGTTGCGAACGGCACCGTAAGCCATTTTGTTCTGGGTCGCGTAGATCAGCTCGACGTAGCCGAAGGAGAAGGGGGACTGGCGAACCATGCCGGAGACGCCTTCATTTCCCTTCTGGCCGATACCCGTGGGCCACTTGACGGAGGTGTTCTTCCCTACCTTGCTGCTCCAGTCCGGGCTAACCTTCGAGAGGTAGTCGGTGAAGATGTATGTGGTTCCGCTTCCATCGGAGCGATAGACGGGCAGGATCGCATGGTTGGGAAGACTGACACCGGGATTGTCCCTGGTGATGCGGGCGTCGTTCCACTTGGTGATCTTGCCGAGGTAGATGTCCGCGATCACGTCGCCGGAGAAGTTGAGATCCTTGCTGACGCCGGGAATGTTGTACACCGGGACAACCGCGCCGAGGACGGTGGGGATGTGCATTGTCTTGACCTTCGCACCGCTGATCTGCGCATCGCTCATGGGGCCGTCGGAGGCGCCGAAGTCGACCGTACCCTCGGAGACCTGGCGGATACCGCCGCCGGAGCCGATGGACTGGTAGTTGATCTTCACGCTGGGGTGCTGCTGGCTGTATTCGCTGAACCACTTGGAGTAGATGGGATATGGAAACGTGGCCCCTGCTCCGTTGATGTTCTGTGCGCTGGCTCCTACGGCTGCCAGAGCCAGTACGCCTGCTGCGATGACTTTCAGTTTCACTCTACCTCCGCAAAATGGGATGCGCCGAGCTTGCCGAACTCCTTCGACACACCCATATAGAGTGTGCGCGGGGATTGTTACGGAGAGGTTACATGGGGGTGACAACGGCAAAAAACAAGATAAAAACAGAGTTAAGGAGGTGAAAGAGTCGGTTTATGGGGGAAGAAGACGCGCCTCGGGGCAAAGCTGAAGCTTCAGCTCGCTCAGGACAGGCTCTGAAGAAGGCAAACCATCCCCTTCAGGGGTTAAAGGGTGTGCTGGAAAAATTTCTGTTGTTGCCCTTGAGGGAACGCAGGGCTTTTTGCAGGGTCTGACGAATAGTCCTGGGATGGGGGTTCGCGTAGTGAAACAGTGCAGTCGCTCGAACCTTATCTGGATCACAGGGTTCATTGGTATGAATGGAGCGATAGCCCCAGAAGAGGTACAGATGACCGGGCACTAGCTTGATTCGCATCGGGCTCAGCATCCTGGTGTTTCTGCGGGTGCGCAGAACCCACTGCGTGACCGGGTTATTGAGAAGCACCTTGTCCAGGACATTCAACAGGTAGGCGTTGCGAATCTTCCTTGTGTTCGGATATATCAGCAGATCGCCGGCGCATCCCTCCGAAGGGATATGGATGGGAATCAATGCCGTGACGACATAGGAATCATAATGATAGATAAGGGAGTGCTTTCGTGCTTCGCTGCCGGTCAGACAGCGAAGAACCTGGTAGAAAGCCTCCCCGGGCGCGACCTTTCCGGTGCCCTGTTCGTAAAGGCCGTACATGAGTTTCTCGAACTGCGGCGTACGGGCGAGTATTTCCAGACCAGATCCGTAGACGGTGTCGGGACCGCGGAAGTCAATGTACTGATTCCCCGATTTGTTGACGGCTGAGGTAACGAAGTCCTGCATTCGTTGTAGATCGTCGTGCTGCACGTAGTTGGGGAGGCACACAAACCCCGTGGTGTTAAGATCGTGGACCAGTTGAGATATCTGCTGTGTCGGAATATCGGGGACAGACATGCTCACAGTCGCTCTCCTAAATTTCCAGCAACAAAATTATTGATATCGAGACGATTGACGGCCTTACAAAGTGCTCGATATAAATGCAATAGTGTCATTGTGTGCGCAGTTCACACGTGACCCTATTCCATCCAGTGCCGTAACTTCCGAATCTTCCCGATATTTGAGCCTCATAAAAGAGTTCCAAGTAGCAGATTCAGTTGATTGACTTGGGTGCTGGATAAGCGGGCAGGAGACGATCAAGACAAAACAAGGCGAACCTTTATCGGTCCTGATTGCCGGATGTATGTCTATGATCCGACAACCAATAGCCAAAGACCCAAAACATAATATCAAAACGATACATGAACCTTCTACACACCGCGACATCGTCGATGTGCGGCGTGATTGGTTCCCCAACATCTGAAGCCGTGCCCTTTAGCGAGACACGACCTTTCAGCCATCCTCTATCAACTGACGGGAGATTGTGCCCTGGGGAGGGTAAAGATGAAGGTACTGCCGGCGTTCAGCTCGCTTTCGGCACGAATCGACCCGCCCTGGGTCTGCACCATGTGTCGTGCAATGGCAAGGCCGAGGCCGGTGCCTCCGGACTCGCGCGAACGCGCCTTGTCCACGCGGTAGAAGCGCTCGAAGATGCGGCTGAGATGTTCGGAGGCAATCCCCTTGCCAAAGTCGCGGACGCTGAACTCGACCGCGTCGACCGGATCGGAGACCTCGCGTGCGCTGACGACGACCCGGCAGTGCAGCTCGTTGCGGGCGCGGCCGTACTTGATGCCGTTCTCGATGAGGTTGCTGAGCACCTGGAGGATGGCATCGGTGTCAGCGAAGACCTCGGCGTGGGTGGTTTCGCCGATCTCGAGGACGGCCTCCTCGTCCTGGACGAGGCCGCTCATGGCCTGCACTGCATCGCGCACAAGGATGTCTGCGCGAACAGGCGCGGGGTGAAGCTCCTGCTCGGAGGACTCGACGCGAGCCATCACCAGCAGATCTTCCGTCAGCCGGTTCATGCGCGTGGCGTTCTTCAGGATGGTCGTCAGAAACTCGCGAGCCTGCGGGCTCAGGGAGGCCTCGTGATCGAGCAGCGTCTCGACGTAGCCGGTGATGGAGGTCAGCGGCGTGCGCAGCTCGTGGGAGACGTTGGCGACGAAGTCTAGCTGGGTGCGCTCGACCTGCTCGATACGGGTGATGTCGTGCAGGACGGCGACGGCGCCGCCACCGGGCATGGGCGAGGCGGCAACCTCGAAGATGCGGCCCGGCAGAAGCGACGTCGAACGGCGCTCGGTGACCACGCGCTCCTCGAGCGCGATGCGAACGCAGGCGAGAACGTCGGGGTCGCGGATGGTCTGCACCAGAGCGTGGCCGATGCGCACCGCGCTGCTCTCCGATGCGCCGGGAATGAGCCGCTGCATGCGCTGATTGGTCCACTGGATGCGCCCTGCCTGATCGACCGCGACGACCGCATCCTGCATGCTGTCGATCATCGCCTCGAGCTCGCGGCGGCTCTCGGAGGATTGGGCGAGGACCCGCTCCACGTGGCCTGAGGCCTGCGAGATGGCCTGAGCCAGACCATCGAAGTCGCTGAACTGATATTTGAGGACGCCGACCGGACGCTCCGGAATGGCAGCGGTGGAGGCCTGGAGGAGTGCGATGCTGCGGCGAACCGAGCGGGTGAGTAAAAAGGCGTTGACGGCAGCCCAGACCACAACCAGAATCGAGCCCAGAATCCAGCCGTTCGGGGTGAACCAGACTCGCATCACGGCGACGAAGGCCAGGGCAATCGTCATCCGAATGAAGAACGAGAAGAAGAGACCACGCGTCACGAACTACCCCTTAGAAGATGCTGCGGCCCGCAGCGGTGCTGAAAAGTCAGCGCAGTAAAAAACGTACCTCAGCGGCTAAAGCCGCAAAACAAGACGGAACACTTACGGCACGGCTGAAGCCGTGCCCTTAAACGAGACAAGACTTTTTCAGCACCTTCGACTTCGCTCAGGACATGATTCTAAGCGTGCTCTTAAACCTGTGCCGTCTTTGGAATCTCGAACCGGTAGCCGGCACCGCGCATTGTCTTAAGATAGCGCGGAGTCTCCGCATCGACCTCGATCTTTTCCCGGATGCGCCGGACGTAGACATCGACCGAACGGGGAGTGACAAAGCGAGCATCGCCCCAGACGGCATCCAGCAAGTGATCGCGGCTGAAGACGCGCCCAGGATGACGCGCCAGATAGTCCAGCAGGCGAAACTCGGTCGCCGTGGTCGTCACCAGTTCGGCGTCGACGCGGAGCTGCATGGCGCTGGCATCGATCTCGATGTTCTCGAACTTGATGACGGAGGGGGACGTAGGCCGCTCGAAGCGGCGAAGGACGGCCCTGACCCGGGCTACCAGTTCGCGGGTGGCGAAGGGCTTGGTGATGTAGTCGTCGGCGCCCATCTCCAGGCCGTGGACACGGTCATTCTCGGCGGCGCGGGCCGTCAGGAAGATGATGGGAACCACGCTGAGGGTGGGGTTCTGGCGCAATCGGCGGCAGAGGTCCAACCCATCGCCGCCCGGCACCATGATGTCCAGCAGGAACAGTGCGGGGGGCTGAAGCTCGGCGTCGGGGAGGATCTGACCGATCGTCAGATAGGGGCGGACTGTAAAACCAGCGCTTTCCAGGTGATACTGGACTAGCCGGGAGATGTCTGCATCATCTTCCAACACAAAAATCGTCTGACTCAATTCGTAGACCTCGATTGTTTACGCAACGTTACCAACATCAGCTTAGCCCAACCCATAGCCGAAGTTTGCAAACGTACGATGAATCGTCCATGACCGGAAGGGGATGGGTACGTATACTAAGTTAATTCTGTTGCATCGCCGTTGCTGGACAAACTAGCTGGACGAAAATATCTATGGCACACGAATCCAACCTTATTCTTTGCGTGGATGACGAACTGGTCGGCCTGCAGGTGCGAAAGATCCTGCTGGAGCGTGCCGGATACCGGGTGTTGACCGCGCAGAATGGGTCCACGGGGTTGGAGATCTTCTCAAGCCATCCTGTCGAGGCAGTCGTCCTCGACTATTCGATGCCCGGAATGCACGGCGGCGAGGTTGCGTCCAGAATGCGCCAGGTCAAGCCCAATATTCCCATTCTTTTACTCTCCGCTTACATTGGCCTTCCCACCGAGGTCACCTCTCTGGTCGACCTGTATATGACAAAAGGGGAGGGGGCACCTGTTCTTTTGAAGAAGTTAGGGAGTTTACTTCATCCAGTAAATGCATCTTAGCGAGAGGACTGGGCCCGGAAGCTGTGAACCTAAGTCAATTCAATCGCATCCTGCGACAGGTGTTTCTGCTGCCGGTGGTGGCGCTTTTACTGACTGCGGGCGCGCTCTACTGGCAGATTCGAGGAGCCAACGCCACCGTCGACCTGATCCAGGAGTCCGATGCGCGCATCGCTCAGGCCGCGACCGTCGCGAAGCTGGTCGTGGATGAGGAGTCTGGACTCCGCGGGTTCGAGACAACCTCGGACACCAGATTTCTGCAGCCTTATGTTGAAGCCGAATCGCGTCTGCAGACTGAGTTTCAGCGACTTGACGAGGTCGCCGGCTCCGATCCCGACCAGAAGCGCATCATCGAGGACCTGCGGAGCGAGCACCAGACTTGGCGGGATGCCTTTGCCTTGCCCGTCATCGCCACGGTCCGGGCCGGCGGCCGGACCAGCGACGTCGAGCTGAACCTCCAGGGCAAATCGTTGATGGACGGCGTCCGGCAGGATCTCAACGCCATCATCCACAACGCAGAAGAGCATCGCGCGGCACGCATCGCGCTGTGGCACCGGCAGGTTCGAAGCATGAGGACGGGGCTGCTCTTTCTGGCTCTCAGCATGGGGATTCTCATCGGGCTGTTCACCCGCAGCCGCCTGCACGCCGTCTCCGCAGCCTATAAGTCGTCGCTCGATGTGCTGAACCGCCGCGCCGAAGAGATCTTCCAGTCCGAGCAGCAGCTGCGCACCACGCTGGCGTCGATCGGCGATGGAGTCATTACCTGCGACGTCGATGGCAGGGTTCAGATGATGAACCCCGTGGCACAGGGGCTGACCGGCTGGAGCCAGACCGAGGCCCACGGGCGTCCCCTGGAGGAGGTCTTCCGTATCGTCCATTCGACGACCCGTGAGGTCGTCGAGAATCCTGTCGCAAAGGTAAAGCGCTTGAACAGCATCGTTGGCGTGGCCAACCACACGGTCCTGGTCCGGAAGGATGGAACAGAGCTGCAGATTGCCGATAGCGGTGCGCCCATCCCCGACCAGAGCGGCGGCACGGCCGGCATTGTGCTGGTGTTTCGCGATATCACCATGGAGCGCCGGACGCAGGAGGCGCTGCTCGCAAGCGAGAAGCTGGCCGTGGCCGGAAGGCTCGCAGCAACGATCGCCCATGAGATTCACAACCCGCTGGACTCCGTCTCCAATCTGCTCTACCTCATGCGCACAGGTGTAAGCGAGGAGGAGTCGAAGCAGTTTATGGACATGGCCGAGCAGGAGTTGGCGCGCGTCACGCAGATCAGCCGCGCCATGCTTGGACTCTATCGCGAGTCGAAGGCTCCCGTTCTGGTCGATCTCAAGGAGATGCTGCAGGAGATTCTGTTGTTGATGGAGCGCAGGCTCATCGACCTCAGCGTGACCGTCCACACAGATCTGCCGGCTGTGATCACGGTCGATGCCTTCCCTGCGGAGCTGCGACAGGTCTTCAACAACCTCATCACGAATGCCGCAGAGGCGGCCAGTCCGGGGGGCGAGGTGCGCGTCAGCATCTCGCCCCAGGCGGCAGGCGTCGACGCGGACGGACAAAAGGTGCAGGCGGGAGCGACGGTGATCATCGCGGACAATGGCTCAGGAGTCTCCGACGAGGTCCGGCCCAACCTGTTCCAACCCTTCTTCACGACCAAGGGCGAGCACGGAACCGGCCTCGGACTATGGGTCAGCCGCGGAATCATCAACAAGCACGGCGGCAATATCGAACTGGTCAGCAACACCAACGATGGAGCGCATGGCACCGTCGTCACCGTCTTCCTGGCGACCAAACCAACCATCAATGCCGGGGGCGACTAGCTCAGTCGTTACAACAGTCGCAAACGTTCCGAGACAATCGACGCAGCCTTTGCACACGCCGCCTTGTCTACGTCGTAGTGGGTGACGAAGCGGACTGAATGTGGACCGACAGCACTGGCGAGGACCCCTTTCTCTTTCAAGGCAACGCAGAAGGCCGAAGCATCGGCATTGTCGCGCAGCTTGAAGATGACGATGTTCGTCTGGACGGCATCGAGGTCGATCTCGGCTGTCGGCTCGGCCGCGATGGCTTCGGCGAGCAGGCGGGCGTTCGCGTGATCCTCCACGAGGCGGGCCGGCATCTCCTTCAGAGCGATAAGGCCGGCGGCGGCGAGAACTCCGGCCTGGCGCATACCTCCACCCAGCGCCTTGCGGTGGATTCGCGCCTCGTCGATCGCTTCCCTGCTCCCCACGAGCATGGAGCCTACGGGTGCGCCGAGACCCTTCGAGAGGCAGAACATCACGGTGTCGAAGCCGCGGGTCAGTTCTGCGACGCTGATGCCGAGGGCGGCGGCGGCGTTGAAGACGCGGGCACCATCCAGATGCACGGGCAGGCCGGCATCGTGCGCGCCGTCCCAGACCTCCTGCAGGATGGCGAGGGGGGTCACCGTTCCGCCGGCCATGTTATGCGTGTTCTCGAGGCAGATAAGGCCGGTCTGGGCGCGGTAGTAGATCTTTGGCCCGATGGCCTGCTTGACGTGCGCCCACGTGAGGATGCCGCGATCCGCCGCTACCGTCCGGGCCTGGCACCCGGCGAAGGCGGCGGTCATGGCCATCTCCCAGTCCAGAATGTGGGAGCGGGCCTCGCAGATGACCTCCTGCCCGTGCTGGGTGTGCAGCCGTATGGCGATCTGGTTCCCCATGGTGCCGGTGGGGACGAAGATGGCGGCCTCCCTGCCGAACGCCGCCGCGGCCTCCTTCTCCAGCCGGTTCACCGTCGGGTCCTCTCCGTAGACGTCGTCACCGACCTCGGCTGTGGCCATTGCGGCGCGCATGGCTGGCGTTGGCCTGGTGACGGTGTCGCTGCGTAGATCGATCATCTGACTGGTTCGCTCCTGTGTGTTTTAGATACTGGTTGCGTTATGCCGCCGAGGTGATCAACAGGCGGCTGAAGACTTCGTTCGAGACCATGCGGCCACGGGCCGTCAGGCGAATCTGGCCGGACTCCAGCTCAAGCAGGCCAGCATCGCGGACCTCGAGAAGAGCGGGCATTGCGCTGTTTAGCAGAGCCTCTCCAAACTCACTGCGCAGCCTGTTCAAGGGAACGCCTTCGTTCAAACGCAGGCCGAGAAAGAGCGACTCTTCGAAGGCCTCTTCGCGGGTGATGACGTCTGGATTCGTGTCAGGCGAATCCTCAGTATGGGAAAGGATGCCGAATGGACTCGGAGCGGAGGCATTGCCAAGGTAGGCCTCCAGATCGCTCGTATTCGCAAAGCGCACGGCGCCGGCAGTGGTAAGCAACATCGAGTGCGCATCGAGGCCGAAACCTATATAGGGCTGGCGGTGCCAGTACTTCAGGTTGTGACGGGACGCATGGCCCTGCTGGGCGAAGTTGGATATCTCGTATTGCCGCAGTCCGGCCGCGTCGAGGGACTCACAGGCCAACTGGTACCAGGCAGCCGCTTCATCCTCGGAAGGCACCGCCGAGGCGTGGTAGCGCGTGCCGTTGGTGAGCATCTCCTTGCCGAGGCGCGACTCCTCGTCGACCTCCAGCATGTAGACACTCACATGCGGTGCGCCGCTGGCGATGGCCTGCTCGATGGAGTAGCGCCAGCTCGCCTCGGTCTGGTACGGAAGACCGGCGATGAGGTCGAGATTGATCTCGTGAATGCCGGCGGCGCGCACCCGCGCAATCTCCGCCTCGCACTGCTGTCGCGTATGCAGACGGCCGACGGCGGCCGACTCCCGATCGACGAAGGACTGCACACCGAAGCTGATGCGGTTCATCCCCTGCCGCAGGAGCTCATCGAGGGTTTCTCCGGAGAGCTGGCCTGGGGCGCACTCGAGCGTGATCTCGGCGTTCGCAGCGAGATCGAACTCGCTACGCAGCGCGCTGAAGATCTGGTCGAACTGTCCGGGCGACAACAGGCTCGGCGTACCACCGCCAAAGTAGACCGAGTCGGCGCGATGGTCCAGCGTTGCCTCCACGCTCTCCGCCGCCGCCCTGGCCCCACGGACCTCCGTGCAGAGGCGGTCCACATAGCCCTGCATCCGGTCGGCGGCGAAGGCCCCTGAAGCGAAGTTGCAAAAGGTACACTTCGCCTTGCAGAATGGGACCGAAATATAGACGCCGACAGGGGGATTCATCGCGGTGAAAACGCCTCAGAGATCATTGTTTCATGGAGATTCACTTTAAAGCGCGACCGCGGCTGCCCCAGTCCGTCTAAGATTCCAGAGACTTCAGAAGGGGATTCCAGAGGACTTCAGAAGGGACAGGCCACCCCCATGAATTCGATTCCTCAACTCCCACGCGCCGCCTACCGAACGTTCGCAGCTTTGCTCGCTCTGCTACCGTGCATGGCAGCCGCCCAGAACGCGGCGCAGCAGAGGCGAACTCCAGTGGTGGTGGAGCTCTTCACCTCCGAGGGCTGCTCCAGCTGTCCGCCAGCCGATGCCCTGCTGGCCCGGCTGGATCGTGAACAGCCCGTCAGCACGGCGGAGATCATCGTGCTCGAAGAGCACGTCGACTACTGGGAGCAGGATGGCTGGCATGACCGCTTCTCCTCGTCGCAGTACACCGAACGGCAGAACCAGTACGCTCCGCGCCTGAAGTTCGACAGCGTCTATACGCCGCAGATGGTCGTCGACGGCGCGACGCAGTTCGTCGGCAACGACGGCCGCCGCGCCCTCCAGGCTGTCGTGGCTGCGGCGCGGATGCCCAAGATCGCCCTTGCGCTCTCTCCGCCCGTGCTGGATGGCCGGCGTCTGGCCTGCTCCGTCTCCGCTCCCGCGTCATCATCCCCGCTGCCCAAGGCAGACCTCTACGCCGCCCTCGTAGACCCGAGCGCGACCACCCAGGTGCTGCGTGGCGAGAATGGTGGACGGCATCTCGATCACGTCGGCGTCGTCCGCTCCCTGAGACGCATCGGCAAGCTGCAGGACCTCGGCTCCAGCCCACTGCAGTTCATCCTCAACGCGCCCTCGGACGCCAACCCAGCCAGGATGCGTGTCGTCGTCTTCGCGCAGGACTCGGACCAGGGACCGATTCGGGGAGCGGCCTCCATCGGAACCAAACAATAGTTGCAGCGCAGGCGGAATCCGGCCCCGCTCGCAAGCATCTAGAATAGAGACAGATGGCTGACCAGGAAAAACCCAGGGACTCTGAAAACCCGCCCGCGAAGAAGGCAGCGCAGGACGACGACGTCGCAGGCAAGGCATACGACGGCCGCCTGATGCGCCGTCTGCTGACCTACCTGCGTCCGTACAAGCTGCAGACGGCCCTCTCGGCGCTCGCGATTCTCTTCAAGGCCGGAAGCGACGTGCTCGGCCCCTACCTGGTCAAGATCGCCGTCGATACCTACATGACGGACACGCCGCCGGCGAAGCTCTCGTGGATGGCCCAGCACCTGAGCCGCACGCCCATGACCGGTATCACCCAGGTAGCTTGTCTTTACCTTGGCGCGCTGCTGGTCACCTACGTCCTCGAGTTCCTCCAGACCTACCTGATGCAGTGGACCGGACAGAAGATCATGTTCGACCTGCGCAGCCAGATCTTCCGGCACCTGCAGCGCATGCACCCAGCCTTCTTCGACCGCAACCCGGTCGGCAAGCTCGTCACGCGCGTCACCTCCGACGTGGACGCGCTCAACGAGATGTTCACCTCGGGGGTGCTGGCCATCTTCGAAGACGTCTTCGTGCTGGCCTTCATCGTGATCATCATGCTGCGGATGAGCTGGCCGCTGGCGCTGCTGACCATCTCGGTGATCCCGGCCATCCTCTACGTGACCCGCATCTTCCGGAGGCACGTCCGCGACAGCTATCGCCGCCAGCGCGCCGCGACGGCCCACATCAACACCTTCACGCAGGAGTACGTCTCGGGCATGTCCGTGGTGCAGCTCTTCAACCGCGAGCGGCGCGCCTTCAACGACTTTTCCGCCGTCAACGCGCTGAACAAGAAGGCGTGGAGCGACGCGATCTTCGCCTACGCGCTCTACTACCCCATCGTCGAGCTCCTCAGCTCCACCGCCATCGCGCTGGTCATCTGGCGCGGCGGAGCGAGCGTCCTCCACGGCACTGTCACGCTCGGCATCCTCATCGCGTTCATGCAGTATGCGCAACGATTCTTCCGCCCCATCCAGGACCTCAGCGAGAAGTACAACATCCTGCAAGCTGCCATGGCCGCAAGCGAGCGCGTCTTCAAGCTGCTCGACTCCGAGCCGGAGATCGTATCGCCCGCGCGGCCTGTCGCCGGCGACGGATCGGGCCGCGTCGAGTTCCGCAACGTCTGGTTCACCTACCAGACGCTCGATGCCGCACAACAAGCTCGCCTCACCACCGCTACGGACGAAGAGCTGAACGGCTACGCCGACATCGAGTGGATCCTGCGTGGCGTCAGCTTCACCATCGAGCCGGACGAGACCGCCGCTATCGTAGGCCACACGGGCGCGGGCAAGACCACCATCACCAGCCTGATGATGAGGTTCTACGACATTCAGCGGGGAACAATCCTTGTGGATGGAGTGGACGTCCGCCAGCATGATCTGAACCAGCTCCGCCGCCGCTTCGGCGTCGTCCTGCAGGACCCCTTCCTCTTCACCGGCACCATCGCCGACAACATCCGCCTCGGCTCCAAGTGGATTACGGACGAGCGCCTTGAGCGCGCGGCGGACGAGGTGAATGTAGGCGACTTCATCCGCTCGCTGCCGCTGCGGTTCGCCGAGCCGGTGCGAGAGCGCGGGGCGACGCTCTCCACGGGCCAGAAGCAGCTCATCAGCTTCGCCCGCGCGCTGGCGCATGATCCCGGCATTTTGATCCTCGATGAGGCGACGTCTTCGGTCGATACCGATACCGAGCTTCGGGTCCGGCTTGCTCTCTCGCGAATGATCACCGGCAGGACCTCGGTGCTCATCGCGCATCGGCTGTCTACTATTCAGCGCGCGGATACGATCCTCGTGATGCACAAAGGGCAGCTCCGCGAG
>WNGR01005393.1_pt1 | contig 15624 bp, 17 predicted proteins | sample 5407581 | NCBI WGS metagenome assembly WNGR01 (sample SAMN13153383, study PRJNA577476) | soil metagenome | isolation source: 80 cm soil or saprolite under Garry oak tree replicate 2 | place: USA:California | collected 2016-06-15
CCGACGGCAAGCCGGAACTCCTGTTGCCATCGCCATCCAGGCTAGCTGCTGCCCGCAAGCTCAGCCTCCAGCCGTGCGACCTTCGCGCGCAACTCCCCGGCCTCCGGCCGCCCTGCGCCGACTTCGCCCGCACCGCCCCAGGCCTGGGCGCTGATCTTGCAGCGACTTGCCGGCTACGCCGCCAGCGACAACCCGCAGCCGTTCTTCCCCGCTCCCATGGCATGATGACACCTGCCCGCCCGCCGTGAGCTTCAACTCCAGATACGCCCGGCCATCGCCCGCGTCGGCGCCGCCGCAGCACTTTCCTCAAGGGCGGCGCGACGGCCCTGCGAGGCCTGACCATGGACAACCGGCACGACTAGCGTCCCCACCGGGCACGGATGATCCGGCCAAGGATGAGCATGACAATCCCCCGACAGGGCAGGACCGGCTCATGCGGTACGTGGAGCTGCGCCGGCACACCGACAATGAGGGTGATCGCCTGACCCCGCAGGGAGCCGCAGAGGCCGAGGTGATCGGCCGGGACGGGCTGCACCCGCCCTACGCCGCGTTCGTGTCCACCGGCGCGGCACGCGCCACTCAGATGCTGGAAATCTTGCGGCACGCGGCCGGCCAGGACCAAACACCGATCACCCCGACGACCGGGTTGCGGTCATCGGCGGAGGACCGCTGGCGCCAAGCGGCCAAGGCGGCGGGGAAAGGCGCGGACCTCGATGCCATCCGGGTCATCGACCCGGACCTGGTCCAGCGGGAGTCGTTGCTGCTCGCCTCGGCACTGCGGCAGGTGGTGGACGGGCTGCCCGAAGGCGGCCGGGCGCTGGTGGCGGGCCACAGCCCCACCAACGAGGCCGCCGTGCTTGGGCTGGCCGGCCGGGTCGTCCCGCCGCTGGGCAAGGGCAAAGGGGTTCTGCTGATCGAGGACGGCGGGCACTACCGGGTGGAGCCGCTGGACTAGCCACCCATCAACCGAAGATCGATGACGGCCGGGCACCTGCAGCCATAGCCACTCAAAAAGAGCCCGGGCAGCCAATGGCTGGTCCGATCGCGCGGCGGCACGCACAGATCATCCCGGTCTGAACGGCCACTTTCGCCAAGGCTGACGACGTCGCCGCTGCCCATAACGTCAGGCGAGACTGTGCGCTCATCTACGTTGAGGTTGATCACGCGGATTGTGCTGGGCGCTAGGCCGGGCGGGACTTTGCCGTGCCAATGGTGCTGGCGGGTGGCGTGGGCTTCTGCAACAGCCGCAGATGATGACTTCCTGGTGCCGGCACCCATTGACCTGATCCAGTCCCTGCGCTGGCCGGCATGGCAGGCAGAGGCGAGATGTCCGCCTGCCCCTGATCATGACCAGGTGTCCGGTAGGGGCGATTATGTCAAGCTGCGGAACGCTGCCTAGCTGTCCAAGTGTGCCTTGCGCCGCAGGGCTGTCCGCGCATCTCGGTAGCGCTGATGGAAGTCCTCGGCCAGGCGCTCATCGGGGTAGCGATCGTTAAGAAGCTGATCGAGGTCGGCGGCATGCGACAGAAGCGACGCCTCGGTCTTTCGGTCATAGCTCAAGGCAGTAAGGCCGTGATCGACGGCCTGGTCGAGGTCACTGTGCCGGGCGTGGATGATGCCGAGGTCGATGTGAGAGATGGCAGTCCGCATGGGCGCATTGGTCGAGCCGTCCGGCCGGGTGTGGTACGCGATGAGCTCACGCGCGTGCTCCTCGGCAGGCTCGTCGTCGCCCAGCCATGTGTAACAAGTCGCCGCGTAGAAGATCCACTTGGTGTGGTCGAACACGAAATGGTTCTCAGGGTGCTCGGGCCGAGGAAGTTGCTCGAGCAGCTTGGCGCCGTGATCAAGGCTGGCGTGCACCTCGCGGCGCTGGCCGAGCCGGGCTTGGCCGCGGGCTTGCTGCAGGACGAGCTGGATCATGGCGTTGGTCAGGCCTGCGTGCTGCTGCCCGGCCCGGGCATAGTCGACCACGTCGTAGTAGCGCCCCTCGGTGAGGGCGAACCAGGCGGCCATCTCATACGACCAGGCGATGATCTCCCCGTGCCCGGCTTGCAGTCCCGCCTGATTGGCGGCCTGCCGGGCGCCCTCGGCCTGCTCCCGCTCGCCAAGGTCGTAGTGCACGCAGCCGAGCAGCAGCGCCAGCCAGCCGATGGTGACCAGCAGCTCGCGGTGCTGGGCGAGGGTGAGCCGCCCGTGCAGCAGCCGGGAGATGTAGCTGAGCCGCTGCTTGGTACGCGCTCGCAGCTCGGCCGCGGAGGCGCTGGGATAGGCGCGGCACAGCAGCTCGGCCGCCTCCTGGAGCGTGTCGAGCGTCCCCTGGCCGATATCGGAGACGCTGACCATCCGCGCCAGGTCCAAGGTATCGACGAGCTCCGCCTCGCTGCGGAACGCTTCGGCCGCGTCGATGCGGGCCGGTGACACCGCCGCCTGCCCGTTCGGGATGAACCCGAGCTGGGACGGATCCAGGCTGGTCACGTCCTTCAGCGCACGTCGGTAAACGGGTGACGGCCAGCGGACCTCGCCGCTTTCCCAGCGTCGGATCCGCTCTTCGTCACAAGCCAGCCGCTCGGCAACACCAGTGGCCGAGGCGTTGATCCGGTCGGCCAGCTCGGCCCGGGACAGGCACTGCTGCCCCCGCCAGTTCCGGAGCGGGATGTTCGGGACGGCGCCGCTCATCGCGCCCACTCCCCGAGGGGGGTCGAAGGGGGGTGAGAGGGGGGCTGCGAGGGATGTTCCCCGAACGGCCCGGCTGGTTTGCTGCGCATATGCCAATCAGTTCCAAGCAGGGCGAAACTACGCGGTCACGGCGGATCTGCCGTCGGGCCGGAGCCATCCGTCAAGACACGCCCGGACCGGGCAAGCTTCCGGGCCTGCCGGTGCAGGCCGTCGAAGCCCGGATCGTTCGTCGCTGGCTTCACGATTCCAGCGTAAGGCGGCCAGCCGACACGAGGCGCACATCGGACCTAACGGAACGCTTGCGTCCACCGGACCGACAGCGATCTACCCCATCGCGCGGCGCGGTAACGTCCCGCGTGGGCGCCGGAACCGAACGGTCACGGGTGGCTGGTGCGCCCGTTGCCCAGGGCCTGCTTGAGGTACTTCTGGACGGGCTCGAAGATCATGCCGTTCATCAGCTCCTCGGCTTCGGTCAGGCTGGCCCAGCGCACCTCGGCGAGTTCCTCCTCGTCACCGACGAACACGTCGGTTCCGTGCGTCGGCTGGGCAGCCATGTAAACCATGGTGCGCCCGGTCGCCGGGTGCACCCGGCGACCGATGACCCCGCCCGCTTCGATGCGGAGGCCCGTTTCCTCCTTGACCTCGCGTACGGCGGCGTCGGCCGGGCTCTCCCCGGGTTCGATCTTGCCTGCGATGAAGGTCCACGGCGGCTTGCCGTCCTGGCGCTTGCCGACCAGGACGCCCAGGTGGCTGGTCACGATGGCCGCGACCACGGGGCCCGGCTCGGGAGCGGTGGACGGTTCGGTCTCCAGGTCCGTGTCCAATCCTCGTGCCGTGATGATCTGGTGAGCGAGGGTCTTGCTGATCCCCAGCCGCTTGGCCACCTGGCCGAACGACAAGTTTTCAGCGTAGTAGATACGAACCGCCTCCTCGTGAAGGACGGCCGAGGCGTCATCGGAAACGGCCCGGAGTTCCCGGGAAAGCCGGACCGCAGCGTCGGCGCGGTCCTGAGAGCCGGGCATAGCGCGAACGCTGGCAAGAGCCGCCCGGCTCGCATCCAGGGCAGCGTCAATCCGACGCTCAATGTCCTCCACACCACCAGCGTACAGCCCCTGATCGTTCAGGTGGTTGACGATACCGTTCACCCCCTGTACGGTGAGGCCACACCGTAAGAGGGCCCCAGCGGGGTGCCACCCGCTGAGGCCCGGAGCACCGATCGCTTCAGGAGTCTCTCGATGCATGATCAAACTACTACCGGGCCTCCCGGGAGGCCTATCCGCACGGCGGCCAGGCGGCCGGTGGCGGTGCTGTCGGCGGCCGTGCTCGTGACGGCACGGGCCGCCTGCGGCGAGGACCGGGCGGAACTCGCCGCCCGGGCTGGACTTGGCGTCCACGTAGTGGACGGCGCGGAGGACGGAACGCGCCCGGCCTGGGCACTGCCGTACCCCGAGTTCATGGCACTCGCCGACGCGATGGCGGCGCCGCACCCGTCGTGGCGCGAGCTGTTCGAGACCGCCGCCGCGTGCGACCTGCTGATGACCTGTCTGCTGGACGGGGACCAGGCGATGGCCACCGACGTGCTGGCCGACGACGACACGCGGGATACGACTGTGGCGCTGCTGCGGTGGGCGATCACGGGCGACTGCCGGTCCATCCAGCACGCCGGGCTCACTCCAGGGAAGCGCGCAGACGGGCCTTCCGGCCAACTGCTGAACGACGAGCAGCGGGCACTGCTGCGGCAGCGGGCGGCGGTGCTCGCCCGGTCGAGCTCGCTGGACGCTTGGGTCGGCGCGGAGATCCTCGCGATCATCGGGGGTGACCGGTGATGGCCGCCGATGGTGCCGCGTTCTGGATCGACTACGACTACGACCGGGAGAACGCGAGCGACGGCGTCAGCCGGTACGGCGCCTACGTCCGCCGGTCGAGCACGCTGGCGGAGAGCTGGGACGGGACCTGGGATGACGCGCAGGTCCGGCAGGCGCGATTCGCCGAGGCGGCCTGGGCCACGGCTACCACGCCCGTGATGTCCCCGGGCTTCGTCCGCCGCCACCCGCGGGTGATCAGCGCGGTCGTTCAGTTCAACGCGTGGGATGCCACTCTTGCCGGATGCGTCCGGCTGATCGCGCCGTGGCCGCACGCGCTGGCCAGCTCCCGTGACTGGCGGCGTGACGTCTGGTGGCAGGACTGGCCGATGGAAACGCTCGGCGGCGTGCGATGGCGGGAGCCAGACGAGCATGAGCTGACCGGGCACGCGTATCTGATGGCGAGCGCCTGGCTGGTCTTCCCGCTGCATGCTCCCGCAGGCCTGCCCCCTGCGCCGTCCGGCCCAGATGACTGCGTGGAGGTAGCCGCCCGGGAGGCGGTCGCGGCGCTCGTGCGGGTGATGAACGCCGTCGTCGTGCCGGTGATCGAGACCCTGGAGTGGTCTTGATGCCCCGGCGGAAGGCTAGTGCCATCCTTCGGCACCAGTCGCGGGGCTTGCCGCGGACGCTGCCGTCGTGGATGGATCAGGCGGCGTGCGCCAGTCACGATGATCCTGACCTGTGGTTCCCCGAGCGCGGCGAGGTCGACCGCGAGCAGGAGGCGCTCCGGATCTGCGGCGGTTGCCCGGTCCGTTCGGCCTGCCTGGCCTATGTGCTGTCGCTACCGATGCAGCCCGGTATCTGGGGCGGTACCACCGAGGGCGAGCGCCGGTCGCGACTGAAGGCGAGGCCCGCCTCATGACCCGGGCGTCCGCGGACCCGCCGCGCCAGGCTCGCGTCGAAGGTCCCCAGTTGCCGACTCGGGCCGATCTGGACCGGGCCACCGCCGTGACTGCCGCCACGATCGCGGATCCAGCTTCCGGCCCAGCCGACATGTACCGGGCGGCCGAGGTGGAGGCGGCGGTCTTGAGCGCCTACTGGCACGTGCCGGGTGCCGAAGCCGAGCTGGAAGCCGAACCCTGATGCGCTCCCGGCCGCCCGTGCCCAGCAGGCGGGGCGGCCGGGAGCATCGTCTTGGCGGCTGAGGTGGTGGCCGTCTTCAGGGGCTTTCCCCTATGGCCATCCAAGCCGCGTTGCACGCACGATCCACGCAGGCCGGGCACTGGCCGCGCAGGCAGTACCCGGCCGCCTCGCAGGAGCAGCGCCGTTGGCCGGGGCAGGGGTGGTAGCCGCCGCAGCCGTGATGGTCAGCCGGCGGCTTCAGATCCTCGCCGGTCACCCAGTCGTGGGCCTGCTCCACGCCCTCTCCCCACTGCGGTGGCGGGTACCGGCTCGGTTCGGCGGCGGGCTGGCCTTCGTGCCCCTGCATGGTGACGCCCGCGAGGTACACCATCATCTCTTCCTCGATGTTGGCGATCCCGTGGCCGACGCCGCGCAGGGCGATGAGTTCCGCGGGCGCATAGGGCGGTTCCGGCGTGGTCAGCGTCCTCACCGGGTCGAGCGGTTTGCGCAGGCCGGACAGGGGGGCGGTGTCCTGGTCGCCGAGGACCCAGTTGAAGTATGCGATGGCGCCGCGGAGCCATGCCGCGTTCATCCAGGCGGCGGGCCATTGCCAGGGCCGTTCGGCCTGCCAGAATGGTATGTCGTCGGGTAGGTCGCCGTGCTCGTGCAGGCCGTGCCGCGCCCAGCCTCGGACGGTGCGGATCTCCTCGTCGGAGCGGGCGAAGTGGAACCGGGCGCCCACGTACCGGCCGCGGCCCGGGTCCAGTAGCGGGATGGCCTCAGCGGCGCCGGTCAGCCAGCGCAGTACCCGCCGGGCCTGCTGCCGGTCCGGGCCCGGGTCGAAATTGTGACGCCATGGCGGCCAGGCGCACTCCGGCAGTTCGGTGTCGTGACCGGCTTCGGACGCGATGACATCCGGGGAGGGCGGGCGGCCTGGGCCCGGCGTCTCGCTGACGGGGGAGAGGCCATGTCCGGTGAGTACCCACCGCCACGCGCAGGCGGTCCGGCTGCCGGTGCCATGCTCGCGCAGGGACTGCGCCGCCACAGCCTCGATGAGCGGCGGGGCCGGGTGACGGCGGCTGGCAGCGGCTCAAGGATCGGGATGATGTCCACGGGCGAGGCGTCCTCCGCCTCTAGTCTGCGGCCTCGTGGTCACGGAGGCCAGACACGGTGATCACGGTCTTCCGGGTGGTCTTCAAGGTCATCGGCTACCTCGGACCAGTATTTCCGCAGCGCATCAATTATGATTCCGGATTCTGGGGCGGTCAGGCCGAGCACCCACTTAGGCGGCCAGGTGTGCACGTGTAGCCGGATCGCCTCCGAGCCCCGCCCCGCATCCACAGAGGAGGCGGCGAGGTTGTTCCGAGGTCAGTGTCTTGGGGGGTTGTCGAGGCAGAGCACCAGTTCTCGGTCGGCCAGGGTCTGCGGCTCCTGCGGCTACGCCGCCTTCTGACCTGGCACTCGGCGACCATCGGCGTGAAGGGCGCCGATTCCTATACTGCGTTCGGCTACGCCAACGCTCGCCAGCCGAGTGTTACGCGGCGTCCGTGGATACCCGGGGCATCGACTTTGGGGTCTTGCCCGTGCTGTGCTGCGGTCTCCGTGCCGCTGAGTCGTCCCGCGCCAAGCAGAGCTCCTGCACGCACTCGGCGGCGGCCGCCTGGGTCTGGCGATGGGGTTCAACCGAACTCCGTGTACCAGGAGTTCTCGGACTATGCGTACGAATCGGACGCAGAGCCCTTGGAGTGAATTACGGTGATCGGTGATCGGTGATCGGTGATCGGTGATCGGTGATCGGTGATCGGTGATCGGTGAGCGGTGAGCGGCTTGGGCGCCGGCGGCGTCGATGTCGCCCCAGTAGATCAGTACCTGGGCGCTTCGTGCCCAGGTGATGCGGGCGTAGTTGACGACGCTGAATCCGTGGCCGTGCAGGACGACGGTGCCCCGATGGTCATCGGTGATGGCGTAGCCGGTCTCTTTGTTCTCCAGAATGATTACCGTACGAGGCTGAACGGTCCACGCGTTGAGATCGTCCACGGAGGCCGCGAAGTGTCGCATTCCGCCGAGCCGCGACCGTAGATCTTGGTCGAGGACGGCGACCTGGATTAGGTCGGGAGGGGTACGTAGTCCGAGCCGTTCGTGCAGGCGGATGCGTGCGGAGGCGGGCCCGTCCTTGGCTTCTCTGGCGATGTCGTCCAGCGGGGGTTCCTGGTCTCCCAGGAGTGCGAGCACCAAGGTGGCGTGCTGGGCGAGCCATTTCGTGTCCATGCCTTCGATGGGCAACTGCCGGAGAAGCAGCCCTGAGGTGGGGTGGGTGCGCAGCCAAGTCACGGTGCTGACCAGCCCCTGATAGTTGTCCTCGTCTAGGTCGGTAAGCCGGCGGACGATGCGCTCGAATGAGCAATGCTGGTTAGAGCCATACGGGGGGACAAGGCGGCGCCGCTCCGCGGAGAATTACAAGTCTTGGTCAGACCCGTGGTCGTGCGCCGGTGAGCAGGAGGCATATGTCCGACATGGCGCAGGGGCCCTGGTCGGGTGGCGCTCTCGATCCGCCACCAGGGCGGGTCCTCGTGGCGGGGGACTGGCATGGTGACCGGGACTGGGCGCTGAGCGTGATCAAGCGTGTTCCTCAGCTGCTGGCCGGTGAGCAGACGCGGCTGATCCTTCATCTGGGGGACTTCGGGATCTGGCCCGGGGTCGAGGGCAGGCGTTACCTGGATTCCGTCAGCGCCGTGCTGGACCTGGTGGACGCGCACCTGTGGTTCATCGACGGGAATCACGAGGACTTCCCGCAGCTTGCCCAGATGGCCAGCGGCACTGTTCCGGGCGGGCGCGTCGCTGTCCGGCCGAACATCTGCCACCTGCCGCGCGGTCATCGCTGGCAGTGGCGCGGCCGCACCTGGCTGGCCTGCGGCGGCGGGGTGAGCCTGGACAAGGCGGGCCGCACCGAGCGGGTCGACTGGTGGCCGCAGGAGGAGATCACCAGCGGGCAGGAAGCGGCCCTGATCGCCGGCGGCCACGCGGAGGTGATGGTGTGCCACGACTGCCCATCCGGCGTGACCCACACCTTCCCGCCGCCGCCGTCCTGGTGGGCGGGCGCGGACCTGGCGCGCAACGACGCGCACCGGGAACGGCTTCAGCGCATCGTGGATGCGGTGCGGCCGGCGCATCTGATGCACGGCCACTTGCATCGTGCCTACCAGCGCAGCTGCGACTTCGGGTATGGCCCGGTCCAGGTTACCGGGCTGGCTGCCGAGGGCAGCTTGCGGAACTTCGCGGTGCTGGACGTGGAATCGATCACCTGGAAGCTGCGCCGCCGGGGACTGTTGGATATCCTCACTGGGCACACCTAGCTCCGTGCCCGCCGCGTGCCCGATCGGGGAGTAAGAGGAGGGGCAAGGCGGTCATCCACGGACAGATGTATTTGGCCACTGAGCTGCGACGTGGCCGGTCGCAGGCTGGCCCTGGACGATCTCCTAAGCAGTCGCTCACGACACCGGCTGGCGAGCGACCGAGTAACCAAGTGAGTAACAATCGCCACCGACAGCAGTGGACGCCAGCGGACACTCACGGATGGCCAGTCCCAGGTCAGGCGTGTTGCGGAGCTGACAGTGCCCGCCAGTACTTGGCTTCGGGACGAAGAGGCCCGCTTGCATTGCCGGATCTGGTCTTAGCCTGTCGGGCCCGTCATAGATGGCGATGACATGATGGCGGCCGCGATCGCCGGGGAGGCTTGGGTGATCTGCCTGTTATGGCGTGCTGGAGGGTGGGGTAGACCGCGAGCAGTGGGTGGATGTCGGCAAATTCGGTGATCCGGTGCAGCGGCCCGCCGGGGCGGATGGCGAATCGCACCTGTCTGCCTCGGGCGGTTGCTTTGCGGTGGGCTTTCAGCAGATGCCGGATGGCTGAGCGGTCACGGCATGCGGTGCAGGTCAGGTCGGCGATGACGACGCTCACGCCGGGTGTGAAGGCGGCGCTGATCTGCTCGGCGGCCTGTTCAGCGGTGGCGGTGCTGATCTGGGCGGGCAGCGTCACGATGACGGGCCGGGCGCAGGTTTCCTGGTCGAGCATGTCTGCCGCTCCTTTCGGCAGGGGGAGGGCCGCGGGCGCTTCGTGCGGCCCGGACCGGGGGACCCTGTCCCGGGGAGAGGACCAGGACCCCAGGCGGCCCAGGCGGGGGCTCTCGAACCCCTGGCCCGCAGGTCACCAGCCTCACGGGGGGAGAATGAGGCTGATCTGCAGGCTCATGGTTTGGCTGCCCGGATGCAACGCCGCCAAACCCTCATCCGGAAACCTCGCGCGGCAAAGGCGACTCCCATCCCCCTGATGTGATCTTGACGGTGTCCTTGCTCGGCCGTCATCTCGTACAGCAGCCTGGTACAGCAACCCATGCGCGCTACGGCAATCTTGGGCGACCATCAACAGGCGCACTAGGCTGCGCCGTTCGACCACATGCAGGGACGTGCCGGTAGTCTGCATCCAGATAGTCCAGGTGCTCGGCCAAGCGGTGCGTCGTGCCCGTTGCGTGCCCTATAAAGGACCACGCCATGCCCCTCGGCCGTCGTGGCCAGCACCCACTTGTAGTATCAAGTTATGGCCGAGGGTAGAGAGGTGTTCCCGTCTGCGCGGATCGTGGAGGAGCTTCGCGCTGAGATCCTGACGGGACAGCGGGCGGCGGGGGAGCGCCTGCCGTCGGAGACTGAGCTGGCCGAGCAGTACGGTACGAGCAGGCCGACGGTCCGGCGTGCTCTGGCGCGGCTGCGGGGTGAGGGGCTGGTGGTGACCTCGCAGGGGCGTGTTGCGTTCGTCCGCCCGGTGCCGCATGTCCGGCTGGTGATTACCGGCGGGAATTACCGTAAGCATCGTGCGCTGGGTCTGCCGGGTTTCAACGCGCAGGTCCTGGAGCAGGGCCAGGCGCCGGAGCAGCAGCTGCGGGAGGTGGCCACGGTCGGGGCGCCGGCCGAGGTGGCGCTGCGGCTGGATATCGAGGAGGGGTCGCCGGTTATTGTCCGCCGCCGGCTGTTCCTGGCCGACGGGGAGCCGGTGGCACTGTGCGACAGCTATTACCCGGCCGGGCTGGCGGAGGGAACCCCGATCGTGCAGGGCCGCAAGATCCGGGGTGGCGTTCACGCGGTGATCGAGGACCCGGCCGGGCCGGTGCGCCGCCGGATCGCCCGCTCCGTCGATGACCTGACCAGCCGGATGCCGACGCCCGAGGAGGCGGTGGCGCTGGAGCTCCCCCAGGGTGTCCCGGTCATCCGGGTACTGCGGACGGTGTTCGATGCTGATGGCGCCGCGCTGGAGGTCCAGGACACGGTCGCGGCGGGGGACCGCCACGAGTTCCGCTATGAGGTGAGCATGGACCGTGATGGCGGACCCGGGCTGCGCTAGCCGCCCGCTGCGGGTGGGGGCGTGCCTGTCGTTGTCGGGCCGGTTCGCGCGGTTCGGGTCGCAGGCCGCGCGGGCACTGCAGGTCTGGTCGCTGCTGGACGGGGACGCCGAGGTTGTCATCGAAGATGACCGCAGCGATCCTGGCATGCTGCAGGCCGCGTTGCCGCAGGTGGCAGCCTGGTCCGATGTGCTGCTGGGCCCGTATTCCACGCAGCTGGCCCGGGCAGCGGGGAAGATGGCCGCGGCCCAGGGGTGGCTGGTGTGGAACCACGGCGGATCAGGGGATGACATGCAGGCCGCCTATCCCGGCAATGTCGTGTCGCTGCTGACACCGGCGAGCCGGTACGCGGAGCGGTTCGTCCGCGACGTGGTGGATGACACGGGCCCGGAAATGTGGATCGTGCAGGGGAAGGGCTCCTTCGGGCGGCAGGTCGCCGATGGCGCGCAGAAGACGGCCGAAGGGACCGGTGCCCGGACACGGCGGCTTGGCTGCGGTGACCCGTGGCCGTGCGCGCCGGGGCCGTGGGCACTGCTGTCCGCGGGCACGTTCGAGGACGACGTGGCGACCGTCAACCGCGCCCGGCGCCAGCCGAACCCGCCCGGGCTGATCTTCAGCGTCGCGGCGGGAGTGCATGAGTTCGCCGGTGAAGTGGACGACCCGGAGGGTATCTACGGCGTCGGGCAGTGGTTTCCCGGCAGCCGGACCCGCGCCGAACTCGGGCCCTCGGAGGACGCGTTCCTGACGGCCTACGCCGAGGTGACCGATCAGCCCGTAGACTACCCCGGCGTGCAGGCAGCCGCGGGTGCCGCCCTCGCCGCGCACTGCGCCCGGCGGGCAGGCACGACGGCCCGCGAGCAGCTGTGGGCGCAAGCCGCCGCGATGGATACCGCGACCTTGTTCGGCGCATTCAGGATCGATCCGGTGACCGGCGCCCAGGTCGGGCACGAGGCCGCCCTGGTCCGGTGGACGCCCGGCGGGCTCGCGCTCGCCTAAGATCGGCGCCGCTCCCGGTCCCGCACCGCGCCACGTCTCTTGCCTTCCCCTGCCGCGGCAAACAAAGCCGAAAACATCTTGTTATTCCAAGTCTATTGACTTGTGTTTCCAAGTATCTCTACGCTTGCCTTGAGCCAACTTGGGATAACAAGTGGGCGGCCGGGGTCCTCCGGGTGGTCTCTGGCACCGGCCTGGCTCCAGCGGGCTCGGCCCGTTCAGCCAGGAGCATCGATTGGAGATCCGATGCAGGACCAAGCTACCGCCGTGGTGGCGGATGCTGGCAACGGCGGCCAGGCAGGGGAGGAGCGGCCGGCGCATCCGGTGGCGGTGCTCTCGGCGGCCGTGCTGCGGGCCGGGCGCGAGGTGCTCGGCGATAGCCGGGAGGTGTTCGCGGGTAGGGTCGGGGTGAGCGCGGACCTGGTGGCGGGCATCGAGGACGGCACCCGCCCGGCGTGGCAGGTGCCCGGCCCGCAGATGGAGCGGGTGGCGGGCGCGCTGGGTCCGGCGAAGGGTGAGGACTTCTGGACGGCGGCCATGTGCGACCTGCTGCTGACCAGCGTGCTCAGCGGTGACTGGCTGGGCGCGGGTATCGCCGCCACGGACGCGCTGGGCGACCCCGGCCAGCGGGATTCGGCGCTGCTGCTGGCCTGGGCCGTGCACGGCACCGACGGGCACGGTCTGCCGCTGCTGTCGGCCGCCGAGCGAGACCTGCTGCGGGACAAGGCGGCGGAGCTGGCCGTATCGGGTACCGAGGACGCGTGGGTCGGCGCGCACCTGCTGACGCTGTTCCCGGACCAGTTTCCGCCGATGCCGGTACGGAGGTGGCACACCTCCGGCTGATTCCGCGAAGGACCCGGAGACGGGGACCGAAGGCCCCGGTGGCCCGAGAGGGTTGCCGGGGGCTTCGCCGTGCTCGATGACGGCAGGGTGCCCCTGGTGACCAGCCGCGCCATTCCCCTGTATAGAGCCGGGCACGAGGGAGGGGAAAGGGGCGGTGCTGGCGTGGTGTAGTCGTCATGGCTGTACTGACTACATGAGCATGCCGTACCGTGAGGCCGCCGTCGTGCTGTGGGGCGAGGCTGGCGGCTACGTACGCGACTACTACGCCCGCATCCGGGCCGTCCTGCACCCGGAGCTGCCGCCGCAGCTGCCGATCGTGATCGGCCTGACCCCGTACGGGGCGTGCGAGGGGATGACCGCGGCAACTGGCAGCACGGACCGCGGATCAGCCTGTTCTCCTCCGCGTTCAGGACCGGCCGCCGGTACGTCGATGACCTGATCACCCACGAGGCGCTGCACGCCTGGCTGGCCGTCACCGGGCGCGATGTCCGGCACGGCGGACCGGACTGGTACGCGGCCGTCCGCCGCCTGTCCCCGCTCGTGCTCGGCCGCCAGGTCGACGCGCGCCGCGGCGCCGACCGGCGCTCCGTCCGCGTCCCGAACCCGGACTGGACACCGGGTGGGGCCGCGCCGAAGACCGTCGTCCGCAAGCAGCCCGTCCCCGGCGCCGTACCGCATGCTGACGTGGCCCGCTGGCTGCACCCCTTCCGTCCCGAAGGCTACGACCGGGGCACGCCGATCCCCTGCCCGGCTGAGAGGCCGCAGCTCGTTGTCAGTGGGTTCGGTCATCTTGATGTCAGTGCGCTGGTCAGGCCCCTCCCTCGCCGAGTGGTCAGGGGGAGTCAGATGAGCGCGATCCTGGCTGTGCCGGTGCCGATCGAGGTGATGGCGGGCCGGGGGCGCGGACGGTTGCTGACCGCCCGTCGGCTTCGACGTCCAGGGACCGGCCGTGCCAGGCATCGATGTGGTGCGGGCGGCCACTGCGGAGGCTCTCGGCGATGAGCCTGCTGATCTTGCGTACCGAGTTGGCCGGAGTCCCAGGTGATGCCGTGGGCGGCGAGCCAGGTGGCGTGGCGGGGCCAGGCGTCCTCGATTTCCTGGTAGTCCCTGCTTCTCGGCGCCGCCGAGAAGGGGCTTGAGCAACAACGGAACGGCCAGTGGCGTTAGTAAGCCGGTAGCTTTCAGTGAAATACAACGCTAAGCAGCTGACTTCCTTCCAGACGGATCACGGGCCAACAGCATAGGGACGGTCATTGACAGGGACGGCACTGAGCCGCGCCAACCCCGGGGGAGTCTGACTTTCTCAAAGCTCTCTGGAAGGCACGCCGAGCCACTGGATTCCCGGTCGGCAGCCATCCGGACGAGCTTGGATTCTGGCCGAGGTGAAGCTGTGCTCTTTCGGCGCGCCGGGGGACTGGGCGCACAGTTGCGCGCCATGATTGACGGATGGTCGCCCTGCGATCGCGCCGCCTGCAGGCCATCTTTGGTGTGCCCCTTGATGACCTGCAATACGAGCACCTCGAAGCGCTGGTGCCCAACCAGGTCAGCGAGGCGTTCGACCTGGACTTTAAGGGGAGCCAGTACGGCAACGCGGACAGGGATCGGCGCGATCTAGCGACCGATGTGGCGGCGCTGGCGAACACCGCAGGCGGGTTGCTGGTCCTTGGGATCGACGAAGACCGGCAGGCCCGTGCTGTCGCAGCGCCGGGTGTGGCGGTATCCGACGCCGAAATCAGGCGGATTCTTCAGATAGTCGGATCGCTGGTCGTACCGCTGCCGGTCTTTGAGCCCCTGCCCATCCTGAAGCCTGGCGAGGACCACCATGGCTTCCTGGTCATCGCCGTGGTCAGAAGCCCCTTGGCACCTCACGCGGTCATCGTCAACCAGGGCCTGCGCTACCCGCGCCGCAACGGCACGACCACCCGGTATCTTTCCGAGCCAGAGGTGGCCTCCGCATACCGGGAACGCCTCGCAGGCGCTCAGCGCCAGGCCGCGCGCGTGGAGGAGATCGAGGGGGAAGCGCTAGACCGGCTCGACCCCACGGGCCTGCCCTGGGTTGCTGTGTCGCTCGTGCCTGACGTGCCTGGCGACCTGTCGATCACCGGTGAGGTCTTTACGACGTTCCAGCGCCAGATTACGAGCCAGCCAGCGACTGTTGTCCCCACCGATGTCAGGGCCTTGCGAGCAAGCGTCGGTCGACGCCGGTTGCTCGCAGACGGCACCAGGGATGACTCGCCGCTAGCGAAGTGGATCTCGTTCGAATTGCACACCGACGGATCCGGCGTCTTCGCCATGTGCGTCCTGGACTTGATGGAAGGTCGCCCAGGGCAAGACGCAGCAGGAGATGAGCCGCGACCCCAGCGACTCCAAGACGAGGGCATCGTGATTGCCGTTATGTCTGGACTGCTGCAACTAGCCCAGCACGCACGCGACCGAGCAGCGGCGGGTGGAAACGCGTTGGTCCGCGCCCAAGTCTTCCCCGTCTCACCCATGCGACCGACCGGGCTCGGTCACACCCGGTTCCACGGTTTCGCCGACTCACGCGGTTCCCCTGCTTTGATAACGCAGCCACCAGTCGCGGAGACGGCAGCGGCATTGGACGACCTTGCGCAACCTTGTCCCGGACTCGTAGCCGCCAGTGCGCTGCTGGCTGATGAGATCGGGCAAGCATTCGGCGTGGCGGAGATGGGCCAGCTCACCCGCAATGGACAACTGCGGCGGCCCTACTGGAGTGGGCCGCAGATCCTCACCTGGGCTGAGCAGCACGGCATCGAGGTGACTGACGACAGGATCGCCTAG
>WNGR01025249.1_pt1 | contig 15619 bp, 12 predicted proteins | sample 5407581 | NCBI WGS metagenome assembly WNGR01 (sample SAMN13153383, study PRJNA577476) | soil metagenome | isolation source: 80 cm soil or saprolite under Garry oak tree replicate 2 | place: USA:California | collected 2016-06-15
GCGCTCGGGCCCAGGCGTGGTGCTGGTCGCGCCGGCGCAGTGCGGCGACAACCCCACCGGTGTCAATGAGAACGATTCTTGCCATACCCACGCAAGTGGTTCTTGTTAGATGAAAGATCGCGCGGGAGCCGGTCGGAAGTGATCACCAGGTCGCGCATCCGACTCCAAAGCGAGCTGCGTCGTCCGTTCGCCCCGGCGGGACCGGCTTTTTGCGTGAGGCGCTCTCGAACCACGTCCGACTTCGAAATATTGCGTGCTGTGGCTTCACCAGCGATTTCCAAGAAAAGCGGATTCGGCAATTTCACAGTCAAAGTTTTCATGACAGCAAACGTAATACGATTTCGGCAATTTAGCAATACCAGATCTGTTCAGTTGGAGTCCTCCGCGCTCAGCGTCTCATTTGCGGCACGGAGAACATGCTGCCGCCCTCGGGATATTTTGCGGCAAACCCGCACCCGAGAAAAATCGTCACGCGAGCAGAATTGCAGTTCTGCTCGCCTGCTCAACACTAAAGCGTCGCAATCTTAGAAGAAGCGGCCGTGCGGCAGGTGTGCTTTGCCTTGCGGCTGATGACCGGTGCAAAATCCGCCGTTCGGGATCGGCTGGATGGCGCCGAGCAACTGCGGCTGCTGCCGCGCATTGAGCGCTTGCTCCAGATCATAGGCCATGGCGATCAACTGCGCCTCGCGGAAGGCCGTGCTGTACATTAACATGCCGGCTGGTCTGCCCGAGGATCGAATCCCGACTGGCATCGAGAAGTTCGGATAACCTGCGACTGCCGGTCCTGTTGAGTTCGTCAGATGCGGCGCAACAATGGCATCGAGGTTCTGGGCTTGCAGTGCATTATCAATTCCAGTGCGGGCTAAAGTCCGCGCATTGGTTCGCGCAGCGATGTAGCTCAGATCGTTGGGATAACCGACAAACTGCTCCGACAACAAGAACACGTCCTGGTCGTAGTAAACCAGCTCTTGCGGACAATGTGCTTGGTTGAAAGCAATCAAGTCAGCCAACGTCCGCATGTCCGTGTGTGTAAGCGTGGCGAGGTAGTCTGCGATTTGCGCCCTGAATTCGAACAACAGGGCAGTGAACTCGTCGGGGGGGTTTACAGCGTAGGCGTATACGTCGCCTGTATCTGTGTCCACAACGGTGGCGCCAAGGCTTTCCATTACGCTCAACGCGTTCTCCGCAAACGCGACCGTCAGCTCGTCGCCTGGAATGCCGCTTCCGTAATAGCTGTAAACGAAGTAACGCACGTCGCGGCCGATTCTCTTGCCCTTCAGCGCGCCCCGCTGAAGAAGCGGCGTGTAATCGGTTTGCGGCGATTGCATAATGCCCAGCAGAATCGCGACGTCGGTGACCGAACGCGCCATCGGCCCGGCAGTGTCTTGCTGATGACTGATCGGAACGATTCCGTCCTGCGAAATCAACCCGAGCGTCGGCTTCAAACCAAAGATGTTTTCGACCGCTGACGGGCCGGTGATGGAACCGTCCGTTTCGGTGCCAACCGCCGCTGCGCACAGATTCGCTGCTGCGCCAGCGCCGGAGCCGGAGCTTGAGCCCCACGACGTGTAACTCAAGTCATAGGCATTGTTCGTACTCCCACCGCGCGCGCTCCAACCGACTGCTAGAGGATAGGTCTCAGCCTCATCGTCCCGGAAGTTTGCCCATTCGCCGAGATTGGCTTTGCCGAGAATGATTGCACCAGCCGCGCGCAATTTTTGGATGAGCGGCGCGTCCGCCGGAACCTGGCTACCATAAATCGCGAGCGAGCCTGCGGTCGTCTGCATGTTGTCCTTCGTGGCGATGTTGTCTTTAACAAGAAGCGGAATGCCATGCAGAGGGCCGCGCACATTTCCGGCGCGCCGTTCGTTATCAAGAGCAGTAGCAATCGCAACCGCATTCGGATTCACTTCAATCACGGCGTGCAGAGTTGGGTTCAGCGACTGGATTCGCTTGATGTACCCCATCGTCAGGCCTGCGCTCGTCAGCGCACCAGAAGCCATCGCGGCTTGCAGTTGAGGAATCGTCGCCTCGACGAAATCGAAACCCGCCGCCGACACCGTTGATTGTAATAAGGAAGCCAGTCCCCCGGTTAACAGTGCCGCGCTGCCGCCAGCGGCGGTACCGATAAATCTTCGACGAGTTATGCCGTGGGCCAAATCATAATAGTCCGAGTCTTGCTTGTCCAGTTACGCTGTTCTCGCGACTGAACAGACGTGAGTTTGTAATTAGACGACCTGCGACCGGGAGAGTCCGGCTGGTCGGTTTAGGTCGCAGGGTGAATTGATTTCGCGATGTCAATTCCATGAGGCTGCGTAAGCCAATCGTTTCTGATTTCAAAAGTGGCCGTAAATTTTAAAATCTTTGGCATTATTTGACCGCCCTGGCCTTCCTCCGCAAATTAGGTGGCTCTCGGGCGCCCGTAGCTCAACTGGATAGAGCATCTGACTACGGATCAGAAGGTTAGGAGTTCGAATCTCTTCGGGCGCGTTTTTCCGACGGCTTGATCAAATTGCCTTTGGCAAAATGAAGGCGAGAAAATGCTCGTAACCTTTCTTAAATATTCGCATATTCCTCGCTAAACCTATGAAAGTCCTGCTTCTCCTCCGGTGCCTCGCAATCATTTCCGCGGCGATTTTAGTTTCATCCGGATGTCAAAAGGAAACTGTCGTCACAAATCCCGACTCTCAAGGCAACAATGAATCGAGTGAAAAAACCAAGCCGCTGCAGGCTGCCGATCTCGTGGGATACGACGGAACAAAACTCAGGAAGAGCGTAGATAAGACCATTCAGGACAACAACAAACATAACAAAGAACTGGAAAATGCGACCGAGGACCAATAAGTCCGGCCCAATGAAGGCTGCAGCCAACGGAGTCTGGCATGATGACCAGTTTGGATTTTTCGCCGTTGGGTTTGCAATGTACTCGGCTGCGATGGCTCTCGAGCAAATTCAGCGTTCCACGGCGAGCGCCGCACATTGTCTTCCTTACTGAAAATAGGGCCGGATCTGCGCGTATTTTTTATCGCCGATCCCGCTCACTCTTTTCAGGTCGTCAGCGCTTCGGAACGGTCGCGCTGCGATAATTCGAGCCGCCATTACGTGTCCGATCCCTGGCACCGTCGTCAGTTCTTTCTCTGTCGCCGTGTTGATGGCGATCCCGCCGAGCGGAATTTTTTCTTTTGGATGCGATCTGTTCAGCTCAGGTGCGCCGCCGGGTGCCGTTGGCGCGCGCGATTTCGGCGTGGACAAAAACGAGGGTGAAGCTGGAGGCGCTCCAGGTCCTCGAGGCTTTTGGTATGGAGCGAAATGACTAAACGGACCCGAGTTCGCTGCGATTGCGTTTAATCGACCGATGCTGACGCCCCACGCTCCAATCTTCTCCTGTTTGGCTTCGTTCTCGAGTTGCTGAAGCTTTTCCATTTCCACTCGCAAATTTCTTAATCCGGGTGGCGCCGCTTTGAATCCGTAGATTCGCGCAAGCCCGTTGCGAACCAACTGCTCGCCGAGGTCGCCGTCTTTGGTCTGAACATACGCGTAAAACCGCTCGAGCCTGCTCTGCCCCATCGCATCTGACATGTTCGTGAACACGATGAACGGTTCGGACAATTTCTCTCGCGTGAACTCTGTTGCCGCTCGCCCCACTTCGATGGCCTGCGGCACACTGATCCCAAAGTAATTCGCTTGTTCGACCAGGCGCCCCGGAGTCATTTCATCCGTTTCCGGCGCGTCAACCAAGTAGAGGCGGAAGATGTATTCCTTTTCGCCTGCGCTCACGTGAAAACTGTCGCCGTCATTCGCCGGGTTGGCGATGAGCCGGCAATTGTTCAAGACAATCCACTGTTTGGATCCGTCTCGTGCGGCAAGAGTGACAACTGCGGCCCAAAGAGCAACAAAGGCGACCAGCGCGTTTACACCGACTCGCGCGAAAATCGAAGAGCGAAAGATCAAGCGGGCACCTCGAATTGGCTCATTAGTTTGAATAATTACCGGGTTCTCTCAAGTCAATTCGAGCCGCGCCAAATGCGCCGCGTATGTGGCGATGATTCCGCCCAAAACGCTGCCCGCGATGACATCGCTGACGAAATGATAATTCATCGCTACAAGACTCACGAGCATTGGAGCACAAAGAACCGTCGCTATGACTCGACTGTGGGGCATCGCAATCATCCAGACGGTGGCGAACCCGAGGATTCTGCAGGCGTGACCTGACGGAAAGCTGCCGATGTCATCGCCGCGCTGAAAGGGATGAAAACCGTATGTGCCGGTGCCGATGAGCGATGGATTATCGTGGGTCCAAGTCTCCGGCCAATAACGACCAAAAACATCCCCTAACGAGATGCGGAAATCATCGGCAACAATCAAGCTGAGACACGCGACGAGCAGCACCTTTTGCCAGCGCAGAAATGGTCCCCACGCCCGTCGAACCATTAAGATCGTTAACACCAGAGCCGACCAATTCTGGAGTTCTGGCGGCGGATAAGTGAGCCATCGAAAAACCTGGATCGTGTTGATGTGGTGGCGATACACAAAGAACGCGACGGAGCGATCAATCCAGAAGTAACAGACCGATACGGCGGCGATGCACAAAGCCGTTGTGATCAACGTTTGACGCAGCAACCGGCGGTATTCGGGCTGAGGCGTTGTCATGCCGGCGGCATCTCGAATTGGCTCATTAGTTTGAATGTCTCATAGTGCTCTACAATTTCCTCCATCAAAAGATTGCGCAAAAGCGCTCCAGACTGAACGCTTCCATGCAGAAACTCGCGAGCTCGCTTCCATAAATCATGCTCTGCGCAGATCGGCAAGGGGCAGCCTCGTTACCACGGCCGCGCAATATCCGGCCGAGCGACCAGCGGACGTGTCGCTTGCCCGATCGGATGGTGAGTGCCTAGGATTAAGTCAAGCGAGACCCAACATTTTCGAGAACCTGCCGTCGATCACGCCGTAGGCGGGCATATTGTGTTCGCGTTCGTAGGCGCGAATTGCTCGTCGCGTTTCAGGACCCAGGATCCCATCGATGGGGCCGTGATAGTACCCAGCGCGCGCAAGTCGGCGCTGTACTTCCACAACCGTGTATCTGCGGTCATATCCGTAATTTTGGGAATCGTAGTAATCGTACGGGTAGTAGTACCCATAATAGGGATACGGATAGAAGATTGGAAAACCAAACGTGTCGAAGAAGACGAACGTTCGATTGTGGAAACGGCGGAAGCGATCGCCAAAGAACCGATGCGTGCCCGTCATTCCCCTTTGCGCAACGCGCGGTGCTGGCTGCGTCATCGTGGGTCGCGTCATCGTTGGTGAGGCATGCATGGCCGCAGATGCAATGCTTGTAGTCAAGCTCAGCACTGCGACGCCGACTAAGAGAAACATGCGTCTTGTTTTCATAGATAATTGTACCTTTCTACTAATTAGACCCCGCGACGGCGCCTGGAGTTGTTGACGAAAACGATGGCAAAAGTAACGGCGTTGTTACCTTGCCCTGAGACTCACGACCAAGCGTTGCGGCGTTTTGTTGTAGCCGCGGCCAAGGGCTACTGGCAAAGGCGGAAATCGGCAGGGAGCGATGCGTTTGCGGCTACTGTCTCGCTGGCATCAGACTTGGTATCATGTGCGCTGGCGCTGGCTGCCGGCGCAGAGATTGGCTGCTGGCCTTTGGACTTGAGAGATTCGTTTAATGCCGGCAGATCTGTTGCGAGCAGTTGATCGAAGTCTTTTGTCACGTCGCCGAGTTCGCGTTTCAGCGTCTCGATGTATGCGAGCTGGTAGTCGCCGGGTTTGCCTTCGTAACTGAGGATTGCGCCGTAAAGCTGGTCGGTGTGTTCTCGCAAACGTTCTTCGCCGGTGATCGCGCCTCCTTCAGTGGTGGCGACGATTTTCTTACGTACGCCGTCAATTTTTCCGTCGAAGTCGCTCACGTTTTTGCGAAGCGGGTCGCCCTCCGGCAAGGCCGCGCCGCTCTGGGCCAACGCTTTTCGCAAAGAGAGGATCCGATCCATCAGTGCGCTTTCTTCCCCAAATAGCGCGTGGACCTTCATCGCTGCGTCGAACTGCGCTTTCCGATCGGCTTCACTGAATTTCGCCCGGCGATCTAAACCGATCGTCAGCTTTGTCTCCGAAACTTTTCCGGCCTTGGTGAGTCGGACGGTGTACACGCCAGGCACGAGACGCGGCCCGCGTGTCCCCCCTTGAGCAATCTGTGCAGCAGGCGGCACACGCGGCGGTTTTGCGCGCATCGCCCAGGTCACGCGATTAAGACCCGGACGTCTGCTGGCCGGCAATTCGTCAATGACGCGCCCGGAGGAATCCAAAACTTCCAGTTTCAATTTACCAAAAAGATGTCGTTGGCGCTCATAGTAATTGATCACGGCCGCGTCCGGTGGATTATCGCCGATAAATACCGCGTCGCCATTGGCCCAGCCGCCGCTGCCTTCAATTCGCTGCTGAACGGGACGCGCTGAAACGAAAGCGACATCCTGAGTAAGGAGATCCGGCGTCAAAGCGCGCAGCGGCGTGATATCATCCACGATCCAGATGCCGCGGCCGTGCGTTGCCAGAACCAGCTCGTTGTCGCGCGGATGAATTGCCAGATCGCGAACAGCAACAGCGGGGAAATGGTTGCCTTTGAATTGTGCCCAGTTTTTTCCGCCGTCGATCGAGACCCAAAGTCCAAACTCTGTGCCGAGAAACAGCAGATCCGGTTTTACCAGGTCCTCCTTGATGACGTGCGCGTAGCCACGAACGCCTTTGACGTCCTGCGAAGTGACAAGCGGCGTCCAGGTTTTCGCGTAATCGGTCGTTTTGAAAACGTACGGCGCCATATCGCCGAACGTATGTCGATCAAACGCAGCGTAAGCCGTGCCGGCGTCGAAGTTGCTGGCCTGTACCCAACTCACCCATGAATTCTTTGGCAAACCGGGAACGTTGCCGATGACGTTGGTCCATTTTTTCCCGCCGTCCCGGGTAAGCTGAAGATTGCCGTCATCGGTGCCGACCCAAATTAGCGATTTATCCTTGGGCGATTCGCTGATCGAATAAATCGTGGTATGCATCTCCGCCGACGAATTGTCCACGGTCACGCCGCCGGATTGCTCCTGCTTCTGCTTCTGAGGATCATTCGTGGTCAGATCGGGTGAGATGCGTTCCCAGGTCTGTCCGTGATTGCTAGAACGAAATAAAAACTGCGCGCCGATGTAGAGCGTCCCTTTTTCATTCGGCGACAGGGCGATCGGCGTGTTCCAGTTAAATCGGAGTTTTTCCTTGTAATTCGGTCTTGGTTTAATGTTGAAGCCATCGCCGTTGTACATATTTTCCCACTGCGCATTGGTGATGCCGCCGGGGTACTGTGATTCGCCCACGAAGGAACTATTGTCCTGCAACCCCCCATAGACGCGATAGGGATCGTTATCGTCGAGGCTGACGTGATAAAACTGCGACACGGGCAGATTGTTCCCTTTCCACCATTTGCTGCCGCCATTGTAGGAGTACCACATCCCGCCGTCGTCGCCGACAAACACAACTTGCGTGTTGGTGGGATCGATCCACACATCATGCGCGTCCCCGTGCGTCCCTAGAAAACCACCTACGACTGCGAAACTCTTGCCGCCATCATCGCTGACAATCAGGGCGCCGTCGGGCTTGAACACGCGATCGGGATTTTTTGGATCGACAATCAGATTCGCGAAGTAAAACGGCCGCCACACCATCCACTGGCTTTTGTCGCGCTTGTTCCACGTCACGCCGCCGTCGTCAGAGACGAAGAGCGCGCTGTCCGGCGATTCGACAAACGCGTAAACGCGCTTCGCATTCGAAGGAGCGACGGCCACAGCGATGCGGCCATACGGTTTCTTTGGGAAACCTTTGTTGGCCTCGGGCGTAATCTCAGTCCACGTGTTGCCGCCATCTGTGGTACGAAACAGACCGCTGGCCGAAGGGGCTGTGGGGCCCTCGCCGCCGGAGCGATATTCCCAGCCTTTGCGCCGGAAATCCCACATCGCGGCGAACATCACGTCGGGATTCGTCGGATCCATAGCAATCGACGTGCAACCCGTAGAAAGATTGCCGCCTTTGAGAATTTGTTTCCACGTCTTGCCGCCGTCGGTCGTCTGGTACAGACCGCGATCCGGCGAATCGCTCCAAAGCGCGCCCGGCACAGCCACAAAAACTGTGTCGCTGTTCTTTGCACTCACTATGATTTTTGCGATGCGCTCCGAGTTTTCCAACCCAGCATGCGTCCACGTTTCGCCGCCATCGGTTGACTTGTAGATTCCGTCGCCAATTGAGACGCTGTTGCGCGTCCACGATTCGCCTGTTCCGACCCAGACGTGTTTCGAATCTTTCGGGTCAAGCGCGAGCGCGCCGATCGATTGCACGGGCTGCTCGTCGAAGACTGGACGGAATCGCGTGCCGCCGTCATCTGATTTCCAGACGCCGCCGCTGGCGGCGGCGACGAAGAGCGTGATTTTACCAGATGGTTCTCGTGTTGCGGCAATCGCCGAGATGCGGCCGCTCATCGTTGCGGAACCGATGTTGCGCGCGCCAAGCCCAGAGATGGTTGCAGAACTATAGGGCAAGTCATCAGCGTGACAGAGAACGGTGCAAAGAAACAGCGCAGCAGACAAAACAGACTTCAGAGAGCGCATAACTCAGTAAGGATTTTATTTGGAAGCGACTGGGAAATGGAAAATGGCGTCGTCAACCGGCACGTTGGCTTCCACTTTGTCGATGATGACCTTGTTCTTGTCAGGATCTCCTTTGCGCCCGGACTCGATTGAGGTCGGAACGAATACGCCCGCCGTTTTCTCGTAGTCTCCGAGATCAGTCTCAACTTCCTCGTAAGCGCCGTGTCTCATTCGCTGAGTCAGAATGCGAATCTCTAGGAAATGATCCGGGTCGAGATAAACAAAGCTCACGTCCCCGTTTTTGCGCACGACTTTTAGTTTGTGCGCAAGCGTTCCATCGACCTCCTCAGTGCCGAGATATTCAACAGTGCTTCCTTTCGCCTTCCAATCCACCAGCGGTCCATCGATCTCCGCCCGCTCCGCTAACGGCTTCAGATCATCCGCTGAGAGTCTTTCCGGATCTTTACGCCCCTGAAATGGCGAGATTTTCCATCCCTCTTTTCCGTCGTATGCCACGACCTGGGTCATGCCTTGAAGCGTTTCTTCCGTCCGCACGTCGGCCGGACGCTTCTTCGTTTGCAGATAAGCACGCTGGACCTGGCCCTGTTGCACGAGCATTTTGCCGCTAAGACGCAACGATTGCAGCGCGTGTAGCGCATCGGCTCCGCCCTTGGCTTCGATATTTTTTGAAACCAAATGATCGACAGTCAGCTGACTTGTATCTTGAGCGAATCCTGCCAACACGATGACAGCAGCAGAGACAAAGGAAATTATAAAACGCAAGTGCATATGAAAGTTTGCGACACGGATATGTAAGAGAGCGTTAGCACCGATATGCAAAGCTGCCAACCACGCAAGCTCTTGCGAAATTTTCGCCGTTAGCGGAAGCTTTTCATTCGGTCCGCAGCGCAATGACTGGGTTGATTTTCAACGCGCGGCGCGCCGGGAAATAGCAGGCCGCAAACGCGGCAAACGCGAGCAGTGAAGTCACGCCGATAAAAATTACCGGATCACTCGGATTTACTCCATAAAGCAGGGATCCAGCGAGACGAGTCGATCCGAAGGCGGCAAACAAACCAAAAACCAGGCCAATCGCGGCGAGGAACATGCCCTGGCGCAACACGAGTTGGATCACCTGACTCGTTTGTGCGCCGAGCGCCATCCGAATTCCTAATTCGCGTGTTCGTTGACTGACCGAATAGGCCATCACTCCATAGACTCCCATTGATGCCAGGATGAACGCGAGCAAGCCAAGACTCCCCAGCAACATTGCACCCATCCATGACGGCCAGAGCGCAATCGCCATGTGGTCGCGAATTGTCTTCTCATAAGTGATTGGAATATGCACATCCACATCGCGAACAATCTGCCGAATCTGGCTAAGCATCACACCCGGTGCGCCGGTCGTGTGAACAAAAAGGGTAATTCCGGCGTCAGTAATTTCCTTTAGCGGCCAGTAAACCATCGGAACCGGGACTTCACCGAGCGTAGTCGCCTTGGAGTCGCGTGCGATTCCAATTACTTCGATCGGTGCCTTGTCGATCATGAATCTGAATCGGCGCCCCAAAGCATCTTCGTTCGGCCAAAACTGCTTGGCCATGGTTTCGTCGATGATTGCAACGGGCGCGGCGTTTTTCTCCGCATCCTGCTGTGTAAAGTTACGGCCGCGCAAAAGCTGGATGCCCATGGTTTGAAAGTAACCAGGAGTGATCGGGCTATAATTTGCGAACCGCCGATTGTGTTCGTCGTTGGGATCGCGGCCGTCGATCACGATCGTTCGTGCTTCGCCGCCCTGAAGCGGGACCCAATTATTTACATCGGCCCCAGCAACACGTGGATCGTGTCTGATTTGATCGAGGATCGCGCGCACGACCTGAAGAGCGCGATCGGTATCGTAGCGGGCGAGCACTGGATTGATCGTAACAAGGTTGAGATTGTCGGTCCGGAACCCCGGATTGATTGCCTGGGCTTCGTAAAACGACTTCAGAAACAACCCGGATCCGATCAGAAGAAGGAGAGAGACGGCGATCTGTGCAACCACCAGCAAACTGCGCAGATTAAGTCGGGTGACTGCCCCGCCTCCGGTGGAAGCGCGTTCGCGTAATCCCTGATTGAGATTCCAGCGCGCCATTTGCAGGGCGGGCGCCAGTCCAAATATGACGCCACTCAAAACGGCGACAACGAACGAAAAAATGAGGACTCGCCAGTCCGGCTGCGGATTCAAGGTAATTGGAAATGGAGTCGGCGGAAGCAGAGCGATCAGGACATCACCGAGGCAATAGGCAAGAATAACGCCACCGGCACCGCCAATCACGCCGAGCAGGATGCTTTCGGTCAACAATTGTCGCACGATTCGTCCGCGGCCCGCTCCCAGCGCCAAACGAACTGCCATTTCACGCTGGCGAGCAGTGGATCGCGCGAGCAATAAGTTGGCGACGTTTGCACACGCAATCAGCAGAATGCTCGCTGACGCAACCAGTAAAAGAAGCGACACGTCGCGAGCGAGATTTTCATTAGTCGGCCCGGCTAGCCCTTGGGACTTGGCTGCCTCAAGGGACATCAGCGCAATCGAGCGCTCTTTATTTACGTCGGGATAAGCCTGTTCGAGCTGTTTCGCGATCGTGCGCATTTGCGCCTGAGCCTCGGACATCGTCACCCCGGGCTTCAGCCGCGCAATAATGTTCAGCAACAGCGCTCGGCGTGACTCGAACCAAAAGTCCGCCCCTGGCCGTACCCATTGGTGCATTGAGATCGGCACCCAAAGATCCGGAGAGAAACCGACGTCGACGCCAGTAAAAGCAGCCGGCACTACCCCGAGGACGGTGAAAGAATGTCCGTTTAATGTAATTGGACTGCCGACAATCGCCGGATCGGCTCCAAGTTTTTTCCAAAAGCTGTAGCCCAGGACGACGACGGGGTGGCCGTTAGGCGTTGCATCTTCTTCCGGCAAGAATGTGCGGCCGAGGTGCGGTTTCACCTGAAGCAGGTCGAAATAATTTCCGCTAACGAGCAGGCCGACGACGTTCAACGTATCGGTGCCACGGGTCATTCCCATTCCCGCAAACGTGTATGCCGCCATGGAACTGAACGCCGTGTTCTGTTTGGCGTAATCCTGGAAGTTCAGATAGGACATCGATAGTTTTCCCGGAATGTGGTTATCGGTCGTAAAAACTTTTACGACTCCTTCTGAGTGGCCGACCGGCAATGGTCGTAGCAGCAATGCGTTGATGATGCCGAAAACGGTCGTGTTCGCGCCAATTCCAAGAACCAAGGCCAGGAATGCAACAATGGAAAAAGCCGGATACTTAATGAGCATCCGGACGGCAAAACGCAGATCAGCGATCATAGATCAGAACTCCTGGATTATTCATAACGAAGCGCAACGATCGGATCGACTTGCGACGCCCGACGCGCCGGAAATATGCAGGCCAGCAGCGCGGCCGATCCGAGGATCGACATCGTCATCGCGAGTAGCAGCGGATTATACGCTGACGTTTGATAAAGTTGCGCGGCGATCAAGCGGCCGAGCGCCAGCGCTGCCGCCAATCCCACCGCCAATCCGAAAATCACCGGGCGCATTCCCTGTTTCACGACGAGTCGCAAAACATCCATCGTTTGGGCTCCGAGCGCCATTCGCACGCCGATTTCTCCGGTGCGTTGCTCGACCGTGTAAGCCACCGCACCATAAATTCCAACTGTTGCCAGCAGCAACGCCGCGCCGGCGAAAATGCCGAGCAACCACATCATCAGCCGCGTCTGGCCGAGCGCTTGCGCAACAATTTTCTCCATCGATTGGGGAATGGCGATGGCCAACCCGGGATCGACGGTGCTCAGCGCAGATTGCACCACCCTAGTCACCGCATCCTCTCGTAAAGTGCTTCGCACCGCGATCACCGCGAATTGAAAATTCTCCTGGGCCCAGGGGCGGTAGATTTCCACCTCGTCAGGTTTCGCGATGGTCCGCGTCCGCACGTCGCCCACGACGCCGATGATTTCCACGGGCGTGCTCGCACTCGAGACCAGAAGTGTCTTGCCGATCGGATTTTCGTTGCCGAAAACTTTGCGCGCACCGGCCTGACTGATCAGCATCACGTTCTGATGATCGGCTACGTCATGCTGATCGAAATCGCGTCCCGCCAAAATAGGAATGCCCCAGGTCTTGAAATAATCCGGAGCGATATTGTGGCTGGGGGCTGCGGCACGCTTATCCAGCGGCAAAATTTCTCCGTCCGGCCGGGTGTAAAGCGCGTTACTGGCGGCGGCGGCGATCAACGGAATATCGGCGCTGATCGTGGCGCTTTGGATACTTGGAATCCGCTGCAACGCCGCGAGAGTTTTTTCCACGAAACGCTGGCGGGTGGCGACATCGGGATATGGCGCTTGTGGCAACGTGACCAGGCCGATCCACATATTTTCGGGACGGAACCCAATGTTCTGCCGGCTCAACTCCGCCTTCTTTCAATCCGTCAACCAAATCGGCCCGCGAACTTTCCAGGGCCGGATAAATTCCCATGGCCACGCCTGTTAAGATCGACAATACAACCGTGAACTCGAGCACGGGAAGCGAAAGACCGATAGCAGTCTCGGGGTCGAACGGAAGAAAATTCGCCGCCATTTTCGGCACGAGCGGCACTAACTGCCAGGCCAGCCCGGTGCCAACTACTGCTGCGAGAATGCTCACGAGCAAACTTTCGAAAATAAAGAGTCGCAACACGCTCGCGCGCGATGCGCCCAACGCCATGCGCAACGCGATCTCGCGCCGCCGGCCGGTGAAGCGCACCAGCAAGAGATTAGCAACGTTGCTGCATGCAATCAGCAATACGAACGCCACTGCCGCGACTAACGTGGCGAACGCAGGCCGCAGATTTCCGACGACATCTTCGGGGAGCGTTTTAAGAGTCATGGTCGATGAGCTGTCGATCTTGTCCGGATACTGCGCGCGGTAACTTTTCTCGAGCGGCGGCAACGCGGCCCGCGCCTGTTCGATTGTCATCCCCGGTTTCAAGCGCCCGATCACGCGCAGAAAACCGCTCCCGCGCATCACGCGTTCATAGGAAATCCCGGGAACCACGTACGGCTTCGTCGTCCAAACCTCGGCATTCGGTCCGATCCAGGAGAACGGCAGGTTGGGCAATACCCCCACGATCGTGTGCGGGACGCCGTCGAGCGTGATGCTGCGGCCGATCACATTAGCGTCTCCCCCCATGCGTTTCTGCCAAAAATTTTCAGTCACCATCGCCACGTCGGCGGTCTCCTCTTCCTCCGGCAAAAAATTGCGGCCGCGGATCGGCTGCACGCCGAGGACCTCGAAGTAGTTCGACGTCACTTTGCCGCCGAAAAGCTGAACGGCATCGCCCACTCCGGTCAAAGTGAACGGAATGATGTTTTCGCCGGCGAACCCGTCGAAAATCTTTTGGGCCGCGCGGAAATGTTGAAAGCGCGGCACCGAGACCGCGAGTTCCAGCAAATTGCGCTCCCGCGCATTCGAATACATGTGCACGACGCGCTCCGGCTGTTTGAACGGAAGGCCGCGCAAAAACAGATCGTTGATCAAACTGAAGATGGCAGTGTTCAGCCCAATCGCGAGCGCGAGCGTGATTACAGCGAGAAAAGTAAATCCGGGCGATTTGCGAAGTTGGCGTAGAGCAAACTTTAGATCAGCGATCATTGGTCTCCTTTCACGATCCAGCCGTCGCGCAGCTGTACAACGCGTTTGCCGTAAGATGCGTTTCTTTCCGAGTGCGTGACCTGCACGATGGTCATGCCTTCGTTATTTAACTTGCGAAACAGCTCCATGATCTCCTCGCCCTGACTAGAGTGCAGGTTTCCGGTCGGTTCATCTGCGAGCAGAAGTTTCGGTCCAGCGATGATCGCCCGCGCGACGCCGACCAGCTGTTGTTGTCCGCCGGAAAGCTGATGCGGATATAAATCTTTTTTGCCGACGATTTGGAAACGGTCGAGCATGTCGGCTACGAGTGCGGCGCGCTCGCTTGTCCTGTACCGGCGATACGACAGCGGTATATCGAGGTTCTCGTAAACCGTGAGATCATCGAGCAAATGATACTGCTGAAAAACGAAACCGATCTGCTTGTTGCGCAATGTCGCTCGCTCTTTTGGTTTCAAATGATGCGTTGCAGTTCCGTCGAGAAAGTATTCACCGGTCCAGCCGTGATCGTGCATTCCCAGAATGTGCAGCAACGTCGATTTGCCTGCGCCGGACGGACCCATGATCGAGACGAAGTCGCCTTCCTGAACCTCCAGATTGATCTCGCGCAGAACGTAAAAGAACTTTTCCTTCGCCAAAGGATAGCAGCGTTCGATGTGTTGAAGCTTAATCATATCGGGGCTTTCATTCGTAACGCAGCGCGACCATTGGATCGACAGCCAGTGCCCGGCGCGCGGGCAGGAAACAGGCCACCAAGGCTATTGACACAAGCAACAGCGAAATCGAAACAAAGGTCGCCGGATCGGTTGCGTTCACCTCGAAGAGCAAACTCGCCAGCAACCGCGTAAGGCCCCACGCGGCAGTCAAACCAATCGCAATACCTAACAATGTTAGTTTTGCGCCCTGGCCGAGGATGAGTCGCAGCACGTGGATAGGCTGTGCGCCTAGTGCCACGCGAACTCCAATCTCGGTTGTTCGTTGCGAGACCGAATACGCCATTACGCCGTAAAGTCCGAGCGCAGCGAGCAGCAGACCAGCCGCAGCCAGCACGCTCATCAAAATTGCACTGAACCGTTCGGTCACCAGAACGCGGGCGAGATTTTGGTTCATTGTCATCACATCCGAAATCGGCTGATCGGGATCGACAGCACGAGTCGCTTCGCGTATCGCGGTTGTTACACTCGCAGGATCATCACTCGTTCGCACAACAAGGTTAACGGGAAAATTGTTTTCGAGCTGCGCGTAGGACACGTACCACACCGGACGGTTGACCCGATAATTGAACAAATCTTCTTTCACGTCCCTGATAACGACAATTACCGTCATCCAT
>WNGR01013661.1_pt1 | contig 15618 bp, 13 predicted proteins | sample 5407581 | NCBI WGS metagenome assembly WNGR01 (sample SAMN13153383, study PRJNA577476) | soil metagenome | isolation source: 80 cm soil or saprolite under Garry oak tree replicate 2 | place: USA:California | collected 2016-06-15
CCGCCCGAGAGCTCCGCGCTCCCCCACCATCCTGCGGCGAGGTCGTAGTCGGCGCCGCCCTCGACGTGCACTCCCGGATACGGTCGCACGGCTGCCTCGACGCCGAACCGCTCCGAGACGAAGTAGTCAGATCGCGGATCCACTTCGCGCAGGTAATCGGCGCGCACGTCAACCTGCGTTGTCGTCCATCCCGCCGTCGCGCCCGCAACGAGCTGCCGCCGGCGCGGCTGGAAGTCATCAAGCGGGTTGAGGGCCGGGCTGGTCACCGGGATGGCGGCGCCGCGAGCGAGGCCCCAGCCACCGTAGGCCACGAGCTCGAGTCCACGCCCTTCGTCCCGGAGGGTGACACCCGCCCCGTCGAAGCCGTAGTAGCCGAGCCTCGAGGTCGCCACCTGGCGGCCGAGGCGCACCGTGGCCCGCTGGCGGGCGTACTCGGCGTACCCGACGAGCAATTGGACCGCGGGAGTGGTCCCCGGCCAGGCGTCGGCGTTCCCCAAGTCGAAGCCCAGACGGCTGGTCAGGTGCAGGCTCAACCCCGCGGCTCCGAACCCCCAGGCAGTGAGGTCGGCGGTGGTTGAGAGCGGCGCGCCACGCCACGTCGGGCCCGGCCGGAAGAAAGTGCAGTAGGAAGAGCCGCCCGTGCATACGACGGCGTACCCATCGGGCGTGGCGGGGCCGCCGCCCGGTCCCGTGACGGTGTCGGCGGCCGGAATGCTGTCCAGCACGACGCCGCGGAACGCGACCGTTTGAAAGCGCGAATCGAGGCGCAGCCGGTAGCCCTGCCCCACGACGGCGGTGGGCGCCAGCGCGGTCACTGCGGCGAGACCGATCCCGGGGAGCAGCCTCATCCGCCCCCACCGACCGAGCGCCGGAGGTGCGCTCGGAACTCCTGCGGCGTCGCCTGGAAGTGGCACACGGTGCACTCAGCCGCGGGGTAGTGGTCGCGCTGGGCGGCGTGACAGGTGAGGCACAACGCGCGATCCGGCACCAGCCGGGCCACGGTCACCGGCGCGTGGCAGGCGGCGCATCCCTGGTGGGCGTCGGCCGGCGGCGCGTGGGGGGCGAGCGCCTCCGGGCCCGCCGCTGCGTGGCACCCGGCGCAGTCCCGGGCGGCAGTGTGGTGATCGTCGTGACAGGCCGTACAGGTCGTCACCGGCGCCGCGGGGTCGAGGGTGACCGGCGTCGTGTGACAGGCCACGCACTTCACGTCGCGGTGCGTCTCGTGCCGGAACGCGACATCGCGCGCCCGCGCCGCGTGCCCGGTCACCGTGACGCGGACGCGCTCAGGTCGTTCAATCGTCAGCTCGGCGGCCGCGTGACACGTGGTGCACGTGCTCGAGACCGGCGCCTGGTGGTGGCAAATTTGGCAGCCGCGCAGCGGTTCGAAGGTGAGGCGGGCGTGCGCGCGCTGCGACGCGTGACAGGTCAGGCAGGCGAGTTGCTTGTGGCGGTCGTGCGGGAAGGTGTCGGGCGAAAAGCCGGGAGGCGGGAAGCGGGAAACGGGAAGCGGCTGTTCGTCAAAAGGGGGGGACGCATCTCCCTTCCCCCACAGCCTGTCGTGGGGGACGATCCCGGAGATACGCCGCAGCGCCTTGGTGGTGTCGAACGGCAACGGCGGGGCCGGCCGGCCGTGCAGGCGCTCGCGGACGGCCGCGTGGCAGCCGGCGCAATCGCTCGGGTCCACCTTCGCGTGGTGCGGTGCGTGGCAGAGCGTGCACTGGGTGGCGACGTCGCGGTGGCGCACGCCGACGTGGAAGGGCTCGGAGCGCCAATCGGCGTGGCAGCGGGCGGAGGTGCACGTCGCCTTGGCGTCGGCGGGGCGTTCCTGGGTGTGCGGGTTGTGGCACATCCCGCAGGTGCCGCGGTGCGGATCGCGCGCCGGGTCGAAATCGATGAGCAGCGCGCGCATCTCGTGACACGAGAAGCACTGCTTCATCGCCGGGCGCAGCGTGCCGGTCGCGGAGTCGCGGGTGGCGAGCTGCGGCACCTCGGCGGTGAACTGGTGGCAGGTGACGCAGTGCAGCGACGTCTGTTGCCGCATCTTGCCCAGCTTGATCGGCACGTTCACGTGGCACTGGGCCTGGGCGCACGTCGAGTCCAGGGGCGCGAAGTGATGAATTTCGACGCCGTGGCAGTTGACGCACTGCACGTTGCGGAGGACGCTCGAATCCGATTCCAGGTGGGTGCGGTGTCCCGCGGTCTGTGAGATCCGCTGCCACACCTCCTTCTGGCCGGTGACGTGGCAACGGGCGCAGACGCCGTTGGGGACCTTGGCGTGCGGACCGATGCGCTCCGGACGGTCGACGACCCAGAGATACATCTGTCGCGCGCTGGCGAAAATGGACTGCTGGTGGCAGTCGTGACAGGAGAGCGAGTCGTGCTCGCTCTGCACAAAGCGCTGGTACGCCGGTCCCATCACGTGGCAGCCGGTGCAGAACCCGTTGTCGTGCTGCATGTAATTCCAGCTGACGCGGCCGAAGGCCGTCGCGCCGAGCACGAGAACGGCGGCGCCGGCGAACAACGCGTACTGCACTGGCCGGCGGCGTGTGACGAGCCACTGCCGGATGAGGCGCCGGCGCCGCCACAGGTACAGGGCGAGCCATACGGCGACGCCGGCGGCGACGAACACCCCGCCGATCTGCACCCATTGAGGGACGCTCTGCAGTAGAAATCGGACGACGCTGGCCACCCCGCCGGGGAGCGGGGGCTCGACCGGGGGCGTGCGGGCCTGGAACAGACCGGCCCCGGAGACCGCGAGGATCCCGGGGCCGGGCGGCAGGGTCATGCGCTGGATACTACCGCGAGGCCGTCCGTCGCACCACCGGCCGCGGGAACGGCACACTGCCGGTGGCGCCCAGCGGGCCGCCGAGGATCTGCTGCACGGCCGCCGACGGCGGGACCCACCATGGCTGCGCCGAGTAGAGATTGGTCAACTCATCGACGTTCGCCCGGAGCAGCGCTTCGGCGATGAACGGGTTGTGCACCCCGTGGGACTTGTCGCCGTTGGAGTAGAGGAATCCGAGCGTGTCCTCACCGACCAGCTTTACGTTGAACTCGGCCCCGTCCGCCGCTGTAATGACGCTGTTGGACGGGTTCAAGTCGGTCGTGTTCGCTTTCACCCGGGCGAGAATCCCGGAGTCCGTCGGGAAGGCGTCCACGGTCTCGTTGTGGTTCACATCCACCCAGAGGTCGTGGGACAACGACCGCAGGCGCCCCCGGTCGACGGCCACGAGGTTGGCCACCTGCGCTTCGCCCGAAACGTGGCAGCCCGCGTTGGTGCACGCCTTGAATGACCGCGCCGCTGCGCTGTAGGCACAGTTCTGAATCGTATCGGTGGGCAGGCCGTTGCCGCCGTAGCAGGGGATGGGCCGGAACAGGTGGCCGGTCGCCTGGTTGAACGCGCCGGCGGTATCGGTCGTCGCGAACCGGAAGAGGTGGCAGCCGGCACACAGCCGCGGATTCGCGGTAGGCGAGCCGTGGGTCGCGACGCTGGAGGCGTTGAGGAGCGTGGTGTCGAGGTACGCGGGATTCTGCCAGCCCGCTTCGCCGAGCAGCACGGCGCCCTGCGGCGCGTGCGGGGAGTTGCCGCGCGAGTTGCTGGCGGATGGCGTCGTCTTCCGCATGTGGCACTTCATGCAGAGGTTCTGCGCCGGGTCGGGGTTGTCGATCGGAAAGCGCAGCTGCTTCGTGTTCGCCGACCCGTGGGGGTCGTGGCACACGGCGCACGTGATCCCGAGGGCGGTGGTGGCCGTCACCGCCTGGTCCCGTTCCTGGTAGTTGGCGGTCACGCCCCATGCCTTGAGCACGAAGTGCCCTTCGTGGCAGCTGACGCAGGTCGTGTTCGTGGGCGTCGCGACGTAGCTCGCGATGACCTCGGGGTTCGCCCGGCCGTGCCGCGACTGGGCCCACTCCTCCGCGAAGGGGGTGTGTGTGCCGGAGTGACACTCGCCGCAGGTGCCGGCGCTGTCGGCGGTCTTGACCGCGACGCGGGCGAGTGGCGGCGCCGTCGCGTCTGGCGTCTGGGCGTGCGTGAAGCCCGGCCCGTGGCAGCTCTCGCACTGCACGTCGTGGTAGGAGGCGTCAGGCACCGCGTTGTAGCCGACGTTGCCGGTCATCGCGTTGCCCTTCCCGCTCACGGAGTGACAGCCGGTACAATACGGCTGCGCGCCGACGGCCTGCAACGAGGCCCAGGCACTCGCGTGCGCGGTGGCCTCCCACCGGCCCTGGTGGCTGACGTGGCAGTTGCCGCAGGCGGTTTGCTTGGTGGCGACGTCGAAGTAGCCGAGGAAGCCGCTCGCCGGGTCCGCCGGCGGGTTGAACGGCTCCCGCGTGCGATAGACGATCTTCTCGGTCGTGCAGGCGGCGAGGGAGACGACCGCGAGCGTGGCCAGCAGGGCTCCGTGACGCTTCATGCTCCCGTCTCCTCCCGTCCGATTACCGCTTCATCGCGACGGCCTGCAAGTACGCGATGATGTCCGTACCGGTCGATCCCACAGGTCGGGCCACTCTCATCTTGTCCATGTTGCTTTCCATGCGCAAGAACACCGTGGGCCAATCTTCCCGAGAATGTACCCGGGGGTCGGGGAGCGCATGGCAGCGGCTGCACACCGTCATGAACTCTTCGCGGCCCTTGCCCGCTGGCAGCTCCGTCGTGCTCACTTTCAAGGCATTCGTCGTTAGGTACCCCAGCAACACGTAGCGCTCGCTCATCGACGGCACCTTGACGCCGAGTGTCGGCGAGATCCATTCGGCGCGCAGCCACATGCGCCGCGCCACACTCGGCCAGTCAGTGGCGCTGTGGGTGAGCGGGGACGGCAGCTCGTGGCACTGGGCGCAATAGGTCATGAGCAGCCGGGCGCCACGCGAGCTCCGGTCGGGCAAGGCCGCCGAGTCCACGCCGGGTGGCAGGCCGACGTTGGCCGCGGCGAGCAGCAGCTCGTCGCGATGGTTCAGGCCAGTGTGCGCCGGCGGCGCCGCCTGCTGCTGCTGCTGCCGACACGCCACCCCGGCGAGTGCCGTTATCACTACCGCTACCGCCCGACTCGCCCGCATGAAGGGTCTCCCAGTTCGGCGTTGAGGTTCGCGCCGGGCGGATGAAACCGGTGTGAAGGCCGGGTGAGCGTCTGCTAGGGTCGCTCGGCCTCCTGCATCCGCGCCAGCAGGGCCTGGATCTCGCGGTCGCTCAACTTCTGCCGCAGGGCCGGCAGAGCGACTTGCTCGATCTTGTCGAATTGACTCCGCATGATCGCATCGAGACCCCAGACGCTCCGATAAAATGCTTCGGGGTCCGGAGCGGCCGCCAGGGGCCCCAGGTCGTTCACCAGCCGCTCAATGGCCCGGTCGTCGACCGCGAGCGTCGCGGATACGTACCCTTTGGTCCCGAGGACGCTGTCCACAACCGGGTACAGAATCTGTTGCTCGGCTCGCGACTGAGCCAACAACTCCGCGCGCAGGAACAGCACGAGGCTGGCGCGGTCGTTGCGAGTGGCGGTCGGTGCGACGGCTTTCTGGACGAGCGTGTTGAACGACCGCAACAGCGATGCGTGTTCGGTCATGAACCCGGCGGCCACGGGCGGAATCGTGTCGCGGGGCGGCGCGGCGATCAGCAGGGCGGCGAGCAGCTGGCAATACATGAGACCTCCTTGGGGACTTGCAGCAAGTTCCCGAGGTCCAGGTGAAGCCCGCCTAAAGGCCGGATGAACGTTTGCGCCGCCGAAGCTGCGGCACGTTGAAGAGACGTTCACCGGGTCTGAAAGGCCTCTCGAAGGCCGTTTCACGAAAACCACAGAGTCGGCCGGGCAGATTCGCGGCATCCGTTTCGGTCAAACGCCGGAGGAGGCCGCATGTTCTTCCCCACCGCCCATCCCTGGGCCGAGGGCGAGACCCTCGGGCAGTATCTCGTGAAGCGCGGCGTCTCCCGCCGCGACTTCGTCAAGTTCTGCGGGGAGATGACCGCGATCCTGGGTCTTGCCAGCGTGCTCACCCCCAAGGTCGCGCGGGCGCTGGCCGCCGTGAAACGGCCCTCGGTGATCTGGCTGCAGCTGCAGGAGTGCACCGGCTGCGTCGAGAGCGTGCTGCGCACCGCCGAGCCGACGATCGGCGACCTGGTGCTCGACATGGTATCGCTCGACTACCAGCACACGATCATGGCGGCCGCGGGGGCGCAGGCCGAGGCGGCGTTGCAGCAGGCCATGGAAAAGAACCGGGGCGAGTACCTGCTCATCGTCACCGGCTCCGTCCCGCTCGCCGAACACGGGATCTATACGATGATCGGCGGCCGCACGGCGAAGGAGATCCTGGAGGAAGCCGGCCGCGGGGCGAAGGCGGTGCTCGCGGTGGGAGCCTGCGCACACTGGGGCAGCGTCCAGGCGGCGCGGCCCAATCCCACGGGGGCGGTGGGCGTGGCCGACATCATCAAGAACAAGCCGGTGGTGAACATCGCCGGCTGCCCGCCGATCGGCGACGTGGTGACGGCGACGATCGTGCACTACCTCACGTTCGGGCGCGTCCCGGCGCTGGACTACGACGGGCGGCCGCTGTTCGCCTACGGCGCGCGGATCCACGACCAGTGCCCGCGGCGGGCGAACTTCGACGCCGGGCAATTCGCCGAGGCCTTCGACGACGAGGGCGCGCGCAAAGGCTGGTGCCTCTACCGGGTCGGCTGCAAGGGCCCGGCGACGTTCTCGCCGTGCCCGATCTTCCTGTGGAACACCCGCACCAGCTGGCCGATCGGCGCGGGCCATCCCTGCCTGGGCTGCACCGAGCGTCACTTCTGGGACACGATGACGCCGTTCTACGGCCGCCTCCCGGACATCGCCGGCTTCCCGGTGGAGCGGACGGCCGACACGGTGGGTCTGGCGCTGGCGGTCGGCGCGGCGGCCGGGGTGACGGCGCACGCGATCGCGACCGGCATCCAGCAGGTGCGGCGGCGGCGCCAGCTGCCCGTGATCGACACGCCCGCCGAGGGCGAGGGAAAGGGAGGCGAGCATGGCAGCTGTTAAGGTCGTCGTCGATCCCATCACCCGGATCGAGGGGCATCTGCGCATCGAGGCGCAGGCCGAGAACGGCCGCATCACCAACGCGTGGTCGAGCTCGACGCAGTTCCGCGGCATCGAGATCATCATGCAGGGCCGCGATCCGCGCGATGCCTGGGCGTTCACGCAACGGATCTGCGGCGTGTGCACGGTGGTCCACGCCGTCGCCTCGTGCCGGGCAGTCGAGGACGCGCTCGACATCACCATCCCGCCGAATGCCAACATTATCCGCAACCTGATTCACGGGATGCAGTTCGTGCAGGACCACGTGATCCACTTCTACCATTTGCATGCGCTGGACTGGGTGGACGTGGTGAGCGCGCTCTCGGCCGACCCGGGCGCCGCGGCCCGACTGGCCCGGTCGCTCTCGCCCTGGCACAACAACTCGGAGAGCTACTTCGCCGAGGTCAAGAACCGGCTCAAGACCTTCGTGGGAACGGGCCAACTGGGGCCGTTCACGAACGGCTATTGGGGCCATCCGGCCTACAAGCTGCCGCCCGAGGCCAACCTGATGGCGGTCGCGCACTACCTCGAAGCGCTTGACTGGCAGCGCGACGTGATCCGCCTGCACACCGTGTTCGGGGGCAAGAACCCGCACCCCAACTTCCTGGTGGGCGGGATGGCGTCGGCCATCAACCTCGACGACACCGCCACCATCAACGCCGAGCGCCTCACCGACATCCACGACATGATCGGGCGCGCCCAGCGCTTCGTGGAGCAAGTGTACTGGCCGGATCTCCTGGCCATCGCCGGCTTCTATAAGGAATGGGCGGGGATCGGTGGCGGCACCGGCAATTACCTCGCGGTGGGCGAGTTCCCCGACGGCGACGTCCGCGACGTGGATTCCCTGTACCTGCCGCGCGGCATCATCCTCAACCGCGACCTCACCAAGGTATGGCCGTACGACGAGCAGCAGGTCAAGGAGTACATCACCAGCTCGTGGTACGAGTACGGCGGGGGGGACAGCGTGGGCCTGCACCCCTACGAAGGGGAGACCAAGCCGAAATACACCGGGCCGCCGCCGCCCTGGAAGTACCTCCAGGGCGAAAAGAAGTACACGTGGATGAAGGCGCCGCGCTACGACGGGCGGCCGATGGAAGTGGGCCCGCTCGCGCGCATGCTGGTCGCGTTCGGCCGCGGCCATCCGGAGGCGCGCGCCCTCGTGAAGGAAGTGCTCGACCGGCTGCAGGTCGGCCCGGCCGCCCTGTTCTCCACGTTGGGCCGCACCGGTGCCCGCGGCATCGAGACGGTGCTGCTCGCCCGGCGGCTGTCCCACTGGTACGACGACCTTGTCGCCCGGATCAAGGGCGGGGACACCCGCACGCACAACGGCGACAAGTGGGATCCGGCCAAATGGCCGGCGGCACTGGGTGCAGATCGAGAACGGCAAGATCTCGCGCTACCAGTGCGTGGTGCCGAGCACGTGGAACTGCTCGCCGCGCGACGAGAAGGGTCAGCCCGGGCCCTACGAGGCCGCGCTCATGGACCACCACCCGCTGGCGCGGCCCGAGCAGCCGATCGAGATCCTGCGCACGATCCACTCGTTCGATCCGTGCATGGCGTGCGGGGTGCACGTGCTCGACGCGAGCGGCGGCTTGGTGACGTCGGTGAAGGTCCAATGAACGCACCGGCGCAGCCGGGGAAGCCGGCGCCGGCCCCGCGCAAGCAGCGGGGGATCTCGCTCGCCCATCGCGTCCCCCCGGCCAGCGGCGACTACCACTGGGTGTATTTGTGGGAGTGGCCGATTCGCGCCATGCACTGGGCGGCGGCCGCCTCGGTCGTCCTGCTGACGATCACCGGCCTTTACATCGGCCGGCCGTACTTCATCACCGGCGGCGAAGCGAGCGCCCACTATCTGATGGGGTGGATGCGGGGCCTGCACTTCATCGCCGCCGGCGTGTTCGTCGCCACGGCCATCGTCCGCATCTACTGGTTGTTCGCGGGGAACCAGTTCGAGCGCTGGGCGGCGCTGTTCCCGCTGCGGCCGCGCGACTGGGTCAACCTCTACAAGCAGATCAAGTTCTACTTGATGATCCGGCCCAACGAGGCGCCGCGCTACCTCGGGCATAACCCGCTGCAACAGCTGTCGTACACGGCGATGTACGGGATCGCCGCCGTCATGGCGGCGACCGGGTTCGCGATGTACGGCCAATCCCGCCCGGGCGGGTTCTGGTACGTGACCACGGGCTGGATCGTCCACCTGCTCGGCGGCATCCAGGTCGTCCACTTCGTGCACCACGTGCTGATGTGGGCGTTCCTGATCTTCATTCCGATCCACGTCTACCTGGCGATCCGCGCGGACAACCTGGAACGGACGGGGACGATTTCCTCCATCATCAGCGGCGGCCGGTTCGTGTCGGCCGAGGAGCATTATGTCGACGAATGATCGGCCCGGCGGCCGCACAGTGGTGATCGGCCTCGGCAGCCCGCTCATGGGCGACGACGGCCTGGGGCTCGCCGCGCTGGCGCGGCTGCAGGAGCAATGGACGCTCCCCGCGACGGTCGAGCTCGTGGACGGCGGCACCTGGGGGATGAATCTGCTGCCGGTGATCGAGGATGCGGACCGGCTGCTGCTGCTCGACGCGATCCACGCCAACGCACCGGCCGGCACGTTGATCGTCCTCGACCGGACGCGCATCCCCCGCTACCTCGCGATGAAGATCTCCCCCCACCAGGTGGACCTCCGCGACGTGCTCGGGCTCGCCGAGCTGCGCGGCACGCTCCCCGAAGAAACCGTCGCCATGGGCCTCCAGCCGGCGCGCGTCGAGATGTCCAGCGAGCTGAGCGAGACGCTCCAGGATCGCCTCGACGACCTGGTCGCGGCGGCGGTGCGCCAGCTCGCGGAGTGGGGGCTCGTGTGCCGGCGGCAGGAGGGAGCCGTCCATGCATGAGATGAGTATCGCCCTCGAGGTCTGCCGGATGGCGGAGGAGCGGGTCGGAACGGAGGCCCTGGGCAGCGTCCGCGCCGTGGGCCTCGAGGTCGGCGACGAGGCCGGTGTCGAGGCCGACAACCTCGCCTTCTGCCTCGAAGCGCTGCTCGCGGCGCCACCGTTCGGCGGGGCCCGGCCCGTGATCACCCGGCGACGCGGCGACGTGCTGCGGCTCGCGTATCTGGAGGTGGACGATGGCCGTTAGGACCATTGACGTGCGCGAGCGCGTGATGGCGAAGAACGACGAGATCGCCCGGGAGGTGCGGCGCCGCCTGCAGCAGGCCGGCGTCCTCACCTTCAACCTGGTGTCCTCTCCCGGTGCGGGAAAGACCCAGCTGCTCGAGCGCACCCTGGCCGATCTGGGAAGTGAGTTTCGGATCGCGGTGGTCGCCGGGGACGTTCAGACCCAGAACGACGCGGACCGTCTCGCCCGCCACACGGATCGCGTCGTGCAGGCGGTGGTGACCGGCGGCGCCTGTCATTTGGATGCGCGGCAGATCGCGACCGCGCTCGATGCAATTGATCTGGCCGATACCGATCTGTTGTTCATCGAGAACGTCGGCAACCTGGTCTGCCCCGCGAGCTGGGACCTGGGCGAAGACGCGAAGATCGTCCTGTTCTCCGTGACTGAAGGGGAGGACAAGCCGCTCAAGTATCCCAAGATGTTCCGCGAGGCCCGTTACGCCGTGCTCACCAAGCTGGACCTGCTGCCGCACGTCCTGTTCGTGACGGCGCGGGCCGTGCAATGCGCCCTGCAGGTCAACCCTGCCCTCCAGTTCTTTTTCACTTCGGCCCTCGAGCCGGGAGGCCTGGACGAGTGGTACGCCTTCTTGCGCCAGCAGCTGCGCGCCCGGCGGGTCGCATGAGCGGACCGGCGGTACTGGCCCGCACGGCCCGTCACATCCGGGTGACCGGGGTCGTGCAAGGCGTCGGCTTCCGTCCGTTCGTGTACCGGTTGGCGCAGCGGTTGGCCCTGGGTGGCGCTGTTCGCAACGCCTCCGGTGAGGTGCAGATCGAGGTCGAGGGCTCGGCCGCCGACCTCGATGCCTTCGTGACGGCGCTGACGGCCGAAGCGCCGACGCTGGCGCGGATCGACGGCGTGGACGTGAAGGCGAGCACGGCGCGCGGGCTGGACCATTTCGTGATTCTGCCCAGCGCGCCGGCGGACGGCCGCCGCCAGCCGATCTCCCCCGACGTGGCTCTGTGCGCGGCGTGCGAAGCAGAGCTGTTCGACCCCGCGAACCGGCGCTACCACTACCCCTTCATCACGTGTACCGACTGCGGGCCGCGGTTCACGGTCATCGAGGCGATGCCGTACGACCGCGAGCGCACGACGATGCGGGCGTTCACCCAGTGCCCCGCGTGCCGCCGCGAGTACGAGTCGCCGGAGGCCCGGCGGTATCACTCGGAGACGAACAGCTGTCCCGTGTGTGGGCCCAGACTGTGGCTGGAAGCTCCCGGGAACCCCGGGCTTGCGCCCGGGGTCAGTTCGACCTCGGTGGCCCTTCAAGTTGCGGCTGATCTGCTCGCCGCGGGCAAGATCATGGCGGTCCGCGGGCTCGGCGGTTTCCACCTGGCGGTGGACGCAACCAACGAGGAGGCCGTTCGCCGGCTGCGCGCACGCAAGCACCGTGACGCCAAGCCGCTGGCGGTGATGGTGCGCACCCTGGACGAGGCGCGCGCCCTGGGCCGGGTCGGCCCCCGGGAGGCCGAGCTGCTGATGTCGCGGGAGCGTCCGATCGTGTTGCTGCGCCGGCTCGCCGATGCTCCGCTGGCCGAAGGGATCGCCCCGGGGCTCGACACCGTCGGCGTGATGCTCGCCTACACGCCCCTGCACCACCTGCTGCTCGAGCGGGCGGGGCGGCCGCTAGTCATGACCAGCGGCAACCGGTCGGACGAGCCGATCGCCACCGCGAACGACGAAGCCGTGCGCCGTCTCGACGGCGTCGCGGACGCGTTCCTGCTCCACGACCGCGACATCGCGGCCCGGTACGACGACTCGGTGGTACGCGTCGTGAGCGACACGCCGGTGTTCCTGCGCCGCGCGCGGGGGTACGCTCCGCTTCCCGTGCCGCTCCCCGTGGCGACCCCGTGTCCCCTCATCGCCGTCGGGCCGCATCTCAAGAACACGTTCACGCTGGCCCACGGGCGCGATGCCTACGTGAGCCAACACATCGGCGACCTGGAGACCCTCGAGACGCTCGAGCACTTCCAGGCGACGCTGGCGACGTACCGGCGGCTGTTCCGCGTCGAGCCCGAGGTGGCGGTGCGCGATGCGCACCCCGGCTATCTGTCCACCCGCCTGGCGGGCGACCTCGGGCTGGCGCGGATCATCACCGTGCAGCACCACCATGCGCATGTGGCGGCGGTGATCGCCGAGCACGGCGTCACCACGCCCGTGGTGGGACTGGCGTTCGACGGCACCGGCTACGGCGACGACGGACACGTCTGGGGCGCGGAGTTCCTTGTGGCCGACCTCGTGGGCTACCGCCGCGCCGGCCACCTGCGCTACGCCCCGTTGCCGGGCGGGGACCTCGCGGCCCGACAGCCGTGGCGCGTGGCCCTGGGGTACCTCACGCTCGAACCAGGCGCGGCCGACGGCTTCGAGGCGGCGTTCACCGACGTCGATTACGTGGAGTGGACGATCGCCGAGCAGCAGACGCGCCGCCGCCTCAACGCGCCCTTCGCCTCGTCGCTCGGCCGATTGTTCGACGCGGCGGCGGCCGTGCTGGGCATCCGGCACGTGGCCCACTACGAGGGGCAGGCCGCCATGGAGCTCGAGGCGCTGGCCGGCGAGCGGCCGGCCCAGCCGCTGCCCTTCCCGCTTCGCCTCGAAGGCGGCGTGTGGATCCTGGATCCCGTGCCGCTGCTGGCGGCGCTGGGCGAGCGGCTCGCGCGCGGCGCGTCGGTCCCGGACCTGGCGGCCGTGTTCCACGAGAGCGTCGCGGCCGCGGCCGACGAGCTGGGCGCGCGCATCGCCGCCGACGCGGGGCTCCGCACGATCGCGCTGGGCGGCGGCTGCTTCCAGAACGCCCGGCTCCTCGCGTCGATCAAGGCTCGCCTCGAAACACGGGGGCTCGCGGTGCTGCTGCCGCGCCGGCTCCCCCCCAACGACGGCGCGGTGAGTTTTGGGCAGGCGGCGGTGGCCGCGGCCCTGCTGCGGCGCCAAGGAGGTCTCCCATGAGAATCCCCCCTTCGGTCAGACGCGAGCACGAGGAGCTGCACGCCGACCTGGCCCGGGCCGAACGCCAGCCCGGCCGGATCGGTGAAGCGGCGCGGCGCCTCGCGCGGATCATGCATCCGCATTTCCTGCGCGAAGACGAGTACGCAATCCCGCCGCTGGGGTTGCTCGTCCGGCTGGCGCGGGGCCCGGTGACGCCCGACATGGCCGAGGTGCTGCCGCTCGTCGCGCGGCTCAAGGAGGAGCTGCCGCTGATGCTCGAGGAGCATCGAGCGATTTACGGCGCTCTGCGCGAGCTCTCCGAGGCGGCGGAGGCCGAGCACAACGAGGAGTTCGTGCGGCTGGCAGGCGACCTGGTGGTGCACGCCCAGATGGAGGAGGAGGTGCTCTACCCCGCGGCCGTATTGGTCGGGGAGTACGTCAAGCTGCAGCTGCGGGAGGTCCCATGTGCCTAGGCGTCCCGGGCCGCGTGCTCGAGGTGCACGGCGGGATCGCCGTGGTCGACTTCTTCGGCGTGCGCCGGGAGACGCGGCTCGACGTCGTGGACGAGCCCGTGCAGCCGGGCGATTACATCCTCAATCACGTCGGGTTCGCGATCCGCAAGATCCCGGCGCACGAGATCGGCGAGACGCTGGCGCTCTACGAGCTGCTGCTCAAGGAGACCGAGGGCGACATGATGGCCGCCGACGTGCGCGCGGAGATCTCGGCCGCGGGGGAGGGTCGTGGTGGCTGACGTCCTCACGCTCCCTGGCGTCTCGGAGCTCAAGTTCCGCGACCCGGCCCAGGCGCGCGCGCTCGCGGCCGCGCTGGCGCGCGTCGCCACGGAGATCGGCCGGTCCGTATCCGTCATGCACGTCTGCGGCAGCCACGAGCAGTCGATCGCCAAGTTCGGCCTGCGGAGCCTGTTCCCCAAGACCCTGAACGTGATCATGGGGCCGGGCTGCCCCGTGTGCGTCACGGACGTCCCCGAGGTGGACGAGGCGGTGGTGCTGGCGCAGGACGGGAAGATCGTCGCGACCTACGGCGACATGCTGAAGGTCCCGGGGACAGCGAAGTCGCTGGCCGACGCGCAGGCCGAGGGTGCCCGGATCGAGATCGTCTACAGCGCCTCCCAGGCCGTCGAGGTGGCTCGGGACACCACCGAGGACGTGGTCTTCTTCGCGAGCGGCTTCGAAACGACCGCCGTCGCGACCGCGGCCGTCGTCCTGGGCGACCCGCCGCCCAACTTCTCCGTGCTCTCGGCGCACAAGTACATCCCGCCGGTCATGGAGATCGTGGCGGAGATGCCAGGCACGAAGATCGAGGGGTTCCTGGCCGCCGGGCACGCCGCGACGATCACCGGGTCGAAGATCTTCGAGCGCTTCGTCGCCAAGCACGGCATCCCCGTAGTGGTGGCGGGGTTCGAGCCGCTCGACATCCTCGCCGGCCTCGTGAAACTCGTCGAGCTGGTGCGCGACGGGACTCCGCGCGTGGTCAACATGTTCCCGCGCTGCGTGACCCCCGAAGGGAATCGCAACGCGCAGGCCCGGCTGTGGAAGGTGTTCCGCACCACCGGCGGGCGCTGGCGGGGGATCGCGCACGTCCCCAACGGCAACCTGCGGCTGCGCGACGAGTTCGCGGCCGTCGACGCGCGGCGCCGCTACGCCATCGACTTGAAGCGTCTGTGGACCCACGCCCCATCGAGTCGCACCCAGCAATGCATCTGCGGCGACATCATGGCGGGGATCGCGTCGCCGAACGGCTGCCCGTTGTTCGGCAAGGAGTGCCTGCCCGAATCGCCGGTGGGGGCGTGCATGGTCTCGAGCGAGGGGACCTGCAAGATCTGGTACCAGTACGGAGGGCACCCGGACCTATGAGCGCGATCGGCACGTCCTGTCCCGCGCCGCGCGTCGCCGGCGACCTCGTGACGCTGCGGCACGGGGCCGGCGGGCGCGCCATGCGGCGCCTGATCGAGGAGACGCTGACCCGGGGTCTGCTCGACCTCCCCGTGGACGGCGTCGGACTCGCCGCCTTCGACGACGGAGCCGCGCTGCGCCTCGGCGACCGCTGGCTGATCGTCACCACCGACTCGCACGTGGTGCAGCCGATCTTCTTCCCGGGCGGTGACATCGGGCGGCTGGCGGTGGCCGGCACCGTGAACGACCTGGCGATGATGGGCGCCACCGAGCCGCTCGGGCTCACCTGCGCCGTCATCATAGAGGAAGGGTTCCGCCGCGACGACCTGGAACGCGTGCAGGAGTCGCTGCGCGCGGCCTGTTACGAAGTCGGCGTGGCGATCGTCACCGGCGACACCAAGGTCATGGGCCGCGGCGAGCTGGACGGCATCGTGATCAACACGACCGGCGTCGCCCTGACGGACGTGGTGGTGCGCGACGCGGGGCTCTCCGCCGGCGACCGCCTCATCCTCACGGGGACTATCGGCGACCACGGCATCGCCCTGATGGCGAAGCGCCACGATTTGACGTTCGAGACG
>WNGR01009017.1_pt1 | contig 15610 bp, 15 predicted proteins | sample 5407581 | NCBI WGS metagenome assembly WNGR01 (sample SAMN13153383, study PRJNA577476) | soil metagenome | isolation source: 80 cm soil or saprolite under Garry oak tree replicate 2 | place: USA:California | collected 2016-06-15
TTGCTCGCGCAGCCGGGCGAGGCGCTGGCGCTGGCCGGCCTCGGCGTCGTTGGAGATTTTGAGAATCTCCACGGGATGGTCGTTCTCGGTAATGAACTCGTTGACGCCGACGACGACGCGCTCCCCGGCCTCGGCCTGACGCTGGAACTCCGCCGCCGACCGGGCGATCTGGCGTTGGAACCAGCCGCTCTCGATCCCCTTCACCACGCCACCCGTCGACTGGATCTCCGCGAACAGGGCATCGGCCTCGCGCTCCAGCTGATCGGTCAGCGCCTCGACGTAGTAGGAGCCGCCGAGGGGATCGACCACGTCGGCGACGCCGGTCTCGTGCGCGAGGATCTGCTGGGTGCGCAGCGCCACCTGCACCGCGGGCTCGGTCGGCAGCGCCAGGGTCTCGTCCAGCGAGTTGGTGTGCAACGACTGGGTACCGCCGAGCACCGCCGCGAGCGCCTGGTACGCCACGCGCACGATGTTGTTGTGCGGTTGCTGGGCGGTCAGCGTCACGCCGGCGGTCTGCGAGTGAAAGCGCATCATCCACGAGCGGGGATTCTTCGCCCCGTACTGCGTCTTCATGTGCCGCGCCCAGATGCGTCGCGCCGCGCGCAGCTTCGCGATCTCCTCGAAGAAATCGTTGTGGATGTCCCAGAAGAACGACAGCCGCGGCGCGAAGCTGTCCACGTCCAGCCCGCGCGCGATCCCCCGCTCGACGTAGGTGAACCCGTTCGCCAGCGTGAAGGCGAGCTCCTGCGCGGCGGTGGCCCCCGCTTCGCGGATGTGATAGCCGCTGATCGAAATCGTGTTCCACTGCGGCGTGTGCCGGGGACACCACTCGAACATGTCGACGATGACCTTCAGCGCCGGCTCCACCGGGTAGACCCAGGCGTGCTGGGCCATGTACTCCTTGAGGATGTCGTTCTGGACCGTGCCGCGCAGCTTGGCGATGTCCACGCCCTGCCGCTCCGCCGCGACGACGTAGAAGCAGAACAGGATCGCCGCCGGCCCGTTGATCGTCATCGACGTCGAGACCTGGTCGAGCGGGATGCCGTGGAACAGATCCTCCATGTCCACCGCGCTGGAGATCGCCACGCCGCACTTGCCGACCTCGCCCTCGGCGCGGGGATGGTCGGAGTCGTAGCCCATCAACGTCGGGAAGTCGAACGCCACGGAGAGGCCGGTCTGGCCGCGATCGAGGAGGAAGTGATAGCGCTCGTTGGTGTCGGCCGCCGTCCCGAACCCTGAGAATTGCCGCATCGTCCACAAGCGCCCGCGGTGCATCGTCTGATGGATGCCGCGCGTGAACGGATAGCGGCCCGACTCGCCCAACCGCTCCGGCAGGTTCCCGGCCACATCGTCGGGGCCGTACACCGGCTTCTTCTCGATGCTCATCGAATCGCTCCGCTCCGCAGCTGATCCAGGATGTCGGCCGCGACGTCGTACGGGCTGCGCCGGCCTTCGGCCATCTCGTCCATGCGCTGGGCGAGGAGGTCCGGCGCCGGGGTGTCCTCCCATAGCCACTGCCGCAGGCCTCGCTCCACCACAGCGCGCGTGCGCTCGGCGAGCCGCTCGCGGCGGCGCGCGACGAGCCGGCCGCTGGACTCGAGGAAGGCGCGGTGGCGGTCGAGTGCGGCCACAAGTTCGGGGACGCCCTCGCCGGTTGTGGCCACCGTCGTCAGAACCGGTGGCTCCCATTGGTCGGACAGTCGGACGGTCGGCCGGTCGGACGGAGAGTGCCTACGATCAGACTGTCCGTCAGTCCGACTGCGACCGTCAGGAAGTCCTTTAGGGTCCGACCGGTGGTGGTGGGCGGGGAGGTTGCGAAACGCGTTCCCCTGGCGCAGGCCGAGCATCACCTCGATCTCCTGGCGCAGCTTGTCGCCGCCGGGCCGATCGCTCTTGTTGATCACGAAGACGTCGGCGATTTCCATGACGCCGGCCTTGAGGGTCTGGATCGCGTCGCCGGACTCGGGCACGAGCACCAGCGCCGTGGATTCGGCGGTGCGCGCGATGTCGAGCTCCGTCTGCCCCACGCCGACCGTTTCGATCAGGATGCGATCGAAGCCGAAGGCCTCGAGCACGTCCGCCGCTTCCTCCGTCGTGGTCGCCAGGCCCCCCTGCGAGCCGCGCGTCGCCATCGACCGGATGAAGACGCCGGGATCGAGACTCACCGACTCCATGCGGATGCGATCCCCGAGCAACGCCCCGCCCGTGAACGGGCTCGTCGGGTCGACGGCGATCACCGCCACCCGGAGCTCCTGCGCGCGGTAGTGCTGCACCAGACGCTCGGTGAGGGTGCTCTTCCCGGCCCCCGGCGGGCCCGTGAGGCCGATGCGGCGGGCGCCGCGCCTCCCCACGCGCGCGTGCGCGTGGGTCAGCACCTGCTCGCAGCCGTCGCGGCGGTTCTCGACGAGGCTGATGGCGCGGGCCAGCGCCGCGGTATCGCCGCGGTCGAGGGCCTCCACGAGCGAGCGGGTCGTCATGGGTTCGTACAAGTTATGCAGGGGCCGAAGCGGATGCATCCTCCGGGCGATCGAGCACGACGGCCTTGACCGGTCCGGGCCGTACGGCGACGCGCTCCACATGCGTCGCGGTGGCGGCCAGCACGTCGAACTCGAATCCGTGCAGGATGAATCGCTCGCCCGGCCGGGGAATCCGCCCCAGCGTCTGCACGAGAAAGCCGCCCACGGTCTGCGCCCCGCGGGCCGGCGGCGCCGTCCCGAACGTCTCGTCCAGCGCCGTGACGGGCGCGTTGCCCACGAATTCCATGATGCGGGCCGGCGCGGTCCCCGCCGGCGGCGGGGGAGGCTCGAACACCTCCGCGACCAGCGCGCGCAGCACGTCTTCGAAGGTGACCAGTCCCGCGGTGCCGCCGAACTCGTCGAGGACGACGGCGAGATGACTCTCGCCGCGCTGCATGCCCAGCATCACGTCGCCGGTCCGTTGCGTCGCCGGGACCACGGTCACCGGGCGCACCGGCACCGGGTCCTCCGGCTGGAGGCGCAGCAGGTCGAACGTGTGCGCGACGCCGATGATCTCGTCGAGGGAGCCGCGGTACACCGGATAGCGGCTGTAGCCCGACTGCGAAAACACATGGGCCATCTCGGCCGCGGCGAGGCCCTCGGGGATCGCGACGATCGCGGTACGCGGCGTCATCAACTCCCGCACCGGGCGATCGGAGAACGCGAGGACGCCGGACACGACTTCGATTTCGTCCGTGCCGGCGAGCGCGTCGGTGTCCACGCTGGAGAGGACCGCGGCGAGGGCCGTCTGCGTCGAGGGCTCGCGCCGCGGGATGAATGGCGCCAGGAGGTCGCCCGCGCGCTCTATCCACGGCAGCGCCCGCGCGACGATCGGCTCCGCCCAGCGGCGCCCGAGCACGCGCGGGACCAGATAGGCCGCGCTGACGAACAAGGGGATGATGACCGTCACGGTGAACACGCCGAGGAACGTCGGCGTCGTCTGGGCGAGCAGCGCCGGGACGGCGGCGGCGGCGATCACGACGCCCATCGTGGTGAGCGCGTTGGCGGTCGCGAGCACGCGGCCCGGATGCTCGAGCAGCCGCACCGCGGCCTCCGTCCCCCGCAGCTTGTAGTGCACCCAGCGCGTGAGCTCCACCTGCGACACCGCGGCCGCGGCGACGCCGATCGCCGCGGCGACGCCGGCGAGACCGAGTCCGACGACCAGGACGAGCAGGGACGCGATCATACTTTCTCGAAGACCACGCGCGTGACGCGGCGGCGATCGACCTGATCCACGACCACGCGGAACCCGTCGAGCTTCAGCTCCTCGCCGGGACGCGGTACGCGGCCGAGGACCGAGTAGACCAGTCCTCCGACGGTCGAGACGTCGGGATGCTCGAAGGTCCGTCCCAACGCGGCCGAGAGCTCGCCGAGCGAGGTGCGGCCGTCGACCCAGAAGCGGTTGCCGTCCTGCCGGATGGCCGGCGCGGCGTCGACGTCGTGTTCGTCGCGGATCTCGCCGACGACCTCCTCGAGAATGTCCTCGAGGGTAATGAGCCCGGAAGTGCCGCCGAATTCGTCCACGACGATGGCGAGGTGCGCGGGCCCGCGCTGGAAGTCCCGGAGCTGTGCGTCGAGCGTCTTCGACTCGGGCACGAACGCCGCGGGCTTGACCAGCTCTTGCCACCGTTTCTCCGCCTCGGGCCCGGGGAGCCCCATCACGAGCGGCACGAGGTCTTTCGCGAACAGCACGCCGACGACGTTGTCGGGCGTCCCGTCGTACACCGGCAGCCGCGTATACTCGTGCCGGCGGAACGTCTCTAGCACCGTCTCGAGCGAAGCGGCGACGTCCACGGCGATCATGTCGAGCCGCGGCGTCATCACTTCCACCACCGTGGCGTCGGCAAGGGTGAAGATCCCCAGCAGCATGTCGCGCTGCGCGGCGCCGAGCTCGGGCTGGAGCGGCTGCGTGGTGGTCACGAGGCCGTGCAGGCCGCGATCCACCCACGCGAGCAGCATGAGCAGCGGGGCGAACGGCATCAGCGTGCGCCGGGCGAGCGGCAGGGCCGCGTCGGCGAGCTCAGGGGCGAGGCGCGCCACGCTGCGCGGCAGCGCATCCCCCACGACGAACAGGAAGCCCGCCGCGACGAGCAGCACACCCACGCCCCCGGCCCAGGGGCGCTGCCACCAGCCCAGGGCGTGGGCGGCGGCGACGGCCCCGAGCACGAGCAGGGCGAGCCGGGCGACGTGGAGGGCGCGGTGCAGCGGCACCCGTCCGCGCACCGCCGTCGGCGGCGCGTCGCCCAGCGTATGGAGCATCTCCCCCACCGCTGCCTCTTCGCCCAACGCCAGCAGGCCGGCCCACCCCACGGCCACGATCGCGGCGGCGACCCCCATCCAGGAGAGCGCGACGGCGCCGAAGCTCATCGGCCGTCTCCGGTGAGCCGTCGCACGTAGCGCTCCTGCCGGCGCCACATCGCTGACCGCGTGCGGCCGGGCCCCTCGGGGTGGTCGTAACCCAGGACGTGCAGGGTGCCGTGCACTGCGAGACGGATCATCTCGACGCGAAGGTCCTCTCCGGGCCACCGCTCGGCCGCCGCGGGACAGAGGTAGACGTCTCCCACCACCGAGTCGTCGGCCTGAGGTAACGCGTAGGCGATGACGTCGGTCACCGCGCGCCGGCCCGTGGCGCGACGGTTCAAGCGCCGCATCGCGGGGGCGCCGAGCAGCGTCAGCTCCACGCGCACGCGGCCGGCGCCCTCCCAGGCGAGCACTTGGCGGGCCACACGGGCCAGCGTCCGCTCAGAGGGCCGAGGCCTGCGGGGTCGGCTGCCAGTCTTTGCTGATGCCGCCACTGGACTCGGGGTAGTCGATGCGGTTGTGGTACATCCCGGACAAGACGCGGATGAACTCCGACTTCACGACGTCGATCTGCTGCAAGGTGAGCGGGGCGTCGTCCAGCTGGCCGGAGGCGAGCTTGGTCCGGACGATGTGGTTGATCGCTTCCTCGATCTTCTGCGGGGTGAGGTCATCCAGCACCCGCAGGGCGGCCTCGACCGAATCGGCCAGCATGGCGACGGCGGTCTCCACCGAGCGCGGCCGCGGTCCGGGATAGCGGTAATCCTCGCGGCGCGCGTTCGCGTCGGCCTTCTTGGCCCGGTCGTAGAAGTACGTGATCTCGCTCGTGCCGTGGTGCTCCGGGATGAACGCGGTCACGACGGCGGGGAGGCCCGCTTCCTCGGCGAGGGCCAGCCCGTCGGTGACGTGGCGCTTGATGATCTCCGCCGACTGCGCCGGCGGGATCTTGTCGTGCGGATTGCCGCCGCGCGTCTGGTTCTCGACGAAGTACAGCGGGTTGCTGAGCTTGCCGACGTCGTGGTAGTAGCAGCCCACGCGCCCCAGCAGCCCGTTCGCCCCGATGCGGTTGCACGCCGACTCGACGAGGTTCGCCATCGCCACGCTGTGCGCGTACGTGCCCGGCGCCTCGAGCGAGAGGCGGCGCAGCAGCGGCCGGCTCGGGTCCGACAGCTCGAGCAACGTCAGGTCCGTCGTGACGTGGGTGAAGCTCTCCGCCAGGGGCAGCAGCAGGATCGTCAGCGCGCCGCTCACCAGCCCGTTCGTGATGCCGAACACCGAGGTCCAGCCGATCTCTCCGATGCGCCAGCTGCCGGCGAGCCCCAGCGCGATCGCGCCCGCGAGGTAGCCCGCCCCGACGATGAGGACGGCCGTGTAGAGATGGCTGCGCCGCCGCAGCGAGCGCACCGACAGCGCCGCGGTGACGCCGCCGAGCAGGCACAGGAACAACGCCGGGGTGTCGTGGAACACGGGCTGCGTCCCGATTACGGCGGAGACGATCATCGCGCCGATCATCGACACGCGACCGTTGAACAGCACCGTCAGCATCATCGCCTGGAATGGCAGGGGGATCAGCTCCGGGTGGCCGGGGCGCGTGTGCGCGACGGCGGCGGCGCCGAGCAGCGTCGCGGCGAACAGCAGGGCGACGATCGCCACCTGGCGCTGCTCGCGGTACGTCTCGCGTCGGTAGAACACCATCAATACCCAGAACACGCCGAGGATCAGCGCGTCGCGCAGCATCGGCCCCACGACCCCGCCGAGCGACGTGCTCGTCGCCGCGCCGCGGCGGACCAGCTCGTTGTGCAGCGCCAGGAGCTTCTCGTGCGCGGGTCCCGAAATGATCTCCCCCGCCGACGCCAGGCGATCGCCCTGGCGCACGACGTACTTGCTCGGATCCACGCTGCCCATCAGCTCGCTGCGCCGGCGTCGCGTCTCCGCCTCGTTGGGCACCAGGGTCGCGCGGAAGAAGCGGCGCACCAGCTTGAGGTAGACCACGTCCCCCACGCTCGAGCCCGGATCGGGATGCACCCCCCGTGAGCGCAGCAGGTAGTCGTTGTAGCTCAGCACCTGGTCGCGGGCCACCGGCTGCTCCGACGCTCCGCGGCGCACGATCAGCTGCGTCGAGGTCTCCGCCTGGAGCACTCCCGGCGCCGTCACCCCCTGGGCCAGGGTCTGGGCGAACAAGTCCGTGAGCGCTCGCTCGAGGTTGCGGCGCTTGCCGCCCTTCTGCACGTAGCCCGCCTCGACGAGCGACAGCGGTAGCCCCGCGCGCCGGGCGACGCGGATGATCGCCTGCGGGCCCAGCCCGGCGGAGTCCCCGAGCGCCTGGAAGAAGACGTGCAGGTCCGCCGCCGTGCTGTCGTACGCGCGCTGCTGGAACTGGTAGAGCGGCTTGGCGCTCGCGGCGAGGTCCTCCGCCTCGCGCGCCAGCTCCTCGTCGGTCTTGGTGACCACGAAATCGAACGGCGCCACGACGTCCCGCTCGGCCTTCGCCCCCGGCTCGAGGAGCGGCGCCAGGTCCGTCGCGCTCGACGGGAAGGCCAGATAGGCGACCACCGCGAGCACGAGGACCCACGCCCACCGGGTCCCGTGGTATCGCACTTCCTCCCAGCTCGGTCGTTTCATGTCAGCCTTGGGCATCCTCGGCGTAGGCTCGGATGATGTCCCGCACCAGCCGGTGACGGACCACGTCCGTTTCGGTGAGGTAGCAGAAGCCGATCCCATCGATCCCCGGCAGGATGCGCTCGATCTGCAGGAGCCCGGAGTCCTCGCGGTTGGCCAGATCGATCTGTGTCTTGTCGCCCGTGATGACGGCCCGCGAGTTCACCCCCAGCCGGGTGAGGAACATCTTCATCTGCATCCCCGTCGCGTTCTGCGCCTCGTCGAGAATCACGAACGCGTCGGACAAGGTGCGGCCGCGCATGTAGGCGAGCGGGGCGATCTCGATCGTCCGCGACTCGATCGCCTTTTGCACGCGATCGCGCGGCATCATGTCCTCGAGCGCGTCGTACAGGGGCCGCAGGTAGGGATCCACCTTCTCGTGGAGGTCGCCGGGGAGGAAGCCGAGACTTTCTCCCGCCTCCACGGCCGGCCGCGCGAGGACGATGCGCCGCACGCGCTTGCGCGCCAGGGCGTCCACCGCCGCTGCGACCGCGAGATACGTCTTGCCCGTGCCCGCCGGTCCGATCCCCACGACGATGTCGTTCTGCGCGATTAGCTGGAGATAGTCCCGCTGCCCGGCGCTCTTGGGCCCGATCACCCGGCGCAGGCCGGGGAGGATGATCCTGAGCTCCTGTTGGGCGCCGGGCTCGGAGAGGCTGCCGCTCGCGCCATCGAGCACCAGCCGTTCCACGTCGTGTACGTCCAGCTCCTCCCCCATGCGGGCCAGGTCGATCATCGCCTGGACCACGGGCGCCGCGCGCTCCACCGCCGCCCCCGGCCCCTGCAGCGTGAGACTGTCCCCGCGCAGCGACACGCGCACGCCGAGTCGCTTGCTCAGCTCGATCAGGTTCGTGTCATTGACGCCGGCGAGCGCCAGCGGATCCACGCCTTCGACGGTGACGCGTTGAGTGAGGTCGTCGCTCATGGCACCACTTTGAGGTGGAGGGTCGCCAGGTCTTCGGCGCGCGCCGGGGCGGGGGCGCCCTCGAACAGCGCCCGCGCCGCGGTCGTCTTGGGAAACGCGATGACGTCCCGCAACGATCCCGCGCCGGCCGCGAGCATCACCACGCGATCGAACCCGATCGCGAAGCCGCCGTGCGGCGGGGCACCGGCGGCCAGGCCCCGCAGCAAGAACCCGAAGCGCTCGGCGATGTCCTGATCGGAGAGCCCAAGATGCCGGAACACCGTGCGCTGCACCGCGCCATCGGTGATGCGGATCGATCCGGAGCCGAGCTCGTTGCCGTTGTAGACCGCGTCGTAGTGCTGGGCGCGACACGCCAACGGGTCGGACTCGAGCTTCCCTACGTCGTCGGGATGCGGCGCCGTGAACGGGTGGTGCGCGAACACTGGCTTCCCCGTGTCGGCGTCCGGCTCGAACAGCGGGAAGTCGACGACCCAGCAGAAGGCGTGCGCCGCCAGCGGCGTGGGCGTGAGACGCCGGATTACCTCCTGACGCACGCGGTCGAGCACGGGGGACGTCACGCGGTCGGGACCGATGGTCATCAGGGCGGCGTCGCCGTCGCCCACGCCCAGGCGGCCCAGCGCCTCCACCGTGAAGTGCTTCCCCACCGAGCCGGAGATCTGGTCGCCCTGGCGCTTGACCCACGCGAGCCCCGCGCCGCCCAGCTGTTTCGCCGCCTCGGCGAGCTGATCCGCGTCTTTGCGCGATAACGCGCCCCCGCCCTTGACCGCGAGGCCGCGCACCCGCGCCCCGTTCTGGCGCGCGCTCTGAAAGAAGGGCACGGCGAGCGGCTCCACGACTGTGGTCCAGTCCTGGATCGCGAGCTCATAGCGCAGGTCGGGCTTGTCGGTGCCGAACCGCTCCATCGCGTCCTGCCAGCGGAGGCGCGGAAACGGACGCGTCACCGCGTGCCCCGCTTCCTCCCACAGGGCGACGAGCACCGCCTCGACGTACCCCAGCACGTCGTCCATCTCGACGAACGACGCCTCGAGATCGATCTGGGTGAACTCGGGCTGGCGGTCGTTGCGCAAGTCCTCGTCCCGGAAACAGCGCGCGAGCTGGAAGTACCGGTCGAAGCCCGCGACCATCAGCAACTGCTTGTAGATCTGCGGGGACTGGGGCAGCGCGTAGAACTCGCCGGGGTGCACGCGCGACGGCACGAGATAGTCGCGCGCGCCTTCGGGCGTGGGCTTGGTGAGCACCGGCGTCTCGATCTCGAGAAACTCGAGGTCGGAGAGGGTGCGCCGCGCGCGCTGCAGCAGCCGGTGCCGCAGCATCAGGTAGGCTTGCAGCTCCGGGCGCCGCAGATCGAGGTGGCGATGCTTGAGGCGCAGCTCTTCGGCAGGCAGTTCCTCGTTTTTCGCGCGGGCCACGGGAATGGCCGGCGTCGCCGCGACGCCGACGACCTCCAGGCGCGTGGCGTGCACCTCCACGTCTCCCGTCGCCAGCTCGGCGTTCTTCATGTTCGCCGGCCGGGCCACGACGGCGCCTTCCACGACGACGACCGTCTCCGCGCCGAGCGTCCCGGCGCGCGCCAGCACGTCGGGCGGCGCCCAGCTTGGGCCCACCGCGACCTGCACGATGCCGTCGCGGTCGCGCAGATCGAGAAACACGATGCCCCCGAGATCGCGCCGGCGGTGCACCCACCCGCCGAGGCGCACCTCGGTCCCCACGTGCTCCTGGCGCAACGCCCCGCAACGGTGCGTGCGCTGGCTCGTGCGACTCGCGCTCACGCTGGGTTCAAGTCCCCTCTGCTTCGCACAACGAGCGGTAGAACTCATCCGGCGTGCGCGCGGCGAGCAGCCGCGTGCGCACCGGCTCCTGGCGGACGAGGCGGGAGATCCGGCTGATCGCCTTCACGTGTGCCCCCGCTTGCGACTCCGGCCCGGCCAGCAGGAAAAACAATCGCACCGGCTGGCCATCGACCGTTTCGTACGGCACCGGTTGCTGTGTGGTCCCCGCGACCACCACGAGGTTCGGCACGATCGGAGTCTTGCCGTGCGGCACCGCGACTCCGTAGCCGATCCCGGTCGGGAACTGGCGCTCTCGTTCGAGAATCGCCCCCACGGATGTGGTCAGGCGTGAGCAGCTCGGACAGGCGCACGGCGTCTCGAAGTGGTGTAAGCGATTGAATCTAGTTAAGTTGAGCCGTCCACGCCACGCCGCGCGCGCGTCCCTGCCATGCAACGTTTTGTCCCTATGCTGGTTGCCCTCGGCCCCGCCGTCCTCGGGGCACAGCAGGCCGCGGGCGCGGAGCTGTGGCGGCTCGCCGGGGTGACAGTCGCGGTCCCCACAGCGCTGGCCCGCGACGGGGCAGCCGCGTTCTGGAACCCGGCGCAGGAAGACGCCGACGCGCGCACGCTCGCCAGCGTCGAAGCAATCCAGACGCCGGAGATCGTGGGCGCCTCGGGGCTCCTGACGTCACTGCGCGTGCAGGTGCGGGGGGTGGGCCGGCTCGGCCTGCTCTACGGCCGCATGGAGCTCGGCGGCCTGGTGCGCACCACGTTCGCTCCCGACGCGGTCGCCGGCACTATCCCCTACTACACACACACCGCCGGCCTCACCTGGGCGCGCAGCTTCGGCGCCACGACGCTGGGCGCCACGGCGGGGTATCACGACACCCGGCTCGACGATCTCCACGACGGCCACTGGACGTTCGATGTGGGCGCGGTGCATCGCGTCAACGACGTGCTGCGGGTCGCCGCCGCGACGCATTTCTTCTCGCGGTTTCAAACCGCCGACAACGTGCAGGACCTCTTCGGCGGCGCCGAGCTGCGCGTGTTCCGCGGTCCGCTGTGGGACAGCAGCGCCGTCGCGACCGTGCGCGCCCGGTACGGGGTGACCGTGACCCGAGCGGGCGCCGTCGACCAGGCGTTCGGCGCGGGGATCGAGTTCGGGCCGCCCCTCGCCGTCGATGGACTGCTGGTGCGGGAGGCGGGTTACGGCGGGGCCGCCTGGCGCGTGGTCGGGGGCGTCCGGGTGACGGTGGGCCGCTATCGGGTCAGCTTCGCGCGGGACGCGGGTGTGAACGATACGGGGGCCGCCTACCGCGTCGGCCTCGAGGCTCGGCTGCGATGACGGATCTCCTGTCCCTCACTCCCGACGCCGCGCGCGCCGCGATCACGGAGTGGCTCGCGGCTCGCGGCGAGCCTGCCTACCGCCTGCGTCAGGTGCTCCCCCGCTTGTGGCGGCGTCCGGTGGCGCGGTGGGAGGACGCCACCGACCTGCCTGCGGATCTGCGTCGGGAGCTGGAGCATGCGTTCCCGCTCGCGCGACTCGAGGTCGCAGCCCACCAGATTTCGAAGGATGGTACCGAGAAATTCCTGTGGAGGCTGGCTGACGGCGAGGCGATCGAGTCGGTGCTGATCCCCGAGGGCCGGCGTCGTACGCTGTGCATCTCCTCGCAGGTCGGCTGCGCCCTCGGCTGTGTCTTCTGCGCCACCGGCCGCATGGGCTGGCGGCGTGACTTGGGCGCCGGGGAGATCGCCGGTCAGGTGCGAGCGATGGTTTTGCTCGCAGCGGCGCAAAAGCCGACCAACGTCGTGTTCATGGGCATGGGCGAGCCGCTGCTCAACTGGGAGCCGGTGGACACCGCCCTGACCATTCTGAATCACCAGGATGGGTTGGGGATCGGCGCCCGGCACATCACCGTCTCGACGGTGGGCATCCTCCCCAATCTCGCGCGTTTCGCCAAGCGCCCCGAACAGTTTCGCCTGGCCCTCTCCCTCCACGCCCCTGTGCCCGGGTTGCGCCGCGAGCTGATGCCGATCGAGAAGAAATACGCGCTCCCGGAAGTGATGAAAGCGCTGGCGCAGTTCACGCGGCGCGTCACACTCGAGTACGTGCTGATCGGTGGCGTCAACGATTCACTCGAGACCGCCGATCACCTCGCGAACCTCGCCCGGCCGTTGGGTGCCCTCGTGAATCTGCTGCCCCTGCACCCCGGCGGCGCGCCGGGTCTTGCGCCGAGCTCGCACGCGCAGATGCTCGCCTTCGAGCGGCGGCTCAAGCGTCTCGGGGTGGCCGCGGTGCTCCGCCGCAGCCGCGGTCTCGATATCAGCGCGGCGTGCGGGCAGCTACGGGTGGAACTGGGACCGCGGCGGCGCAAAGTCGGCACCGAGGAGCACGCTGGCGTCGAGTAGCTTGGTCGAGTCGCGCTGGACGAGGACGGTACCGGCGCGGAGCGCCTGGCGGACGCGCTCGCCGACATTGGCCGGACCCCGACGCACCAGGATGCGGGTGGAATCGAGCGTCCCGAGGGCGGCGGGGGCGTTGCCGTAGTACACAACGTCGAGCCCGGCCTCGCGCAGCACGCGAGTTGCCGTCCGGGCCAGCCCCGCCTTCCCGCTGGCATTCAGCACTTCGACGATGACGCGGTCGCCGTGATCCCCCGGAATGATCGCGGGGCCGCTGGAGGGGCGACTGCCTCGGCAGCCGAGGGCGGCCAGCAGGATCAGTCCGACCGTCCGCCCGTCCGACCGTCCGACGATTCTCATGTCACCAGCGCGTTCCAGAACCGCACCGTCTCCTCCCGCAGCGGCCAGCCCGACCGCACCGTCCACTCGATGCGGCGGCGGACCACCTCGCGCAGTACCGCGTCGCGCTCCGCCGGCACGCGGGCGGCCAGCTCACGGCGCGTCTCGCGGTCGAACGTGCGCTCAGGCTCGAGGTAGTCGGCGAGGTAGAGCATGCGCCCGGCCTCGTCCCAGCCGGCGTAGCCGATCGAGTGGTAGCGCACGGCGTCGAGGACGCCCTGGTCGCGCTCGCCGTCGCGCGCGGCGCGCTCCGCCGCCAGCGGTCCGTGGTCCAGCTCCGACGCCGCGGGCGCGTCCCGCAGCGCATCGTGGAGCCATCCCGCCCGGACCCAGCGGGCCCGCTCGTCCGGCGGCACTCTCATCGCTCCCGCCCATTCGTCGAGCAGCGCCACGACGCGCTCGATGTGCGTGCGCCGCTCCGGCGTGGCGACGGCCCAGGACGGCAGCGCCACTTCAGGCGCGCACGGCCGGGTCGGCCGCCAGGCCTTCCCCCAGCACCACGTTGTCGATGAGTCGCGTCGAGCCGACGCGCGCGGCCACGAGGACAATTGTCTTGGCCGTCACCCGCTCGACCGGCGCCAGCGCTTCGTCCACGAGGGCGAGGTACTCCGGCTGCACGCCCGGAGCCGCGAGCGTCTCCATTCCTTTCTTCTGGACCGCGGCGGCCTCGGCCTGGCCCCCGCGCCACGCTTGCTCCACGGCCCGCAGCGCGCGGGATAGGGCGAGGGCCGAGCGCCGCTCGTCGGGAGACAGGTAGGTGTTACGCGACGACAGGGCGAGCCCGTCGAGCTCGCGCACCGTGGGCGCGACGTCGATCTCAATGGGGAAGTCCAGCTCCCGCACCATCAGGCGGACCAGGGTCGCCTGCTGAAAGTCCTTGCGGCCGAACACCGCGGCATCGGGCTCTACGAGGTGGAACAGCTTCGCCACCACGGTGAGCACGCCGCTGAAGTGCCCGGGGCGGATCTTGCCTTCGAGCACGTCGCCGCCGGGACCCGGGGCTACGCGGGCCACGGGCTCGCCGGGATACATCGCGGAGGTGTCCGGCACGAAGAGGGTGTCCACGCCGCGCGCCGCGGCGAGGGAGCGGTCGCGCGCCAGGTCGCGCGGGTAGCGCGCGAGGTCTTCCGTGGGCCCGAACTGCAGCGGGTTCACGAAGATGCTCATCACGACGCCGTCGGCGAGCTCTTTGGCGCGATCGACGAGTCGCAGGTGGCCCTCGTGGAGGAAGCCCATCGTGGGGACGAACCCGACGCGGCGCCCGCGCGCCTGCTCGCCGCGGGTCCAGGCGCGCATGTCGGAGAGACTGGTGATTTCCTGCATCGCTACTTCTGGAAGGAATGCTCCGCGTCGGGATACTTGCCGTTGCGCACTTCCGCCGCGAATCCCTGCACGGCCTGCTTGACCTCCTCGGCGAGGTTCGCGTAGCGCTTGACGAACTTCGCCGAAAAGCGGTCGTTCAACCCGAGCAGGTCGTGAAGCACCAGCACCTGGCCGTCGCAGTCCTTCCCCGCCCCGATGCCGATCGTGGGAATCGTGAGCGCCTTCGTGATCTCACCCGCGAGCGGCGCAGGCACCAGCTCCAGGACGATCGCAAACGCGCCCGCGTCCTCGACGCGGTCTTGTCGTCCCGTCCCTGCACCCGATGGCCGCCCAGCGCGTGCACCGACTGGGGCGTGAGCCCGAGGTGGCCCATGACCGGAATCCCGACGTCCACCACCGCGCGCACGGTGTCGGCGATCGCCCGGCCGCCCTCGACCTTGATCGCTTGACACCCGGTTTCCGCCATCACGCGGCCGCCGTTGCGGATCGCTTCTTCCTTCGTCACCTGGTAGGTGAGGAACGGCATGTCGCACACGACCATCGCGCGCTGCGTCCCGCGCCGCACGATCTTCGTGTGGTAGATCATCTGGTCCAGCGTCGCCGAGAGCGTGGAGTCGGCCCCGGCCAGCACCTGGTTGACCGAATCCCCCACCAGCAGCACGTCCACGCCGCTCGCGTCGAGCAGCCGCGCGAACAAGGCGTCGTAACACGTCAGCATCACGATGCGCTCGCCCTTCTCCTTCATCTGAAGGAGGGCGTGCGTGGTGACCGGCTTCAAGCCGGGGCCGTCAGCCATGGGCGGCGCTCAGCGCTTCCAGCTCCGCCACCTCGCGGCGCCAGAAGTCGCGGTTGGGGAGCTCGGGATGGGGCACGGTGAGACTGGGCTCGTTCACCACGCGATCGCCGTAGCGGACGAGGTCCAGGTCCAGCGTCCGGGGCCCCCAGCGATCGCCGCGCTCTCGGCCCCGCTCTCGCTCGATCTCCAGCAAGGCGCGCAGCAGGTCGCGCGGCTCGAGCATCGTCTCCAGCAGCACCATTTGATTGAGGAATGGGCCTTGCGGAACCGGCCCGAGGGGCGCCGTTTCCTCGACCCGCGTGGCGGCCACGAGCCGGGTGTCGGGCAGCGCGGCCAGGCGCTCCCGGGCGAACGCGAGATGCGCCGCGCGGTCGCCGACGTTCGACCCCAGGGCCACGAAGACCCGCTCGAGCGTGGAGGCTGGCACGGGGGAATCCTAAGCGCTCAGGCGACGCTGGCAAAGCCGCGAGTCAGCTCGCGCAGCATCCCGGCCACCTGCTCGAGCTCGCGCGTCGCCTGCTCC
>WNGR01004177.1_pt1 | contig 15609 bp, 11 predicted proteins | sample 5407581 | NCBI WGS metagenome assembly WNGR01 (sample SAMN13153383, study PRJNA577476) | soil metagenome | isolation source: 80 cm soil or saprolite under Garry oak tree replicate 2 | place: USA:California | collected 2016-06-15
TGACGAAGTCGTTGGTCCACGTCTTCGACAGATCGATCGGCTTGCCCTGCACGTTCGGGTCGAACGCCTGCAAGGTCTTTAGCGACGTCGCGGGGCCGTCGGCGGGCATCAAACCATCCGGCGACATCGCTTCCTTCACGTGCTGCCACGCGTCCAGATACACCGCGCGGTCGCCGAGCAGATAGCCTTCCGGCACCGTGTTGATCAGCTCGGTGCCGGTTGCCGTTTGCAGCCACTTGAGCGCGCGCACCATCGCATTGGTCAGCGCCTGCGTGGTGTTCGGGTTCTTCGTGATGAAGCTTTGCGACGCGTACAGGCACCCCGCCGGCATGTCGCCGCCGAATACGCTGCGCGTGTCGGCGAGTGTGCGCGTGTCCGACACGACGCGAATCTCGCCGGTGCGTTCGAGCTTGGTCATCACCGGGTCGAGATTGGCGAGTGCGTCGATCTGGCCCGACTGCAACGCGGCGATCGCGCCGGCGCCCGCACCGACGCCGATGAACGCGACGTCTTTCGCGGTCAGCCCCGCCTTCGCCAGCACGAAGCTCGCCATGATCGAAGTCGACGAACCGGGCGCGGTCACGCCGATTTTCTTGCCCTTCAGATCGGCGATCGATTTGTAGTTCGCCATCGTCTTCTTCGACACCGCGAGCACAATCTGCGGCGCGCGTCCTTGCAGCACGAATTCGCGGAACGACTGCTTCTGCGCCTGCAGCAGCAGAGTGTGCTCGAACGCGCCGGACACCACGTCCGCGCTGCCGCCGACTGCCGCCTTCAACGCTTGAGAGCCGCCGGCAAAATCGGAGATTTCGACGTCGAGCCCTGCGTCCTTGAAGTAATTGCGGCGCTCGGCAATGGTGAGCGGCAAGTAATAGAACAGGTTCTTGCCGCCGACGGCGATCGCCACCTTGGTGGTTTCAGGTTTGCCCTGCGCGAAAGCGAGCGGCGCGGTGGTCGCGAGTGTGGCGCCCGCGAGCGCGGCGGTTCCGGCGAGGAAGGTTCTGCGTTGCATGGTGTGTAGTCTCCAACTTTTTGTTGCCAGCTTTTTGTCGCTTGCTCGTTTTTTGCCGCGGCGCCCGTGGGCGCCGCGCCCGCATCCGGGTTTGCGTCACTGCATGCGGCAAGTTGCGTGCACAACCGTCGCACGTCACGCGCGGCGGGCCTTGGCGAACCGCGCGCTCATTCAGACGATCTGTTGCGCGTGCAGCCTTGCAATGTGGTCAGCATCATAACCTAGCGACTGCAGGACTTCATCGGTATGTTCACCCAGTTCGGGACCGAGCCAGCGCGTTTCCCCAGGCGTTTCCGAGAGCTTCGGCGTGACCGACGGCAGCGCGATGTCCTGGCCGTCCTGCCATTTGAAGCGCTGAATCATCTGGCGCGCCATGAATTGCGGATCGGTGAACATGTCCGCGACACTGTAGATGCGGCCGGCCGGCACGTCGGCCGCGTTCAGCACCGCGAGCGCTTCGTCGATCGTGCGCGTGGCGAGCCATGCGGCAATCGCGCCGTCGATTTCCTGGGTGCGCGGCACGCGGCCGTCGTTGTGCGCGAGCGCCGGATCGTTCGCGAGATCCTCGCGATCGATCGCCAGCATCAGCCGCTTGAAAATCGGATCGCTGTTGCCGCCGATCACAATGCTGCCGTCGCGGCACGGATACGTATTCGACGGAACGATACCCGGCAGCGACGCGCCCGTGCGCTCGCGCACCATGCCGTACACGCCGTACTCGGGCACCACGCTTTCCATCATGTTGAAGACGGCCTCGTACAACGCGACGTCGACGACCTGCCCCTTGCCGCCGTTCACCTGCTTGTGATGCAGCGCCATCAGCGCGCCGATCACACCGTGCAGCGCGGCGATCGAATCGCCGATCGAAATGCCGATGCGCGGCGGCGGCAAATCCGGATAGCCGGTGATGTGGCGCAAGCCGCCCATGGATTCGGCGATCGCGCCGAAGCCGGGCCGGTCGCGATACGGCCCGGTCTGGCCGTAGCCGGACAAACGCACCATCACAAGGCCGGGATTTTCCGCGGACAGAACGTCGTAACCGAGCCCAAGCTTCTCGAGCAATCCCGGCCGGAAATTCTCGACGACGATATCCGCTTCTTTCGCGAGGCGCCGCACGATCTCCTTGCCTTCCTCGGCCTTCAGATTGATCGTGACGGATTTCTTGTTGCGCGCCTGCACGGCCCACCACAGCGACGTGCCGCCCACCTCTGGATAGAGCTTGCGCCATTTGCGCAGCGGATCACCGCCTTTGGGATCCTCGATCTTGATGACGTCGGCGCCGAACTCGCCGAGAAAGCGCGCGGCGAACGGGCCGGCGATCAGCGTGCCGAGTTCCAGCACCTTGACGCCCACGAGCGGGCCGGGTTGATCTTCATGCACGGCGCTCGTGTCTGAATCAGGGGTGGCGCTCATGTGTCTCCTTTCTTCTGTTCCTGGCGTGCGCTGGGGTGGAGCGTGTCAGGCGTCGATGCCTCGCTTCGCTTCGTCGCTACCTGCGCGCGGTGGCAAGCGCCTCGCGCTACATCGAACGGCGGTCGAGCATCGCGCGGGCGATCGTGCCGGCGTCGACATATTCCAGTTCGCCGCCCACCGGCACACCGCGCGCCAGACGCGTGACGGCAAGACCGCGCGCCTTGAGCGTCTGCCCGAGGTAATGCGCGGTGGCCTCGCCTTCGTTGGTGAAATTGGTCGCGAGCACCACTTCCTTGACCACGCCATCCGACGCGCGCTTGACCAGCCGGTCGAAATGAATCTCCTTCGGACCGATGCCGTCGAGCGGGCTCAGGCGCCCCATCAGCACGAAATAGAGGCCGCGATAGGTCATCGTCTGTTCGAGCATGATCTGGTCGGCGGGCGTTTCGACGACGCACAGCAGCGTGGGATCGCGCTCCTCATCAAGGCAAACCTCGCAGATCTGCGCCTCGGTAAAGGTGTTGCACTTCTCGCAGTGCTGCAGATGCTCGGTCGCGAACAGCAGCGAGCGGCCGAGTTTTTCGGCGCCGTCGCGATCGTGCTGCATCAGGTGGTACGCCATGCGTTGCGCGGACTTCGGCCCGACACCGGGCAGCGCGCGTAGCGCTTCGACGAGCGCCGACAAGGCGGAAGGTTGTTTCATGCGGAATCGGCGTCGAAGTGGGTGTTGCGCGGTATGCGGTTAACTCGGTGAGCGTATGGTCTGGTTGTGCTGCTTTTGCTGCTTCTACTGCCTTCGCTCCCGCTCCTGCCCCCGCCTGCGTCAAGAAGACTGGCTGCACCTCGGACAGGCGCGCCGGATCAACGTGAGCAAGCCGGCACCGATAGGAAGCCCGCGCGGCTCGCGCTCGGCTTACGCAGCAGCGCAGCAAGACAGCAGCAGCCGCGCCCGCCGCGTTGAGCCCCGCAGGTTCAGAACGGCAGCTTGAAGCCCGGCGGCAGCGGCAGGCCCGAGGTCATGCCGCCCATCTTTTCCTGGGCGGTGGCTTCGGCCTTGCGCACGGCGTCGTTGAACGCAGCGGCGACGAGGTCTTCCAGCATGTCCTTGTCGTCGGCGAGCAGGCTCGGATCGATCGACACGCGGCGCACGTCGTTCTTGCAGGTCATCGTCACCTTCACGAGACCCGCGCCCGACTGCCCCTCGACTTCGATCTGCGCGAGTTGTTCCTGCATCTTCTTCATGTTTTCCTGCATCTGCTGGGCTTGCTTCATCAGCCCGGCGAGTTGGCCTTTCATCATGGACATGCTCCTTCTTGATAGCGTGAAATTCGGTAATCGGGCGCGCTATGGCGCTATGGCGTTATGGGGCGCGGCGAATCAGTGGGCCGGCGGCGCGCCGTTCTGACCGGCGTCCGGCGTAATCGGACGGATCGAGCCGGGCACGATGCTCGCGCCGAATTCGCGGATCAGCGACTGCACGAACGGATCGGCGCCGATCTCGCGCTCCGCTTCCCGCTGACGCTGCGCGCGCATGGCGGCGTCGTGCGCGGCGGCGGTGCGGCGCGCCGGGCCGACCTCGACCAGCACGTCGACATTCTGGCCGAGCTTTTCGGCGAGCGCGGCTTTCAGTTTAGCGACCTGCGACGCTTCTGCGTACTGCGGCACCGGCACTTTGAGTTTGAGCGTGTTGCCTTCGAGCGCCATCAGTTCGCTATTGAACGCGAGCTGATACGAAATGCCCTTGAGCGGCAGGTCGACGGCGAGCGCCGGCCAGTCGCCCTTGAAGCCCAGCGGATCGAGCGGCACGGCGGGCGGCAGCGGACGCTGGTCGACCACCGGCGCCGGCGCGGCCGCGGCGTTCACGCGGACGTCGTCGGGGCCGCTGTCGAACACCGGCATGTAATTGTCGTCGGGCAGGCCGTAATAACCTTCGTCCGCCGCTGTGAGCGGCAGGTAATCGTCGGGGGGCAGGTCGTCCCACGGCGGCATCGGCAAGCCGTTCTGCTCCGCGCCGTTGCGCTGGGCCGGCGACGCTGACGCTGACGACGTGGCGCGCGTAGTAGCCGGCGCGGCGTCTTGCGGTGCGCGGCGCGCCGCGCCGGACGTCGGCACGGGGACGACCACGCGGGGCGCGGCAGGTTTCGGCGCGGCTGGAGCGGCGGGCTTCGCGGACGCCGCCGAGGTGGCACGGACATGGTCCGAGGAAACTTTCAAACCGGCGCTGCGCAAGACGTCGAGGGCGGCGCTCGCCCCGCCCGCGCGGCGTGGCGGGACATCGGCTGCGGGTTGCGGTCCTTGCTCTTGCGACGCCGCGGCTTGCTCCGTGCTTGCGAGCGCGGGCGCGGCCGGGACGGTGAGCGAAGACGCGGGCGCGGGGTCATTGAGGCCGGCTGCTCCAGGCGCTTCGTTGATTGCAGGCTCGGCAGGCGCGTCTTCCCACGGAGCCAGCACTGGTGCTGCAGTGGACTGGGTCGCTGCGGGTGCCGGGGTTTGCTGCGCCAAATCGGCTACCGGCGCTGATGGTGCCGAACGCGCGTCGGTCACAATAGGTGTGGGCGTCACGTCGGACATCGGCACAACCGGCGCCGAACGCGCATCGGTCGCCGTAGGTGTCGGTGCCGTGGGGGTCACGTCGGACATCGCCGCCGCTGGCGCCGCGCTCGCGTCGGCCGCCACAGGCGCTGGCGTCAAGCTCACTTCATCAAGCGGCGGTGCCGGCTCTTCAGCGCTGGCCGCCTTGACAATACCTTTCGATCCTGGCGCTGCAATGTCTTCGGCTGAATTTGCGCGCGCGGGTTGCGCGCCGCCAACTGCAGCCTGCGGCCGATCTGCGCTTTGGGTTTCCGCGGCAGGCGCTGCACTTTCCGAGGACGCACCAGCGACCGCGCCCTTGCCCGCCATCGCGCCGGCAGCCCGCGGTTCGCGGACCGCGGCGTTCGCGGCTTCGCGTGAAGCCGCCTGCGCAGCCACCGAAGCGGCCGTCGCCGGCGAATCCGCCGCGCCCTGCTGTGCGGCCACCGCCGGCGTACCGGCGCGCTTCGCACCGCCCGCACCTGCCTGCCCAGCCTGGCGCCCAGCACCCGCCGCGCCACCGCCGCCGGTAGGCGCCGGCTCGAACGCCAGCATGCGCAGCAACGTCATCGTGAAGCCGGCGTATTCGTCCGGCGCGAGGCCCAATTCGCTTCGACCGATCGTCGCGATCTGATAGAACAATTGCACCTGCTCGGCGCTCAGCGCTTCGGCGAAACGGCGCAAGTCGCCCGCTTCCGGCCATTCGTCCAGCACCGACGCCGGCGCGAACTGCGCCCATGCGATCCGGTGCAGCAGGCTCGCCAGATCCTGCAACGCCGTTGAAAACGACAGGCTGCGCAGCGCCATCTCGTCAGCCACCGACAATACCGCGGCGCCGTCGCCGTCCGCCAGCGCGTCGAGCAGGCGAATCAGATAGCTTTGATCGAGCGCGCCGAGCATGCCACGCACGGCTTCTTCATTGACCTGATTGGCCGAGTAGGCAATCGCCTGGTCGGTCAGCGAGAGCGCGTCGCGCATCGAACCGTCGGCCGCGCGCGCGAGCAGGCGCAGCGCCTGGGCGTCGTACGGCACTTTCTCTTCGCCGAGAATGTGCTCGAGATGCGACACGATATGGCCGGCCGGCATCTGCTTCAGATTGAATTGCAGGCAGCGCGACAGCACGGTAACCGGAATCTTCTGCGGATCGGTCGTCGCGAGAATGAACTTGACGTGCGACGGCGGCTCTTCCAGCGTCTTCAGCATCGCGTTGAACGCGTGGTTGGTCAGCATGTGCACTTCGTCGATCATGTAGACCTTGAAGCGCGCATCGACCGGCGCATACACCGCGCGTTCCAGCAGCGCCGCCATTTCGTCGACGCCGCGATTGCTCGCCGCGTCCATCTCCACATAATCGACAAAGCGCCCTTCGTCGATCTCCCGGCATGCGCGACATACGCCGCACGGCGTGGAGGTCACGCCGGTTTCGCAATTCAGCGCCTTGGCGAAGATGCGCGACAGCGTGGTTTTACCGACGCCGCGCGTGCCGGTAAACAGATAGGCATGGTGCAGACGGCCGCCGTCGAGCGCGTGCGTGAGCGCGCGCACCACGTGCTCCTGTCCGACGAGCGAAGCGAAACCCTTCGGCCGCCATTTGCGTGCGAGAACTTGATAGGTCATCCGGAAATTGTATCAGTAACGATGGCGAGCAAAACCGAATTGAGACGGCGCGCGAACGCGTGTTGCCGCTTCATTGAAACAGGCTAACGGACCGATAGAAAAAAATAGATGAAGCGCGCGGAAAACGCTACTGCGGCATGACTGCAGCACTCGCACAGCGGCAAAACAGGAGTTGGGAAGTACCGCAGAGGAAAACAGAAAAAAGGAAGGTGACGAGCCCGACCCTCGGCACTGGTGGAAAACGGCTGTGGCTGCTTCGTTCCCGACCTGACCAGATTGACCATCCCTCCATGCGAGGAGGCCCGTCACGAAACATTCTATCACCGCTTGGGCCGTCGCGCGACTGTTAATACGACCAAAACGGCATTGGCGCGCCGAATCACGAGCTTTGGCATCACATAGACTCCGTCCGGGCAACGCGCGGCGAAGCCACTTGATGTTTGCCTTCCGAGCCACCAGATAAGGTGCGTCGCGGTGAATGAAGCCAGGGCGGCACTTCATCGGCAGCCGTCGGCCCACTGCCCCTGACGAGTACTATCGCCCCCGGCAACGCATAGCGAATTAAGCTAAACTGCTATTCGGATGACCCGCAAACGCGAGCCTTCCGCACATTCCGGAACGGGTCTTCGCGTTTTCAGGGCTGTGCCGGCAAGGCTCCGATTGCGGCAAAGCGAACAGAAGTTTCCTTAGGTTTTGACGTATCGTGGCGAGCAATTCAGGCGGGCCTCGAACCGATAGAGGTATTCATACAATGAGCGAACAAATCAAGCATATTAGCGACGCATCGTTCGAACAGGACGTCGTGAAATCCGATAAACCCGTGCTGCTCGATTTCTGGGCTGAATGGTGCGGTCCGTGCAAGATGATCGCGCCGATCCTCGACGAAGTCGCGAAGGATTACGCCGATCGCCTGCAAATCGCCAAGATCAACGTCGACGAACATCAATCGACGCCGGTCAAGTTCGGCGTGCGCGGCATCCCCACGCTGATCCTCTTCAAGAATGGCGCAGTCGCCGCGCAGAAGGTCGGCGCATTGTCGAAGTCGCAGCTCACCGCGTTCCTCGACGGCAACCTGTAAAGCGGCGCGCATCGGCGCTCGGCGAGTCCCTCGATACCGCCTCGCGCGCTGTATTGAGCGTGTTGTCAGCCGACAACACGCTCAATAAGAAAGATGCCATGCCGCCGCACTGGCGGAAGTTGGCGTGTGCTATGCTAGAATCCGCAAAACGTCGTGAAGACGTGTAAGTCCTTGAGCGGTTCCGCTCACTCTCCTCCCAGATTTCATTTCGTCGCACCTTCTCCTGCGGGTTCTCCGTATGCATTTATCCGAGCTTAAGACTCTGCACGTGTCCGAATTGATCGAGATGGCCAATGGCCTCGAGATCGAAAGTGCGAACCGCCTGCGCAAGCAGGAATTGATGTTTGCCATTCTAAAAAAACGAGCCAAAACAGGCGACACGATCTTCGGCGACGGCACGCTCGAAGTGCTGCCGGACGGCTTCGGCTTCCTGCGCTCGCCGGAAACCTCGTATCTCGCCAGCACGGACGATATTTACATCAGCCCGTCGCAAATCCGCCGCTTCAACCTGCATACGGGCGACACGATCGAAGGCGAAGTGCGTACGCCAAAAGACGGTGAACGCTATTTCGCGCTGGTGAAGGTGGACAAGGTCAACGGCCAGCCGCCGGAAGCCTCGAAGCACAAGATCATGTTCGAGAACCTGACGCCGCTGCACCCGAACAAGGTGCTGCTGCTCGAACGTGAAATGCGTGGCGAGGAAAACGTCACGGGCCGCATCATCGACATGATCGCGCCGATCGGCAAGGGCCAGCGCGGCCTGCTGGTGGCCTCGCCGAAGTCCGGCAAGACCGTGATGCTGCAGCATATCGCGCATGCGATCAAACAGAACCATCCTGATGTCGTGCTGTTCGTGCTGCTGATCGACGAACGCCCGGAAGAAGTGACGGAAATGCAGCGTTCGGTGGCCGGCGAAGTGATCGCCTCCACGTTCGACGAACCGGCTGCGCGTCACGTGCAGGTCGCCGAAATGGTGATCGAAAAAGCCAAGCGCCTCGTCGAAATGAAGAACGACGTGGTGATTCTGCTCGACTCGATCACGCGTCTCGCGCGTGCGTACAATACCGTCGTGCCGGCCTCCGGCAAGGTGCTGACGGGCGGTGTCGACGCGAACGCGCTGCAACGTCCGAAGCGCTTCTTCGGCGCGGCGCGCAATATCGAGGAAGGCGGCTCGCTCACCATCATCGGCACGGCGCTGATCGAAACCGGCAGCCGCATGGACGACGTGATCTACGAAGAATTCAAGGGCACCGGCAACATGGAAGTGCACCTGGAGCGCCGCCTTGCTGAGAAGCGCGTCTACCCGTCGATCAACCTGAACAAGTCCGGCACGCGGCGCGAAGAACTGCTGATCAAGCCCGAGGTTCTGCAAAAGATCTGGGTGCTGCGCAAGTTCATTCACGACATGGACGAAGTCGAGTCGATGGAATTCCTGCTCGACAAGATTCGCCAGACCAAGAGCAACTCCGAGTTCTTCGACATGATGCGTCGCGGCGGCGGCAGCTAAGGCCTCGCGCCGAAACAACCGCAGCAACACTGCATAAGAAAGCCGCTCGCCAAAAAGCGAGCGGCTTTTTTTCGTCCGCGATTTTGCATGCTTTTACCGGTTTTCGCCCTTGCCCGTGCGTCAGTGTTTCGCGCGAAGAACGTCGGTTATCGCGATAACAACATGGACGTGAACGTACACGTTAGACTACAATACGACCACTCCGGTCAGGTCTATCAAAGCGTATGCCGAAGGATTCACCCGCCCTGCTCACCGTGCGCGACGCCGCCGAACGCCTCGGCGTCACACCGCGCACGCTGAAGTACTACGAGGAACGCGGCCTCGTCTCGCCCACGCGCAGCGAGGGCCGCTACCGGCTTTACGACGAGGAAGATCTGAAGCGCTTCGGCCGCATTCTGCGTTTGCGCTCCCTCGGCTTCTCGCTGCACGGCATCACCGAAATGCTCAAGCGTCCGCTCGAACCCGTCGAGGGCGGCCACCGTTTCTCGACCGAATCGCTGCAGCAGATTCGCGACGCCATCGCACAGCAAGTCGAGGCGCTCGACGCGCGCATCGAAACCATGCGCCGCGAACTCAAGGAAGCGCAGAAGCTGCGCGCCGAACTGAGCCCCGACCTCGACTATCTCGAACGACGCCTCGCCGGTGAAAATGCGGACGCGCTGCTCGAACAACGCCGCAGCGCATTCGCCAAATCCGCCAACACGCCGCTTGCGAAGCCCAGGCGCGGCAGCAAGCCGGGCAAGCAATCATGAGCGCGGCGTCGCCCCGCGTTCCATTGTTCAGCGTCGACAAGCTGCGCGGCGATTTCTTTCCGTGGGTGCTGGCTGTCGTCACCGGCCTCGACTATTTCGACAATTCGATCTTCTCGTTCTTCACGAGCTACATTGCGGGCGGCATCAATGCGTCGCCCGACGAGCTCGTATGGGCGTCGAGCGCCTATGCGGTCGCGGCCGTGCTCGGCATCCTGCAGCAGCAATGGTGGGTCGAGCGCTTCGGCTACCGCCGCTACGTGGCCGGCTGCATGCTGCTCTATGCCGCCGGCGCGGCGGCCGCGACGCTGTGCGAGTCGTCGATCGAACTTGCATTGGTGCGCGGCTTTCAGGGCTACTTCGTCGGCCCGATGATGGGCACGTGCCGCATCCTGATCCAGATGAGCTTCACACCGCGGCAGCGGCCGGCGGCAACCCGTGCGTTTCTCATATTGATCGTCTTGAGCAGTGCGCTCGCGCCGCTGATCGGCGGCCAGTTGGTCGCGCATTTCGGCTGGCGCGCGCTCTTTGCGTGCACGGCGCCCGCGGGCCTGCTGTTCGCCGTGCTGGCTTTGCTCGCGCTGCCCGACTCCGGCAATCGCCTGCCCGAGGAACGCGGTTCAGCGCATTTCTGGCCGTATATCGTGTTTGCATTCGCGCAGGGCGCGCTGCAGATCGTCATGCAGCAGGTGCGCTTCCAGTTGTTCAGCGCGTCGCCCGAACTGATTCTGCTGACGGTCGCCGGCCTCGTCGCCCTTGGCTGGTTCGCGTATCACCAGTGGCACCACCCCTCGCCGCTCGTACGCCTGCATGCACTGCGCGAGAAGGTGTTCCAGGTGGGACTCGTGCTGTACATGTTCTATTACTACATCTCGACGGTGCTCAGCTATCTGATCTCGCGCTTCCTCGAGAGCGGTCTCGGCTATCCCGTCGGCAACACCGGTCAACTGGTCGGCGTGACATCGCTGATTTCCGCGAGCGCGCTGTTCCTCTACCTGCGCTATGCAAAGCTCCTGCCGCGCAAGAAGTGGATCATCGTGCCGGGTTTCGCGGTGGCCGCGCTGACCGCGGCGTGGATGACGCGCATGTCGCCCGCCGTCGGCGAGTCGGCGCTTTTCGCGCCGCTCTTGCTACGCGGCCTGCTGTTGCTGTTCATCGTGCTGCCGGTCGCCAATCTGACGTTTAGAATCTTCGCTATCGAGGAATTCACACACGGCTACCGGTTGAAAAACATCGTGCGTCAGCTGACGATCTCGTTCGCGACGGCCTCGGTGATCATCGTCGAACAGCATCGGCAGGCGCTGCATCAAACTCGCCTCGCGGAGTTCGTGAATCCGTACAATCCGGTATTCCAGAACTCACTTGCCGCGCTAACAGGAAGCTTTGCCGCCGCCGGCCGTTCGACGTCCGAGGCGCACTCGCTCGCACTGGTGGAAATCAGCCGGAGCGTCGCGCAGCAGGCCAGCTTCCTGGCCTCGCTGGACGGCTTCTACTTCCTGATCGCCGTTGCGATAGGCGGCGGCCTCTTTGCCGCCTGGCAAAAACAGATCGACTAAGGGTTTCATCAGGCCATGCTTTCGAAACTCACTCATTGGCTGGGCACGCGCCGCCGCGACCGCGCGCTGCGCGACTACGCGATCGACGACGCGCTGTGGCAAGCCACGCTCGACGGCCTGCCGTTTCTCGCGCACCTGGACGCGCCGGACCTCGTGCGTCTGCGGGAACTCACGAGCCTCTTCATCGCGCAGAAGGAGTTTTCGACGGCGCACGAACTCGAGCTCACCGACGCGATGACCGTCGCGATCGCCGCGCAAGCCTGCTTGCCGGTGCTGAACCTGAGCCTCGATCTGTATCGCGGCTGGGTCGGCGTGATCGTCTATCCGGGCGAGTTCGTGATCCGCAAGACCGTCGAGGACGAAGACGGCGTGGTGCACGAGGTCGAACAGGACGCGAGCGGCGAGGCGTGGGAAGGCGGCCCGGTGGTGCTGTCGTGGGAAGACGCGCAGATGACGGACGGTGCGGAAGCCTATAACGTCGTGATCCACGAATTCGCGCACAAGATCGACATGCTGACCGGCGAGGCGGACGGCCACCCGCCGCTGATGCGCCGTTGGCACGCCCCGCTCGATTCGGAGGCATGGGCGGACGTGTTCGACCATGCGTACGATCACTTCTGCGCCAAGGTGGACGCGGTGCCGGAGCGCCGCTGGGCGCGTTTCGAACGCGATTGCCTGATCGATCCGTACGCGGCGGATCATCCGTCGGAATTTTTTGCCGTTTGCAGCGAAGCGCTGTTCGTGAAGCCGCAGGCGTTCGAGGCGGAATATCCGGAACTCTACCGGCTGCTCGCGCGCTATTACCGGCAGGATCCGGCGCGCGCCGGAGTGATGTTCGGTCCCGCCTGAGGCCTGCATGAGACTCGCGTGAGGCCCGCCGGATAAGGACTTCAGCCCGGCCTCATCGCTAAAATGGAAGCCGGCACGGCGGCCGCCCAAACGCGCCAGACTGCCGGCAAAAAGCCGGCGGAAAAGTCGTCAAGCGACTGATTTTCTGGCATAATCGCCGTTTTTCGACCATAGGCAAGTGGCTCGCGCCTAGATGCGGTCCGCACTCATAGCGGCCGCACGCGGGTTGGCTACCGCCAGATTAAAGGAAAGACCATGAAAGAAGGCATTCACCCGGATTACCGCGAAGTCCTGTTCATCGACATGTCGAACGACTTCAAATTTGTGACGCGCTCCACCATCCAGACGCGTGAAACCGCCGAATTCAACGGCAAGACCTATCCGCTCGCCAAGATCGAAGTGTCGTCGGAATCGCATCCGTTCTACACCGGCCAACAAAAGATCATGGACACGGCAGGCCGCGTCGAGAAATTCAACAAGAAGTTCGGCACGCGCGCTACCGGCAAGGCAGCAGCGAAGTAATACCCGCCTCGTCGCCGGCTTTTGCCGGCCACGCAGCAGCAAAAAAGGGCAGCGCGAGCTGCCCTTTTTTGTCGCCGGGTCTGCCGCTTTATCCAGCGCGCATGTTCGTAACGTGCCGGCGCTTCCGGTGCCGGGTTGTTACAGCTTCTCCAACCACGTTGCGAGCCGTTACCGGCCGTGACGCGCATCCCACGGCACGACTACAATGCCGGATGCTCCAAATTGGCCATTCCAGCCGGACATTCCGTCCGGTCCCGGCTGCACCGCTTATCCGATACCAACACACCGCATGAGACCTGTCGTTCGCCTCACTGCCTCCGCGACCAGTGCGCTGCCGCGCTGGCTGCTGCTCACCATCTGTATCGTCTATGCATCGTTCGGGCTATTCGGCCGCGATCCATGGAAGAACGAGGACGCAGCCGGCTTCGGCGTCATGTGGACCATGGCCAACGGCGGCGCGCACGACTGGCTGCTGCCGAATCTGGTCGGCAAGTACATGACGGAAGACGGCCCGCTCGGCTACTGGCTCGGCGCCAGCGCGATCCGCGCGCTCGCGCCGTGGGTCGACGCAAGCAACGCCTCGCGCGTGTTCACGGGCCTGCTGTTTTGCGCGGGCTGCGCGTTCGTCTGGTATGCGGCCTATCTGCTCGGCCGGCGCGCCGAAGTGCAGCCGTTCAAATATGCGTTCGGCGGCGAGCCGGAACCGCGCGACTACGGCCGCACGCTCGCCGACGGCGCGCTGCTGATCCTGCTCGCCTGCTTCGGCCTTGCCGAGCGCGGCCACGAAACCACGCCGCAACTGGCGCAGTTCGTCGGCATCGCCATGCTCGTGTACGGGCTCGTGCGCATGATCGACAAGCCGATTCAAGGCGCGCTGATCTGGGGCCTCGCGCTCGGCCTCGTCACGCTGGCGAGCAGCCCGGTGCTGGTCGGCGCGCTGCTGCTCGGCACGCTGTCGATGACGTTGATCGTGCGCGAGGCGCGCTCACGCTGGCTGCTGCTGGCCGGTTTGCCGGTGGCGCTCGCGCTGTCGATCGCGTGGCCGATCGCCGCGCTCGCGGCGTTCCCCGTCGACGCCGTCTGGTATCTGCATCAATGGGTGCAGGTAAGCTTGAGCGCGTTCGCCGGGCCGCCAGGCTCGGTGGCCGGGTACGCGCTGAAGAATCTGCCTCTCTTCACATGGCCGGCCTGGCCGCTCGCGCTATGGGCCTGGTTCAGCTGGTCGGGTCTGCGGCGCGCGCCGCACGTGGCCATTCCGCTGTCGGTGATCGGGCCGCTGCTGGTGCTGGTCGTGCTGCAAAGCCATCAGTCGAACCGGCTTTACATGCTGCTGTTGCCCGCGCTGGCGGTACTCGCCACGTTCGCATTGCCCACCCTGAAACGCGGCGCGATCAACGCGATCGACTGGTTCGCGCTCCTGAGCTTCACGATCCTCGGCAGCTTCGTCTGGCTGGTCTACGTGGCCGGGCTGACCGGTTTCCCCCATCCGCTCGCGCGCAACCTCGCGCGTCTCGCGCCGGGATTTGCGCCGCAGTTCAAGATCCTGTCGTTCCTGTGCGCGGTCGCCGTGACGGTCTGCTGGTTCGTGCTGGTGCAATGGCGTCTGGCGCGTCATCCGAAAGTCTTGTGGCGCAGCGTGGTGCTCTCGAGCGCCGGCACGACGCTGATGTGGGTGCTGCTGATGACGCTGTGGCTGCCGGTCGTCAACTACAGCCGGACCTATAGGGACGTCGCCCAACAGATCTCGAGCCATCTGCCGGAAGACTACACCTGCATCTCGCCGGTGCGTCTCGGCAATGCGCAGATCGCGACCTTCGCCTATTTCGGCGACATGCACTTCTCGTTCGACCAGGACTGCGACGTGATCCTGCGCCAGGACACGCAGGACTACGGCGACCCGAGCGCAATGTCGAACTTCGTCTGGAAGCTGGTGTGGGAAGGCCGCCGCGTCGCCGACCGCGACGAACGCTTTCGCCTGTACGTGCGCATCGACCGTCCGAAACCGCCGGTCGTCAAACGCCGCGGCTGGCGCAAGAATCCCGGCTGAGCATGTTCGCCGACGTACGGAAAATCGCCGGGCTCGCATGGCCGGTCTTGATCGGCCAACTGGCGATCATCGCGTTCGGCGTGATCGACACGGCGATGGTCGGCCGTTATTCGGCTGTCGATCTGGCCGCGCTCGGCCTCGGCTCGTCGATCTACATTTCCGTGTACATCGGCCTGACCGGCATTCTGACCGCGCTCCAGCCGATTGCCGCGCAACTGTACGGCGCGCGCCGCTACGCCGAAATCGGCGAGGAAGTGCGCCAGGCGCTGTGGCTCGCGCTCGCGTTGACCGTGATCGGCTTTCTGATCCTCTATTTTCCGGGGCCGATGCTGCGTCTCGCGCGCGTGCCCGAAGCACTGCACGAGCGCACGATCGCTTACCTGCGGATTCTGTCGTTCGGCTTGCCGGCGAGCCTTGCGTTTCGCGTCTACGGTTCGCTGACCAATGGCGTCGGCAAACCGCGGCTCGTGATGATCCTGCAGATCGGCGCGCTGCTGCTCAAATTTCCGCTCAATACGTGGTTCATCTTCGGCGGGCTCGGCGTGCCGGCGATGGGCGGTCCCGGTTGCGCGCTCGCCAGCATCGCGATCAACTGGGGGCTTGCTGTCGTCGGCATGCTGGTGTTGACGCGGGTCGACGTGTTCACGCCGTTCGCGATCTTCGGGCGCTTCTGCTGGCCGGTGTGGCG
>WNGR01004178.1_pt1 | contig 15608 bp, 11 predicted proteins | sample 5407581 | NCBI WGS metagenome assembly WNGR01 (sample SAMN13153383, study PRJNA577476) | soil metagenome | isolation source: 80 cm soil or saprolite under Garry oak tree replicate 2 | place: USA:California | collected 2016-06-15
CTTCCGGAACGCCCGCCTGGCGATCTTGGCGGTACCGGCCGGCACCGCCGGCCACGGCTGCGGCTGCATCGACATGATGACCCGATTCTGCGACCGGGAACAGGAACAGGGGAAGGCGCCGGCCGCACCCCGGACTATGGCCCTCATCACGGCCGGCGTCCAGCCTAACAACCCACCCCACGTGCCGCCCGATAAGCCAACAGGGCCTCATGAGGGGCAAAACTACGATGATGCCACCTCGCCGCAGATCAAGCCGACGAGTTAATGACCGCCGCGTCCCAGGTGCATGGCTGGGACGTCCATGCCGTACGAACCGGGCGGCAGAAATCCACTGGGATCAGTCTGGCCGCTCGCCTAACGATCGGACGCATGCCGAGCTACGAGCCAGTAGACCTGTCCGCTGCCTGCAACGTCGGCGTGGAGGTTCTTGGCGATGAGCCGGGTGATGTTCCGCTCGGGCGGGTGGACCTGCGCGGCCTGCCGTTCCTGATCGGGCCCGAGCCGCCGTTGGCGGAGCGGTGCTTGCTGCTGCCCGGCGCCCCGACGTCGGTCGGCATCGGCCGACTGGCGCGGCGGGTGATCGTCGCCCACCGGCTGCTCGAGCCGGGCTCACCAGCCGGGCACGCCGCCGGCCAGGCTGTCGCCGAGTATGCGTTTCACCTGGCTGGCGGCGAGGTCGTGGTCGCGCCATCCGGGAGCGGTTCGAGATCCAGGTGGTGCCGCCGGGTTGGGGTCGTCTGCCGTTCCTCGCCGTCTCCGACACCAGCGACCATAACCTGCCGCGTTTTGAGGGCAGGTGGGGCGAGGCCGGGATGCGCCTGGTGGAGCACGCCATGGGATGGCCCGCCGGATACTTCTTGTGGTGCTGGGAAAACCCCCATCCGGAACGCCCGGTCGAACGGATCGAGTTTATCCCGCGCGGCCCGCGGTTCGTCGTCGCCGGCGTAACGACCAGCGACGTTGACGAGCACCCGTTCGTCCGCGCGCCGGCGCGCCCGGTGCGGCTCGCGGCGAAGGACCGGCGGGACGGCGTCCTCGATATCGAGGTGGACCGGGGCGTGGCGACCTATCCGCAGCCGCTGCCCGGCGAGGACGACCGGGCCGGCTGGGGAGCGACCGGAGGAAAGTCCGCGTACACGTCGATCGCCGCGCTGCCGTCGGCCACCGTCGCGGTCCGGCAGGGCGACACCGAGCTCGGCCGGGTGCGGTGGGGCGACGTGGAACGTGACGGGCGGGCGGACGCCGGCCAGATCATGCTCGAGCTGGTGGAAGACGGCCGCAACTGGGTGCATGTCAGCGTCGTCGACGACGCGACCGGGCGGACGGTACCGTGCCGGGTCCATTTCCGTTCGGCCGACGGCATTCCCTACCAGCCGCACGGCCACCACAATCACGTCACGCAAAATCTTGACAGCTGGCATTACGACGTGGGCGGTGACATCCGTCTGGGGCAGCGCAGCTTTGCCTATATCGACGGCACCTGCCAGGGATGGCTACCACGAGGCGACGTCGTCGTGGACATCGCGCGCGGGTTTGAATACGAGCCGCTCCGGCAGACCGTGCGGATCGAGCCGGGGCAGCGGGACCTGACCCTGCGGATCGGGCGCGTCGCTGACATGGCTTCGGAAGGATGGTGGTCTGGCGACTCGCACGTGCACTTCCTGTCGACCCCGGGCGCTCAGCTCGAGCGGAAGGGCGAGGATTTGCGCGTCGTCAACGTGCTGCAGACGCAGTGGGGCGCACTGTTCACCAATACCGAGGATTTCTCCGGCCGGCCCAGTGTCGTCGACGGCGGCGGCTACGTAACCTATGTCGGCCAGGAAAACCGGCAGCACGCGCTCGGCCACATGCTCCTGTGGGGCCTGAAAGAACCGGTCATGCCGTGGTGCAGCGATGGCCCCGACGAGGCCGAACTCGGCGGCGCGCTGGATGTGACGCTGAGCGACTGGGCCGACCGGACGCACGCCCAGGGCGGCACCGTCGTCGCCGCCCATTTCCCGAATCCAAACGGCGAGCCGGCCGTTCTCGTCGCGACCGGCCGAGCCGACGCGGTCGAGATGCTGGCCCATTCCGACGACGCGATGCTCGAGTACTACCAGTACCTGAACAGCGGCTACCGGCTGCCGCTCGTCGGCGGCACGGACAAGATGTCCAGCGCCGTGCCGGTCGGTCTCTACCGCACGTACGCGCGGCTGGACGAGGAGTTCAGCTATGAGGCCTGGTGCCGGGCGGTGCGGGCGGGCCGCACGTTCCTTTCCGGCGGGCCGCTGCTGACGCTCTCGGTCGACGGGTGCGAGCCGGGCGGTACCATCCAGCTTTCCGGGCCGGGAACGGTCAGTGTCCATGCCTCGGTGCGCAGCATTTTCCCGCTCCGCATCCTCGAAGTCGTGCGTAACGGCGAGGTCGTCGCGAGGGCAGAAGCCAACGGCGGACGGCAGGCCGAGATCAGCGAGGAATTGCGGATCGAAGGGAACTCGTGGATAGCCTGCCGGGCGTTCGGCGTCGATTACCACCTCGATGAATGGGGACGCCGGGTCTTCGCGCACACGTCGCCGGTCTACGTCGCCTGCGGCGGCGACTGGACGATGACCGACCCCGAGGGCATCCGCTATATCCGGACGCTCGTCGAGGGTGCCCGCGAATACGTACGGCACACTGCAGTCCGGAGGTCCGACCAGCTCACGACGCACCATCACGGCGAGGCCGACCACCTCGCCTGGCTGGAGCGGCCGTTCGACGAGGCCCTGCAGGCGCTGGAAGAGCGCGGCCGCAGGTGATGACCAGGCCCCGGTCGTTCGGAACGGTGCGATTACTCGGCTCTTAGCACGACGGCAGGCTGGGTGTGCACGTTGTGATCGGCGGGCCTGCGCAGTTGGACCGGGAACAGGGAGCCGCTGCTCGTTCACGTCAACTGGCCTGAGGTGATGGTAGGGCGCGCTGGAGATCCCGGAATGCGGCATGGGAGTACGGCTTCGTCCCTGGCCGGGTATCTGACGTAGTGAGCTGATCAGCTCACCGGGAAATGAGTAGGCGTACTCATGTCCGCGGCGGGTGCGGCGTGGAGGATAAGCACATGAGCACTCCGCTACGGCCACGGACTAGTACGGCCTTCTATACGCAGTCGATGATCTCGTTCGCTGTCTCGCTGGGGATCACGATCACCGGCATCGGCTACCTGCACGACTCACGATGGATCCGCGGGTTCCTCGCGCTCGGCCTGCTCTACGTCGTCACCTCGTCGTTCACGCTGGCCAAATGCGTCCGCGACCGCCAGGAAGAAGCCGCCCTCGTCAGCCGGGTCGACCAGGCCAGGCTAGATAAGCTGCTGACTGAACAAGACCTGCTTCGCGTCGAGGACCACTGACGGCCAATTACCGCCCGAGCCCGCATGCCCGCCATGCGGCATGAGTATGGCCTGACCGTGTGGTGGACCTGCTTCTGGTCTGGGCTCCCGGACCGTCAGGCTGGTCCTCGCCGCCGCGTAAAAACCGTTTGACGGCTCCACACCGGCGATTGAGACTGCCGCCATGACTAGCCGTATATCGCACACGTCGGTCGACGCCCGGGATGCTTACGCACAGTCGGTCTTCTGGTCTGAGGTGCTGAACTTCACCGAGGACCCCGATGATCCGAACGAGCCAGGGCACGACGAATGCCTCATCATGTCGCGCGACCGGAGCCAGCTGCTGCTTTTCATTACCGTCCCGGAGGGCTAGGATACATGTGTTAAGGTCGGATTTAAGCCGATAAGGCAGCGTAGCAGACGCATCCACCTTGGCGAGGCGAGCGACATGGAGCAGCCGCACTCATCAGATGCACCGGCGCAACCGCGCACCCAGGACGCGCCGGCTGCGCATCCGGTGGTGCATCCGGGAGAGCGCCCGGTGCGGGCCCTGATCGCGGCCAGGTTGAGCAAGCTTCAGCGCGGCGGGCAGCAGGGCATCGGGATCGACACCCAGGATGAGAAGTCCCGCGCGTTCTGCGAGCGGGAGGGGATGACGGTCATCGACGTGGTGGCCGACACCAAGTCCGGGACGGTCGCGCCGTGGGACCGCAAGAACCTCAAGCCGTGGGTCACCGAGCCCGAGAAGATGGCCATGTACGACGCGGTGGTGGCGTACAAGACCGACCGCTGGTCCCGGGGTACCCAGGAGGATTTCACCCGGATCGAGTTCTGGGCCACGCAGCACAGCAAGCGGCTGATCATCGTGGACGGCCCCCAGTACCCGGCGCGGGCAGACAGGTTCGATTCGGACTACTGGCAGTGGCAAGCGGAGAAGATGGCCGCGCGCCGGGAATGGGAACTGGGCCGCGAGCGCGTCGTGCGGGCCACCGACGCGCTGCGCCGGGAGAACAAGTTCGTCGGGCGCATCCCGTGGGGATACGTGACCGAGGGTCCCAAGTACGACCGGCGGCTGGCCGCCACCGACCTGGGACGGGAGTACATCCCGCAGATCTACGACAGGGTCATCGCCGGGCACAGCCTCGCGGACATCTGCGGGTGGCTGGACTCGCTGCACCTGTGGCACAAGCGCGATCCGCAGACTGAGGAGCTGGCCGACGTGCCGTGGTGGCCGACCAGGCTGGCCGACCTGATCAGGAGCCCGGTGTACCGGGGGCACTACTGGATGACCCGCGTCGAACGTGACCCGGTGACGGGGAAGGTGGTCTGGTCGGAGAAATGGGAGCACTCGTGCGAGGCGCTGATCGACGCGCGCCGGTTCCGGCTGGCCAACGAAGCCCTGGCGGGCCGGGAGAAGCGCGGCCCGAGGGGGGAGCCGCAGACGCGGGCGATGCTGAAGGGCGCCATTAAATGCCCGGACTGCGAGGGCTCGCCGATGAACAAGCTCACCTGCCGGGCATCGAGCAAGCACGGCGCCGGGACCTACACCTATTACCGGTGCACCGGCACCGGGAGCCGCCGCAAAGGGTGCGGCAACATGGTGCGGATGGAGGTGGTCGACGCGGCCGTCAACGAGATCATGGCCACCACGTTCCGTGTCCCGGTCAAGCGGCTCATCTTGGTCACGGGCACCGACTACCAGGACCAGCTGGACGAGATCAGCTACCGGATCAGGGCACTGGACCCGGACCTCATGTCTGATGAGCAGTTCGACGAGCAGGTGCGCAGGCTGCGTGCCGAACGGGACCGGCTCAAGGCCCTGCCCGCCGAGCCCGACCGGTGGGACGAGCAGCTCACCGGGGAGCTGTATTCAGACATCTACCAAGCGCTCCCCGTGGCCGAGCGCGGCGCGTGGCTGACCTCGCACGGGTTCCTGGTCCATGCCACCAAGAAGGAAGTCAGCGTGATCCAGGGAGACGTGCGAGGGACAGCTCACCTCGGGTAAGCAGTGAACCCTTTCATCCTGCTTGCGGGCCTCCAGTGCTGGCTGCGTCAGCGGCCCCATGTTCTGGCCGCACCCGAACCCATGCGCGAGGACCACCACCGGTGCGCCCGGCCGACTGGGGATCCGTATCCGGTTCCTTCTTCGCAGGCGCAGAATGCCGGGCAGGACCCGGTACCGCCGGGCAAGGCGCGATCGCGTAGTGCGCCGCCCTCCACGTGGCAGGCGACCGGTTCCCGGGTCGCCTGCCTACACTGACGGGCATGGCATGCCGCATCAGTGAGCTGGTCATCGACGCCGCCGATCCCGGCCGGCTCGCCGCGTTCTGGAGCCAGGTCCTCGGCTATGTCGAACTCGGCCGGGAAGACGACGGGAGCATCGAGATCGGGCCGCCGGACGCCGGCTTCGGCGGCCTGCAGCCGACCCTCGTCCTCAGCCCCAGTACCGACCCGCGGGCCGGGAAGCTCCGGCTGCACATCGACGTCAACGCCACCGACCGCGACCAGGACGCCGAGCTAGAGCGGCTGCTCGCTCTCGGCGCCAGACCCGCCGACGTCGGCCAGAGCGGCACCGAGAGCTGGCACGTTCTGGCCGACCCAGAAGGCAACGAATTCTGCCTCCTGCACACCCGGCTCCAGCCCCTCTGACCACAAGCATCCCGGGGGCTGTCCGGGGCCGTCCTGACAACGGCCAGCGGGGAGCACTCAAGTAGCCGCCGACAAGTACGTCCGGGGCCCGCCAAGCTCCGCGGTGGCGGCCCCGATCGGGGATTTCTGCGCTTGGCTCGCCCGCACCGGGCCGGCACCTCCGGCGTACGCGTGTTCCGGGCGGCGCCTGCTGTCAGCTGCCGCCTGATGGATGCCCTCATCTGCGGACAGGGGCGTCGTCCGCAGCACGCAGGAAGCGCCTTTGTCACGCCATGCGGCCGGCAGGAAGCCCGTGAACTCTGCCCAGCCGAGGACAAGCTGACGGGAAAGCCCGTCACGGAGAGCAACCTAACCCTCATGCGCCCGCGCACATCGCCGCTGTTCGGGATGACCGGGCCTGCCTGGCGGCGTGGCCCGCGTAGCGTCAAGATCAGGATGATCGGCGCGATTACACGCTCCCTCATGCATGCCGATGTGCGGATGTACTCAGGTAGGCGTGTGTTCGCCGTAGCATCGACTCATGTCCCGTTGCACAGCACCCGTCTATGGCCATCGCACGGCCAGCGGTGCCGCAAACTGCCCTGCGTGCGGATCCCGGTCGTACCACCGCTCCCCCTCCTACTACACCCCGCCGACCAGGCCCTCCTGGAGTGGTGGCGGTGGGTCGTCCAGTGGCGGGTCGTCCGGCGGTTCGTCCGGCGCCGGGAAGTCTCGGCGGCTGCGCGGAGGGGGGGCCGTCTCGTACACGGCTGCTGAATGGCGAACGATCGAGCCCCTCGCCCGCCAGGCCGAGGAGCAGGCGCGGGAACACCCGGAGCGTCGCGACCTCTTCCTCTGCCACGCCTGGGACGACCGGAAGGGTGCCGCGAGGGAGTTGTGTGACCTGCTGGTGTCCCTCGGCGCGACGGTCTGGTTCAGCGAGAAGGACGTCGGCCTCGGCAAGTCGTTGCTCCGCGAGATCGACAAGGGGTTGGCGAACTCCCGAATCGGCATCGTGCTGGTGACCCCGGCGCTGCTCAAGACCCTGGCGGCCGAGGGGATCGCCGACAAGGAACTCTCCGTGCTGCTCGCGACCGACCGGGTCATCCCAGTCGCCCATGACACGACCTTCGACGCCCTCCGGGACGTCAGTCCCCTGCTCGCCGCACGGTCCGGTCTGAGCACCGGCGACTCGTCGATGCGGGACGTCGCGACCAAGGTCGCCGCTGCGGCGGCCGCCGAGTACGACACCTGACGGGAGTGACGACGCCCCGGCCCATTCGGTGCCGGGCGTCGTGCTGCCGGTGCGCAGCCGCACAGCATCCGACGAATCCGCGTCATGATTGAACCGAGACTTGCTGACGGGAGGGCCGGGTCCGAACTACCCCCGCAACCCCAGCAGGTCCCAACGCTCGCACATGCCGCCGATAGGGTCGAGCGCCGCGGCCCCGCAGGGTCGGCCCTGTAACCCGACCGGTCGACAGCCGGGACGGGGCTGACGGGGCGGCCGATCACGCAGAGCAATCTCAGTCTTCGGGCGCCTGCGCAAGTAGCCGCCGATCTGGCGCCGTCTAGGTCGGCTGGGGTTTCACGCTCACGCCGCACCGAGCCTGATGTTCTGTTGCGGCGCGAGTTTCTGCGAGCGATCAAGGTCCCTGACCCGATGCTTGTGGTTGTCCTTCGGTACGGGCTGGAGCGACTGGTGGGAGGTCGGCAGGCCGCCGAGCTGGTAGCTGTATCAGGTCGAGACGGCGAGTATCCGGCCCGCCGTGCGTCATGCCGTTTTCAGCACGCCAGCATGTATGTCGGCCAGGCACTCCTCGGGCTCGGCAGCACTCACGAGAACCCAGTGGGCGGCTTCCCAGCCGGAGCGCTTGGTCCCGTTGCTTACTCGGTGCTGCCTGAGAGGCCCGAACTGCCGACCTGTGATTCACCACCAGGAGGGCGGCTAGGATCCGGGCTCCGGCTTCGGCGGAACACTGCTCAAGCGTGATCTAGCCATTTCCCCGGCTCTGCTGGCTCGCTGGGCTTACGCTGAGGGGACAGGCTGGCTCTCGGCGGTTAGGGGGATGCCATGCCAGGCGACAACGCCTATGCGGCTGACGACATGCGCAGGCTCCGGACCAGGTTCCCCCGGTGGGGTATCGTGTTTGATCCGCTGGAAAGCATGTGGGTCGCGGTCCGTGGCAAGCGGATGCTGGTCGCGGCCAGCAGCCCGGAGAAGCTGACCGAGCAGGTGGAGGCGGCGACACGGGGCGAGGCCGGGCCGGGCGAGGGCGACAAGACCCAGAGGTGGCGTGCCCTCCGCAGGCATGAGCGGGGCTAGTGGCCGACGGCTCTGCGCAGTTTATTGGAGCAGTCTGACGTCGCTGGCCGATCCGTCTTTTTGGACATATTGGCTGCAAGTGGGACAGTGGCTGGCTAGAGTTGGCAGCTGGAGACGAAGCCAGGAAGTAGGACTGTCCTCAGGCGCATGTTGGCCGGGGGCATCGCGTCCGGGGGTGGGCGGGTTGCTGCGTGAGCCATTCACTCTTGGGTAGTGATCGGCCGGCGGCGGCGGGGTTTTCTTTTCGGCGGCTGATCATGGTGACACGCTCTGCCTCTGACGGCCTGCTGGGGCTGGAACCGGCCGGTCAGCGTCTCCTGCTGGCCGTGGCGCGGCTGCCCGGTGAAGCAACGGCGATCCTGGCGTACCTGAAACGCTGGTCCCGATCAGCGACTGGGCGCGCGGCGGCCCTGTTCGCGGTGATCGCCGCGGCGTACGCGGTGGGCGCGGAGATGGCGTGGCACCACTTCAGCTCGGGCCTGGCGTTCGGTTATCCCCCGTCTGGTGTCGATGTGGCCGTCCTGCTGCTTCTGGCGTGGCGGCGCTGGCCCGTGGTGATCGCCGCGATCGTGGTCAGCGAGACCAGTGTTGACCTGCAGCATCACCTGACGCTCGCGGTGGCGCTGGCATCGGCGCTGGCCAACGTAGTGGAGCCGGTGACCGGCGCGTCGTTCGTCCGCTGGTTCTGCGGAGGACGGCGGCCGGACCTGGGGACCCGTGTCGGTCTGGGCTGGTTCGTATTGGGTGCCGTGGTCATCGGGCCGCTGGTGGGCGGGCTGGTCGGGGCCACGGTGAGCTGGGCGACCAAAGGCGGCTGGTGGCCGGGCCTGGTGCTGCAGTGGTGGGCCGGGGACGGCATCGCGGTGCTGGTGATCGGCGGTCCGTTGCTGCTGTGGGCGCAGCGCCGGGCCCTGGTGTCCTCGCGGTGGCTGGAACTGGTGCTCGTGGTCCTGCTCACGGCCGGGCTTTCGGTCGTGGCGTTCCGCTTCGACACACCTACCAGCCTGCTGTTCTTGCCGGTCCTGGCGTGGGCGGCGCTCCGGCTACGTGACCTGGGCGTGGTTCTTGCTGGCGCGGCGTTTGCGGCGGTGGCCAACTACATGACGGCGGCCGGGTACGGCGAGTTCGCTCATCTGGGGCTGCCGTCCGCGACGTCGGTGGCCGTCACGCAGGCTTATATCGCCCTGGTCGTCCTAGTCGGCTGGGTGCTCGCTCAGGAAGTCGCGGGCCGGATGTCGGCAGTGCAGGATCGGGACAACGCACGGCTGGAGCGAGCGATAGCGGAGGCCCGGCGGGAGGCCGCCGAGCTGGGCGCGGTGCTGGCTGATGCCGCTACGGTCAGCTCCGTCGGTGACCAGGTGTCTGCCGCGGTTCGCGCCCGGCTGGGCGCGGCGCAGGTGGCGATCGGGGTGCTGGCCGCCGACCGGCGCCGGTTCGAGCCGCTTGCGGGTGGTGACGTTGCCGCGCAGGCCGCGGTCATGTCAGCGGAGTGGACGATCGATTCCGACGCGCCGGGACCGCGCGCGGTCCGGGACCGCGCTCCTATATACCTCAGCGACCTGAAGGCACCCGGCGCGGGGATCGGGTCCACGGCTGCGGTTCCGTTGCTCACCGAGGTCGGCGCCCTTGGCTATCTCGGCGTTGGGTGGGCCGGGCAGCATGAGGTGACCGCAGCGGAACGCGAGTACCTGCGGAGCACGGCCGAGACGACGAGCCGTGCCCTGGAGCGGGCCCGGCTCCGCCAGGCCGAGCGGCGCGAGCACGCGCGGGTCGAGACACTTGCCGACCTCACCAGGCTGCTCGCCGCGGCGCTGACCCCCGAGGCGATCGGCGAGGTGGTGGCCGATTGCCTCTGCGCGGCCGCCGGCGGCGCCGACGCGCTATGCCTCGGCGTCATCAGCCAGGAGGGCCGGCGGCTGGCCTGGATCACCACGGCGGGCGACGCCGGGGAGGTCGGCGAACGGTTCCCGGACCTGCCGATGGACGTCCCCGCGGCGGCGACCGATGCGGCCCGGACCGGCCGCCCGGTGATCATCCGGACGCCCGCCGAGTATGAACAGCGGTACCCGGGCCCGGATACCCCGGCGATCCTCGCGCAGGGAACGAGCTGGCTGACCTGGCCGCTGTGGGCAGGCACGGCGCCGGTCGGCGCGATCGGCCTGACGTGGAGGCATCCGCAGCAGTTCGAGCCGGGGCAGCTCGCCTTCGTCGCCGCCGTCGCCGACCTCGTCGCGCAGGCCCTGGTCCGCGCCCGCATCTACGCCGATGAGCATGCGATCGCCGCCGTCCTGCAGCGCGCGATCATGCCCGCGGCGGCCGCGGTGATTCCCGGCCTTGAGATCGGGGCCAGTTACCGGCAGGCCGGAACGACCCAGCAGATCGGCGGGGACTGGTACGACGCGCTGGCGCTGCCGGGCCAGCGTACCTACCTGGCTGTCGGTGACGTGGTCGGACACGGCCTGACCGCCGCCGAGGACATGACACAGCTGCGCAACGCCGGGCGTACCCTGGCCATCGCCGGCTTCCAGCCCGCCAGCATCCTCGAGGAACTGGCGCGCGTCACCGACTGGGCGACCAGCGGGAAGTTCGCCACCGTGGCGGCTGCGATCATCGAGCCCGACGTGTCCGTGGTCACCTACGCCACCGCGGGCCACCCGCCGATCCTGATCCGCCGCGCCAAGACCGGGATGGTGGAGATCCCGCCGCCGGCCGAAGGGCCGGCACTGTGCCTCCCCGGCGGCCACGACTTTCCGCGGTACACCCAGGGCCAGACGGGGTTCGATGTCGGCGACCTCATGCTCATGTACACCGACGGGCTGATCGAACGGCGCGGCGAGGATCTCGAGGAAGGCATAGCCCGTGTCGCCGAACGCTTGCAGGCGTGGCAGCCCGGCGCGCCGCTCGGCAGCTTCTGCGACGAATTGATCGCGTCCCTCGGCGCCGAACCCCAGCTCGACGACATGTGCGTGCTAGCCATCTCCCGGCCAGGACCGGACCGGGCGCGGGGAGAAGTGTTCTGAACAGCGGTCACTGACCATGGCGTGAGGGTGAACGTGAACCGTCGATATGATCGGCCGCTCCACCGTCAGATGACCGCTCTCACTGCGTCCCGAATGGTCGTTATGGCGCTGGGTGGCCAGGGCGCTGGGCTAGGTCCTGGCATGCCTGGCGCACCGGTACGCCCGCCCGGCTGGCGGCGGCGCGGATGTAGGCGATCGCCGCGAACAGGGCGTACTGCCAGAAGTCGTCGGTCTGCCACCAGGCGATCTCCTCAAGCAGGTCCGGTTTCGTGCCGCCATGGAGGGCTGCTGCGGCCAGCACTGCGTACTGGAGCTTCTTGTTTTCCCGGCCGCGGAAGGTGCACTCGGGCAGGAACCGCTCGCGTAGTCCCTCCAAGGGCAGCGGGTCAGCCCGGCTGGCCCCGCACCAGGTCAGCGCGTCCGCAGCGACGTGCAGGAACACCTCGCCGGGGAAGGTGTTGTCTCGCGGGTGCAGGAGCGCGAGCTCGTTGACCAGCTCGAAGACGTCAGCGTCGCGGGCTAGCCCGTCGAGCAGGACACGGCGGGCGGTCATGGTGTCCTCGGGGGTGGGCCGTTTCCTGGCAGGCATACCTTGACGGTAGGGCAGAGCCGGTCGCCGGGCGGCTCACAGTCGGATGCCCGGGCGGCCGCCCCTGGGATCAGCGGCAGCCAGTGTCGAGTCCGTACGGCTGGATCCGGAACTCAAACGTGCCCTGCTGATCCGCGCGGCCGAGGAGCACGTCAGCGTCTCGGACGTGATCCGCCGGGCCATCGGCGAGTACCTGCGGGCCAGTTGACCAAGTCCCCGGTGCAGCGCAGTGACGCCGCCCGCCCGTCGCGCTGCGTGGTGACCTTATGAGCTGCGTGACGTGCGTGAACCGCCGATCGGCGCGCCCGTCGGGTTGGAGCCGGTTGCCTATTGCGCAGCACAGATCAGGACAGCCTGTCGTAGCAGCGAAGGGCTGCGCGGGCTCAAGATCACGTGCCTTGGTCGTGCCGTCCGAAAGGGTACTCGATTGTGAGGGAGTCAGGCATACACGAAAACCCGAACGCTGCCGACGGGAACACGGTGAGCGGCTCCGCTTGCGAACGCTTCCGTGCGACCGTTCAGGTTGGCCGCTTGTAGCCGATGAGCGCGTCCGGGCTGTGCCAGCAGTAAGTACAGCCGATGGCCTGGCTTGGCTAGGCGGCCTCCGTTGCCGGTACGCTCCACCCCGACGGGCAGCTGATCGCCAACCCCGCTCGCGAGCTTCAGCTACAGGCCGGCGGCGTGCTCGTCGTCTTCGGTGAAGTCAGCGACCTGAACCCGCTCGGCCGTGAGTAGGACATGGGCACTTCGCCCGGTGCTCGGGCAGGCGAGCGCAGGAGACCAAGCCCTCGGACCCTCTCTGACGTGACCTTCGTCACTTGCCGGGTGAGCTGGCGGCCATCTGACTGGGTGGCATGTTCGTCGCCGACGAGCTCGTGCTCGACATCGGTTTCCAGGCCGCGCAGGCGCGGCTGGTGAACCTGGCGCGCCGGGGCGGGCTGAGGGGCGCATCAGAGGCCGCTTATAAGGACGAGCTTTCGGCTGTGATCGGCGTCGGTCCGTTTGGTGATGTGGCCGGTGCCTCCAAGCTGGTCCGGGTCCGCTTCCTGGACCCGGTCTGCCGCGGTGATGTTATGACGCTTGTACTGCGCTGGGAGGCCCCCGGCGTCACCAGAGCGCTGTTCCCCGTGCTGGATGCGGACATCAGCCTCACGCCCGTGGGCCAGCAGGCGACCCGGCTGGCGCTAGCCGGCTCCTACCGGGCGCGGCTGGGCGGCGTGGGAGCCGGGCTCGACAGGGCGGTCCTGAACCGGGTGGCCACGGCGACGATCCGCGCCCTGCTCCGCAATGTCGCGGGCACTCTTGTCTACCCCGGCACGGCAGCGGCAAGGCAGGCGCGACCTCTCAGCGGTCCCGCACCATGGCGGTACATCGAACCGGAGATGCCGTCATAGCCGGCTGGCCACCGCGGGACCTTGGTCACCATGGCCGCTGGCCATTGGGCCCTGGCTGGCCGCGCCTCGGCGCCGGAGCGTGATCCGCAAACCGGACAGGTGAGAAGCATGAGCGACAGGACTTTCTACGAGGCCGTGCCAATCCCGGCCGATCAGGTCGGCTACCTGATCGCGACGGCCGCCCGCGCGCCGTCGGTGCATAACACGCAGCCATGGCGTTTCAAGGTCAGCCGGTACAAGATCGAGCTATACGCCGACCTGCGGCGCAAGCTCCGCGTGGATCCGCTCGGCCGCGAGATGCTCATCAGCTGCGGCGCGGCGGTGTTCGGGCTGCGGCTCGGCGTGCGGTCGCTGGGATACCTGCCCGTGGTCGAACTGCTCCCCGACCCAGACCGGCTGCGGCTGCTCGCCCGGATGCGGCTGGGCCCGGCGCAGCCGATCACCGCCCGCGAGCAGGAGATGCTGAAGGCGCTGCCGCACCGGCACACGTACCGCGGCCCCTTCGAACCCGGCCCGCTGCCCGCCGGCCTGCTCGCGCGATTGCAGCACGACGCGCTCGCGGAGGGCGCCACGCTCGCCATCGTCGACCGGACGATCGCATATGAGCAGCTAGCGGCCATCATCAGCGCGGCCGGCCGCAGGCAGGACCTCGACCCGGTGGCCCGGGCAGAGGTCCGGCGGTGGAGCCGGGGTGCGGGCAGCCCGGCCCGCGACGGCGTCCCTGCGCAGGCGCTCCCCGCCACGGCCGCCCGCGAGCCCGGACGGCTGCCGCAGCGCGACTTCGACCTGGGCCGCGGCCTCGGGCGGCTCGCGGCCGGCGGGCCGCCCCCCGCTGCCACCGCAGTGCTGCTCACCGCAGGTGACGGCCGGGCCGACTGGCTGCGCGCCGGCCAGGCGCTGCACCGGCTGCTGGCCCACGCCGCCAGCCGGTGGGTCTTCGCCAGCCTGTATACCCAGCCGCTGGAAGCCGCCGCGATCCGGTCCCTGATCCAGGCCCGCCTGGCCCTTCCCGGGGCCCCGCAGATGCTGCTGCAACTCGGCCTGGCCCGGGCCACTCAAGCCACCGCCCGCCGGCCACCCGCGGAACTCATCGAACCGTGACGGCGGCCGGATCGAGACGCAAGGCTAGTTGCGAGACGGGCATGTGCGGCGGGTTCGGCCCGGATAATCATGATCGGACAGCTGCCGCCAGCACGGTCCTGACGAGAACTCAGAAGGTCATGGATGCCGCGAGAAGATGCTGGATTGCCGTGGTGATCTGGATTTCTCGATGCATCCCGCCGCGCTCAGCCGCACGGCGCAGCCATACCCCGGGCAGCCCCTCATCAGCGGTCACCTCGGCGAGCCCGTTAGCCATCGTCGAGCCGGCCAGACACGAACCTCATGCGCGGCGGGCGACAGTGGCGTGTTGCGGGTCAGCGGGGGCCCGTGCCTCGGCGGCACCCGCCGCTGCCGAGGCTGCACGATCTCACTGAGCGGATATCCCTTCATGCCGACGGTGGGTCTGACGCCAGGAGGGAGGGCGGTCGTATCCCTCTCCGCCGAGGCTCTCACATTGTCCGCTCCCTGGCGGCGGGTGCCACGTTCCGACGGTGCCGGTCCTGGCTCGCGGGCGGCAGGGCCGATGGGCCCGGGATGACGGGACGTTCGTCCTGTGCCCCGGTCATCGTCATCACGTCACGCATGCCCGCGTAGCCCGTCAGCGGCGGCGGGCCATCCCCGGCCACAGGAGCTGGCCGGGGGAAGCCGGCCATTGGCTCGATCAGTGCGTGTCGGCAAGGCAGGGGACCTTCCTCAGGTCCCCTGCCTTGCTCGCCGTGAAAGGGCCGCGCCCGCAGCCGCCTAGGTCGCGCCGGACCGCCACCAGGACGACGTGGTGACCGCCAGGGTGCCGGGGCCACGCTGACCGTGGGAACAGCTTCGCCGCCCAGAACCTGACGGTCCGCTCCGCCAGCCCCGCTCCGCGAGTCTGGTTCGCGCGAACTGGCCGTGGTGTCTGAGGCCGCCTGCCTGGTCCCACGGCGTCAGCGAGACGCCGACAGAACAGGTCGATCTGCGTTCAATGGCCATGTCCACGCGTCGCTACCCGGCCAGCGAAATATTCGGCAGGGAGATCAGTTTGTTCGCGATCGGAATTGGCTGTCACGCAGCGTTACGATCACTGGTTGCGGCTACAGAAGTTGAAAGGCCAGCATTCGTACCTCTCTACGGGGGCTGGGGTTCAAAGGTGAGGCCCGTCTGGGCGAGGAACGCCTCGATGAGGACGGGCCGGTACTGGATGCGCTTGAGCCGGTTCTTCATGACGGCG
>WNGR01007922.1_pt1 | contig 15607 bp, 6 predicted proteins | sample 5407581 | NCBI WGS metagenome assembly WNGR01 (sample SAMN13153383, study PRJNA577476) | soil metagenome | isolation source: 80 cm soil or saprolite under Garry oak tree replicate 2 | place: USA:California | collected 2016-06-15
TGAAAAGAGTCATCGGAATTGATTTGGACAAGCTTCGCGCCTGCAAACGAGTAGTTGGCGTCGCTGGCGGAATGCAGAAGATGCAGGCAATTCTTGCGGCTTTGCGGGGTGGATTGATCGATGTGTTGATCACCGACCAACGGACAGCCGAAGCGCTTTCGAAAGCTCAACGTTGAAGTAGACCACGACCACCGGAAAACCCGATGTTCTCGCGTTTCACAAAATGGTGTTGGGAGCAGATTCATGTAGAAAGGAAAACCCCAGAGGATGAACTCGGGGTCCCACTAGACAGTCATCCAGCCGCTTCGCCCATATCGATATCCACCCTTCGGTGAGCGTGATTTGCTCACCCGTTCCTGCGATGATGTAGAGTCCCTTGTCATCTACAAACCGCCTCTTCTCAAAAGCTACTTCCACCAACTCATTGTGTGGAGTAGTCGTGCCAGTCTCACCACCGTGTTACGGAATTCCACCGTGTTGATTGATATCGATAATGGTTTTCAGACACCAGCGTTCTAATCTGAGCATGTCAATTTCATAGCGCTTGATCGACCAGTGCCGACTTGGGATTTTGCTCCTGACCATGAAAAGCTCGCTGCGGCGAGCGGCCCCGGCAGTTTTGATGACAGTCGCATGTTGGATAGTCATATCGTAGCGCCCCCAATTTCTCGCGTTCGTGCTGAATGTGCACGCCCGCACAATGAAACCTTCAGAACTGGGGAGACCGACCTACAAATGTCAGTCAAGCATTAAGAGGAAAGTTTATTTCGATTAATCATCTCTATCATCAACCCGCGCGGCTGGTCCTGATGACTTCCACGCTGAACGTTCCGTCGTGCCAGGTGTAGCAACAGGAATGAGTTGGCAAAACGTACGTTCTCATCCTGCTGGATGAACCCAATTGTACGCGCGTTATTTAATCCTGGGCCAATGAAAAGCCCCAGATGGCGTGGCGATTGCGGCCAGGCTGACGAGGTGTCGATCGGCCATCGCGACCTGCAGGTCAAAGCTGCGGGCGCAGGGTCACGGCTCTGGAACTTGGAAATCCGCGCGGTTGTCGAAACGATGGACTCGTTGTCGGCGGACGTGCCGGGTGCGATCAATTACGTACGGCGGCGTCCGTATCCTCAGCCATTCGTGTCAATGTGCGTAGGAATTCCGGCGATTGACCGACGAACGGGCCGGTGAGTCCAGCGAAAGTTTTGCAGTGGTGTTGAGAAGCAGGTTCCACATCTGAGGCTTCGTCTACCTTTACACATCAAGTTTTTGGCCTGCGCAGGGAATAAAAGAAAGCTTGCGCAGTTTGCATCAGTACATCGGCACAAGGGCTGGTGAAATGAGCACAAGGAGCTATGGTGAAAGACGCCGCTGGGAAGTGGAAAGATTCGACGGGCAAGATTATGGAAACAAGGCAAGAGCCGGTCAGTTCCGACGGAGTGGATCGTCGCGGCTTTAATTGTATCGATGCACCAGCATAAGATCTCGGTCCTGATCTTTCAGCGATCGGTGGACATCGGCCGAGGGTTTTCTCAATCCGCGGTCCTGGACCGTGGAACCTCCTTTGGAATCGAAGCCTGGCAATCTCAGCAACTCAGGTTTGTATTAGTGAGCGATGCCGATTCTGCCGGCATCGACAATCTCGCGAGGCTGCTGAAGCAAGTGAATGAGTGAGAGCTGCGCATATCGCGCTTGGGCCGCGAAATCGTGTGCTTGTCGTTTTGATAGCATTTGGTTTCCGGCGAGGATCGGTTTCGTATAGGAGGGGGTAGAACCGTTCAGCTCACTTTCATGGGTCGACCAGAAGTTCAGCTGTCACGCTTGTACCCGCCGGCAATCTACACGGCGGGCATTGGCTCTCAATCAGCGCCATGGGCAAACGAATAGGACAGGTTGACAAAGAAGTTCCTTCCCGGTTCAGGCAAACGGATGCCATTTGAGTAAGGGTTACGCGCATACGAGAGGAACTCTGAGTATTGTCGAGACAGTGCGTTGTTCAGTCCCATTTCGAGATTGATTCTCCGCGTGTGATATCCGGTGCTCAGGTTGAAGATCGAGTATCCAGCGGTGCGCTGCTCGTTCTCATCTGCGTCGACTTTGTCTTGCTGGCCGGTTACGACACTCGAGACCTCTGAAAAGAAGTAGCGGTGTTCATAGCGAAGGTTTAGCGTGGCCTTAAGCGGAGGAACCTGAAACAGGTTGCTGCTACGGAGGTTGCTTTCCGGTTGCGGTACTTTCGTTCCGCGGACCAGAGCAAGACTGCCGTATGCCTGAATTCTCGCAGCCAAAGGCGCGCTCCCAGTTAGTTCACCACCCCATTGATGGGCTTGCACGTTTGCGTAGCTTTGCGCTTTCTTGGAAAAGACGCCTGTTACCGGGTGCAATCGATTTGCGCCATAAAGCGTGACGTAGTTGTTCAGGTCGCTAAAGAAGAAGAGCGGACTCAACGTGTAGCGATTCTTTTTGACAGTGAGGCCGAAGTCGTATTCGGTGTTGCGCGGATGCGTGAGAAGCGGGTTGCCTACCCACCCGGTTGACATGGCCGAATCACTATGGAAGAAACGTTCCTCGGGATCGGCGAAGCGAATGTTGCTTCCCACGCCTGCAAATAGTGTGGCCCACGATTTGCTCTCCCAAGTGAGTTTTACGTTTCCTGAAAAGCCTGAATCGTTAGCGGAAGTTTTGGAAGTGCCGTGATACGCCTGATAGAGAGCAGGGGATGCTTTGGATGCGTCGGTGTGGGAGTGGTCAAAGCGCCCTCCGGTAGTAAGTAGAAGACTGTGCCCGACTGCCTGGCGCCAAGCTACAAATCCACCACTAACCAATTCTGTGACACCGGGTAATGAGCTTGAATGGGTGGTCACGGGTTTGCCCATCATCACCATGGTCATGAAGCCGGTCGAGTTCCAGTATCGGCGGTAGGATTCGTAGCCGGCGGTGATTCCCTTCACCAGGTCGGTGTCGATTCGAATGCCGTCAGTGAAGGAGACGACTTGCGCACTCATCGAGACCGGCAGATTGCCTGAGCTGGACCGCAACCGGTTGTCCATCAAGTGATTTACTTTATCCGCGTAGGCCATGGCGTGAACTGCACTCAATATGCCGTGAGGCTTCAGGTAGTCGTATCTAGCGGTAAATCGATCGGCATAGTCAAAGATGCCGTCCATGGTCCTGTAGGGATACAGAACAATGTCACCCTGCTGACGTGAGTAAGCAATCTCTGCACGCTGGCGAGGATCGGGTTCGAAGGCGAACTTTGTCCAGCCGCTCTGAACGCGAAATGCCTGCAGATCCTGGCTGTTATTGCGATAGTTGGCGAGCTTGGTCACCATCTTCCCGTTGCCGTCGCGATACATCTCAGAGGTGCGAAAGGAGTATCCGCCGAGCAAGTGGAGAGCGCGACTGCCAACCTGAATTGTTTGCGATGGATTGTAGTAACCATACGAACCAGTGGAGAGATTGGACGTGAGCATCAACCCGCGCGCTTCAGGAGTCTTCGTGATTACCTTTACAAAGCCGCCGAGTGCCCCCTGGGTAGTTACGTCGAATGGTCCCTTCACAACGTCCACGTGACTTACTTCGGAAAGGTCCACATGAAAAGCTGCCGGGTCCATTTGCCCCGTGCAAGCGCCATAGAGCCGTGCACCGTCGAAAGTGGAGGCGAGATTGTCGTGAAACAGGCCGCGGATTGCAATATCACTTGCAATGCCAGCCTGCCTGACCTTCTGTACGCCTGCGATCTCTTGTGCCGCCTCGCCAACGTCACGCGCTGAACTCTCGCGGATCTCGCCAGCGTCTAGGCCATCGTTGACCGGGCTAGCCGTGACGTTGACTTCCTGTGCAACGGCGGCGATGCTGAGCGATATTGGCAGGTCGGAGATGACTCCCGGGAGCGTAGTTAAAGTGCGAACCTGTTCGGCAAAGCCGTTTTGCTGAACATGGATTTCAAACGTTTCGACGGGTAAGTCCGCGAGGGAAAAATGCCCGTTCCTGTCAGTGGTTGTATCCCACGAGGAGCCATTACTGATGGAGACAGCGGTAACTGCGGCTCCGCTGATGACCGCGCCTGAACCATCAGATAACATGCCTTGAACGCCGGACAGTTCTTTTCGGGCCTGGCCAGATATCTGGATGGCTCCCGTAAGAACGAAAATCAGAGTAACAGCTATAACTAATCCAAATTGCCGCATAGTAGCGCCTTCCTTTCACGGCTCTTTACTCCGAGACATGGAAATTACGCAACCCTCAGCGAGAAACAATTGCTGAAAGGGTGGCGGGTGTCTTAAGCAATGAGTGAGGAAAGAGGAGGGCCGCGCTTTTGATGGCTGCGAAGGAGGGCGAGTCGGTATAGGGCTTCAGTCTGGGGGACGCACGCGGGATGACGGCGAACTTCAGCGTAGAACTCGTCTCGTGCGTCATGGCGGAAGGTAGGCGAATGGACCACGCTGGCGCTGGACGGAGAACAAGGGCACTTCTCCGTAATGGAGGTGATTCCTGGCTGATCAGGATTGCCACCGCGCATCATGCGCATCATGCAGTGATGCTTTCCGGCCCTGCGGCAACATGCGGGCAGGCTCGCGTCCGCATCGGGAGCGAGGAACGGCGACATCAGCGCAAAGCCGAAGAGCATCATCAGCGAGAGTGCGATCATGCGCCGCATGCGAATGCGCAAAGTGTATCTCAATGCCGCTTTCGCGCCACGTGACTCGGATCACAAGAATTTGGCGACTTCGCGAGAGGTGTTGACTAGTTCGAACCCCGCCTGTGTCTGACCAGCCGCCAATGCCGACGATGAAATTGTCAGGGGAACACCGAAATGATAATTACGGAACCGCAGCGAGCTCGGGGTTCACCGGGCCCGCTGAAAGCGCAGTTGCTGACGTGATCGCTCGCATCAGCTTGCGCAGCGGTTTTGACGGCATGCTGTGAGACTACTTACTTTGGAGCACCAGGACTGTTGCGATTGGGTCAGGGGCATGGCTCGGGAGCGCTATGTCGATGCCCGTGGCTGTCTTTGTGACCTTGAGTGGCTTCCTTGACTTATCTGCGAGAAGGTAGGCGCTGCTGATTTCGCGCGGACTCTTATCGAGATGGAAACTACCGGCAGGCCAGGTGAAGAGTTCGATGTAGATGCGATCGGCGGTGGTTGTGGAGCGCCAGTTCCATGTTGGTACGAACTTGGGTTTGCCTTGCTTGTCCTTTTCGGTGGCGCTGAAGCTGCCTGCCTCACTTCCGAAGAGAGTCGGTCGGGTACCGTAGATTGCTTCGCCATTAACGTCGAGCCACTTGCCGACTTGGTGAAGGCGCTCGACCTCGGCAGGAGGCACGGCGCCGGTAGAGTCAGGCCCGATGTTGAGGAGATAGTTGCCGCCTTTGCTTGCGATGTCGATGAGATTCCGCAGCAAAGTTTCGGTGGATTTGAAGTTTGTGTCGTATGACTTGAAACCCCAGGTATCGTTCATTGTCATGCACGCTTCCCAGTCGCGGCCGGGATATCCCTTTGCGGGGATAAATTGTTCGGGGGTTTCAGTGTCGCCTTTGTAGCCGCCGCCGAGCCGGTTGTTCCAAATCAGATTCGGGTGTTCATTGAGTAGTGCTACGATCTCGCCGGCGAGTGCGGGCGTCATGTCGTTGGTTGGAGTATCGAACCAGATCACGACAGGGAAGTCACCGTAGTTGGTCAGCAGTTCCTTCATCTGCGGAATTGCCTTTGTGTGCAGGTAGGTGGCGAAGTCGCCGTCCTGCGCGGAGTCCCAGTGATGGTTCGGCGAGTTGTGTGTGCCTGTCTTGTAGGCCGCACCGCCGGGAGCAGTCCAGTCCTGATCTTGTGAGTAATAGAAGCCGAGCTTGACTCCCTGCTTCCGGCACTCTTCTGCAAGTTCGCGGATTGGGTCGCGGTGAAAAGGCGTGGCGGCAACGATGTTGAATGGATCGGCTTTGGAGTCGAACATCGCAAAGCCGTCATGGTGCTTGGATGTGATGACGATGTACTTCATGCCGGCAGACTTTGCAAGGGCTACGATATCGTGCGCGTTGAAGGCGGTCGGGTTGAACTTGGCGGCAAGCGCCTTGTAGTCCGCAACAGGAATTGACGCGTTGTTCATGATCCATTCACCAATACCGGGGATCTGCTTGCCGTTCCAGGTACCGGCTGGGATGGAGTAGAGGCCCCAGTGGATGAACATGCCAAATCGAGCTTCGCGCCACCATGCCATGCGTGCGTCGCGTTGAGCCGGCGTCTCTGTATCCTGAATCGCCGCTACGGGATGATTGGTGTCAACTTTGATGTGCTCGCCCTCGACCTGGGCGCGGCTCGGCAGAACGTTTGACGAAAGTAGTATCGCAGCGACGGCAGCAGCGAAGCGATGAATCTTCATGTAGTCTCCTCAGGAAAATGCGTTGGCGCCAGAGTTGAAGATCGGAAATCTGTTGTTCATTGGCGAAGTTCGTTAGCACAGTAAAAAACGAGGGTTCAGGTCTGTGGCAGGTAAAGTCCTTGTGTTCTGGAAACGATTTTTGCCAGGAAATGCGCGCTGAAGATCTCTTTGGATGTGCGCAACCTGACATCGTACTTTACCCTCCACGGATTATTGGCGAAAAGGTGAATTGGGCCGCACGATGCGGATGAAGTGGTCTGTAAATGTTGCGTGTACTGCAGGAATCTCTACCTTTGGCATGTGACATGAGGTGCAGTCTTTTGTTGCCACCTTGCAGGCCGGGGCGGATTCCTGGGAGGTCGCAGAGCCAGAAGCAGCGTGACATTGCAGGCAGGCAGAGTCGTAAGCATTTGCGCTGCGCTCGAGTGGCTTGTGGGGGTCATGGCAAGCGATGCAAGTGATGCGCGGGTCGCCTTGCACACCCCAGCACAGGCTGCGTTCGAGCCGGTAGGGCTGAAAACGCACGCTGGCCACCCCGAGGTCCGACTGCATATAGATTGCGACGTCGAATGGGGTGCGATGGCACGCCCCGCAAAAATCAACCGAGTCGACGGGCGACATTCCCTTCGGGTTCAGGATGTTGGTTGAATCCTGTTTGCCTTGTGCACCTTTCATCGTGGCGACATGCTTCAGGCCGGGTCCGTGACATGCTTCGCAGGTTACGCCGAGGGTCGCATGCTGAGGGTCGAATATGCCGTCGACTGTTGAGGCGGTCGAGTGGCAACCGAAGCAGCGTCGCATGGTCTCGTCGTCGACGACATCGCCTACGGCTCCTTCCGCGGAGGCTGGCGCCTCTGATGAGTGGCCGGGAGTGATGCCGAGGCCCGACAATGTGGTGAAGTAGCTCAATCGACTCTCAAGATATTTGCGATCTCGTACCGAGACATAGGTCTGCGACACTTCACCGACACCGAATGCCCAGCCAACGGGCAGCGATGTCGTATCGGTGCTGCTCTTCACCGATTGAAGCGTCTCGCCTGCACGACGGGACAAGAGGTAAGTGTATTTCTCGTCGGAGAAGGGAAGCTCGGGATGCTTCTTCAGTATCTGCGAATCGGCGGGCAGACTGGCTGCGTTGCGCATTGGCGTCGTTTCCTGCGAGTTGACAATCTGCCTGTGGCAATCGGCGCATGCAGCAGTGCCAGCGTATTCAGAATGCTTCGAGGTACCCTTCGTTGGCCACCATCCGGCATCGAGCCAATGCTCGGGCGTGCCTCTTGAAAGCTTGGTATGCGACTGAGTTTGACTGAAAGCGAAGCTGGCGACGAAGGTGCTCATGAGCAACAGGCGTAAAACACATCTCCCTTTACACAGCGGCAGCTCGGGCCCCTGAGCCGATTGTCTCTCGCGGACAAGACCGGAATGTTTAGGAGATGCTTTATGCACTTAGATTCACGGGGTGCCCGGGTGTGACGTTGTTACAGAGTCAAATGGCCGCCTGCTCTTGCGAGAAGGCAGCCATTTGAGATGAGGTTTGGATTGTCTCGAGATCAGAAGAGAACCTTGGCTCCCATCTGAAGAACACGCGAGGAGTTGCTGGTGCCGTTGATGGTCCCAAAGGACGATCCGCTGTTCAGATCAGAATTCGGCGTGCCAAATATTACGTTGTTGAAGAGGTTGAATCCTTCGGCGCGGAATTCGAAACGTCGCTCACCCCAGAACGGAAACTGTCGGAAGACCGATCCATCCAGATTCCAGTAAGGAGAGGATCGGAGCGAATTTCGCCCTGCGGTTCCGAAGGTATATTGAGGTGGGGCGGCGTATGCCGACGTGTCGAATCCCTTGTCTGGCTTGGCCGTGATTTTTTTAGGCTTGCCCACGAGGTTAGCGTGCTCATACCCAGCCCAACCGACATTCCCCGTATTGGCGATGTCGCTGCTGATTGTGGGTGTGAAGGGAAAACCGGAATGGGCAGAGAAGATATTGTTGATCTGCCAATTTCCAAGCACGTAGTCCGCGAATTTATTTCCCGTGGAGAAGCGCCTTCCGCGACCGATCGGCACTTCAACGAGTGTGTTGACTGCGAGAACATGCTTGAGGTCAGTGCCTGCAACCGAGTAGCTGCCAAATGCGCTGGGATGGTAGGGATCGGTTGGAACCCCACCTTCAGCACCAAACCAGCCGTCGCCTCCCTGGTTCAAGTTCTTAGACCACGTGTAAGCCACTTGGTAGGCCAAACCATTGGAGTAGCGTTTGTCCAACTGGAACTGGAACGCGTTGTAGTTGGAAGCGCCGGTGCTGCGGTCGTAGAAGGTGGGGGTGATGTAGGGATAGGGGGAGCGAGGGCCGACGTCGCCGGGTCCGGGCGTGATGGCCGTGTTGTAATAGCCGCCGATGTTGACGCGGTGATTGCCGGCTCCGACGTAATTCATGGTGATGGCCGTGGATGAGTTGAGCTGGCGCTCAACGCCGAAGTTCCACTGCTCAGAGTAGGGATTTTTCTTGTGAGGATCGTAGAACCACTGCACCTGGTTGAAGGGCGTGGGAGCAGGGAACTGGCCGCTTCCGTTACCGAAAGGGTTTTGCGCGGTGACGGTTGGCGTGGGGGCAGTGGTGGTCGGACTATTTACGTTATTGCTGATGAGCTGACCGATATCGGGCCAGGAGCCCTCGATGTTTTGAGCCGTCTGGCTCGCGGCCGCCCAGTTGTCGTACACGATGCCATAAGCGCCACGCACAACGGTCTTCTGGTCGATGCGGTATGCAAAGCCAATGCGAGGTCCCCAGTTGGTTGGTACGTTATGCGCGATCTTGCCGCGCGGGTCGACGACAACGTGGGCGGGAAGGGTTCCATCGCCTGGAATGCACGGCGCAAATCCACGAACGGAGCAGGGCGGTGGGACTTTCTGCAGCACGTACGTGCCATTGCTGAAATCCATATCGCCAGTTTCAATGCCGCCATTCTTGCCGATGGTCTTGGTTGTTCCATACGGAGGAATGAATGTGTAGTCGTAGCGAAGGCCAAAGTTCAGCGTAAGTTTTTGCGTGGCCTTGTAGGAATCCTGGGCGTAGAAACTCATGACTCCGCCCGGGCGGGTTTCTTCGTCGACATTCCTGCGATTGGCCCCGTTGGGGACGTTCAGCAGAAATGATGCGACAGGATCGCCTGTGGTCTGGGTAGTGCCCGTCTGTGCCGGCCCTCCGCAGACCGTGCTGCCCACCAGCACGGATCCCGGACAAGCGGTTTCCTGAGCTGAGAATGTCAGATTGGTGTAGGCAATCGGACTACTGAAAATGTTGCTGATGAATCCGCCCCCGAACTGCATCACGTGATTGCCCATAGTCTTGGTTAGCTGAGCGGTGTACTGATTGCTGTCGGTTGCCTTGGGTGTGTTCTCGATGATCTCGCCGCCGTCGCTGTAGTTGCTGATGCCAGGATTTGGAAGCAAACTCTTGCCCGGCGCCGCGGCGAAACTTGCAACGAAGTCAGGCGCGAATCCGACGGTGTTGAAGATGTCCGCTGTCGATTTCGAAAACAGGGTCGATGAGTTGTCCTGCACGGTAGTTCTTGCGAACTGGGCCTGGAGAGCCAAGCTTGGAGTGAAGACATGCACGTAGCTTCCACCCCAGTTGCGTGCGGGTGTTACGTGGTTGTCGTGAAGGCCCGGGAGACCGCCGGAAGAGACCTCTCCACTGTTAATGAAGCTGTACCTGAACCACCCGGAATTCTTCTGTCCGAAGGTTTGATCGACACGGACGGTGAACTCATTCTGCGTTTGCGTGAGGGGAGTGGTGTCGATGGCATTGTCGCCGTTCGAGTCAAAGACCGGGCCTGCTGCCGGGAAAACGAATTGGGCGTAGGCCACCATCGCAGGATTTGGTGTGATCTGGTTGTTCGGATAAGGGTCGCGAGTGTAGCTGCCGGGATTGGCGGGATCAGGTCGCGTGGTGAACGGGTTGTAAATCTGTGGAGCCCCGCTCTCATCGCCGGCAAGTTGTGCCGCAGTCGGTACTTTGAGCAAGTTGTTGGTGGTCTGCGAATAGCGGAAACCCTGGTATGAGCCGAAGAAGAAAGTCTTGTTGTGGCCGTTGTACAGTTTGGGAATCACGAGGGGTCCGCCGACCGAGCCACCGAACTGGTTCTGGTGGTAGGCCGCTTTTTTTGCGGTTTTGGGAAGGAAGTAGGTACGAGCATCAAACGCGTCGTTGCGGATGTACTCCCAGGCTGACCCGTGAATGTTATTTGTGCCCGACTTGGTGACGACGTTGACCACACCGCCGAGCACAGAGCCGAATTCAGCACCATCGGTGTGCGAGACCACTTTGAATTCCTGAATAGCGTCGATGATGGGCGGTACGGCGTAAGTGCTCAGGAGGCTGCCGTAGTTATCCAAGCCGTCGGTCAGGAAGAAATTGCTTCGGTTGGTGCCGCCGTTGATGGCTGGGAACGTAAACGATGAGCCCTGCGCAACCGGGGCCGAAAATCCGCCGTTGCGGCCGCCCATCGAGTTCTGCCCCGTGCTGACAGGGGAAACTCCGGGAGTGAGCGACAGCAGTTGGGTGAAGTTGCGCCCGTTGAGAGGGAGGTCTTCCACCTGTTTTTCAGCGATCACGGTGCCGAGATCCGCATTTGAGACTTCCAATTGCGCCGACTCCGCCTCGACGTTCACAACCTGGCTCGATGAGCCGATCTGGAGCGTGAAGTCGAACGTGGCGATCTGACTCACTGCCAGAGTGAATGGTTGGATTCTCTGTGGATTGAAGCCGGATGCCTTGGCCTCGATCGTGTATCTTCCCGGGGTCACACTGGTAAACGTGTATGCCCCCGAGTCGTTGGTTGGCACGGTGTGATCGACTGAGGTGTCGAAGCTGCGGACAATTGGCCTGACGCATTCTTGCCTGAAAGGCAAGTAGCAGCGTCAGGAATGCCGCCACGCAAAGCGCTGCGCTGCGACCTCGGAACGCGTCCGTTAGACGGTGCATAGAACCTCCTGATTTAAGCCTTGTCTTACTTGGAATCGTTCTCTCGGCTCGAGAACCGCGGTCTAATTTTTTGGGGAACCGCTTTTTTTGACTCGGGGAAATGCTGTCTTCGATTCAAGTATCGGCAACTTGTACGTTTCAGTTACCGTTACCCTAAATGGCGCTGAAGTGCTCTTTTTTGGCTTGCATGAGACAGCGAAGAACGTATATAAAACTCTCGGTTAACTTGTCAAGAAATATTTGGAAGTGTTGATTTTACAAGTGCCTGAGCGGCAGAGCGGACCGAGGTCGATGACCGATTTCATTGAGCAGGAGAATTTCGAGTCCGACCCTGTTTGTGACGCAAAGGGCTCGCTGAGCAGCGCTCTGGTTGGTTCGACAGGCAGCGGTTGGATTGTCGGAATTGTAATGGCGCTCGCGCTGCGCGGAGGAGTTGCCGGCCAGCTACCCGTTTCGCGACCGCCAGTCCAGGCTGCGCGTACGCAGGTCGAAGCACAGGGCGTCAATCAGCCCCCGGGCGGGTCGAAATCGGACGGCTATGTTGGGTCCCAGTCCTGTTCACTATGCCACTCAGATGTGTACAAGAAGTTCTTGCAGACCAGTATGGGCCGCTCCATGTCGGAGATATCTCCCGCAACGTTGAGAGCCCTGTCTCTACCCGCGGCCATCGACGATCCAAAGATTGACCGGCACTTTGAGGTATTCAAACGCGATGGAAAACTCTACGAGTCGGAATCGCAGGCCGGGGCGAACGGCAAGGAAATTTTTAACGATACCCATGAGATCTCCTGGATCATCGGAGCTGGGACGAACGGTCTCGGCACGGTGATCCGGCAGAAGGACTATCTTTTCCAGGGGCCACTTTCCTTTTATTCGCGGACCAGCAGTTGGGGGCTTTCTCCGGGTTATGAGTTCGGTGACTACGGATTCAATCGACCGATTCTGGCTGGTTGCATTGGCTGCCACGCGGGCCGGCCGCGGCCCGTGCCCGCGACCAACGGCCGTTACGAGGATCAGGCGTTTTCGCAACTCGCGATTGGTTGTGAAAACTGCCATGGGCCGGGGAGCGAACATCTTGCTTTGATGAAGGAGGGCAAGCGTATTCCCAAGTCGGGGCATCTTGCGATCGTGAATCCCGCGAGCCTGACACCGGCCCTTGCGAATGATATATGCATGTCGTGCCATCAGATGGGAGATTTGCGTGTCTTCAAAGAAGGCAAGAGTTATTCCGATTTCAGACCGGGCAAACCACTGAATGAGACACTGGCGATCTTGCTGGTGCCACCGAAGCGCGAGTCGCCGCCCGACGTGGATCATCTGGAGCACTACTACTCGATGACGCTCAGCAAGTGCTATCGAGCGAGCGAGGGGCGATTGACATGCATCAACTGTCATGATCCTCATATCGAACCCTCGCGCGAAGAGGCACCGGCCTACTTTGCGAAGAAGTGCATGACATGCCACAACGAGAAGAGCTGCACGGCGCCGATGGAGGTTCGTCAAAAACAGAACCCCCCAGATAATTGCGTCGAATGTCATATGCCGAAGCGTGATGTGCAGACCATTCAGCATGCCAGCATCACAAACCATCGCATCCTTGCGCGTCCTGGCGAGGCGTTTCCTGAAGCAGCTTTCAATCAGACCACGAAGACGCTTCCGGATTTGATTCAGCTTGATCCGATTCCGGGAAAGAGGGAAGTGGCGCCGCCGCTCGTGACTCTCCTTCAGGCCTATGGGGAACTGCTTGATACAAAGCCAGAGTATGCGGAGCGCTACTCTGCTGTGCTGAGCCAACTGGAGCATACAGAGCTGAAGAGCGCCCTGGTGCAGTCGGCGCTGGGCCGGCGGGACCTTAGAAGCGGCAAGTATGAGGAGGCCATTGCTCACCTGCAGAGAGCGGTTGCGATTGGCCCATCACAAGCTGTAACCTATGCAGACCTTGGCGAAGCCTGCATCAAGCTTGGACGGCCTGCTGAGGCACTTGCTTATCAGCAAAAGGCGGTCTCTCTCGATCCATTCAACCCTCAACTACAGAAATCCGAGATTGTGTCCTACATCAACCTGAAACAGTATGCCGATGCAAAAGCAGCACTGGAACGCTACCTGAAAGTGTTTCCCCAGGATTCGTTCATGCGCCAGATGCTTGAGCGGGCCACGTCGGGAGCGGGCGTTAAGTGAAGAGCAGGCTCACGAAAAGGATGCTGCTCCAGCGGATTGTAGCGGCGGTGCTGTGGGAGTTCGTGTTTGCTGTATTCATTGCGCTAGCCGCCGAAACTCCGCATAGGGCACAGATTCGATTTGAAGATCGCCAGGTGCAGAGCGGAGTCAAGTTCGTACTCGATAACGGGACGACGGATGACAAACCGATCATCGACGCGGTGCCCGGTGGGGTTGCACTTCTGGATTATGACAACGATGGCTACCTGGATATTCTTTTTACCAACGGCGCGCATATTCCGGATCTCGTGAAAAGCGGCCCCGCCTTTTCTAATCGGCTATTTCACAATAATCGCGACGGCACGTTCACCGACGTGACGGAACGCGCGGGACTGGAAGGCGCCGGTTACAGTATGGGTGTGGCGGCCGCGGACTTCGATAACGACGGTTGGGCGGACCTCTATGTAACCGGGGTGAATCGGAACATTCTCTACCACAATAACGGCAATGGCACATTCACTGACGTGACGGATCACGCGGGCGTAACAGGGGTGAGTCACGGAAAAAAGCTTCTTTCGGTGTCTGCTGCTTGGGTTGATTACGACAACGATGGACTGCTTGATCTCTTTGTGACGAACTACCTTGACTGGTCTGCAGAGACGTCGCGCGTCTGTGGTGAACCTGGAAAGCGCCTCACCTGCCCGCCTTCGCTCTACAAGGGTGAACCAAACATTCTTTACCACAACAATGGCGACGGCACGTTTACCGATGTGTCTGAGGCAATGGGGGTCGCATCGCAAATCGGCAAAGGGATGGGTGTCGCCATCGCAGATTTTGACGGGGATGGATGGACGGACATCTTTGTGGCCAACGACAACGAAAGGAACTTTCTGTTTAGAAATCGCGCCGGCAAGGGGTTTGACGAAGTGGGCGTCGAGTCCTCGGTCGCTTACACCGATAATGGGATTCCGCTGTCGAGCATGGGGGTAGATTTTCGCGACTGGGGCAACGATGGCAAGCCAGGTCTCTTCGTCACCGCTTTGGGAGGCGAGACTTTCCCGCTGTTTCGAAATGAGGGCAACGGGTTTTTCGAAATGGAGACCTATGGGTCGAAGATAGGCTTTCCCAGCTTCAGGATGAGCGGGTGGGGCGCGGGAATCGTCGACTTTAACAATGACGGGTGGAAGGATCTTTTTTCAGCCAATTCGCATGTGAGCGAAAATGCGAACCTCGATCCTCAGCAGCACTACCGCCAGGCGAATGCGATTTTCATGAATCTCGGGAACGGAACCTTTGAGGACGCCAGCGACAAAGTGGGATTGAACGCGATGCCTGTAGCTGCGCATCGAGGTTGCGCGTTTGGCGACCTCAACAACGACGGCAAGGTGGATGTGGTGGTCTCCGCAATCGGCAGCCCAGCGGAGATTCTTTACAACAGCTCTACCGGCGGAAATCACTGGTTGGCGATCGAGACGCGAGGGGTCAAGAGCAATCGCGACGGAATCGGCACCCGGATCAAGGTGACTGGCCAGTCCGGACTGGTGCAATACAACCACGTCACCACGGCCGGCAGCTATGCAAGCTCGTCGGATCGGCGGGTTCACTTCGGACTGGGCGCAGACACGGTGGCGAAGGAGATAGAGCTTCGTTGGCCCAGTGGAACGGTTCAGGTGCTGCACAATGTGAAGGTGGACCAGATTTTGAAAGTGGCGGAGGAGTAGGGATGAAGGCCGGTTTCGCTCTCCTGCTCGTTGCACTCGGCAATTCGCCTTTGCTGCTTGGCGACAGCTGTCCAGCATCAGTTGCCGCCAAACTTTCTCAAGTGTCTCGGTATCTGGATCACGGTGACTTTGACGCTGCTGAAGCAGCCCTGAAGCAGGGGCCGGCTTCATCGTCGGATTGCCCGGAACTTGCGTTGTTCAGCGCCCGAATCGCCGCTGCCAAAGACGACTCTTCGGGGGCTGCAGACCTTTTTGCCCATTACTTGCAGGCAGCACCTGAGGACCCCAAAGGATACGCTTATTTTGCGCGGATGCTCATTGACTCGGGTGACTATGCGCGTGCGGATGAGATGTCTGCGATTGCGATCGAAA
>WNGR01004187.1_pt1 | contig 15589 bp, 16 predicted proteins | sample 5407581 | NCBI WGS metagenome assembly WNGR01 (sample SAMN13153383, study PRJNA577476) | soil metagenome | isolation source: 80 cm soil or saprolite under Garry oak tree replicate 2 | place: USA:California | collected 2016-06-15
CGTGCTCGATCTGTGTCGGTGTCCCGATCAGTGTCCCGATCGATGTCCCGATCGATGTCGTTGTCCTGATCGGTGTCGTTGTCAAGCAAGGCTCTGTCTCCCCCCGGCGACGAGTAACCGGGAGTAAGCATGCCACACGAAACGGGCGTTTCATTGAGCTATGCCCTTTTCGGCTGTGACATTGGCCCGGCCCGCTCGCGGGCGGTCGGCACCTCAAGAAAATCCCTACCGGCGCTCGCCGAACCAGCCGTCTTTCGAATCAGCGGAATGCGACCATCTCGCGGAGCCACTCGCTCAACTCGGCAACCTCGTGGTCCGATGCGGTACCGAGCGGCTCGGACCGGGCGAACCGCGCACCGGACACCGCCGTGATCTCCTCGGTCCGTGCCCAACTCGGCCGATGCAGTCCGGATTGGGGCGAATCGATGCGCACGTGATGGTCGAGGCCACGGTCCCGAGAGGTCAGCGGCACCACGAGCGCCATGTCGATCGGAAACCGGCAGTGCGTCGACGAGCCGACCACGACGGCCGGGCGTAGGCCACCCTGCTCGTGCCCGATCGGCTGGCCGAAGTCAACGAGCCACACCTGCCATGGCGCGAACCTGCTCACCGGCGGTACTCCGGGTATTCCTCGCCCGCGTCCACCAGACTGTCACCGGCCGCGTTGTCGGTCAGCCGCGCCTCGGCCCGGTAACTCGCCCATTCCTCGGGGTCGGCACGCAGTTCCTCGTATCGCCGCAGGATCCGATTGACCTTGTGCTCCTTGACCAGCCGCTTGACCGCCTCACCCAGTGGCACGCCATGGAAGTCCCGCTCGGCGATCTCCGCCAGCTCGTCGCGTAGCTCGCTGTCGATCTGCATCGATGTCGTGGCCATAGAGCTGAGTATAGCTCTCGCCATAGATGCTACCAGGGCTCGTCGAACTCGCCGTCTTTCGCGCCGGCCACGAACGCGTCCCACTCGGACTCCGTGAAGACCAGGACGGTGTCGTCGGGCCCGGTGAACTTCGAGTTCCGCATGGCGATGTAGGTCTTCCCATCGGTGTGCGGGACGAACGCGACCTCGACGTACTCGCCCTCGTCGTCGTCCGGATCGCCGGCGCGCTGCCACTGGGCGTCGGTCAGGTCGAGCTGGCCACGGACGTGTGCCTTGTCGTCGTAGATCGGCGCACTGGCCGAGCTCTGCTGCTCTTCGCTCATCGCGGGGGAGCTCCCTGGGCTGAAGTCGGAACGTGTTGGCGTGACGACGATACGGCGCGTCGTACGTCGCGGCGCGCCGTGTTCGTGCGGGAGTTGGGCCTGTGTACAGCTCGCGAGTTATCCACAGATGTCGCCCAAACCCCCCATTCGGGGCATTGACAGGTGTACCTTGAAAAAGGGCCGTAGCCCCCAGGGTTGGGCGGGGGTCTGCCTGTGGTTCGGCTCGGTTTTCGTTTCCGGCTTTGTTTGGCCTTGTTCGCTGTTTGGGGTGGCACGGTTTGAGAGGCCATTGCCGCGAGGTTCGTCTTGTCCCCGGAAGCGAAAAGAGGCGCCTCGGTTTCGGGCCTGCTCCCGTTGAGTCCGGCGGGTCTCGTTTAGTGGTGGTGGAGCCGCACGGGTTGGGAGCCCCGCACCCGTTGAGTCCGGCGGGTTCTGTGTTGTGGCTGTTCATTTCTAGAGCCGGGACAGTTGAGACGGGATCCGGCGAGCGAGAGCAAGCTTCTCCTGGGATTGGCCTGAACCTCGCGGCATTGCTAAATTACCTGGCTTGGCCAGTTCTTCTGCATCACCCCGATACGGCCGCTTTAAAGCGGATCGGGGTGATGCAGAAGTCCCACAGCGTGCGCCCAGGCCAACCTGCGTGAGCTCAGGCCGTGTCGTTGAGCGGGCGGTCGACCCAGGACATCAGGCCGCGTAGCTTCTTGCCGATCTCCTCGATCGAGTGCTGTTCGCCCTGCTGCTGCAACCGGTTGAAGTTCGGTCGGCCTGCCTCGTCCTCGGCGACCCACTCCTTGGCGAAGCGGCCGTCCTGGATTTCGTCCAGGATCTTGCGCATTTCCGCCTTGACGGTTGGGCTGATCACGCGCGGCCCACGGGTCAGGTCGCCGTACTCCGCAGTGTCCGACACCGAGTAGCGCATCCGTGCGATGCCGCCCTCGTAGATCAGGTCGACGATCAGCTTCAGCTCGTGCAGCACCTCGAAGTAGGCGATCTCCGGCTGGTAGCCGGCCTCGGTGAGGGTTTCGAAACCGGCCTGGATCAGCGCTGTCGTGCCGCCGCAGAGCACCGACTGCTCGCCGAACAGGTCCGTTTCGGTTTCCTCGGTGAACGTCGTCTTGATGACGCCTGCCCGCGTGCCACCGATGCCTTTTGCGTACGACAGGCCCAGTTCCAGTGCCTTGCCCGTCGCGTCCTGCTCGACCGCTACCAGGTCGGGTACGCCCTTGCCGTCCACGAACTGCCGGCGTACCAGGTGGCCTGGGCCCTTCGGTGCGACCAGCACCACGTCCACGTCGTTGGGCGGCTGGATCAGGCCGTAGCGGATGTTGAAGCCGTGCCCGAAGAACAGCGCGTCGCCGGCCTTGAGGTTGGGGCGGATGTCCTGCTCGTAGATGGCCCGCTGCTTGGTGTCGGGGGCCAGGACCATGATCACGTCGGCTTCGGCGGACGCCTCGGCTGCGGTGAGCACCCGCAGGCCCTGTTCCTCCGCCTTGGCCCGCGACTTCGAGCCCTCCGGCAGGCCGACCCGCACGTCCACTCCGGAGTCGCGCAGGCTCAGCGCGTGCGCGTGGCCCTGGCTGCCGTAGCCGATGACGGCGACCTTGCGAGCCTGGATGACGGCCAGGTCGGCATCGTCGTCATAGAAGATCTCGGCGCTCATGTGAATCCAGTTGTTCCTCTCCTTGTGGAATGCGCTGTGTGGAACTCGGCAGGCTACTCAGCGGACGGTGGTCGCGGTAATCGACCGAGGTCCACGCCCTACCGCGACCATGCCGGACTGCACCATTTCGCGCACCCCGAACGGTTCCAGCATGCGGACCAGTGCGTCGAGCTTGTCCGCGGTGCCGGTGGCCTCAATGGTCAGAGCCTCCGGCGACACGTCGACGACCTTGGCACGGAACAGTTGCACGGTCTCCAGTACCTGGCTGCGCACGGTCGCGTCCGCACGCACCTTGACCAGCAACAGTTCCCGCTGCACCGCGGTCGCCGGTTCCAGCTCGACGATCTTGATCACGTTGATCAGCTTGTTGAGCTGCTTGGTGACCTGTTCCAACGGCAACTCGTCGACGGAGACCACAATGGTCATTCTGGACACGTCGGGGTGCTCCGTCGGTCCGACCGCGAGCGACTCGATGTTGAAGCCGCGCCGCGAGAACAGGCCGGCGACCCTGGCCAGGACACCGGGTTTGTTCTCGGTCAACACACTCAGTGTGTGCTTACTCATGATCGCACCGCCTCACACCTCGTCTTCGTCGTTGCGATCCTCGCCCGACCACCGGGCGCTACACATCGTCTTCATCAAAAAGCGGGCGGATGCCGCGGGCGGCCTGGATCTCGTCGTTGCCCTTGCCGGCCGCGACCATCGGCCACACCTGGGCGTCCTTGCCAACGACGAAGTCGATGACCACCGGGCGCTCGTTGATCTCCATCGCGGCCTTGATCGTGGCGTCGACGTCCTCCTTGGACTCACACCGCAGGCCGACGCAGCCCAGCGCCTCGGCCAGCAGCTTGAAGTCCGGGATGCGGTGCTTGTGCGTGCCGAGATCCGTGTGCGAGTAACGGCCGTCGTAGAACAGGTTCTGCCACTGGCGGACCATGCCCAGGTTGCCGTTGTTCATCACGGCGACCTTGATCGGCGCGCCCTCGATGGCACACGTGGCCAGTTCCTGGTTGGTCATCTGGAAGCAGCCGTCGCCGTCGATCGCCCACACCTGCTTGTCCGGCACGCCGAACTTGGCGCCCATCGCGGCCGGCACCGCGAAGCCCATCGTGCCAAGACCGCCGGAGTTGATCCAGGTCCGCGGAAATTCGTAGGAGACGAACTGCGCCGCCCACATCTGGTGCTGGCCGACCCCGGCCGTGTACACCGCGTCCGGCCCGACGAGGGTGCCGATCCGCTCGATCACGTACTGCGGGGACAGCGTGCCGTCGGCCGGCCACTCGTAGCCACGCGGGAACGTGTCGCGCCACCCGTTGAGCTGCTGCCACCACGGCTTGAGGCTGGTGAGCGACTCGGCGTCCCGTTCGGCCTGCACCGCCGTGATCAGCTCGGTCAGGATCTCCTTGCAGTCCCCGACGATCGGCACGTCGGCGTGCCGGTTCTTGGAGATCTCGGCCGGGTCGATGTCGGCGTGCACCACCCTGGCGTCCGGCGCGAACGTGGAAAGTTGCCCGGTCACCCGGTCGTCGAACCGGGCGCCGAGCGCGACCAGCAGGTCGGCCCGCTGCATCGCGGCCACGGCGGACACCGAGCCGTGCATGCCGGGCATGCCCAGGTGCAGTTCGTGCGAGTCGGGGAACGCGCCGCGGGCCATCAGCGTGGTGACGACCGGAATGCCGGTCAGCTCGGCCAGTTTCCGCAGCTCAACGGATGCGTTGGCCTTCAGCACGCCACCACCCACGTACAGAACCGGCCGGTGTGCGGTGCAGATCAGCTTGGCCGCCTCACGGACCTGCTTGCCGTGCGGGCGGGTGGTCGGCCGGTAGCCGGGCAGGCGCATCTCCGGCGGCCAGACGAACGGCGCGGTGTTCTGCTGCACGTCCTTCGGGATGTCCACCAGCACCGGGCCGGGCCGGCCGGTCGACGCGAGGTGGAAGGCCTCCGCGATGATCCTCGGGATATCGGCCGGATCGGTGACCAGGAAGTTGTGCTTGGTGATCGGCAGGGTGATGCCGCAGATGTCCGCTTCCTGGAACCCGTCGGTGCCGATCAGCGGCTGCGCGACCTGGCCGGTGATGGCCACGATCGGCACCGAGTCCATGTAGGCGTCGGCGAGCGGGGTGACCAGGTTGGTCGCGCCAGGCCCGGACGTGGCGATGCACACGCCGACCTGGCCGGTGGCCTGCGCGTATCCGGTGGCGGCGTGGCCAGCGCCCTGCTCGTGCCGGACCAGCACGTGCCGGACCTTGGTTGAGTCGAGCAACGCGTCGTAGGCGGGCATGATCGCGCCGCCGGGAATGCCGAACGCGACCTCACAGCCCACCGCCTCGAGGGAGCGGACCAGGGACTGGGCACCGGTGAGCCGTACCGGGGCGCCGACAGGCGGCGCGGGCTTGGGCCGGTGGACGGCCGGCGGGTGCGGCACCCCGGGCGGCGGGGTGGGCCGTGGCGTTGCGGTGGTCATCGGTTTCGCCTCGCGGTCTTGGTCGAGATGTTCATCGCGTTCCTGGACAACAAAAAACCCCCGCCGACCAGGTAGGCCGTACGAGGGTAGCGCGCCGACAGTCTCTAGCTCTCAGGCGTCGACGCGCCTGGGAAGTACGAGAATCGTCGGGACGGGCATGACACGGACGTTAGTGCGCTTGGCCGCCGGGCGTCAACTGTGCGGGACGCACTCCCGAATGGTGGACACGGACGGGTGACGGCGGACCCGGACTCGGTGACCGATCGGCCGGCGGGCACCATCAGTGGGTGTCCGACCAGACGTCCCCGGCCGAACCCGCCCCGGCCGAACCGACCACTGTCGACCCGGCGGCCGCCGAACCGACCGTGGCGGCGCCGACTGCCGCTCCGTTGCGGTTGCCCAGTCGGCTGGTGTTTCGCGTGCCGGGGTCGGCGCTGGTCGCCGTGCTGTTCTTCGTGCTGTGCGCGTCCCCGCTCGCGGTCGCGGCGCCGTGGCTCGCGCTGATCTACGTGATACCGCTGGGGATGGCCGTGTGGCTGCTGCGCACCAGGACCGTGGTGGACACGGAGAAGTTGGTGGTCCGGCGGGTGCTGACCAGGACAGTGCTGCCGTGGTCGGCGATCGCATCACTGCGGGTGGCCGATCGCAAGTGGGTGCGGGCGGTGCGCACCGACGGCGGCGAAGTGGTGCTGCCGACGGTACGCACCCGACATCTGCCCGCACTGGCGCTGATGAGCGGTGGCCGGTTGCCCGACCCGACCGGTTGATCAGTTGGTGCCGGTGTAGGTGACCGAGAAGCCGTTGTGCGACGAGTTCGGCGCGGACGGCGTGGAGAACGTGGTGCCGTTCTGCACGAGGAGGATCTCCTCGTTGGTGTTGAAGTTCGGGCTGGCACCGTTGGCGGTGATGTTGCTGAAGCTGAACGTGGAGAACTTGGCGGGTGGGCCGATCTGGCCGTTGACGCTGGTGGCCTCTTCGATCGCCTCGACGGACGTGCCTGCGCCCCGGTAGGTCCGGGTCGTGGTGAACGACGCGCCCGTGGTGTTGTTCGTGATGGTGATCCGCCACGTGGTGCCGCTGACCTTGGCCACGCTGGCGGTGAAGGCGTCACCGGGGCGCGCGGTGACGCTCGGGATCACGGTCTCGGCGGCCGGCAGGATCTCCCACCACACGAGGTAGTGCGCGCTGCCGTTGGTGAAGTCCGCCTCGGTGCCGGTCTGGATCAGGTTCGAGTTGTTGAACCCGTCGATGCCGACCCACTGTGACGAGAACCGGTTCGGGGTGCTCGTGGTCCGCGACACCGTCGGCACGGTCCAGTGCGCGGACGCCGAGGTGAAGGTGCCGGTCGCGGCGTAGCCGGACCAGTTGGTGGACTGGAAGGCGTTCTTGGTGTGGGCAATCACGTGCGCGCCGGCGTTGGCCGTGCCGGTCGCGGCGGCTGCCGGGAGAAAGGCGAAGACGGCGCTGGCCGCTAAGCCGGCAACCACAACGGAACGCAGGGTTTTGATACCCATCGGGTATCCCTTCTGTCTGTCGCGCGCATTCGCCCTCGGTCACGCGCGAGGAATAAGGGCCACAGCATCGACGCCGTCAGAAGATCCACCTGCGGCGCCGTCACCTCGATTTTCGGCGCAGAACCGGGCAGCGGCAAGGATGTTCACGGATTGGGACATTCACAGGCAAATACTGCTTGTGAAGAAAGTGGTAAGTGACTTTTAATCATTGTTCAGGTGCGCCGATCGGCCCAGGTGGCATGGGTCGGATGGCCCGCGCCGATCGGGGGTAACCTGGCATCCCATCGACTTTGGAGGAGCTGTGCCGCAGCTGCGCTCCCGCACGACCACCCACGGCCGCAACGCGGCCGGCGCCAGGGCGCTCTGGCGGGCCACCGGCATGACCGACGGTGATTTCGGCAAGCCGATCGTGGCCATCGCCAACTCGTACACGCAGTTCGTGCCAGGGCACGTGCACCTGCGTGACATGGGCGAGTTGGTGGCCGGCGCGATCGCCGAAGCGGGCGGCGTCGGGCGCGAGTTCCACACCATCGCGGTGGACGACGGGATCGCGATGGGCCACAGCGGGATGCTGTACTCGCTGCCGTCGCGCGAGATCATCGCCGACTCGGTGGAGTACATGGTCAACGCCCACCAGGCGGACGCACTGGTGTGCATCTCCAACTGCGACAAGATCACACCCGGCATGCTCAACGCGGCACTGCGGCTGAACATCCCGACGGTTTTCGTGTCCGGCGGGCCGATGGAGGCCGGCAAGGCCGTGGTGGTCGACGGCGTCGCGCAAGCGCCGACGGATCTCATCACCGCCATCTCGGCATCCGCGAGCCCCACGGTCGACGACGACGGACTGACCATCGTGGAGCGCTCGGCCTGCCCGACGTGCGGCTCGTGCTCCGGCATGTTCACGGCCAACTCGATGAACTGCCTGACCGAGGCACTGGGCCTGGCACTGCCCGGCAACGGCTCGACACTGGCCACCCACGCCGCCCGCAGGGACCTGTTCCTGCGCGCCGGCCAGACCGCGGTCGAGTTGGCCCGCCGCTGGTACGAACAGGACGACGAGTCGGCCCTGCCCCGCTCGATCGCCACCCCCGCCGCGTTCCGCAACGCGATGGCACTGGACATGGCGATGGGCGGCTCGACCAACACGGTCCTGCACGTCCTGGCCGCGGCCCACGAGGGCGAGGTCGACTTCGACCTGGACGAGATCGACGCGATCAGCCGCCGAGTGCCGTGCCTGAGCAAGGTCTCGCCCAACTCGGACTACCACATGGAGGACGTCCACCGGGCTGGCGGCATCCCAGCCATCCTGGGCGAGTTGGACCGGGCCGGCCTGCTGGAGCGCGACGTGCACGCGGTGCACAGTCCGTCACTGGAGCAGTGGCTTGGTGAGTGGGACATCCGGGCCAAGTCTCCGTCGTCGGCGGCGGTCGAGCTGTTCCACGCGGCACCGGGCGGGGTGCGTACGACGAAGGCTTTCTCGACGGAGAACCGCTGGTCCAGCCTGGACACGGATGCGTCCGCCGGCTGTATCCGCGACCGCGCGCACGCTTACACCCGTGAGGGTGGCCTGATGGTGCTGCGCGGCAATCTGGCTGAGGACGGCGCCATTATCAAGGCGGCCGGGATCGATGAGAGCCTGTGGCGGTTCACTGGCCCGGCGCGGGTGGTGGAGAGTCAGGAGCAGGCGGTTTCGGCGATTCTGGGTAAGCAGATCCAGCCTGGTGATGTGGTTGTGGTTCGTTACGAGGGGCCGGCTGGTGGGCCCGGTATGCAGGAGATGCTGCATCCGACTGCGTTCCTGAAAGGGGCCGGTCTTGGTACGAAGTGCGCTCTCGTCACTGATGGTCGGTTCTCTGGTGGTACCAGTGGTTTGGCTGTTGGGCACATCTCGCCGGAGGCTGCTGAGGGTGGTCTGATCGGGTTGGTTGAGGAGGGCGATCAGATTTTGATCGATGTGGGGCAGCGGCGGTTGGAGTTGTTGGTTGATCCGGCTGTGTTGGCTGAGCGTCGGGCGAAGATGGACGCTAGTGAGCGGCCTTGGCAGCCTGTGGATCGCGTGCGTCCGGTTACTGCTGCCTTGCGTGCTTACGCTCGTATGGCCACTTCGGCGGCTACTGGGGCGGTTCGGGACGTTAATCGCTGATCGCTGTTTGGGGTGGCGCGCTTGGCGACGGAGCCCTGCTTTCCCCCGATACCTTATTGTGGTTCACGATAAGGTATCGGGGAAAAGCGCGTCAGTGCCGTCGCAGCACCAACAGAGCCACCAGAGCAGCAGCAGCCGCAATGATCAGAAACAGGAACCCGTTCAACACAGGCCGCCGAAACCACGGCGTAGGCCGGTCGAACGAAACCCGCCCAGGCCCGGCGAACAAGAGCGCAAACGCAGCACCGGACAGCACAAGCTCCAGCTGATACCCACTCCCAAAGAACCCACTCGGCCACTTCAACACGATCAGGTTGGCCAGCAGACCCAACATCCCAGCCGCCGCCAACGGCGTAAACAGGCCAAGCACCACCAAAGCACCCGCAACCAACTCGGTACCACCGGTCACCCAGACCAGCACCGACACATGCTGGTAGCCGGCGAAGATCAGCAGGCTACTCAACCCGGTACGGCCCATGCCGTGGAACAGCCCGAACAGCTCCTGCAGACCGTTGGCGACGAACGTGCCGCCGACGACGAGCCGCAGCACGAGCAGGCCGAAGTCGGCACCGCCGTGCCAGCGGTACGGGGGCCGGACCGGGTCCGCGAACGGGTCGGGCGGCTCGGTGCTGAAACCGCTGGCTGGGGCCATGATCGAGGTGGCTCCGCCGCCTGTCTCGGTGGCGAACTCGTCGAACTGGTCGGCCGCTGGATCATGGCCGGCCGCGTTGTAGGTCGACGGGGCTGACTTGCTCGGGTAGAACAGGCCCTCGTCGGCTTGCTTTTCCGGACGGTCGTCGTACGTGCTCACGGCCAAGGAGGGTACGTGATCCGGATCACCAACGCGACCCAATCGAGTGAAATCGACTAATTGATCACATCTCGAGGGTCAGTATTCGCCCTTGACCAGGTTCTTCGGCTGCTCGCCTCGGGCGTATCTGGCGATCTCGGCCGCTGCGACGCGCCACGACCGGATCTCGGCGCCTCGGCACGAGCCGCCGACGTGCGGGGTGAGCAGCAGGCCGTCCATCGTCCACAGTGGATGATCCGCCGGTAGCGGTTCCGGTTCGGTGACGTCGAGGATCGCTCGTAGGCGGCCGGTGCTCAGTTCGGCCGTCAACGCTTCGGTGTCCACGACCGGGCCGCGCGCCGCGTTGACCAGGATGGCGTCGTCGGCCATGCGGGACAGGAACGCGGCATTCACCATGTGCGTGGTCGCGCTGGTCAGGGGCACCATGAGCACCACGGCGTCGTGGTCGCCGAGCAGGTCCGGCAGTTCGTCCACACCGTGCACACCGGTGCGCGCGGTCCGACCGACGAGCGTCACGTGGCAGTCGAACGGTGCGAGCCGCCGGGACAGCTGGTCGCCGAGATCGCCCGCGCCGACGATCAGCAAACGCTTGTCCTGCAACGTGTCCGTCTCGTGGAAGTCCCACTCGGCCCGTTCCTGGGCCCGTTGAAAGCGCGGGAAGTCCCGGTACATCGCCAGCAGGCCGCCGACCACCCACTCGGCCGTGCTGCCGCCGTGCGCGCCGCGGCACGTGGACAGGATTACGCCGTCCGGCAGCCGACCGATCCACAGTTCGGCACCCGCGGAGAGCAACTGCACGTAGGCCAGTTCGGGCAATTCCGCGAGCATCGTCGCGATGCCCTCGGTGGTCAGGAAGCGCGGCACGAGCACCGACGCGCTCGCGGCCGCCGCCGGCCATGGCTGACCGACCTGGTAGCGCACCGGTCGCACACCGTCCACACCGGACAGGGCGGCCACACCGTTGTCGCCGGGGACCAACACCGTGATCGTCACGCCACCACGGTATGCACGACGTCCGTGGCGCGTACGCGTGGGTAGTGCGGCACACTCGGCAAGGTGCGCGAACACGACATCTCCGCGGCGGACGGCACCCGGCTGCGGGTGTGGCGGACCGGCGAGACCGGCCGGGACGTGCTGCTCAGCCCCGGTCTGGGCACGATGCCCGAGGCGTGGCCCCAGCTGGCCCGGCCGGACCTGGGCGTCCGCGTGCACAGCTGGTACCACCGGGGCACGCTCGGCTCGGCCCGACCGGCCGACCCGGCCCGGATCCGGCTTGCCGATCACGTGGCCGACGCGCTGGCCGTGCTGGACGACGCCGGTGTCGAGCGGGCCGTGGTGATGGGCTGGTCGGTCGGCGTGACGGTGGCGGTCGAACTGGCCAGCCGGTACCCCGACCGTGTGACGGGGCTGCTGCTGGCCGCCGGCACGCCCGGCGACCCGTTCGGTGGGATGTTCGGCATTCTCGGCCTGCCGCCGGCCGCTCGTCGTGCCATGGCTGCCGCGGCCACCCGGCTGGTTCGCGACGCCGGTCCGCTGCTCAACGCCGTGCTGCACCGGGTTCCGGTGAACACGGCGACCGCGATCGCCCTGCGGCACAGCGGGATGATGCGGCCGACGAGCGCCAACGCGGACGTCGTGGCCGCCGGCCGGCGGTTCCTGACGCACGACTGGGGCTGGTACGGCCGGCTGGCCATGGCGCTGGCTGACGGGCCGCCACCTGACCTGACGAAGGTGTGCTGCCCGGTGACCGCGCTGGCCGGCCGGTACGACCTGTTCGCCGATCCGCGGCATGTGGCGGCGACCATCGGCGCGCTGCCGCAGGCCCGCTTCCGGGTGCTGCCGACCAGCCATTTCCTGCCGCTGGAGGCACCGGACGAACTCGCGTTCGAGCTGGGACTGCTGATCGAGCGGGTGGACGCGGTGCTGGCCGCGGCACACTGGCTCGGCGCGCCACGGCACCTGGTGCCGGCGCCACGGCGGGCGTCGGACCCGGCACCGTCAGGTACCGCTTACCGGACGCTCACGTAACCCGGCTTACGCTGGGTGTCGTGCCCAGACAGCGTCCGAACCCGCGCGCGGCCCTACGGTGGCCCGCTGCGCTGGCGGTCGGCGGCGCCATGATGATGCTGGCCGGTTGCGCCGACTTCGCCAGCGAGGCCGCGCCGAACAGTTGGCAGCCCGCGCCGACGCTGTCCCCGGAGGCGCCGCCGAACCCGGTGCTGCCGGGCCAGTCGGGTCAGTCGAGCAACGGCGGTTCCGGCCCGCAGGTGGGCCGGGGCGGCACCGTGCCGCCGCCGCAGGGCTGTGAGGACTTCAACCCGGCCGTGATCGCGACGTGCCTGAACGTCGTGTCGGCGGTGGTCGCGCTGCCGGGTAGCGACGCCGACCCGATCGGCCTGGCCGCGGAACGCACGACCGGCCGGATCCTGCGCGTGCACAAGGGCGACCAGCCGAGCCTGGTGACGACTCTCCAGGTCGACGCGACCACCGACGGCGGCCTGACCGGCCTCGCGTTGTCCCCCACGTACGCCCAGGACCAGCTCGTCTTCGCCTACGTCACGACGGCCACCGACAACCGCGTGATGCTGATCGCGCCCGGTGACACGCCGAAGCCGATCCTGACCGGCATCCCGCGCGGCACCGCCGGCAACCGTGGCGTCCTGTCCGTGGACCACCACGGTGAGCTGCTGGTGGCCACCGGGGACGCGGGCGATCCGGCCAACGCGACCAACCCGAACTCGTTGGCCGGCAAGGTCCTGCGCATCGACATCGACGGCAAACCGGCGCCCGACAACCCGACCCCGACCTCGCCGATCGTCGCCTCCGGTCTCTACAACCCCGGTGGGGTGTGCACGTCGCTGGACGGCACCCGCGCGTGGGTCACCGACCAGACCCCGACCCAGGACGTCCTGTACCGGTTGCAGCTGGGCCACCCGCTGAGCGACCCGGCGTGGGCGTGGCCGGACAAGCCGGGCGTGGCCGGGTGCGCCGCGTTCAGCACGTCGGTGATGATCGGCACCGCGACCGCGGGCAACGTGCAGTCGCTGGCCCTGAACAAGGACGGCTCGTTCACCGGCGCGCCACAGATCTCGTTCCAGGGCGCCCAGGGCTTCGGCCGGTTCAGTGGCATGGACATCATCAGCGACCGGGGCGCGATGGCCGGCACGATCAACCGCGACGCCGCCGGTAAACCGGTGTCCAGCGACGATCGTGTGGTCATCATCACCAGCCAGCCGGCCGGCGGTGGCCAGGACTGATCAGGCCGGCGTCGGGCGCCGGAAGCAGGCCACGAATCGGGCGGCCGCCTGCCGGTCGCCGGTGACGTCCGTCACCGCGCGGCCACCGAACACGACCGAGCGCAGGGTGGCCGCGTCGGTGTCCAGTACGACGTCGGGCTGCTCGGCCGGGCCTCTGGCGATCTGGAACCGGCCCGCCTCGATCTCGGCGTGGAACCGGTCGTCGGCGAAGCGTAGTTCGACCCGGACGCGCAGGTCGCCGGCCAGGCCTGGGTCGAAGGTTGTCTTGAGGGCCAGCATCAGCGCGTCCACGCTCAGTTCGGCGGTGGGATCGACCATCGTGGCGCTGCCCCATTTGGACAACGCGCACAGCACCGGCTCCAGGTCCTGGCCTCGCTCGGTCAGCTCGTACACGCGGATGCTCGCGGGTGGCCCGAGCTTGCGGCGCCGCATGATGCCCTCCTGCTCCAGTTCGCGCAGGCGTTGGGACAGCACGTTCTGGCTCATGCCGGGCAGACCTCGGCTGAGGTCGGCGTAGCGCTTGGGGCCGAACAGGAGTTCTCGCACGACCAGCAGCGCCCATCGTTCGCCCACGACGTCCAGGGCGCGGGCCACCCCACACGGATCGCCGTAGCTACGTCGGTCCACCACGCCTCGAATCATATCTCAAGGTTGCACTTTCATAGCAAATACTCCTAGAGTAGGAGCATGACCCCTCGAGGCGACGTCCGACTGCTCGACATTGCACCGGCCCAGCGGCTGCTGGCCTCGAAGGAACTCGCCCGCTTGGCCTATGTGGCGTCCGATGGCACGCCTCGAGTGCTGCCGATGTTCTTCCACTGGACCGGCGACGAGCTGGTCTTCGCGACGTTCGGCGGCGCGAAGAAGATCGGCGCGCTCCGGGCGCGGCCGGCCGTCGCGGTCACCATCGACTCGACCGGCCTGCCGCCCGAGGCCCTGCTGGTGCGCGGCCCGATCACGGTGACCGAGGTCGACGGCATCGTGCCGGAGTACGCCCTGGCGCACCACCGTTACGCCGGTCCCGAACAAGGCGCGGCCAACATCGCCGAGATCGACCGCCCCGGCGTGCGCATGGCACGGCTCGCGTTGCGACCGGAATGGGTTGGCGTGCTTGACTTCCAGCACCGATTCCCAGGCGGCGGAACCGCGGACGACTTCGCACGACGGGGGCGATGACGATGGTGAACTTCATACTCGTACCGGGCGCCGGCGGCGGCACCTGGTACTGGAACCAGCTGGTACCCGAACTCCGGGCACGCGGCCACGAGGCGATCCCCGTGGACCTGCCAACCGGCGACGAGTCCGCCGGCCTGGCCGAATACACCGACAGCATCATCGACACGATCGGCGACCGGGACCGAATCATCCTGGTGGCACAGTCGATGGCCGGCTTCAGCGCCCCGCAAGCCTGCGCGCGGGTGCCGGTGGACCTGCTGATCATGCTCAACGCCATGACACCCGCGCCGGGCGAGACACCGGGCGAGTGGTGGGCCAACACCGGCCAGCAGCAGGCCCGAATCGACGACGCGCTCAACCAGGGCCGCCCGACGGAGTTCGACCCGATCCGAGACTTCTTCCACGACGTGCCCACTGACCTGACGGCCGAGGCCATGGCCGCCGGCGAGCCGCCGCAGGCCGATCTGCCGTTCAGCCAGCCGTGGCCGCTGACGACCTGGCCGGACGTGCCGACCCGGTTCCTCCAGGGCCGCGACGACCGGCTGTTCCCGCTGGAGTTCCAGCGGCGCCTGGTCAAGAAGCGCCTGGGCATCCCGGTCGACGAGCTGCCCGGCGGACACCTGCTGGCGCTGAGCCAACCGATCGAACTCGCCGGCCGGCTGACCGCCTACCTCAACCCCGCTGACAGCACCGGATGACCATCTCGCCCAGCCGATGTGCTGATGAGCGGCGATCCCACGGACCAACTGCTCGACGGCCACCCCGGCGGCGCTGGGCCGGCCGGACGAACTCGCCGATCGGCTAGTCGCCTACCTCAACCCCGCTCACGGCGCTGGATGACCGTCTCTCGCAGCGGCTGGGCGAAGGAGCGCGATCCCCACGGACCGACACCTGGCGGCGCTGAGCCGGCAGGCTGACCGCCTACGTCAACTCCGCTGACTGCGCCGGATGATCGGCTCGGGCGACCACCGCCACGGCATGGCTCCCCGAAGGGCTGCGTCTGCCGTATCGCGTACTCCGCCACCGGGTCGCTGCCAGCGCCGGATGATCGGCTCAGGCGGCCACTGCCACGGCATGGCTTCCCGGAGGGTTGCGTCTGCCGTATCGCGTACTCCGCGACCGGGTTTGGCCGGGCTCTGCGGGGAGGTGCGGCTGGGCATCCTCATCGATCGGCTGCGTAGCGGGTATCTGGTCGGTCGAACTCGTCTCCGTTCTGATGGTCGGGGGTCGCGGGGCGCTACGGGCGTCGCGAGCCGGGGCTGTCTTTTCTTCGCTCAACGAATGGGACCGGGTGGTTTGCTCCCGGATCCGGGGATGATCACCTGGTCGGGTGATCATGCCGTGGCTGACCTGCGGATGTTG
>WNGR01009412.1_pt1 | contig 15584 bp, 13 predicted proteins | sample 5407581 | NCBI WGS metagenome assembly WNGR01 (sample SAMN13153383, study PRJNA577476) | soil metagenome | isolation source: 80 cm soil or saprolite under Garry oak tree replicate 2 | place: USA:California | collected 2016-06-15
CCCGATGGGCGACGGCCTTGCAGGCTATGTCGCCTCCAGCGGCACTCCCCTGATCGTGCCCGACGTCTCCAACGATACCCAGTGGAGCGCCATCTCACGCGCCCATCCCGAGCTCAACATCCAGTCGATTGCCTGCATGCCGGTGCGTTCCGGCGATCAGACGCTGGGAGTCATCCAGCTCTTCAACTACAAGCTCGACCTGATGAGCGAGTACTCGCAATCATTCATCATGATGCTCTGCGACTATGCCGCCATCGCCATCCAGAACGCGCGCTCCGTGCAAAGGATTCACGAGCTCACCATCACCGACGACTGCACCGGCCTGTTCAACGCGCGCCACCTCTACACCATGCTGGACGAGCAGGTCGCTCTCTCGGTGTCCAATCGCGACCACCAGTTCAGCCTGCTCTTTGTCGACCTAGACCACTTCAAGCAGGTGAACGACACGCACGGCCACCTGGTCGGCAGCCGCCTGCTGGCCGAGGTCGGAAACCTTATGAAGCGCTCTCTTGGAGCCGCGAACGCCTCCTTCCGCTACGGCGGAGACGAGTTCGTTGCCCTGCTGCCGGGCATGGGCAAACAGGCCGCCATCGACGCTACGATGCGGCTATGGGAAGACCTGCGCGAAGCCCGCTTCCTCACCGGCCAGGGCCTCAATCTCGCCCTCGCCGGAAGCTTCGGCCTGGCGACCTTCCCCGAGGACGGAAACAGCGTTCAGGCAATCATTCGAGCCTCCGACACCATGATGTACGCAGCCAAGACGACGCGGGACAACGTCTCTGTCGCTGGCCTTGGCCTGGTCGCAGGCGCTGGCGCCGGCATCCAGATGCCCGCCGGCCGCAGCGCAACCATGGCCGGCGCGGACATGGCTTCCACGCGCCACTAAGGGGTCGCGTCCGCACTCATCGGCATCGGGACAGGCGCCACAATCCGCATCGGCTGTCGCTTCCAGTACGTCAGCGATCGCCAGACCCACTCCATCGGCCCAAATTCGAAGTACCGCAGCCAGAGGGTGCTGAAGGCCATGTTAAAGAGCCACATTCCGGCGACGGCATAGTAAATTTTGTAGTACTCCACATAGCCGTACCAGTGCCACGGTCCCCAGGCGTAGATCACCATCATGGTGATACTTGTCAGAAGGTAATTCGACAGCGCCATCTGTCCCACGGCGGCGATCCGTTGCAGCAGCCACTTGAGCTTTCCAGTCTTCACCAGAATCAGGAGCAAGGCAGCATTTCCCAGCGCGCCCGCAACCCGGCCGAGATTGTATGGAGCCTGCATCCACAGCGTCGTCTGGAACATGTCAAAGTGTCCGGCCCAGGCCTTCCATGCTCCCAGTCCAGTCACGCCCCACCCCAGCCCAAGCCCTATGATCGCAGTCCACACATAGGTCTTCACCTGCAGGCGGCCCGGCAGGAATCCATTCTTGTAGAGCGCCATGCCCAAAAGCATCAGCCCCACCCAGTCGCCAAACCCGAAGTAGGTTCCCTTGAGTTCGCCCATCAGCACGTCGGATGCATTGTGCGCCTGGGCCTTCCAGTATCCCTTTTGCATCGCGGCGATATCTTCGTTCCTCTTCTTCGGACTCATCCGCCACTGATCCTGGATATTGGTCCACCGCTTCAGAGCGCTCACCTCATCTTCGGTTAGTGTCTGATGTTGCGCCAGCCTTGCGTTGGCTTTTTCCGCAGCCTTCTTCGCGCCGTATGCGCTGCCGTAGAGATGGCCCATCATCATCACGGAATTGAGCAGCAAAATGATTCCCGCTACCCACACCAACCGCTTGACCCGAACATTCCGAAACGGAAACAGGAAGAGCAGTGCCGCGGTGCCGTAATAGAACAGGATGTCGCCGCTCCAGATCAGGTATCCGTGCAACACCCCAAACAGCACCAGCCACATGTTCCGCCGCGTATAGATATCTGCGACGCGTATCCCTGCTCCCCGGGCCAGTGCGCGCTCCGTCAGCAGAATTACGCCCGCCCCGAACAATATGGAAAATAGCGCCCGCATCTTGCCCTCGGCAAAGATCCAGCGTAGAAACCATGCAGCAGTATTGATCTTCCAGTGCGGCCCGCTAAAGACCGGCTTCACCGTGCTGAGCGGATAGGCATAATTCGCAAATCCGTACGCGAAATCGCAGATGTTCATCACCAGAATGCCCATCAGCGAGAAGCCTCGCAGCACGTCCATGCTGCTGATCCGCTCTCCCCGCGCCACCGGCCGCACCGGATTCAACCCGGCATGGGCCGGGCCGGCAAGCTCCTCGGCAACCCCTTGCGCTATCCTGCCCTCATCGAAGCCAACACCCGCCACAGTTGCCACGAGGTCCTCCCGGGGACGCGCCGCCTCTCAGCCCAGGTACACGCATCAACTCATTGGATTTCCAGGAGTATCCCACCCAAATCTTCCGCAATCAAGCGAAATCGCTGGATCAGAGCCCTTTTCTCGTTCAGCTACCTGTGCCCCGGACGTTACCGCCGCTCCAGCGTAGCCGGCCGCTTGGGCTGCGGCTTCATCACGTCGCGGTTCTCCGGCGCTACCGGATGCACGCCGAAGTCCCACACCCCCAGGTTGACCTCCTTGTCCGAGATCACCTCCATCAGGGCGTACTCGCCAAAATCCAGCGGATGCTTCGGCGTCACCTTCATCCAGTGGCCTCCCGGCAGCATCTCAGTATTCGTCTCGATCACGTCCTGCTGCTGCTTCACGTTGCCGCCGAGCATGCCGATGTTGAAGCTCGCCAGCACCCGCGCATCCGTGCGCACATCCGCGCGCACCATGACGTAGCCGCTATTGGCCGAGCCTCCAGCCGAATCCGTCTTCACTCCGCTGGCTCCGTGCGTGTCCACCGTCAACGGTGTACCCCCCCGCCGAATTCCCGAATCGTCCCCCACCCGCAGATAGATCACCGGCGAGTCCACATGCATCTGCACCGCCGACTCCACGCCCTTCAACTGCATGATCTGGTGCGACGCGGATCGTGGATTGATGCTCAACTTCAAAATATTGTGCCCGGTCGTGCGATTCAGCTCGCCGTCCGACTGCACCAGCGGCACCAGCTCCGGCGTCCCTCGGTAGTAATCGAGAGCGACCACGCTATCCTGCTCGGGCAGCTTCAGGTCCGGCGCAACCTCCGGCGTCAGCGATGCGCGATCCGCCTCCTCCTTCAGCAAAGCCGGATCGATGGCTGGCGCCGGAGCCTGGGCATCACTCGTCCCCTCGGGCGGATGCTTCTGCTCCCACTTATGCGTCGCATCCCAATCGACCAGCTCCGCTGGAAGCTCCTCGGTCTCGCCACGCTCAGCGCTGACATAGCTCACGATCTTGCCCTTCACCTGGTAGCTCATCACCAACTGATAGCTGCCATCCTTCAGGATCAGCCGTGTCCGATGCGGCGCACCCGCGGCGGTCTTCGACACATCCGGCAACGGCTGCGGCGGCCTCGGCTGCGCAGTCGCGCACACGACTGCAAGCACCATCGTCACGCACCAAACCGCCAGCCGTTTGCTCATCACATCCATACCCAGATTTTAGACGCAGGCCCACCCGCTTGGCTTTCTTCCTCGAACCGCGAACCGCGAACCTAGTACCTTAAAAGAAGATGCCCTCCGCCTCCTCTGCAAAAACCCGCACAGCCATCGCGTTCGCCTGCGTGTATTTCTTCTGGGGCTCGACGTATCTCGCCATCCACGTCGCCGGCCTGCACCTCGCGCCGCCGCTGGTCGGAGCCCTGCGCACGCTCGTCTCCGCCGCCATCCTCGGCGCCTTCTGTCTCGCCCGAGGCATCAGCCTGCGGATGCCCCGCCGAACTGCCTGGCAACTCATCCTCATCGGCATTCTCTTCATGTCCGCCAACGCGATCCTGCTCATCTGGGCCGAAACCATGGTTCCCTCCGGCTACGCCTCGCTCGTGATTGCCATGATCCCCATCCTGGTCGCGGTCATCGAAACGGCCCTGCCCGGCGGCGAGACGCTCAACCTCCGCGGCTGGCTAGGCACACTGCTCGGAGCCATCGGCATGCTCGCGCTGCTCTGGCCCAGCCTGCACCGCGCTGCCGGGTCTGAACCCGACAGCCGCAGCGTCGCCGGCTTTGTCATCCTCGTCGGAGCCGCGCTCTCGTTCGCCGTCGGCTCGGTCCTCTCGCGCCGCTTCCATTTCAAGGTCGACACCTTCGCCGCCACCACCTGGCAGATCGGCGCCGCCAGCGTCGTCAACCTCGCCATCGCCATCGCCGCCGGCAACTTCCAGACCGCCCAGTGGACGACCGCGGGCATCCTCTCCGTCCTCTACCTGGCCACGTTCGGCTCAGTCGTCGGACTCACTGCGTACGTCTACCTGCTGAAGCATGTTCCGGTGACCAAGGTATCCACCTACGCCTTCGTCAACCCGGTCATTGCGGTCCTGATCGGCGTCGTCACCCTCCACGAGCGCCTCGCCCCCGCCGAAGTCCTCGGCATGATCATCATCCTCATCTCGGTCGCAACGGTTATCCTCTCCCGCACCAAGCGCGCCCCCATCCCCGCCGACGCGACGCAAGAGGTCCCCGTCGAGGAGTGACCGCACTAACTACGGGTGAATGACCTGCAATCCAAGGTGCATCTCAAACGGATCGAAATCGCGGTCACGATGCAGCAACTCGTGGCCTTCGCGAATGCAAAACGTCGCAATCAGGCAGTCGATGGTCTTTCGGACCGTAATCCCCTTGGTCCGCAGTATCCGGTAGTTCTCCGCGGCCGCAACCGCAATCTCAACGCCGCCGCTGGAGAGGACGCTCATAGCCGTCAGCCGGCTTCGAAGTTGTTGGAACATTGCGTCGTCTCGAATGCCTTGCAGCACCTCGCAAACGGTCAAATCCGTCAAGCCGATCTCCTGTCTGGGTAGCTCATACTCAAGCCAGGCAGCCTCAGCGTTTGGTGCACCCGTCAGGTAATCTATCCAGACGGAAGCGTCGACAATTACCACGATCGATCCGCAAAGCGGCTAAGGCGAGACTGTTCAAGGTCTCCCTCCCACTCGACCTTGCCACGAAGTTCGCGGATCTTCTCCTGCTCCTTCAGCCGCACCAGAAGCTCCAACCCTTCCTCTACCGCAGCTTTCTTCGTCTTCGCACCGCTAGCCCGGAGCGCCTTTTCCATCAATCCGTCATCGATATCGATGTTGGTCCGCATTGCGCCCTCCAATGTGTATAGTTTACACCATTTATGTGTATAGCCTCGAACCTCGAACCTACTTCCTCTTCCACCTCACCCCATCCTTCGAATCCTCAATCACCACGCCCTTCGCCAGCAACTCCGCCCGGATCGCGTCGGCCCGCGCAAAGTTCCGCGCCTTCTTGGCCGCCGTCCGCTCTGCCACCAGCACATCGATCTCCTCGTCCGACAGCCCCATCTGCGCGACCAGTTCGGAGGAAGCCTCCGCGATCCGTCCCTCCGCTTCAGCCCACGTCAGCGCCGCCCGCGTCAGTTCCGCATCGCGATCCACCAGAACGCCAAACACTCCGTCGAACATCGTCAGCACACGCAGAATCTCTGCCGCATTCTCCTCGCCCAGCGTTCCCGCATCCGCAGCCGAATTCGCCGCGCGCACCATCTCCGAGATCGCCGCAGCGGCCTCCGCCGTATTCAGATCATTCGCCAGCGCCGCCGTAAAGTCCGCCGCAGCCTTCGCCGTAGCCACGCGCACCGTCTCATCCGCACCGGCCGGATACCCGTCGCGCAGCATCCGCGCATGGAACGTCCGCAGCCGGTCAATCGTATTGGTCGCTGCGCTTAAACCTTCAAAGGTAAAGTTCATCTGGTGCCGGTACGGCACGCTCAGCAGCAGGTACCGGATCGCCGACGCCTTGTGCCCTTTCAGCAACAGATCGCGCAGCGTATAAAAATTCCCCTCCGACTTCGACATCTTCTTCCCCTCGACCAGCAGGAAGCGAACATGCATCCAGTGCCGCGCGAACGTATGTCCCGACGCCGACTCCGACTGCGCAATCTCATTCTCGTGGTGCGGAAACATCAGGTCCTCGCCGCCCGCGTGCAGGTCGAACGAGTCCCCCAGCAGCGACGTCGCCATCGCCGAGCACTCGATGTGCCACCCGGGCCGCCCCGCCCCAAGCGCCGTCTTCCAACTCGGCTCCTGGACGCCGTCTACGGGCGCCTTCACCGCCTTCCACAGCGCAAAATCCCGTGCCGCGTCCTTTTCATACTCATCCACATCCACGCGCGCGCCGTCTTCAATCCCGTCGAAGTCCTTCTTCGACAACTTCCCATACTCCGGGAACTTCGCGATCCGGAAATACCAGCTCCCATCCTCGGTCTGGTAGGCGATGTCCTTCGCCGCCAGCCGCTCGATCAGCAGCACCATCTCGGGAATATGTTCGGTCGCGCGCGGCAGATGCTCCGGCCGCTCGATCCCCAGCGAGTCCATATCCTCGAAGAACGCCTTCTCAAACCGCGCCGTATACTCCGTAATTCCCTTGCCCGCCGCAACCGCATTGCGGATGATCTTGTCGTCCACATCCGTCACGTTCATCACATGCTCAACGGCCATTCCCTGCTGCCGCAGAAACCGCCGCAGCACGTCGACATGCACAAACGTCCTGAAGTTCCCGATATGTCCGTAGTCGTACACGGTCGGCCCGCACGCATACATCCGCAGCGCCGGAGCGCCCACCGGCTCCAGCCGCTCCAGCTTCCCGCTCAAAGTATTGAAGAGTTCCAACGACGCCACTCGCGCTCACCGACCGCCGCATCCAGCGCAAAGCGCCGTGCAGTCCACACTTTCCGTCTAAACTTGCTCAGCTAAGATTCTACAGGCGATGCCACCAAAACCGACCACGGATCAACACGGATGGGCACGGATTAAGGGCGAAAGGTTTGTTTTTGATCCGCGTCCATCCGTATTGATCCGTGGTCGTAGGTTGTGGCCTATCCCAACTTCAACTGCGGGACCGCCACCAACCCCTCGCCCGCAAACTCCCCCGCCACAAACTTCGGCCACGCCGCCGCCGCAATCATCGCCGCATTATCGGTCGACATCGCCAGGGTAGGAAACGCCACCCGCAGCCCCCGCTTCCCTGCCTCCTCCGCAAATCGCCTCCGCAGTTCGCTGTTCGCCGCCACGCCGCCCGACACGACAATCCCCCGCGCTCCAAACGCCTCCGCCGCCGCAAACGTCTGCCGCATCAGATTCCCCACCACCGCATACTGAAACGACGCAATCAGATCCAGCGTCTGCGCGTCGAAGAGCCATGGCAGCAGTTCCACCGCCTCGCTCACCTTCAGCGCGGGGTTCTCCTTCAGCGCCGCGCTCAGCGCGTCGCGCCGCACCGCAATCTGCGCCGCCATCCCATGCGTCTGTGCATACCGCAGCACCGCCGTCTTGATCCCGCTGAACGAAAAGTCGAAGTCTCCGCCCGCCTCAACGCCCTCTGTGTTCTCTCCGTTTCTCTGTGAACTCTGTGATTCGCTCTTGTCTCTCCGCTTGATCGGTTGAAACCGGAACTCCACCGCCTTCGGGTTCCCCCGCACCGCCAGCACATCCAACCACGGCCCGCCCGGATACCCCAGCCCCAGCAGCTTCGCCACCTTATCGAAAGCCTCGCCCGCGGCATCGTCCACCGTCCGCCCCACATTCCGGTAGCGCCACACTCCGGGTGCCCCATTCATGACGGTTTCATCGTTATGAGTGGGGTTCTGCTCCGCCAAATACAAATGCGTATGCCCGCCACTCACCACCAGAGCCAGCAGTGGCATCTCCATCGCCTGTTCCCGCTGCCGAGCCTCCATCAGCACCGCATGGATATGCCCTTCCAGATGATTCACCGCCACCAGCGGCTTCCCCACCCCAAGCGCCAGGGCCTTCGCATACGTTATCCCCACCAGCAGAGCTCCCGCCAGCCCCGGCCCCTCGGTCACCGCAATCGCGTCCAGATCCTGAAACGTCAGCCCCGGCTCTATCCGCGCCGCTTGCTCCATCGCCGCCCGAACCACCGGCACAATATTCCGCAGATGCTCGCGCGAAGCCAGCTCCGGAACCACACCCCCGTAGTTCGCATGCAACTTCATCTGCGAAGCCACCACGTTCGCCAGCACCTCGCCGCCCGCGCGCACCACCGCCGCCGCCGTCTCATCGCACGAGCTCTCAATCCCCAGAATCAAACCAGCGCGCCGCTCAGTGGGCATCCCTCTATACTAGCGAGAGCAGTTGTGACGCGAGACCTCGATCGACGAGTTTGCCCATGCCTGAGCAAAAGGAACTCCTGAAACATCTGTATGAGCGTTTCAACGCGCGGGACATGGAAGCCGTACTCGCCTTCCTCCACCCGGATGTTCTATGGGCGAATGGGATGGAAGGCGGCTATGTCCATCAACAAGATGGTGTCAGGCAATATTGGACGCGACAATGGTCGACCATCGATCCGCACGTCGAGCCGGTCAGCTTTTCCGATGGCCCGGATCACCGGGTGATCGTTGAAGTCCATCAGCTCGTCCGCGACTTGCAAGGACAACTGCTGCTCGATCAAATGGTCGGGCACATCTTTCAATTTGAAGGCGGCCTCGTCCGACGTTTCGACATTCGTGGCGCCGAAGTTGAATCGTTCCAGGATCGCCGGCCCTGACTTCCAAATAGCTGCGGCCGCGCGCGGTCTTCATTTCTGGTCTGGAACTTTACTCCCGCCCCACCGTCCACCCATCCTTCTCCAGCATCTTCAGCACGCTATCCGGTCCTGCCAGGTGAGCCGCGCCCACCGTCACAAACACCGTACCGGTCGCCGGGTCCTTCAGTAGCCCATCGATCGTCGCTGCCCACTTTGTATTCCGGTCCACCACAATCCGCTTGTACTCCTCCGGATACTTCGTCGCCAACTCCTCGTTGTCGATCTTGCCGATCTTCTCGATGTCGCCCTTCTCCCACGCCGCCACAAGATCGTTCATCTCGGCGGCCGACTTATCCAGCTCCACTAAATCTTTATGGAGCATCTTCACCTGCTCCTCCTGCGGCACATCGGCGAGCATGTGCATCTGCTCCACCATCGTCTCGAAGCCCTTCACCGGCTTCTGCGCCTCCTTTACCTCGGCCAGCAGCTTCATGTCGATGCCGCTGGTCGGCGCAAACCCCGCCTTCAGCATCGGCACCATCGATAACGTCACCGACACCAGCCACGGCTGCATCGGCTCCAGCGCCGCCTCGCCGCCCGGCATCCCCATCGACTTCGCCGCCGCCTCCAATAGCGCCAGATCGTCCTTCGATATCTTGGTCGAAAGCGGATGCTGCAGGTCGATCCCGTACTGCATCACCATCGGCTGCGCCGACGCCGCATCGTCGAGATTCGCGATCTCCAGATACAGCAGGTCGCTCGACGTCAGCGCCGCCTTCACCTTGGGGCTCTCCCACACCACGTTCGGCTTCATGATATGCACCGAGCCAAACAGGTATACCGTCCCATGCGCGCCCTTCACACGCCAGATCGCGGGATCGGCCAGCAGCGGCGCCTCCACAGCCGGTTTGGTAACGGCGGCCTTGGTTGCTGGAGCAGCCATCTCCGGAGCGGCCTTCTCCGGGGGCATCCCCTGCTGGGCAAACACCACGCCGAATTCGCAAACCACCATCACCAGGACAAACCGCGCCAGATTCTTCATCCCCGCCCCCATTTGAAAATAAATCCTTGCTTTGACTGTACCTTCACTGTCGTTTTATGCCCAGAAAAACGTTGTCAAGCCCCAAACGACCTATCTCGCACATACGACTATAGATACCCCTGGCATAGTAGTTATGGCAAAAGCGTAAAATAGAAGAGTGAACAAGATCTGCATGGTCGCGTGAATGTAGTACGAAAAGAGGTGATTGGTATATATCAAGCGGTATACACCAAGAAATATCGCCTTTTATTTGAGAACTTTGTGCGTTGATTATAGGGGGGGGAGGGGTATAGCGACATGCATCCGGCGAACGCAACCTACCGTACCGCCCTCCGCATCGCCCTCGCCCTGCGTGAAGCAGGCCACCAGGCATTCTTCGCCGGCGGCTGCGTGCGCGACCTGCTCCTCGGCCTCACGCCCAAGGACTACGACGTCGCCACCTCCGCCACGCCGGACCAGATCGTCGCACTGTTTCCCAAGACATTCACCGTCGGAGCCCACTTTGGCGTGGTCCTCGTCTGCGAGACCATCGACGGCGCCGAAATCGCCACTGAGGTCGCCACGTTCCGCCATGACGGCGCCTACTCCGACGGCCGCCGTCCCGACGGCCGTCCGCTTCTCCACCGACCCCCGCGAAGACGTCCTCCGCCGCGACTTCACCATCAACGGAATGTTGCTCGATCCCGTCGCGTACGAATCCACCGGCGACCTGGCCGCAGCCACGCTCGACTACGTTGGCGGACGCGATGACCTTAGCCGCGGCGTAGTCCGCGCCATCGGCGATCCCAAACTGCGCTACGCCGAGGATAAACTCCGCATGCTCCGCGCCGTCCGCTTCGCCGCGCGGCTTAACTTCCATCTGGAGGTCGAAGGAATCCGCTGCAAGGCCGCCGAAATCACCCAGGTCTCGGCCGAACGCATCCGCGACGAGCTCACCCGTATCCTCACGGAAGGCGGCGCGGCCCGCGGCTTCGAGCTGCTCTACCAGCTTGGCCTGCTCGCCCGCATTCTGCCCGAGGTCGTCCGTCTCCGCGGTGTCGCCCAGCCGCCCGAGTTCCATCCCGAAGGCGACGTCTGGGTTCACACCATGCTGCTGCTGGAAAAACTCCCGCCCGGCGCTTCTCCAACTTTGGCCTGGGGCGCGCTGCTGCACGACATCGGCAAGCCTGCGACCTACCAGCCGCCCAATCCGACGATTCCCGGCGACCGAATCCGCTTCAACGGCCATGTGGAAGTCGGCGTCCGCATCGCCGAGGACATCCTTGCCCGGCTGCGCTTCTCCAACGACGACACAGCGCAGATCCTCGCTCTCATCAAGAACCACATGCGCTTCGGCGACGTCTTCCAGATGAAGCAGTCCACGCTCAAGCGCTTCCTGCGCCTGCCGCGCTTCGAGGAGCACCTCGAACTCCACCGCCTCGACTGCCTCTCCGCCCACGGCGATCTCACTCTCTATGACTTCGCGCGCGCCCAGTACGAAGTCGAACCTGCGCCCGACCTGCGCCCCGCGCCCCTCCTTACGGGTGCAGACCTCATCGCTGCCGGCTACCGCCCATCCCCGCAGTTCAAGCCCATGCTCGCCCTCGCCGAGGACGCCCAGCTCGAAGGCACCGCCACTACCACCGGACAGGCTCTGTCCCTCGTCCAGGCTCAATTTCCGATGTCAACCCCAGTGGTCGAACCACCCGCGACGGGAGTAAAGTGATCCCGTGCGCAATCATGTCCTCGCCGTCTGTCTGCAGCTCTCGGTCTGTCTCGCGTCCGCCGTCGCCGCTCCAGTCCCGTCCGATGTTCACGCAGATGTGATCGGCAAGAACGTCGTCGCGCCGTCGCTGACGGTCGAGCGCATTCAGAAGCTTGCGCCGCCCAAAGATCGCGCCGCCTGGCTTGCTTACCTGAAGAGGTCGGAGGAGCAGATGAAGGTCGACCGGGCAACATTGGCAGCCGAACTGAAACCCGGCGAAGCTGCTCCGCCTCAGTCGGCAGAAGGCCGCGGCGGATTCGGCGCTGGCATGTCACTGCGTCACGACGACGCCTACTATGCAACAGCTCCCGCGAAGCACATCGCCGACGTGATCGTCAGCTTCCAGACTCCCGCCGGAGGCTGGAGCAAGAACATGAGCATGAGCGCACTGCGTCTCACGGGCCAGCCGTACGCGGCAAACAATCTGAACCGGTTCTCCGACCCGGAAGACTTCGACCTGCCGAAGGACCCTCACTGGAACTACGTGGGAACGCTCGACAACGACGCGACCAACACCGAGCTGCACTTTCTGGCCAAGGTCGCAGCTCAGACGCCGGGCAACGACGGCGACGCGTACCGGGCGAGCTTCATCAAGGGCATCCGCTATCTGCTGGCGGCACAGTTCCCGAACGGAGGATTTCCGCAGGTCTATCCGCTGGAAGGCGGCTACCACGACGCCATCACCTTCAACGACGACGCGGTATCGGAGTCGGCGGAGACACTGACCGCTGTCTCCGAAGGCAAAGGCGACTACGTATTCGTTCCTGCAGCTCTGCGCAAGCAGGCGGGCGAGGCTGCCGCGCGCGCACTGAAGTGCATCCTCGCCTCGCAGATCGTGATCGACGGGAAGAAGACGATTTGGCCGCAGCAGGAGGACGCGCTCACGCTGGCCCCAGTCTCCGCGAGAAACTACGAGCCGGGAGCGCTGGCGGCGTCGGAGAGCGCCGACTTGCTGGAGTACCTGATGTCGCTGCCGAATCCATCGAAGGAAGTGGTCGCAGCGATCGACGCCGGAATCGCCTGGCTGAAGAGTGCAGCGATCTACGGCTTCGAATACGCTGGAGGGCGCGGCGTAGAAGGTGGCCGCCAGCTCAAGCCGAAGGAGGGCGCGGGCCCAATCTGGCCGCGCTACTATAGTGTGGCCACGCAGAAGCCGATCTTCGGCGATCGCGACAAAACGCTGCATGACAACGTAAACGATCTCTCGCTGGAACGCCGCAACGGTTATGCGTGGTACAGCAACGGCGAGCAAAAGACGATCGACAACTATGCGGCATGGAACAAGTCTTACATTGTGATCAAATGAGTCTCGTGAGCCATTCCTTCGATATCGGCCCGGTCTCCGTCGGCCGCGGCCAGCTCTTTCTGATTGCCGGTCCCTGTGTCATCGAGTCCGAGACTCACGCCCGCACGCTCGCCGAGGCGATCCAGCGAATCGCCGCGGACTTGCACATTCCCTACATTTTCAAGGCCAGCTACGACAAGGCGAATCGCACCAGCATTCGCAGCTTCCGCGGCCCTGGACTGACGGAAGGTGCGCGGATCCTTCGGGCGATTGCAAAGGACATCGGCCTGCCTGTGCTGACCGACGTTCATACGCCCGAGGATTGCCTTCGGCTCTCGAAGGCGCTCGGCGATGTCGAAGCTGTCATCCAGATTCCCGCCTTTCTCTGCCGCCAGACCGACCTGCTGATCGCCGCCGCCCACACCGGCCGGGCGATCAATATCAAGAAAGGCCAGTTCGTCGCGCCGCTCGACATGCAGCACGCGGTGCTCAAGGTGCGCGACTCAGCAGCCGCGCGCAGCGATGCCAAGCCGGCGCGCATCTTTCTCACCGAACGCGGATCGAGTTTCGGCTATAACAATCTGGTCGTCGATATGCGTTCGCTGCCTGTGATGCGCCGATTCGCGCCGGTGGTCTTCGACGGAACCCACTCCGTGCAGACGCCCTCTGCCGCCAACGGAGTCAGCGGCGGCCAGCCGGAGTTCATTCCCGTGCTCGCGCGCGCAGCAGTGGCCGCAGGAGTCGATGGAATTTTTCTGGAGGTCCACGACGATCCCGCGCAAGCAAAGTCCGACGGCGCGAACGCTCTCCGTCTGGACAAGTTGCAGGGCGTGCTCGAACAACTACTCGCTGTTCACGCAGCCGTGTCATAAGGCAGTTGTTAGTTGTCAGTTGTCAGTTGTTAGTTGAAAGACAAACAAAGAAAAGCGGCCCGCATAACAAGCAGGCCGCCTCTCTGTTTTTGCTTTTCAACTGACAACCAGCAACTAACAACCTGCAACAGTTCTACTGGTTGAAGTTGTCTTCTTCTTCTTCATGCAGGCCGTAGCGGCGCAGCAGGTTGGGCAGGTTTTGCGAGAAGGCGGCGCGCGGCATGACTGTGTCGCATCCAGCTTCGACAGCCTTGGCCTTCAGATCGCCCTGCAGGTGCGAGAGGAAGCCGATGATCGATGTGCTCTTTTTCAGCTTTGCCTTCAGCTTGGGAATCAGCGTCAGCGGCTTGGCATTGGCATTGTTCAGATCGAAGACAATCAGACCCGGACGATCTGCCTCCTCACCCGTCGTGAGCGCCGTGATGGCATCTTTCTCGTTCTTGATGAAGGCGACCTTCACGCCGAGTTTGCGCGCGGTCTCCGTGATCTTGGCGTTGAAGAAGAGATCTTCAATAAAGAAAAATATCTTCGTGGGTGCATCTTCCGCGATGGGAATCGCGCGGCCAATGGAGTAGTCGATAGGCTGCGAGTCGCTGACATACGCGCGTCCGCCGCCACCTCTGCCCTGGTAGTTACCGTGCGCTTCGATTGTGGAAGGCGGCGCATCGGCGAAGTTGCCATTGACTACCCGATAGCTGTGGTCCATTGGGCCGACAAAGCTCCGCGGCCCACGCTGTTGCTTGCCCTTGCGCTTGAAGCTTGCGCCGCCGTTTCCCGGCTGATGACTATTGGCGTCGCGATATCCCGCGCCGTTGCCATTGCCGGATGCGCTAGCCTGGTTGCCCGGGTTCTCGGACGAGCGCTGCCGGTCGCGATCGCGGAACTTCTTCTTCCATCGCTTGGCCGACGGAGCCGCGCCGTTCTGTTGCTGGCCGGGGCCTGTCTGGAAATTCTGCGGCGGCCCCGAGGAGGGATTACTCTGGCTACCCTGAATGTCGCCCACGTTCTGCGGCGCGGCACCCTGACCAGCGTCGGGCGACTTGTTCTTCCGTTTGCGGCGGCGCCGGCGGCTGCTCTTCGACTGCCCCATGCCGTGCTGTATGTTGTGTGCGGCATCCTGCGCCTGGCCGTTTTGACTCATCTGGCCATCCATCTGCGCGGGCGGCGGTGGCGGACCCTGGTGCTCTTGCACCTCGGGTACATTCTGCTCTGAACTCATGTTTCCACTTCCTATTGCTGGTTAGCGATTCGCGCTTCTTCCCCACGCACGCGAGTCTCTTCAGTCCCCACAGAGTTCGTGGAGATCGAACCAACCCGGTTTTGAAGCGTCGGTTGAAACGGTATCAAGTTGTACTCGAACATGCTTCCTAATGCATCGATCAAGATGCGACCAGTCGGCAGATTGCTGTCTCCTGCCCGCTGGGTTGCCACAAGCAACCGGGATTGCCAAAAGCGACCTGGAACTCGCCAAAGTGCGATCGCCAGCTATGGCAATTCATTCACCCTTTACCGCTGTTTGCAACGTCTTCGGAGGCCCTCGTCGGATCGGCCCTCCGGCGCGTCCCGATCCGGTGCCTCGAATTCGGCAAAGTCCACCGATATCTGGAAAATATGATGCAATTTGCTGCCGTCGAAACAGCCACCAATCACACCGTAGTAGTCGGCACCCACAGCCGGTTCACGAGGCAAGATTGATGATACGCCCAAAGCCATACCATGGCAAGCGAAACCTTTGCATAACTTCCAGCCGGGAAATCGGCGGAGTCAAACGCAGGGTCGGCTGCTGAATTCCGGGGGCCAGGAACGTAAGAGCCGCCCCGTTGAGGGCGGCTCCTACCGAATGGCCAGTCAAAGGCCTCCTGAATTAGCTCCCTTGCGGGAGCGGAACCTGGATCCGGGGTGCACCTTCTTTGGATGCATCTTCCGATTCGGTATTCCAGCCTCGCGATCCTCGATGCTCCGAGAGGAGCGCAGCGAATTCGAGACGGAGATACTGGTTGCAGTGATCTAGCTAGCAATCCGAATGCCAAAGCCCGATTGCCAT